>OCTV010000095.1_pt1 | contig 33246 bp, 41 predicted proteins | sample 1539101 | NCBI WGS metagenome assembly OCTV01 (sample SAMEA3991422, study PRJEB22521) | metagenome | biome: anthropogenic terrestrial biome; feature: sewage plant; material: sludge | place: Sweden | collected 2012-09-26 | reverse complement strand
ATTAAATTTATTGAAAATTTTATTGAAAATTATTGACAATACATTTTATGGAGTAGTATAATTTAAAGTGATAAAAAATCAGAAAGGTGAAATATATGATATGATTAAAAATAATTTGCACTTTTTTAAAAGAAAAATTGCTTTAACGTTAGCAACTATTATGATATTTTCATTTGTTGCAAATGTAAAACAAGTCGGTATTCAAAAGATCAATGCTGCTGAAACAAAGGTTACTTATGGTGATGTAAACAGTGATGGTACTATTAATCTGTTAGATATGATATTACTTAAATCATACCTAACAGAGAATAACACAAAAGGTTTCTCCGTCGAGGCGGCCGATGTGGATGACGATGGTGAAGTATCAGCCAAAGATGCTGTTGAACTTTCTATGTACCTTATGAATCAGATTGGCAGTTTCTCATATGAAATGAATGTTGACACAGACGGAGATGGTTTGAGCGACTACGTTGAAAAAGAAATTCTCGGAACAAAATATGATATTCCTGACTCAGACGGAGATGATCTTGATGATTATTCTGAAGTATATCTGTGTGAAACTGAACCGACAAAACCGGATACTGGTAATACGGGAAAAAAAGATTCACTTAAGGATGCAGATGAAGACGGACTGACAAATGGTGAGGAAATTAAGCTTGGAACCTCACCTACGTTGAGTGATACTGATGAAGACAAATTAAGTGATTTTGATGAGGTTAAGAAATATAAAACTAATCCCAATAAATTATATACAGATGATGATCTTATTTCAGATTTTGGAGAAGTAATACTTGGACTTAATCCTTTAGTTGAAAAGTCAGATGGGATACAATCAGATTCAGAAAGAATTTTTGATCAGCAGTTGACTTCAGATAACATTATCTTTAAGGAAATAAATACAGAAGACAGTCCGTACAAATTATCATTGATTACAAAATCATCAGGATATATAGATGAGTCTGTAAGTGTTGATATCAGTTCATATTCAAATTATCTGCAGAATGATGCTGTTAACGGAGATATCGTTGATATTGAGTATGCAGACATCTATAAGGTTGAAAACATAACAATAAACTTTAATGTGACAGGAAATGCAGAAAACTTTTACATATTCAGATACTTTGAAGATGTAAATATGCTTCTTCCGGTGGAAACTCAGTATGATGGAAACAATGTTTATACTGAGGGTACAGAGGATGGAACATATTGTATTGTTGATTTGAATAAGTGGGCTGAAAACACGGCCTCTTTATCTAAGGCAGAAAATGTTACCTCGGTATACAACGCAGTTTGTGATTCATCTGATACAAAATCAACTGAAAGTCTTGAAGTTTATTTTTTGATGTATGTAAAAAGTACACTTGCTTACGGTGCAAGAAGTTCTGTCGCAAATGCTTCGAGGGCTATTATTGATTATTGTAATAATACTGGTAAGGATGTAAAAATTTATTTTGCCTCTTATACGGGAAGTATAGTAACATCAAAAGAAACAGGTAACTCATATGTGAGCAATGTCTCAACAGATGAGGAAATCGAAGAAATGCTGAGCAGATCTGGTTCAGCGACAGGTTCACTTGATACTGAAAATTTTAATTATTCTCTGACACGAACATTAAAAAAGAGTTTTCTTGAGATATCCAGCGCTAATGAAAATAGTAAGAAGTATTGCTTTGTAATAGATGTTAATTTTCAGCCTTCAAGTGCAGACAAAGTAGCTGTAGTTGATGAGATGAAGGGCTACGGTGTTGATTTCAGTTTTATATGTAATGAATACAATGATAATATTGCAAATTACGAAAGTCTTTCTTCAGATGGAAGTCATTACAGATGGATTTCTGATTTTTCTGAAATTGTGACTGATAAGGTTTTGAATTTCACAATAGCATATAATGTAAATACAGGCTTATTCAATAAGATTCCGTATGATGAAAAGTTAATTACATCAGAATGGAAAGATATTTACGAGAAGTTTTATTCAAAGGATCTTTCCAGTGATGATAGAGAGAAATTATTGGATGAAATAAAGAAATTAGGATTACCTGATACAGATGGTGACGGAAGCCCTGATTGTCTTGAAATTTTCATGAAGTTTATCACCTTTGATGAGAATGGAAATATTATTTTACCTACATATGATCAGCTTGCAAAAGATGCCTTGGAAAACGGCGGTTTCGGATTAAAAGGCCTGGACGAATTAGCTAGTATTATGAAGAAAAAAGGAATTGAAATCAGCGGTATGCGTATTCTTCCGCTAATCTCAAACCCAGCATTTGAGGACAGTGATTCGGATGGAATCCCAGATAGTATTGACATAAGACCTTCTGAAGAAGATATTATTAGTGTTGATGATTCAATAATAAATGATAGCAGCGTATTCGAAAACGATTATACAACTATTAGTGATAATACTGTTGATGGAAATGGTTTTGCTTCATCACATATCGGAGATAAAAAAAATAATTTTATTGAATATACAAGATTCATACGTGATGACGGAAAAGCAACTTCAAAATTTTATATTGAACCTGATGACAACAACGATTATCTTATAACGGTTGATACAGGAAAAAATGATGACTGTCAGATAAAAGTATCTTATGAAAGTGGTTTTTTATTTTTTAAGAAAGATAATGTTGTTTCAAATATTGAACTAGATGATGGAATGAAAGAGAAAGAACAGACTGAAAACGTTATGCGTAATAGAAAAGCTTATTTCTTAGAAGAGGGTAAAAAATATAAGGTTGTTGTAACGGTAAAATCAACAGATTTTGTTGATAATAATTATAGTGTGTGCTTTGAGCAAAATAACTGGGCTTATATGAAAAATGGCGCAGTGGTGGATTATTCTCCGGCAAAACCAACGCAGGAGAATTATAGAAATACTATTGTATATCTTCCGAGCGATAAAGTGAGAAAAACAATAGAAAGTTATGAGTTGAAATTTAATGGTGCTGAATTACATGTCCCGAATTTTGAGAAACTGACTAAGGAGCAAGCAGAACATTCATGTAATGATTATGCAGATGATATAATTGAAGGATTTAATTTATGTCCAGAAGCTGATATTATATCAGCTGTTAATGATATAAATACATCAGTTGGAGTTATATCACTATTGAAAGATGGATCGCCAGTAGGTGTGGTTGCTACTTTAGCAGGCGGTTATTTAACTGTCTTATCTCATGTTCAAAATGCATATAAAAATCAATTAGTGGATTCATTATACGAAGGAAAATATAATATTCAAATGTTAATAACAGAATGGGAAAGAGTAGATTATCCTTCGTTTAAAAGAATTAATATGAGCCGGATTGATTGGTTGCCTTGGAGTTATAATAATGGTTATATAAATAAATATCACTCACAAACGAGATATAGTAATTGCCATAATATTCGTGCTAATTCTATAGAAAAGTTAGAGTTTTATACTCTGACACAAGATGAAGACGGAAAATGGAAAATAGGAGCCTAATTCATATGAAATTAATGAGGAATAAGATTTTAATTTGTGTTTTTAGCAGTTTATTTATACTGTTTTGTGTTTTTACAGTATATAGTTTTTCTACTCATAAATTAATAATGATGGGAAGGTATAGCAAGTTATATCGAACAAACATTACAGAACTTGACCTCCGAAAAAATCAACTAAACAGAAAAGAAGAATATAAGCTCAAATATTTTACAAATTTAAAATATTTAAATCTTCGTGTAAATGAAATTGATTCTGTTGACTTTGTAGAATATATGCCTGATCTTGAACGCTTCGAATTTATGGGAACAAAGTTTTCATTTGGAATTTTAACATCCGATAATTTATCAGGACAACAAATATCATATCAACCAGATGAACCACCTATGGATTACACACCATTGAGCACACTGAAAAAATTAAAAACTCTTTGTATTTCAGGAAACAAAAATGAAGATATTTCTTTTTTAAAAGAATTACCTTTGCTTGAGTATTTTCAAATAGATGGGTGTGATCTAAACGAAGAAATGATAGATTGTATAAGTAGTTCGAATAATTTGAAAAGCTTGAGTTTATGTAATTCTTCATTTAAATCAACAAAATTTTTTAAAGAATTAAAAAAACTGAAAAAGCTTACTCTTTATGATTGTAATATAGAAGATATAGATGTTTCGGACTTTACGACAATGCCTGAACTTGAAGAGATATCAGTTATGGGCATTCATATTGAAGGAATAGAGAATTTCGCCAAAATTAAAAAATTAAAAGTTGTAAAAATCGGGAATGAAAAATATGATGAAACTGAATTAAAATCATTATATGATAAAGGTGTAGAAATAATAAATTAATGTTTGATTTCAAAAAGTGCACAGTTTTAACTCGTATGCGAATATAGTGAAAAAATTTTAACTGGTGTGTTCTAAGTTACCCTCATTTTTATGGACGATAATGAAATAGAAGATCTTATTTCGAAAAATTGTTTAGACCCTAATATTGATATTTATAATATTGATTATAATTTTATTGATAAAAAACTACCTTCGTGTGGTGAGTTAAAAGGATCACCTGTTTATGAGGGAAATAAATTTGTTACTAATAAACCAGAAGTAGAATATACGAGATATTATGACAGAAAATCATATTTTGAATATACAATTTTTACTGATCAGAACAGTGACTATGATATAACAATAAATTCAGATGAAGTAGAAAACTTTGACATAGGAGTATATGAGATCGGGTTGGGAAAACAGGGAAAAAAAGTAACATCTACAGAAATACAAACAGATAAACAAAAAGAATATAAATTTTCTCTAAAGGAAGGAAAATCGTATGAGATATGTATAAAAATAGATAAGCCTTTCTCGGAGTTAATGCAGAAGTTTACATTTTCTATAAAACAAGATAACTGGATCTATTCACCTGATGGTGGTGTTGTAACAGGAAGATATAATTACTCAGCGATTTATCTGACAGATAATGCTATAAAAATGATATGTGACTGTGATGGAAAAGGAGTAATGAACGCTGATAAATGGGATATAAATAAAACTAAAGATAATTTTAAACGTTACGTGACAGATGATTTGGTAGCCACATTTTATGATAATGATGCAAACTATTTAGGCTTAATCCGAGATGAAAACCATATTTTCTCGGTTTCATCAACAGCCTCAACAGTATCAACGTATGCCGGATTAATAGCTTTGATTTTTAAAATACCTGTTGTAGGAGATGTTGCTACTGTTACAGGAGCTGTAACTACATATGTTGCCTCTTATCCTGTTAGCAGTCAAGAATTTAGAGATACTGTATTTGCTACGTTAAAATCTATATCAGGTGATGATAATAGCATATCATTACATAAAAACACTGGACTGACTGAAACCTTTAATTGTTATGAATGGAAATATAAATTTATTAACAAGTATTCAGAATACTATAATTATTGGACAAGTTACGATAAAACAGATCTGCATAGTTTTGCATATGAAAAATAAGAAGGCAAAAGAGGTTACTATGAAAAAAACTATTTTAACTGTGACAATATCAATATTATCAGTGGCAATTCTCTTATTTTTATTAAAGACTTTCACTGGTGTTTTCGGTGCTCCAAAGTTCATTTATATGCATTCATATGTCAGTAGTGTTTTGACTAGAAAAGAACACCGTAATGGTTTCGTAAGGCCAGAAAATGTTGAGGAAATCAGTATCACAGAGTCTAATTTGAAAGAGGCAAAGTCAAAGTTAAAATACTGTGACAAGATTAAAGATATTGATATACATTATCCTGAAGATGAGACTCTTGATAACCTCTCATTTCTTGAAAATCAGTACAACGTGGAGCATTTATACATAGTTGGTAAATGTAGTGATTGGAGCAGTATGTCGTCCTGTAAATATACCACAGCTTTAGGTATAATGAAGTCAAATTTCAGCGATACTGGAGTACTGGAGGATTTCAGGGATCTTCATGAGCTGGATATACAAACAGACTCTTATGTTAATTATCAAGGTTTTGATACGCTAGATTCACTCGAAAGTTTTTATATACTTGGCCCAAATGCTGATATAGCTCAGATAGTCAAAGCAGATTCATTAAATTATCTGCATATACGTTACAATAAGGAACTTACTGATTTTGTTGATTTTGAAAAGTCCACAAGCATAAAGAATTTAGTATTCTCTAATTCTGTAATAAATAAAGAGTATCTTGAATCAATAGCTCAAATGACATGTCTGGAAAAACTGGAGTTTTATACATGTGAATTTAATATAAGTAAATTTGAGGTTATTAAATTACTTTCAGAGTTATCTGACAGCGGAACAGAAATTGATATTACTGATGATAATACTTTTAATGATTAACTACTGTAATGTATATATGACAATTAAACTTCACTTTTGTATTCTTCTGATGAAGTTCATGGTAAAGCATACACAACTGAACAAACTTCTAACGCTACTGGTGTATGTAAAGCAACAGTATATAAATCGGATGAACCTAATGAAAAGGCTGTAACAGTAGCTCCTGTTTTAATCCTTTTAGCTTTATCAATAATAACTTTAGAAATAGGTTATAAGCGTTTACAGAAATGGAATTGGAAACAAAAATTACTAACAATATTCTTAATTATTTTTATTCAACTTATACCTGTGTGGTTTTTATAGGATAAGCAAAATCTATGATTTTTTATGGATCCCTCATCCATCAGTACAAACTTACTGATGACCGGGGGATTCTTCTATTTACCTATCACAACTATAACCCCAGACTTAAACTCAAACTCCATGTAATCCTTAGACACAGTAACCTTTTCAAGCAGATGATTTACAAGCGTTTCATCAAAAACCAGCTTCTCGTGAGAATGCTTTGATATAAAATCTCTAAGCTCATTTACGTGTTCCATTTTCTGATTTCTTGATGCTCCGTCGACCATAAGCTTTTCTTTTTTCTCTTTCAGCCTGAAAATCTCATCAGCCAAGACAGAATAATCCTCATGTCGGGTAGCCTTATCAATGATATCCTGCTGCAGATCCTTAAGACGGGATTCTATATCTTCAGGCGAGTCCTCATTTTCACCGGAAATGACGGACTCAATATTTTTCTGAAGAATTTCAAGATAGTCTGTTTTTCCATCCTGCAACTTGTGAAGTGCCTCGACAAATGCGGACTTCAAGTCTTCTTCTTTTAATGTTCTCCCGTTACATTCCTTTTTCTTCATCAGTCTGTTTTCACATCTCCAGACAACTGAACGTTTTCCTCGGTTGTTCCAGTGGATCCTTCGGTAGACTTCACCGCAGTTTCCGCAGTAGACTAATTATGTAAAACAGCTGTTTGCACTGAAGCCTCGTTTGCGTCCGTTGCAGTCGGCTATTGAACTTCGTTTTGCTATTTCTTCCTGTACCTGCATAAACAATTCTTTCGGAATGATCGGTTCATGGCAGTCGGACACATAATACTGTGGCATCTGACCGGTGTTCTTTATTCGCTTTTTCCTGAGAAAATCAACGGTATAGGTTTTCTGCAGCAGTGCATCACCCATGTATTTTTCATTCTCGAGTATTTTTCTGACTGTGCTGTCATGCCATCTTGGATTATTTCTTGCTGTTAAAATACCGTTACGTTCAAGACCTGCGGCTATCTTCTGACAGCTTGCTCATTCCAGATATTCAAGGAATATTCTTTTTACAACCTCTGCCTGTGCTGGATTTATTACAAGCTTGCCGTTTTTATCTTTGTCATACCCAAGAAAGCAAGTGCAGTTCACCATTACTTTTCCTTGCTGAAATCTGTACTGAACACCGATCTTAACGTTTTGGCTTAGCGATTCGGATTCTTGCTGGGCCAGACTTGCCATAATGGTAAGAAGAACTTCACCTTTGGCGTCAGTTGTGTTTATTGATTCCTTTTCAAAATAAACAGGGATGTTCTTTTCCTTCAGCATCCTTATGTAGCGCAGGCAGTCAACAGTGTTTCGTGCAAAACGACTGATGGATTTTGTTACGACCATATCTATTTTACCTTCCATGCAGTCATCGATCATGTGATTGAACTCTTCTCTGTTTTTAGTTGACGTAGCTGAAATACCGTCATCAGCATATATTCCGGCAAGTTCCCAGTCGGGGTTTTTACTTATAAATTCACGATAGTGTGTGATCTGTGCATCATAGCTTGTTGCTTGTTCTTCTGTATCTGTTGAAACACGGCAGTATGCGGTCACACGAAGTTTTTTTACTTCCTGGGTTGATGCACTATTGCCTTTTTTCGGTCTTGCCGGTATCAGTGTAACATTATCATTTAACTGCATTTTCTTTCACCTCAATTAATGAATACAGGTATTCAGCCTGTTCTGATGGATTGTCAAAGTGCGTTTTCGGTTGAGACATATTGAAATTTTTGAATATAATAGGAGATTTACGAAGAGTAACTCCATAATTAACGTTTTGTTCTGTTCGTTCTTTTATCATTTCATTTGCCTTATCAAAAATAGCTTTATCAATGATCTCAGGGTAAAATTCATCACCGGTATAACAGTTTTTCTGAAGAATTCGTCTGACAGAACTGTGTACCATTTTAATACCGGCAAGCTCAGCTGATTTTGTAAGAGACATACCGGATATATAGTTTTCAAAAATCTTTCTGACTTTTTCTGCTTCCGGTTCAGAAATTACCGCTTTTCCTTCTTTTATTGTATAGCCAAATGGAATATGACTCATTTTTGTACCTCCTTGAGTGTCAGTCCACATCTGAGCTGAAAACCAAATTCATTTCTTTTAAATATAATAATCCTGTCAGTAAAATCATTGAAATACTGTTCATTAAATTCATCCTGAATTTCATTAAGCTTTAGCAGCTTTTCAGTTTGAGATATGCGTTCAGAAATCTCTGTATAACCCAGACGTGAAATTTCCTCACGGATTTCTGCAGAATTTTTATTAAGAAAATTCATCTCCTGTCTGTAGACAACATCGTCAATGATATTCTTGGCTCTGAGGTTTCGGAGTATATCATATTTGCTATTGTTTTGAGCAAGATTATTTTTAAGTTCGTCCATAACTTTATTGTTTGGATTGCTGTCCTTTAATTCATGAAGATAGGGGAGAAGCAGAACTTTTCTGCTGAAGATCAGCTTGTTCAGCATTGTGACAAAGGCTGCCTTGATTTCATCGTCACGCACGTATTTTATTGAGCATTTATTTTTGTCTTCGATATGTGTTGCGCATGTCCAGGCTATTTCTGAACCTTTGTCATGGATTCTTCTTTTAAATTTATCACCACATTCTCCGCATATGATTTTTCCGGAAAAAGCATATCTTGTATGATATTTTTCATTTCCGGTTAAAATACCTTTTTCAGAAGCACGCTGAGCAATAACTGCATTGGCCTTTTCAAATGTATCATGACTGACAATGGCTTCATGATGGTTTTGGGCGAAATACTGATCGACCTCGCCTTTATTCCTGTGCCTTTTGAATCTGCTGTCAGTATACGTCTTCTGAAATACTGCATCACCAGTGTATCGCTCATTGCCGATAATACCGCGGACAGAAGTACTGCTCCACTTAACGTTTCTGCTTGTAGGAATATTTATTTGATTAAGCATATTTGCAATTGAATGTGTACTCTGGCCACTTATGCAGGCGTAAAAAATCTGACGCACAATTTCTGCTTTTTCTGAATCAACAATCATATTTCCGTCAGTATCCTTTTTGTAGCCGTACGGCATATATACCTGTTTGAAAGAATTGTTCCGAAAATTATTTTTTACAGACCATTTTACATTCTGAGAAATAGATGCAGATTCCTCTTCGGCCATACTACTTAGAAGTGTCAGCATAAGTTCACCGTCCATACGGGATGTATTTATATTTTCTTTTTCAAAATATACTGACACACCGATATTTTTCAGATCTCGTATAATATTAAGGCAGTCTACGGTGTTTCTTGCAAGTCGGCTTACTGATTTAATAAGAATAAGGCCAATTTTCCCTGCATGACAGTCAGAAATCATATTCTGCAGCCCGTCACGTATATCTGCTTTAGTGCCGGTAACTCCTGAATCATAATACGTTCCGGCATATTTCCAGTCAGAATGTAGTCTTATAAAAGACTCATAATGGCTTCTTTGTGCATCAAGACTTTCAAGCTGGTCGGTGTTATCTGTAGAAACTCTGCAGTATGCAGCAACATTAATTTTTTTATCAGGGTCTTTGTCATTGACGACAATTTTATTTATTTCCATGAATAAACCTCCTTTCCGGTATGAACATATTACCTCTGATTTGCCAGAATATCAAGGGTATTAGGCAATAACTCTGCGTACATAGGTGAGAATATACGTCGGTTTATCCTTGTTATTTTGTCATACTGGGCAATTGAAATCATATCTGATTTTAACAGAGCGTTAAGTATCGTCTGTGCCATAGCGTAGTTTATTTCATCAATAATTTTCTGATGTTCCATAACATCCTCCTGTTCTGATAAAAAGGCTTTCTATATATAAGCCACGGGGAAGGGGGATGTAAACCCTTTATTTCAAAAAATATATTTTATTCAGAGGTTAAAGGTGATTTTTTTATCTGAGTAAATCATAACAGGGGGTTAATAATGCGAAAATCTTTTGTTGACTTTTTTGTGTGGGCGATGGTATAATAAGTTAAATGATGACGTGAGAAAAGGTCGGAAAACTAGAATTTGTAAAGGAGAATAGTAAATGGGTATTACACGATTATTAGAAAAAATAAAATTAATTTGTGACACTCATAATGGTAAAGACACTTTTTGTTCACCGGTTTCACCTGAACAGTTAGCTGAGTGGGAAAAGAAACATAATGCGCACATATGCCCTGAACTTAAAGAGTTTTATTTATTTACCAATGGCATGAATTCGCGTATTTATTTTTCATCATTTCGGATATGTCCTTTAGAAAAATTGATATTTCAAAAAGGCGGCGTTTTTGGATATGATTATTCTAAAGATTACATGGAAATAGGCAATTTTATGGGAGACGGTTCTGTTCTGTGTATTGATAGAAATTATAATTTTTTTGCAGCTTATGAGGGCAGTAACATTGAAGAGTTATCTCTTGAGAATTTACTTAAAAGTGAACTAGAAAGATTAGGAGAAGAAATAGACTGAAAACATTCAATTTGTAACCCCTTACACAAAAATTAAACCCCTGTAATTACTCATATCAAAACGATAGAGTTATTACAGGGGTTCATCATTTTTTATCAGATATCATCCTTGTTTACCCAACCTGTGACATACTTGCCGATTGGAGTATCTCCACAGTATTCAGGTTTAACAGTGATACGCATTCTGCTGTTTACCACCATACCGTCATACAGATAGAACGTTCCGGTTTTCTTGATGCCGGATGGTTCAGTACTTGATACATAAAGATTTACATCCTTAAGTTCAATCTTTGTACCTTTGGCATAAGATTTTACAGTGTTGTTTGTATACACAGCGTTGCCGTTCTCATCAAAAACAGTATATCCGGCACCACAGGCATTCTTTGCATTATCAAGAACAGCATACGCTCCTGTCTGGGACTTTACGTCCGCCCAGGCCTTTCTCACACGGAACAGAGGTTTCTTATCAGCACCGAGATATCCTGCAACCCTGGCTTTGAACTCAGCCCAGTGCGGAAGAATGTAAGCTGGACAGTACTTATACGGACCTTTCGCAGTATTGAGCTCATCAACAGCACCAGCCTTTCCAGCCTGAATGTTGAGCCAGTGTGTATGAGTGAAAAGGCAGTCGATACCAAGACCGTATTTCTTGAGAACCTCTTCAGCAAGTCTTGCACAGTTGTCCTCAGATTTTCTGTCACGGTCATTGTAATCAGGACTCATAATGCACTTAATTGCAATCGTTCTACGGTTTCCGTTGCCATCATCATCAGCTGCATGCCAGCCTGAATGTTCATGGGGCAGGTTCTGCCATGCACAGATATCATCGCAGTAATAATGTACTCTGACGTCATTCATATTTCCATTGACGGTCGCACGGGTGTACTGCTCAGCAGGTGTAGTTCCTGCTGCTGTAGTGATCCAGTCAGTATTATGTACCGTTACGCCAAGAATTTTTCCTTCCATTGACGCAGAAGGCATATCGATGTGGTTCGGATTATGCTTTGTGAGAAGATATTCATTGACTGTTACACCACCGAGGTTTGTTGTGTTATCAGGTTTCAGAATTGCCATTGTTATTTTCCTCCTTGTTAGCTTCTCCGGATTTCTTCTTAAGAAGTTCCAGAGCATTGATTAAGATTGCAGGAAGCGGAACTCCCATTGTCCCTGCATTTTCTACGATTGAAATCAGTTCATTGGTACAGAAGGCGATGCAGACTGCATCACGGACATAGCTTGTGCCAAGAAGCACGTCCACTCGGACAGCTACAATAATCAGCATGAGAACACATACCTTTTTCGCAAGTCCGTGCCAGCTTACCTTTGAACTGATGCCGCCGTTGTTTGTTTTACCGGATCTGCCCATAGCAGCACATATAATATCTGCCATCAGGTATTTCTTTGCAGCTTACAGAAACTATCGTGTCACGCAGAGTCATAACCCAGTCGAATGTCAGCTGTCTGAAATTCTTGTCTTTGATGGATGTGTAAATATAGTTTTGTATGGTGTCAGACTCTTGTTTTCCATCCACATGAATCAGGCACATAAACCCTTCTTCTGTAACACCAGACTGAAAGATCATAGAAATAGAAGTATCAGCTGAAACGGATACAGGTTTAATGCTTGCAGTATAAACCCATCCGTCCCAGCTGAAATCTTCCTGTGTATACGAGAGAGCAAAATCTTCTGACGGAGAGCAGAACGGCCTGTTGTCTCGGATATATGAATTTATATCCCTGATGCCATCCTGATAAATAGTAAAAATAGAGTCGCCGAATTTATCAGCGACTTCATTTCCATATTCAAATAAAATTGTTTTCTCTCCACTGCCTTTTGAAATCTGCAGTACTTTCGGAATAAGCGAGTTCAGGGTTTCATTTTTATTTGCCTGAATCCCCATAATATTCAGATTATCCGCAAGTGCATTACGCTGTTTTTGAAGTTCTTCAAGATATGTTTTTATTGACATTCACTACACCTCCACGATAGTTTTTAAGAAATCTTCAAGTCCTGAAAGTTCAGATTCAAGAGCGTCAAGCCTTTGACCCTGTATTTTTTCAATTGCTTCAAATTCCTGTTTTATTCTATTTATGGCATAAGTCAGAGCAGCATTGGTAGCAAACTGTGACAGGTCGGGAAGTTCTGTACTTCCGCCTGCATTCCATCTTGCAATACAATCTGCTGTAATGCTTTCAAGAATATCAAAGTTTTTATGAGTATGATCCCTTGACTCCAGATAGAGCTTTAAAGTCAGAATGTCCTCATCTATCTGATGAATTTTATTTGTATAATCATCTGCTTTCTGGATGAGTTTGTTGTCCACATAGTTTGTGGTCGCATAAATATCTGACTCACCATCACTGCCAGCATCCCAGACAGCCATACGTTCAGCAGTAATGCTGTCGAGCAGTGATTTATTATCATGCGTGTGTGAACCCTGCAAAGCAATAATCTGCTGAATAAGCTGCTGATACAAGTCAGGTGTAGGCGGAACAGAAGCACCGGATTCACCATCAAAGCCGGATGGTCTGATGTGAAGTGTGTGTACTACAGTTGTTGCTCTTACTGTTTGGGTTGCATTCTGATCATATCCGAACAGCGACATTTTCACTGCACCGGGATGAAGTTCTGCCGGAAGAAGACAGCTTGTACCGTCTGTACCAAGAACACGGTAGAATGTATCACACTCCTGCGTGAACTGTACCACCTTATGCAGTGGCTTCCAGTTGTTATCAAAAGCAAATCTTACTGTAACAAAAGCAATCTGCTGATCAGCAATAATTTCATGCTCCAGCGTTTCAATGTTCTGCCCTTTAATGAGATACTTTAACATTATTCTTTCACCTCTATCCATGTGGCGGAAGCTTTATCATAATAGAAATAACCATCGCGACAGTTTATCTTAGAAAGTCCCGACTGTGATAATTCCATACCACTATTTGCATCCCAGTTATCTTTTTTAATAACTTTGTTCCATTGTTCTAATGTACCATCAAATATGATTGTATTTAGTTTTGAACAATATGTAAATGCACAAGTTCCAATTTCTTTTAGATTTGACGTAAACACTACCTTGCTCAGATCAGAACAGCTTGTAAACATAAATTCACCAACTACACTACCATATACATATGCCTCAGAAAGGCTGACGCAGTTATAACAAAGATACTTTCCGATTTCTTTAATGTTTTCGGGAATTTCAAGTGAGCTGATAGATGAACCCCAAAACACTGAACTTCCAAGAGCAGTTATATTCTTAGGAATTTTAATACTTGTGAATCTACTTTCTATAAATGCACTGCTTTTTATGGTCCTTAAGCTATCAGGTAAAACAGTTTGTTTCATTTCTGATGTATCTCTAAAAAGATCTGTTCCTATCTCTGTTATTCCTTCTGATACAATAAGTGATTTTACATTCTTATTATCTCTGAACGGAGAATTGTTATCTGTTGAATAATCATAGGTTGCACCATTGCCACGAAGTAAAAGCTTTCCGTCTGAATACAGAACATAGTAAACATTCTCACCGCAGGAACCCATCTGAACAATATCCCCGGTAAGATCATCAACCTTAATCTGTAAGTTCGCCACAGTATTCTGCAAAGCTTCAACCTTTACTTTATAATCTCTGATGACAATTTTAATGAGATCCATCTGCATAAGCATATCGGAAACCCGACACTTTCCAAGGCTGCATCTGACATATCCACATTTGTACTCATCATCACGGTAATCGGTTATCGTTTTGATATCTGCAGCACCTGCTTCTAATTTTACTGCAGCAATCAGAAGGTATTTCTTTGTATCTGTATCACTGAAAACAGGAACTACAGGATTTGTGGCGGCTGTTCCGGAAAGGACTTCAAGCTTACAGGCACGGACAAGGTCTGAAGTATCACAGCTGATGCCGATGCTCACATATCTTGTAAGCGATTCATCAACATATTTTGATAAATCAAGCGTGTAAACATCATCATTAATAAAATAATGTCCGTTTATCCATGCCTTGCCTTTACCTATCTTTACATTCAGGCCTGTTGATTTTGTAACAGAAAAAGCTGATCCGTAGTTATCAAACACACCATTGCAGATAATACTTGAAAGATATCCGGTGAAATCTTCTGCAGTATACACTCTGTCAAGGTTCTTCGAATCAAAGAATCCATAGTAAAATGCCATATTAATCACGCCCCTTTAAATGTTGGTGTCAGAGAACGACCGTTCTGATCATAGCTTTCTATCATTCCGATAAGCTGGATTTTATTCTGAGAAAGGCCAAATCTGCGGTGTTTTACTGTAACATAATCACCGGTGAAATAATCTTTGTTGTATGAGTATTGAATGTCATTTGCTGCAATTGTTGATTCTGATTTCTGAGTAACAGGCACAAGACTTTCAGCACCACGGCTCTTGAGAATTTCGATATAGTCAACGTCAGGAATAGGAACAGTATCTTTATTTCCGTCCTGTTCTTCATCGGAGATATCCTTTGCATCAACGTACACCTCATATCGTTCCATACCTGATGAATCATCACCGGAAGAATAGGTTGTCATTTTTCTTTCTGTCCCTTCTCCGCATCCGAGGATATATGCAAAGTTCCTGTACTCAGAACCATCAAGCAAATACTGAAAATCAAGCAGATTGCTATATGCATCAGAGAAAATGATATGAGCGTTATCGTCCTGAAGTACAGAACGATCAGTTCCTTGTAATAAATCAAGGTACAGTTTAAAAAGTCCAGTATGAGTACCAACTTCGGCAAGTCTGATATTTGCAGTACCTCCGATAAGTTCACAGATCTTAAAAACCCATTCCATCAGGTTTTCATAACTGACCTGAAGCTGTGCAGTTTTCTGCCAGCAGTCACCGGTAACAGTACCAAACTCAAGCCCTGGAATGCTGCGGTTATCATTAAGCATACTGTTCTGACGGACAGCAGCCTGAACAATTTCTGCATAAGCGGCTTCAGTTTTAAAAGAAAGAGTCGGATAGATAATTCTTCTTGAAAGCAAAGAAATAAGGAAACGTCCGCTGACGGTCAGATAATCACCGTCTTCTGCATTCGTTTCCAGTTTAACCGTTTCTATAATACCAAAATGCTCTGTATCATCATCTCTGCCGACAATCCTGTCTTTCTTAAATATCTCTATATTATGAGGACTGGCTGCAATGTATATTTCAAAGCTGCCGCATTCATAGAATCTTACATCCCAGAGCAGACTTGAAAAGCTGTCACAGACCGCTTCAAGCTAAATGTTAATTGTATCTGCATCAGCAGTCATTTTGTAAATTTCTATCTGCATATCACACCCCCAGATAAGCATTTGTATGAAAGAAGATAACCTTTAGATTCTTACAGTTCCGGACAGCTTCAATGTGAAATGTATTTTTTCCCTCAGAAAGCTGCAGCCAGGTTGAGCCGGATACAAGGCTGTTGATGATGTTACTGTCAACACCGTTCCGATTCAGCGTGATTGTTTTATTGCCTGTTTTAGTTGTGATCGTTATTATATCTCCCTTCAAAACTTCACCGTTAATTCTGAGATATGCACCTGTATCAGCGTTATAGATTGTAGGTGTCATTGCATTATCAAATGCTTCAATCTGAATCGTGAACCCGGTAACATCGCCGCTGTTAATCAGTGAAACATTATCTGTTGTGCTGTATGTGCCAAGTGGAACTCCGCTTGAATCAACAGAGAACGGAAAGGTAAACCCACCAACAATTTTACTGTAGTAAGCCACTTCAGCAGAGGTGCTGTACCAGTACGGATCAGGACAAAGAATTGATATCTGACCGCTGACCAGACCGCCAAAGTTCTGAATTTCACAAGTTTCAACGATACCTTCAGTATACACATCAACACTTCTGGTTTTATAGTAAACTTTGATGTATCTTGAAGGTTTGACAACCTTGTAAAGCAAGTGCCGTCTGGTTTCAAGGCCTGTACCACGCATTTTAAAGGAAATCACTATGTTCCGCTTTTCGATGAAAGCATTATTCAGATAACTGCCATCCATACCTGCATATGTAGCAGTTGAGATAGTTCCAGCAGGCGGATAAAGACCGTCAATTTCTGAAATCATGTACTGATTTGCTGTGGTTGTCATATTTATCTGATCACCGTTTTGATTTTCAAGAATAAGCTGAAATTTCATGAAGACACCTTCTTTCTGGTTGACTTGGTTGGAAGATAAGTGGTATAATGAATGTATTATTTAGAATTATCTTATCTGAATCAAAAATGCGGAGATAGCGCATCGGATGGCGTACCGTCACTTATTGACGGAGGTACATGGGTTCAACTTCCAGGCTCCGTGCCATACTAATTCAATAAATTTCAATATTAATTTGATTAATAAAGAGAAAAAAAGATTTTAGAGAGGAATGAGAAAATGAATTACTATACTGAAATAGAACCATTTTCTAAAAAAAATGATGTGTTATCAAAATTAAAAAAATTCAATCCAGAAATAATTACAAATGATGACGATATGATAGAAATAAAAATTATGAGCAACTATAGCGAAGAATTATGGATAGAAATATCAACTGAGTTCTCTATTTTTTTGGGAGACTGGCACTCTCATTATTTCGCACATATTGGGGAATATTATCGTTTTCTTGATGATTTATTAGGAATACTAGAAAATAAAAAATCCATAAGGTGTGCTTATACAGGCGAGCATTGGTGTGCTTCAGATTTAGCTATGTCAAGTGAAGTAAATCAAGATGAAATAATAGAAAGATTCGGAAATGACAAAACTATAAAATGCAGCTTTTGGGATAAATCAAAGAATTTTGTAATTAATTAATAATTACATATTTGTATTGCTACATTTTTATCACATTCCTCGTCTGCCGATAAATCTCCAGTCTTGATAGAGCCTTCGGTGAATTATTCGTCTGGTTCACGGTCTTGCTGTGATCGTCAGTATAATAATTATTTACAACACCTCCTGTTGAAGTGGATGGTGTAAAGCTGTAATTCATATCCTGCTGCATGGTAAGATTCATAGCTTCTGCTACACCATTTACAGCGTTGGAGACTAACTTCTTACTCCTGTTGATTCCATCAGCAAGTCCCTGCATGAAGTCCGGCATCCAGCTTTCAAAGTCTGTCAGAGGGCCTTCATCTGGAATGGAGAAATGAAGAAAACTACGGATTGTATCTGCTACATCTGTAACTGCTTCGGCAACACTATCAACCTTTGATTTGATACCATCAACAATACCGTCGATGATATCAGCTCCCCAGTTCCATGCTTCAGAAGCAAGTCCTGTTACATAGTTTTTAGCTGTATCAAAACCGCCTTTTATGGTATCAACGATACCGGAGATTTTATCTGAAATAGCAGATTTAATGCTGTCCCATATGTTGGAGACAGCATTTTTTACGCTATTAAGAACATCTGATGTAGTAGATGATACTGTATTCCATGCTGTAGAAATAATACTCTTGATGGATTCCAGCACACCTGATACTGCTGATTTTATACTGTTCCATATACTTGACACAGTTCCGGAGATTGAATTCAGAATGCCTGATATAAACTCACTTATTGCATTCCACACAGAAGAAATCACTGCATGAATAGCAGACAGCACTTCTGAAATATATCCTGAAACTGTATCCCACACCGTAGAAATAACTGTCCAGACATTATTCATGGCTGTTGTAACGATTTCAACTACTGCGTTCCAGATACCTGTGATGAATTCTGAAATAGCAGTAAGAACGGTTGTTACAAATGAAGAAACTGAATTTATAACAGTAGAAACCACCGAATATATAGCATTGAAAATGTTTGAGAAGAAGTTATAAACCGAAGTGAGAATTGTGGAAATAAAATTATAGACCGCTGTAAATACGGTCATAACAACAGTTTTGATTGCATTGAGTACAGTGTTAAATGTATCTGAGATAGAACTCCATACCATGCAGAAAATGAATCTGATATTGTTCCATGCTCTGTTCCAGTCCTCTTTGAAACTATCTATAAAGGATTTTACATTTCTCATTATACTACCTGTTGCAGTGCTGAATATGCTACTGATTTGTTTCATGATTTTTCCCATAACAGGTGTAAAGCAATTTCGGAAACCATCCCAGATTGCCTGTAAAATGCCTGCACCAAGGGAAAGCCAGTCAGTTGAAATGATACCGGTTATCAACGCACCTACTAATTGAGGGATTGCTTCTATAAGCATTGGAATTGCTGAAATCAAGCCGCTAACCAATCCTGCAACCAATTCTATTGCACAGGTTATTATCTGTGGAAGAGATTCATAAATACTGCGGCATAAATTCATAATTAACTGAATTCCAGCCTGTATAATCAAAGGCAGATTCTGAGTAATTCCTGTAATTAGTCCGTTTACCAATGTAACTGCTGATTGTACGATACTTGGAAGCATGGAGAGGAAACCAGATAACAGTGAATCCAGAATTTCCATAGAGGCTGTCAGAATATTCGAAATCTGAGATAATAGTCCGTTTACCAGCTCCAATATCAACACAACTGCTACCTGTACTAATTTTGGAATATTATTTACAAGTCCCTCGCACAAGCTATTTACCAGTTCTAAAGCAGCTGAAATAAGCTGAGGAATTGCTTCAGTAATGCCCAGAACCAATCCATTTATTAATGTTGTAGCAGAATTGATAATACCGTGTAATGCTGAAATGATTCCTTGTGCCAATCCTGATATCAGTGTTATAGCTGCGGTTATGAATCGGGGAAGATTAGATGATATCATATTTATAATCTGCTGTATTAATAATAAAGCAGTATTTAATAATGTTGGTATGATTTTTTGCACAGTATTCAGAATCTGTTGTATAAGAGATGACACAATAGTCAGTAGCATAGGGATTCCGTTACTGATTCCGTTGACAATACCATCAATTAATCCTGAAATGATGGTCAGAACTTGTGGGGTAGCTGACTGTAATTGTGCAAATAAATCACCTATAATCATCTGGATGGCAGAGGCAATATCTTTGTCCGCACCATCTATACCTGAAAATAACGACTGAAACGCAGTTGACAATGCTGTAATTCCTGGAATAAGTGTGTTAAGCAGTGACGCTTTTAGTGATGTAAGCTGTGTAATTAACGGCTCCATTGCACCGCCTATCTGTGCCATGCTGCTCTGATAGGATAAATTAGCTTCACGTGCTGCAATAATGGATGCATTATTTTCTCTGTATTTATCTGCACTTTCGCCATAAAGTCCATTAAGCGTATCTACAATCAGTTGTTGTCGTTCTTGTTCAGAAGAACAGGAAGCAAGCGATTCGTTGAAGCTATCCTCTGATACACCAGCCCAATTGAGTGCGTCTGCGAGTGTACCAGTAATCTGTCCAACCTTTGAAGTTTCATTTACAGATTCCGCAAGGCCATCTAATGGTATAGAATCGCCATAGGTGGCCCAGATACCTGTTGCTGAATTAAGTAAATTATTAAGGTTATCCGTACCTGTTTCCAGTTTCATAAAATTAGAAACTGTAGTATTAGCGGCAGTTTCATCACCCAGTATGCTGTACATATCACTGAATGCATTTTCAGCATATTCTGTAGAGTAACCAGTTGATTCAGCAGTGGTCTGGAGTTTTGCAAGATTTTCACGAAACTCCATTGTGGAATCCGACAACTCGGATACAGTGTTAACGGCATCAATTGCTGCGCCGGCAAGTGCTGTAAGTCCGTTACCAATAAAGGTAGAAACCGCTCCCTTGGCAATTGAGAATGAACCATCAGACTTTTCCGCAGTGTTGTTCAGTTTCTTCAAAGAATCTTCTGCATCATCTGCTTCCTCTGCGGCATCGTTAAAGGAATTATCAAGTTCATCAGAGGAATCTGAAACGTCATGCAGCTGTGTTTCATAATTCTGAAGTGCTTGCTCTGTTGCAATAATCTCACGTTGAAGTGCATTAAATTGTTGTTGTGAGATTCTGCCGTCCGCCAACTGTTCCTGTGCCTGTTCTGCAGCAGATCTAAGGGTTTCCAGTTTTTCATTGGTTTTAGAAACAGCATCGGTTAGTAAAGCTTGCTTTTGTGAAAGAAGTTCTGTATTTGTAGGATCAAGTTTTAAAAGTTTCTCTACGTCCTGAAGTTGCGACTGTGTGCTGCTAATATTTTTATTGACATCTTTCAGCGCATCAGTCAGTTTTGTAGTGTCACCGCCAATTTCAACTGTAATTCCTTTGATTCTGTTTGCCACGAGTTCACCTCCTTAAAAAAGGCAAAAGAAAAGAGCCGATTTCTCGACTCTGATACTTTATTTCATAAAAAATTACTTGGTAAAATGAGATTTGTACTATTTAGCATATCGTGGATCTAATAATGGTTTTCCGTCGCGGTCCACCAATACAGTAAGCCCTCCAATATTTGTGCAATGAGCCATAAGATACTGCACTCCCGTTTCCTTATCAACAATGATTCGTGTCCCTTCTATCATTCCGTTTTTTTCTTTAACTTCAAATCTATCATCCATTTGTTATCCCTCCGAAATACTGATTTGTCCATATTATAACACAGAATCTTGAATAAGTAAATAGACTAGAATGCATCAAAATCGACTTGTTCCGCAATCTCCGTCCACCCTTTATAATCATCATTCTCTCGTTCTGTAAACATATCATTGACTATCCCTATAGTGAGCATTTCAAGTTCATATAGGGATAGTCCTATTTGTGTACATCTAAGGAGAAACAGCGGCGTTGTCATCGGGCGGTCAGTCGGGCGATGTTTTTTTTAGATTCAACCTGCGTTTCTATGTTCAGTCCCCATAGTTCTATAAGCTTCGGAAGGATCTCGTAAATACTGAATGTGTTGAATTTTTCAAGCCAGTCATCCGGATTGTCGGGTACACCATTCGAATCAGCGTGTTTGGCCATGATAAAAGCGATGTTCTCGAATACCTCAAGACTTTCAATGTCAAGTCCGGAGTTTTCCTCATTTTCATTCTTTACAGAAGTTTGAAGAGAAGAAAAATCCCTATAAATATCTCTTCCGAATTTAAGACGGTATAGTCTCGGAACGGCAGCACTTGCTTTGAAGGGCACTTCAATACCGTCAACCAGAATATTTTTTTTGATTTCCATGCTTTACCTCCTTATTCAATGTCCGGCATATATACTGACTTGTACCAATCATCATATATGAACTGATTAGTTTCTTCACAGCTTTTTGCCTTGACCAGCCCGTTTTCAAGTGCTGATGCCTTAAGCGACAGCTTTTCAGTTTTCACTTCCTTGTTTGCTTCAGTTGTCTGACCCTCAGTAGCAGGTCTTGATGCTGTGCAGGAGTAAAGAACATGACGTATATGACTTCGGTCACCTTCAAATTCAAACATCAGAGCAAACTGCTGAAGTTCTGATTTATTGGTTTCTACAAGAATACCGTTCTTGTCAAGAATCTCACCGAGTATTTCGGTAGCAAATTCAAGCGTAACCATTGCAACCTCAAGATCACCGCTGTAACCGGAGTTATTATTGATAACATAATACACGCCGTTGTCAGCAAAGAAATTTTCTGCTTCGCCCTCTGCGTCAATAGAGAGTGAAACAGCGCCAGGCAATCTGATAGGTATATCGTATGCAGGAATACCTTCCTCATCAAAGTCTAGGATTTTTGCCCAATGCACTTTATTCAGACCGAATTTTACTTTATTTTTTTCCATATTCAGACCTCCATTTCATAAAGCACTTCATACATCTTTTCCGATGCAATCCAGCTTTCAGTTTTGTTGTAAAAAATATTATGCTGATGCAGAATACTTTCGAGTTCTTTTTCAGGTTCAGGGTCCTTGCGGTCGGTATACAGTTCGATATCCAGCTGTTTAAAGCTGAAATACATATTATTATCTGCCGAGAAGGTATCTTCACCGGGAGAAAGAAAAATCAGAAACGGAGGTACAGGACTTTCACCCTCCGCAAAATGATGATAAGCAAACGGAAGTCCCGTTTCCTCCATCATTTCTTTTATCTGCTCATATGTCATGAAAGTGCCTCCTCTATCAGTTTTTCAAGCATTTCTACTCCTGCTTGCTCTGCAGGAGCAATATGTGGTCTTCCGGCAACCCTGCCACCGTTTCTTTTGGCATATCCGTTCTCTAAAAGATGGGCCAACCGATATCTGTTCTTGCTGTGTACTGACATTTCCAGAGAGTGGCTGTTCTCTTTGATTTTCTTTGAAGTCCAGCTTTTTGCATAGGTTCCTGTTTTCTTAGGTGCATTCACAGAAATCTCTTTCTTTACAGCAGTCGCTGTTTTTCTCACAGCATTTTTCATTTCTGTTTCTGCAAGATCAGCGTATTCTGTAAGACCTCTTATTATTTCTGATGCCATATCATCAATTGATGTCATCGGGAACACCAGCCTTTCTTGCAGAAGCCTGTATTTTCATATAGCTGTTATGATCATAAAATGGTGTGATACCGACGATATCGTAAATATTACCACCGAAACCTATACGGAAATTCGTAGAAGATATCTGAAAAACAGAAGGGCTCTGTCTTACCAGAAATTCAAGAGTCTGTACTTCTTTTATTACTCCGGTATCAGAATCCTCAGTTGCATTCTTTGTTGTCACACAAGCCCATAACGAGAATGCTTCTTCCCATTTTGTCATATGATTTCCGATTTCATCAGTAACTGTCCTATGTTCAAGAACGGAAATCCTATGATTGAGTTTACCTATTTTCATCAGATCACACCTTCTCTCTGAGCAAACAGAATAGCACGGAGAGATAACATCAGTCCCTGATAATCAGGGCTACTGCGATTTTCATATAAATAACCAAGAGCAAACAGCATTGCTGTTCTTACGGTATCTTCATTTCTTGTGAATTTTTCTTCATCCATTCTGCCGATATCTTTAACCAGATTTTTTGCGGTATCAAGAAGAGAGAGGATGAGCTTGTCATCCTCCTCATAGTCGACACGCAGATAGTTTTTCGCTTCTTTAAGCGTGATCATGGGTTATCACCCCTTGAGTGTAAGTGTCTTGATTGCTTCCGGAAGAATTAGTCGGCCATCAACACGCTGTGAAGCGAGGAATCCAACCTGACCGTTCATAGCGAAGAGTTCGTTGAGTCTCTTCATAGAGCGTCCCTGTCTGTCAGCAATCCAGTAATAACTGAAGTCACCAAAAGCAATAGCTTTGTTGCCGGCTTCAGGTGTCGGTGCATATACAGAGGTAACGTAAGGACGGTTAAGAATTGTATCAGGAATACCTGCTGAAACAGAAGGCTGCCAGATATAGTTTCCTGTGCTGTCCTTTACCTTGCGGAGTGCCTTGATAGTCTGTTCGTTAAGCAGCCATACAGCTTTTTTTCTGTAAGGAGACTTTACTGAATAGAAGAGTTCCATCATATCATCAAAGCTGATTGCAGCACCTGCAGTAGTTGCACCATTTGCAGCACCGCCTGTTGCAGCAAAAATACCTGTAGGTTTACCGATACCATCGCCAACAATAAATGCTTCTTCTTCCTTTGCTCCGATCCTTCTTGCGAATTCTTTTGTGATATATGAAGGAAGGTCAAAAACGGAATCGTTAAGGAGCTCTTCAGAGATCTTGATTGCAGTACCAACTTTGTAAGCCGAAAGGGAAAGCTGACCAAATGCTTCATCTGATAGTGCATATGATTCTTCTTCCTCCATCCACGCAGCTTCTCCTTTCTGAGTGATGATAGGAATTTTTCTGTCACCGGAAGAAGTCTGAATCTTGGTTGCAAGAGGACGGAACACGTTTTCTTCCTCAAGTGCTTCGATGAGTTTCTTTTCAAATTCATCTGGGACGAGATAACCGCCCTCTGTATCTTCACCCACCTGAAGATCGTTTCTGATATCGATCCAATTACGGTTTCTGATGTTGTTCCAGAAGGATCTGCTATATTCTGCAGAAGCAAGTCCTGTTTTTTCAGGTGCTGAATGTGTGCCCGGCTGATTAATAACCGGGGCAGAAGTGGCTGCATTCATTTCCTTATCAATCTGAGCCTGTCTTTCAAGACGCTCGATTTCTTTCCCGAGGTTTACTACTTCAGCTTCGTAAGCATCGTATTTTGCCGCATCTTCTTCAGAAAGAATGCCATTTTCGTTTCGCTTTGAGTCAAGAAATTCTCTTGCGGTATCCCATGCCTTGGCTCTTTTTTCTCTTAATTCTTTAATAGTCATATTTAAATCCTCCTCATTTCTTAAGCAGTGCCAGTCGTTTTTCAAGCTGGTCTATTGGTATCCCTAAAGGTGTTTCTGCTGAAATTTTTTTTAACAGAGATGCGGTAATCGTTGAAGGATAATACTGCATTGCAGTGTATTTTTCTTCATCCGAAGTATCTGTTTTCTGATTTTTTTCATCGGAATTATCATCAGTTTTATCATTTTTCTGATTATCTGAAAACAGGATACCGTCTACAAATCCAAGCTGCATTGCTTTTTTCGCATTCATCCATGTTTCATCCGACATCATTTTTGCGATACGGCTCCTTGACAGGTGCGATTTTGTCTCATAAGCGTTTATAATCGACTCCTTGACCTCATCGAGAAGCGTGATTGCCTTTTCCATATCTGCCTTATTTCCCATTGCAATTGTAGCCGGATCGTGTACCATCAGCATTGCAGTCGGTGAAATCAAGGTTTCATCACCAGCCATTGCAACCACACTCGCAGCAGAAGCTGCAATTCCATCAATCTTAACCGTAATCTTACCATTATGGTTTTTCAGCATCGCATAAATCTGACTTGCGGCGAACACATCTCCTCCTGGTGATGTCAACCATACTGTCAGGTTTCCGGGATGCTTTGAAAGTTCATCTCTGAATATTCCCGGTGTGATTTCATCACCAAGCCATGATTCTTCAGAAATAGGGCCGTTAAAAACAAGTTCTGTTTCAGCAGTTTCTTCGTTTTTGACCCAGTTCCAGCATTTATTCATCTGTATCCTCCTTTTTGACGGATTCTGTGCTGTAAGCAGCACCTGCATCATTTAATTTTGTAAATGAACCGTTTACAAGATAGAGATTTCCTCCCTCTGCTTCATCAATAAGGTTCATATCTTCAAGCTCACGTATATCATTTGCTGACATCCAGCCGTTCTGCCTTGCAGTCGCATATCCCTGCATCCTTGAAGCATAATCTCCACGGAGCAGTCCATCTACATTGAATCTGATAAAATAGTCTTTCTTCTCGGATTCTGAAAGTAAGGCTTTCTGTAATGACTGTTCCCATCTCACAATCCAGGGGTCGAGTGTATATTTTACAAATTCAAGGGATTGTTCTTCAATATTACTGAACGTTGCGTGTTCCAGATCACCTATCATATGAAGTGGAACTCTGTAGAGCCTTGCAATTTCCTCAATCTGAAATTTACGGGTTTCAAGAAACTGTGCATCATTATTCGGAATAGAAATCGGAGTGTATTTCATGCCCTCTTCTAAGATTGCGGTCCGATGATTATTGATACCGCCATAAGCTTTTTGCCACGCCTCACGGACACGTTCCGGATTCTTGATTACTCCCGGATGCTCCAGCACACCGCTTGGACTTGCACCATTTCCGAAGAATGATGCTCCATACTCTTCACAGGCAAGAGAAATACCAATTGCATTCTTAGCCATCATAAGGCACTTTCGGAAAAACCTGAAATGCGTTCCGGCAAAAGCAAAAATACTGTAAAAGAGGCTATGAAAAAGTCACAGCAGAAACAAAATCAGAAAAAATCTGCTAAGGAAACAAAAAAAGCAGCGGAAAAGGTCAAAGAGGTTGCCGAGGATGTAGGAAGAAAGATAGTGGAGATGGTAGCTTCAAATAAGTGGGTTATCATCATTGTTGTCATATTTCTGATGGTATTTGCGATATTTGGTACTCTCTGCACTTCCTGCAGTTCTTCATTTGTCGATAACGGAACGGTGTTCATTGCCACAAGTTACACAGCAAAGGAGGAAGATATTTATGCAGCGAATGATCAGCTGACAAATCTTGAAAATGGTCTTGCAGACTATATCAATCATATTCCTGATTATTATGTAGGCTGGAGCGAATACAATTATCATCTTGATAATATAGGTCACGATCCATATCAGCTTATTTCATTTCTGAGCTCTATGAAGATTAACTTCACCTATAATGCTGATACACAAAATAAAATCAATGAGATTTATAATGAGATGTATGAATTGAATGTCATTTCTACACATGAAGTGCGTTCCAATACCTATACTGAGGTTGATGAAGAAGGAAATGAAACTGTGGTCACTGTGAGTTACGATTACTATATCCTTGATGTTTACCTGGAGGCAAAGGATTTTGAAAGTATCGTAAAACCAAAGCTTGAAGCGGCAGGCGTATATGATCTTTACCTTGCAATGAAAGCGACAAAGGGAAATAAACCAGATCTATTTTAGAAACGGAGGAAATTATGACAGCACTTGAAAAAGCTGAAGCTCAGCTTGAAAGAGCTAATATGGAACTTAGTGCAATTCAGGAAAAGAAAGCAGATATTCTTGAAAAGGAGAAAATCGCTCTCAAAAAGGTTGAGGATGCAGAGAATAACCGTATTTTGCAGATTGTAAGCTCGTATAATCTGGGTGGGAATGAGCTTAAAAAGAAGCTTGCTTCTATTACTCACAAGCCCGAATTAAAGAATTTTAACGTATCAATTAATGACGAAAGGAAAAATGAAAATGAAAAGAATAATTAAGCTTTTATGTTCCGCTGTTATAATGTGCGGAGCTTTTTTTATTTCAGCAGAAAGCGTGTATGCAACAGGAACAGCTGTGGAGGTTCCTGAAGTTGCGTCAGTGGTTTTGAATGAAAGGTCTACACTTGTGTCGACAATTCCAGCTGTTACTGAAACAACTGATGAAGCAGAAACAACGGTGATTACTGCAAATGATATTGATGATATTACTAATGATGAGGAAAGTGCAGAAGATACTACTCTTCCTCTCGGAAACGGTGTACTCCTAGAGGACAAGAATGATGATATAGTTGACAGACAGTTCCTCACAATACAGTCCAAGAACGGGAATACGTTTTATATTATTATTGACAAGGACAGTAAGGGTAAGGAAAACGTGTACTTTCTGAACCTTGTTGACGAGTATGATCTTCTTGCATTTGCAGAGGATGTTCCGGAAGTAGAAGAGAAAAAGAATGATAAGAAGGATAATTCTGTTGTACCTGATAAGAGCGGTAAGTCTATTGATGAAATCAAGCCAGATGTAAACGGTGATTCAAATGATCAAAAATCTGATAAGACAACTGGTGGGAGAAATAATACAATGCTTCTTTTGATTGGGTTTGTTGGCCTTGCAGCTGTGGGTGGTTTATATTATTTCAAATGTGTTAAAGGTAAGGCAAAAGCTTCAAAAAAGAATGATTATATTGAAGATGATGAAGAAGAGGAGTATCAGGAAGAAACGGTTAATGAGGATTCTGATGAATAAAGCAAAAACCCCGATGAATAATCGGGGCTTAAATACATAACTTTATATCAGGCGAAAAAAGAAGTAGCCTTGCCAAAGCTACTTCTCTTATTTTGGCTGGTGTCTCTGAAAAGACAATGCCCGCAGAAACAATTCTGGAGCTTCTACAAGAATAATCTTTTATTATCTAATCTTTTATGATACTTGCAACATAATTGTATATCTGCTCCATATTCAATGATTTAGCAGTAATATTACATGATCCTGATTCTGATAGTTTAATTAAATTTATATCATTATTTCTTTCAATTAAAACATAATAAATGTTGCTTATTGCATCAATAGAGCCTTTTTGTTTTTTGTATTTCAATTTATCTAAATCAGAAGAAGTCAAATTTTGTTTTATATCATCCGGTATTGGACCAACTGTTTTAAGTTTAGAATCTGTTTCGGAATGTAAATTAAGAATGATATTTATTAATGTGTCGCCATTTGCAGGATTTTGTTTCATGTCACGATAATAAACATCACCATATTCATCAACGATATATAAATCATCGTTGCGACCATAAGCGTAATTGCTACTACGGTAAACTAATGAAATATGTTTAATATCATCTTCATCTTTTTTAGTACCGATAATTCCTGTTTTCAAAAATATACCCAATGTTAATATTAATAGCAGTGTTAAAATATTTACAACTAACACTTTTTTCTTCATATTATTACCTCAATGCATTAATTGCTGATATTACCACAGCAAAGTAATTAATTATATCCACCATACTCATCTCTCCAATAGTCTAAGAACGGATAACGTACAATTTGAACAGTAATCTGCTAAATTACTGCATTGTAATAATTATAACACATTTCCTTCAATAATCAACTGCTTTATGGGACTTACTGTAATTTTTTTTACCTTGTTCCGATTTGATGTAAAGTGTTTTAATAATATACCCGAGTTTTACAGTTAAAAAAGACAAATGGCATATCACTAATGAAGATAATATTATTCTAATTTGTGATTTTTTTTTACCTTTTTCTTATTAGAAAACAGCTATGACCTTTCCATCAGATCCTCTCATTACAACAAATTCGTCTGAAGCAGGAACAGCAAACTTGACCCCATCATCTCTTACGCCACATATACCGGTTACAATCACCATCCATGCATCATAGTCATCATAGTAAGTTGCCTTATAAGGAGGAGAATATCTTTGATAACCCATTTGTATACCATCAACTTCAACAAAGTCTGATTCAAGCTCATCAATATAATCCTTTCCTTTTTCCTCAAGCAAAACTGATCTTGCGATCTCTATTGCACCATTTTCATCTAAGATAGCACCATAATTATTTTCCGATAGCTCTTCTGCTTTTTTTATGTAATCCTCAGCATCTTTTAATGCTACCTCTTCATCATAAGTATAAAGAGTTTGTAAAACAAAGGCCACTATCTGTTTTTCATATTCACCTGAACTCTCTTTGGCTGTCATCTTGCTTGTTGCAGGCCCAGTGCTTGCGGTCGTTAATATTGTTGTCGTCATAATTACTGATTTAGTCTCTGCTGCCGTAGTTATAGCCTCCGTCGCAGGTTTAATAGAGCTGACAGAAGAGCTCTTTTCTGAAGCTTTTCCACAGGCAGTTGTAAGAAAAAATATTACTAGTATGGATAATATTATGCTGATTTTTGGTTTCATTTTGCTTTCCTTTCCTCATTCTATTTTCCATGCAGGATGATTCGGATCAAAATAAGCATTGCTATAAATTACGTCTATTGCACCGGTTTGGTTATCATACCTTAATATATCTCCTCTTGGTATTCCCATAAATGCCAATACTCCTATACTGTCAGCAACATATGTATCTGTAACTGCTCCGGACGTATGGTTCTTAATCATTTTAAGAGCAGGTTTTACTTTTGAAGCACAGCGTGATACCATTGCAGTAACTGTTCCGGTTGATATCGGAAGATCAAACAGATTTCCTGCTATCTCCTGTATTCGTTTTGCACTTACAGCGCCTACTGTATTCATTGCTACAAGAAATGCTGCAATGTTTTTACCATACTGTATTTCACCTTTGATATCTTCCGGAAACGATCCTCTCATGACACAGTTATCCCTTGGACATTTCACTTTCAGGCAGTCGAATTCTTCAAGCGTCTGCTTAATACTGATATCTACTTTGTATCGTTTTTTCACTAACGCATGCTTTTCCTTTGCATTTCTTCCATGCGCAACAGTTTTTACGCCTATCAGGAATAAGTGTTTTTACCTCATCAGACTCTCCGGTTATTGTCAGTCTGTGACCTTCATGCCCCAACTGAGCACCTTGTTTCTTGTTAGTTTTTTCTCTGAGGCTTCTGTTCTTGTTTGGCTTGTTTAATCCGTCACTTGAAGTTGGTTTGGAACTGTTACTGGAATTCTTGCTCTTTTTTTCAAGGGATTGGATGGTTTGCGTCAGTGTTTCAACTAGAGTTGTGAGTTCAGCAACTTGCTTAGTAAGACTTGTATTCTGCTCCATAAGCATCATTACAAATTCTTGTGTTATTTCAACTGGCATTCAAATCACCATCCTATCACAGTTTTCTATAATTATATTATACTACTTGAGATGTGTGTTTTCTATTGGATTTTTGCACAAGATAATTTCAACTTTTATCTGTGGAAAACTTTTTATTTGAGAAGAATGCCTATTTTTTTATTACGTTAATCGTGAGGTCCTAAATAGTTACAAAAAATATTGATATATCTATTGAAACAAATGTGAAAATATAGTATAATTGAGATGAAATATGATATTTAATGGAGAACCTGCTTGATAAATATCATATATAAAAATTTTGATAAGGAGAGTGAAAAAATGGCTGGATTTGGTTTTGATGCGGGTCATGGAAGAGCGGAATCAAGAGGTGGAGAACCATATATTGTTCTTCAGGTAGTACTTACTGAAAAGTTAATAGGAACTGGTTCAGGTACATCAAGCTTAACCAATCTTCAGAGTGCAATTAATGAACAGGCTGCAAAGGGATATAGACTTCATACTATATCAACAACATCTTCTGGTTCAAAAGGATTTTTGGGTGGAGATAAAATACAGGCGACACTGGTTTTTGAACGAGTTGATATTAGATAATTATCCAAATAACAAGAATATTTATAAAGAGTCTTTCATTTGAAAGACTCTTTTCCAATTTATTCATTATACATAAACCTTATTTTCAAGCTATAAAACCATAGAAATGCAGCACGAAAGTAAAGTTGTAATGTTAAAAACAGAAAGGAATGATTCAATGCAGCTAATAATTGCAGAAAAGCCGAGTGTCGGGATGGCACTTGCAAAGGCTCTTGGTGTAGTTGGGAAGAAGAACGGTTATATGGAGGGTGAAAACATTATCGTATCATGGTGTATCGGTCATCTTGTGGGACTTGCGAATGCTGATGCTTACAATGAACGCTATAAGAAATGGAATATTGCAGACCTGCCGATTACGCCGAGTGATTGGCAGTTTGTTATTTCTGAGGGAAAGAACGAGCAGTTCGTTATACTGAAAAAGCTTATGAGTGACAGTAGAATTACAGAAGTAGTAAATGCCTGTGACGCCGGACGTGAGGGTGAGCTTATCATGCGTCTTGTGTATAATAAAGCAGGCTGTAAGAAACCTATCAAGCGACTCTGGATTTCTTCAATGGAAGAATCGGTTATTGTTGATGGCTTTAAAAATCTGAGAAACGGAGATGCTTACGAAAAGCTTTATCAGTCAGCATTATGCAGAGCAAAGGCAGACTGGCTTGTCGGTATTAATTCAACCAGAGTATTTTCAAAGCTCTATAATAAGAAACTGAATGTTGGAAGGGTTATGACACCTACACTTGCAATGCTTTCGGAAAGAGATAGTTCTATTGCTTCTTTTGTCAAGGAGAAGTATTACAATGTCCATATCAAAAGTACTGGACTTGACGCAGTTCTTGAAAAAATCAAGGAACAGACTGAAGCCGACAAAATCAGGAGTGAATGCAGCGGAAAAGAAGCATTTGTCAAGTTGGTAAAGAGAGAACAGAAAACAGTAAATCCTCCGAAACTCTATGATTTGACTACTCTCCAGAGAGAACAGATAAAGAAAACTATAAACAATACTATTCTGAGCTGGAACGTCAGAATTATGTTAAGAAGCTTGAGAAAAAAGCAAATGTATTTTCATTCAACTCACTTGATAGTGAAGATATGAATGGAGCAGATATAGCAGTTGATCAATCAGAACCTCTGGAGGAAATGGTACTCAGAAAACTTATTATTGAAAAGCTACCAGAAGCAATGCAAATGCTAACTGATGAAGAAAGGGAGTTAATAAAGAAAATTTACTTTGAAAATATGAGTCATAGAACATTAGCGGATATATATGATGTATCACATACAGCAATAAAAAAACGTAAGGATAAAATTTTAATAAAAATAAAAGAATTTTGTAACTGTTCAGGACCTATAATTGAAAAACAAAAGTTTTCCACAAGAAACAAGAGTTTTCCCTTATGAACAGTTGATAATATCTTGTGAAAAAAACTAATAGAAACTCTCGCCTTTATACAGTATAATAGTAAGTAGAAAAACTGTATAAGAAGGTGAATTTGAATGCAATATTCAGAAGAGTTTGTAATGTCATTAATGGATCAAGTTAAACATTTGTTAGATCAGGT
>OCTV010000089.1_pt1 | contig 33823 bp, 32 predicted proteins | sample 1539101 | NCBI WGS metagenome assembly OCTV01 (sample SAMEA3991422, study PRJEB22521) | metagenome | biome: anthropogenic terrestrial biome; feature: sewage plant; material: sludge | place: Sweden | collected 2012-09-26 | reverse complement strand
ATGGTCTCCCTTTGCTAAATTTACATAATCGTAAAATAAAAGATGATTTTATTTATTATATATAGAAATAGGTATTATAATAATCAAGCATTTTATTAAAACGAATATGACTACGATAAAAATTGAATTGTCACCCAGTGCTTTGAAACACCTTGGTGACGATATCGTTATTAAGATTGATGGTAACGGTACGATGGTTATGAATAAAGAGACTGACGAGCATTGCAAACTGTTCGCTTTCATGCAACAGACGATAGATCGACTGAGGGATAATGGCAATGTGCGCACATCGGAAACATACACTTGTACCCTGAACAGTTTTAAGCGTTACCGCAAATATGTGGATATAGAGATGGGCACCATATCATCGGATATGATGGAAGGGTATGAAAGTTGGCTGAAAAAACAGCACCTGTCAATGAATTCGGTGTCGTTCTATATGCGTATACTGCGGGCGGTATACAACAGAGCCGTGGAGCAAGGTAAGGTGGATGACTTAAAACCGTTCAGAAATGTGTATACCGGTATCGGTAAGACCATCAAACGGGCGATATCAAGGAAAGATCTAGAGAAGATCAAAAATTCGGAGATTGGAAACATTGCCATGAAGTACGCCCGTGATCTGTTTATGCTGAGTTTTTATCTACGCGGGATGTCATTTGTGGATATGGCTAATTTGAAGAAAGCTGACCTAAGAAATGGTATTTTGACCTACCGTCGAAAAAAAACAGGACAAACGCTGAGGATAAAATGGAAAAGTTGTATGCAGGAAATATTAGACCGTAATCCGCCTCTCGACAACATTCATTTGCTGCCTATCGTGAACAATAGGGAGGAAAGTATGCGGCGACAGTACCAGACGCGTCAATGCTATGTAAACAGCAATCTTAAGAGGTTGTCGTCGAAACTTGGGATAGAATGCAATCTCACTATGTACGTGACACGTCACTCCTGGGCGAGCATCGCCAAGGAAATGGACATACCCGTATCCGTCATCTGCGACGGCATGGGACACAACTCCGAAAAAACCACACAAATCTATCTAAAATCAATTGATGCCAACAAGATAGATGATGCCAACGACAGAATTATCAGCGAAATATAATGAATGTGTATTGCAGCAGAGTAATACGATTTTAAATATCAAGAGAAAGGGAGCAAACGTATGTTTGCTCCCTTTTCATGTTTATATCCTATATCATCGTCACCATGCTACAATATGGAATATAAAATATATTAAATATACATCATATCTTTTTTATATATAATAGATATTATATATATTTGCACTCAGAATACACAAAGAGAAAGGAAGCAATATGAATCAGACGGTAGCGTTCAAACGCAAAAATATCGATTTGCCTACTGAGACACTCAAAAAATTGTCTATCGTAGCAGCTGCGCAGGGTAAAAGCCTGAAAGCATATATAGAGAACACGCTTATCAAGACAGCGGAGTCTATCAATATTCATATCTCGGAAAATCCGAGTCCAAGCAATGATGAATGGTTTGACGATACTGAAAACATCCAATCTATCAAGCGGGGCATCGAAGATATTAAAGCAGGCAAAAAGAAAGAATATACGATAGATGAACTTAAAGATCTGCTCAATATATGATATATAAAATTGTACTGGCTGAAGAAGCTGAAAAACAATTGATGCTATGGCGAAAATCAGGGGCGAAAAAAGATCTACAGAAAATATTGAATCTGTTCGAGGAATTAAAATCACATCCACAGACAGGTACAGGGCAAGTAGAGGCTTTGAAAGGAAATTTGCTTGGATATTGGAGCAGACGAATCAATAAACATTATCGAATGATCTATTCCATAGATGATGCTACAGTTACAGTGGAAGTTGTATCTATGCATGGACATTATGGAGATAAATAAAGGATATATAACCCTACTACGATAAATTTCGACTTTTCGGCGTAATATTTGGAATTACTATCCAAATATTACGCCAGAATTTATCGTAGCAGATTACTTCAATACTTTCTTTCCGTCAATGATATACAATCCTGGGGACAGTTCATCCTCTTTCTTGTTGCATTTCATACCATTGATCAGATAGATGCCACGTCTTACCACTGATTCATCTGAATTGATATCCTGTATGCCTGTGGCATTCTCGAAGACAAGAGGCAAACTTGTTTCGAACTGCTGGGCATCATTGAAACTGACAGACAGTCGAATCTTCAGCGTATCGCCATAAGTAGCCAGCGAGGCGGCGGAAATCGTGTCAATCGGGATGTCGATATCTGTGGAATATGACAAATCTTTTCCAGACAGGGAATCGTTGGTTACATACATCGTATCCTCGCGCTGAAGCAGTTTGTCAGCAATAATAATCGTCGGAGCCGGATAGGCTTTTGTACTCAGGATATGTGGATATCCGTAATCCATCGTCAGATGGATGGTTGCTTTCTTATCGGTACCCAATACGTATGAACTCTTATTGAGAGTGGCTTTCGCCCTTAATGTGTCGTTGACATCTATGTAGAATGTCTTGTTGCCGTAAGCGAAATCCGAATTGAAGACCAGTTTGTATCTACCCACATGAGGTTTGCTGACTTTGAAGCTGACCGTGTCGATATTAGCGATTAAAGGTTTGTCTGCATTTTTCAAAGATAATTTCTTCTGGGAAGCATAGATTTTCTCGAGTGTGGAATCATTCTTGACAAAATACAACGTGTCTCGGGTCGTCTCATTATCCGTATAACTGTCTACATCGTAGGGATACCCGGTATTGAATTTGGCGGTTACGTCGATATCCTTACCCACCTTGACAGAGAAACAATTTATCCGAAGGGACGGATCGTCAAGTATGTCGATGGTATCACGATATTCATACCCTAGTGTATCCGAATAGATGGTGGCGGCATACTTTCCACCTCTTGGAATGTCCAAAAATTCCTGAGAGGATACGTATTGATCATCTGACGTGCCCAAAGTACCCATGAAATCACTGATATCTACATTGGCGTGACCGAGGGTGTCTTTATACATATCTACTAATGCATAATCGAGTGATGCCGACCGAGGTGCCACATAATTGGACGGAACATCTTGGAGGGAAGACATCATAACCATGCGTCCCCACTGACTACCTGCCCGATATCCTTGACCAGTGTATACAATGGCACCGGTGTCTGTATATTGGAACATGGTGGAATATCCTAAGGCGGACATCTTGACGAAATTGAATTTATTGTTGGAGTCTCTGGTTATCTTTGCGGTTGCCCATACATTGACGGCAAAACCTGTAAAGATCAATCCTAATATAAAAAGTAATGATTTTTTCATAAGTACTCTGTTATTAAATGATTAATCATGTTAGAAACACAAATGTGTACATCTCTTTATTCTGATACAAACATACAAAAAAAACTGCAACTAACAAGGGGGAAAGAGAAAAAAGTAAAAAAAGCAATAGCGAACGGACTTCGCTATTGCTTTTTATATGATTGTATGAAAGTCGAATTAGAATTCGGCTGTATTCGGTGTACGTGGGAACGGTATCACATCACGGATGTTCTGCATACCGGTGACAAACAAGATCAGTCGTTCGAAACCTAAGCCGAAGCCTGCATGAGGACAACTACCGTACTTGCGGGTGTCGAGATACCAGTCGTAGGAAGAGAATTCCATACCACGGGCCTCGATCTCAGCCGTGAGTTTAGCATAGCTTTCTTCACGTACAGAACCGCCGATAATCTCGCCGATACGGGGGAACAGTACGTCTGTGCCCTGCATGGTCTTGCCGTCGGCGTTCTTCTTCATATAGAAGGCCTTGATCTCACTAGGATAATCGTTCATGATAACCGGTTTCTTGAAATATTCCTCTACAAGGAAACGCTCATGCTCACTGCTCAAGTCCATACCCCACTTGGTGATAGGGAACTCAAACTTATGACCTTTCTTAACAGCTTCTTCCAATATACGGAAACCTTCGGTATATGGCAGACGGACGAATTCGTCTTTTACAACCGATTCCAGGGTCTCTATGAGACTATTGTCTATCATCTTGTTGAGGAACTCCAGATCGTCACGGCAATTATCGAGCGCCCATCCCACACAATACTTGATGAAGTCTTCTTCAAGGTCCATCAGTCCTTCCTTATCTAGGAAGGCTACTTCGGGCTCCACCATCCAGAACTCAGCCAGATGACGGGGCGTGTTGCTGTTCTCGGCACGGAACGTAGGACCGAAGGTGTAAATAGCACCGAGGGCCGTAGCTCCCAGTTCGCCTTCCAACTGTCCACTGACGGTAAGATTGGTCTTCTTACCGAAGAAATCCTTGTCGTACTCTACTTTTCCTTCCTTTGCCACTCTGTCCAGGTCGAGTGTGGTGACCTGGAACATCTCACCGGCTCCCTCAGCATCACTGGCTGTGATAAGGGGGGTGTTGAAATAATAGAATCCGTGCTCGTGGAAATAGGTATGTATGGCCATCGCCATGTTATGACGGATGCGGAACACAGCCCCAAAAGTGTTGGTACGCAGACGGAGGTTGGCATGCTCGCGCAGGAACTCCATAGAGTGTCCTTTCTTCTGCAGGGGATAATCGGCACCACAAGGACCGAGTACTTCGATGTCGGTACACTGTATCTCCACTGTCTGACCGGCACCCTGGCTCTGTACCAATTTGCCGTTGACACTGATACATGCTCCTGTGGTGACGTCTTTGATTATATTCTCGTCGAACTTTTCTACGTCGACTACAATCTGTACATTCTTTATTGTAGAACCATCGTTAAGAGCGATGAAATTGACTGCTTTGCTGCCACGGCGGGTACGCACCCACCCTTTTACGTTTACAACTGAGCCATACTCGGTACTTTTCAGTACGTCGACAACTTTTGTTCTACTGATTTTTTCCATTTTTCCTGTTCTCCTTTATTTTGTTTGTGTTTACTCGAATGCGCCCATACGAAGCATATCCACCTCTTCTTCTGTGAGGTAACGCCAGTCACCGCGGCGTAGGTTCTTCTTGGTGAGTCCGGCAAACTGTACACGGTCGAGCTTGATGACACGGTAACCGAGACTCTCGAAGATACGACGTACGATACGGTTTTTACCGCTGTGTATCTCGATGCCTACCTGGCTCTTGTCCATCTCGTCGGCATAAGCAATGCTATCAGCATGCACTTCACCGTCTTCGAGGGTGATGCCCTGTGCTATCTGTTCCAGATCGTGGGCTGTAACGCTCTTGTCGAGGTAGACGTGATATATCTTTTTCTTCAAAAACTTAGGATGTGTCAGTTTACTGGCCAGATCGCCGTCATTGGTAAGTAGAAGTACACCTGTCGTATTGCGGTCGAGTCGACCTACTGGATAGATTCTTTCCGGGCAGGCGTTCTTAACAAGGTCCATAACAGTCTTGCGCTGTTGCGGATCATCACTTGTTGTAACGTAATCCTTGGGTTTGTTGAGAAGTACGTAAACTTTCTTCTCCAGACTGACCGTATCTTCATGGAACTTAACCTCATCGGAACGTTTTACTTTTGTTCCCAGTTCGGTAACAACAGTGCCATTGACGGATACAACTCCTGCCTGTATGAATTCGTCGGCCTCGCGACGGCTACATACACCGGCATTAGCCAGATATTTATTCAAGCGTATCGGTTCATCCGGATCGACATGTTCTTCTTTATATTCGATTCTCTTCTTGATACTGTATTTTGCATTGGGATCATAATCGTCACTGTGCTGACGGTAATTATTGTTGTAACCGCCGCGTTGCTGACCATAGCCGCCACCTTGGGGACGACCGTAACCGCCACGTTGCTGATAACCGCCGCGCTGACCGTAGCCACCACCGTTGTTATATCCACCGCGCTGCTGATAACCGCCTCGCTGCTGGTAACCACCACCCTGTTGACCGTAGTTGTTGCGTGGACGATAGCCGCCTTCCTGGTTCTCGCCATCGCCTTCACCGCCATTATTGTTGTAACGGGGACGATAACCGCCCTGTTGACCATAACCGCCGCCTTGAGGACGCTGACCGTAGCCACCGCGCTGCTGGTAACCACCACCATTATTATAGCGTGGACGGTAAGGACGCTGTTGGGAAGAATCTGATTGCAATCCGGCACCGAAACCTTCGGGGCGGAAACCGTCGTCATCTCCTGTATTTCTGTTTGTTGAATACTCTGATTGCTGAGAGTGGATGCGTGGACGCGGACTGCGACCACCGCTTCGATAGTCTCTGGAATAGTTGTTACTGTACTGATTTGAAGATTGATAACCTTCACGGTTTGTCTCGTTCTTTTCGCCAGACTGTGATTGCTGGTCTTTCTCGTTTTCTAAATCCATAATAAAATTTGTTTTTGCTGTTTGACATCGGCCTCACGGCCATTAATTCTAATAATATACTTATAATTGATTAATATTATATTCCTGTGTAATTCTGTGGGGTAATAGCCATCAGTTCCGACTTTACCTCGTCTGATACGTCAAGTGTATTAATAAACTCATGTATAGTTTCTTCACTCATTTTCTTGTTGGTGCGTGTGAGGGCTTTCAATGCCTCGTAAGGATGCGGATAGGCTTCACGGCGGAGTATCGTCTGTATAGCTTCTGCCACTACAGCCCAAGTGCCATCAAGGTCGGCTCTCAGTTTGTCTTCGTTGAGAATCAGTTTACGGAGCCCCTTCAGCGTGCTTTGGAAAGCAATCATACTGTGACCGAGGGGCACACCGATATTACGCAGAACAGTAGAATCGGTGAGGTCTCTCTGCAGACGACTTACGGGCAACTTCTGTGCGAGGAACTGCAGGACGGCATTGGACAACCCTAGGTTGCCTTCGCTGTTCTCATAGTCGATAGGATTGACCTTATGGGGCATGGCACTCGAACCTACCTCGCCTGCCTTGATCTTCTGCTTGAAATATTCCATGGATATATACATCCAGAAATCGCGGTCGAGGTCGATCACGATGGTGTTGATACGACGAAGGGCATCGAAGATGGCACCGAGATTGTCATAATTGCTGATCTGGGTGGTATACTGTTCGCGCTGCAGACCGAGTTTCTCACTGACGAACCGATTACCGAATTGTTTCCAGTCGTACTGAGGATAGGCTACATGATGGGCATTATAATTGCCGGTGGCACCTCCAAACTTGGCAGTGATAGGAATCTGTTTGATCTGGTCCAACTGTACCGAAAGACGGTATACATAGACCATAATCTCTTTGCCCAGACGCGTAGGAGATGCCGGCTGACCGTGAGTCTTGGCCAACATGGGAATATCCTTCCACTCATCTGCGTAAGTCTGCAACTGGTCTATCAGTTCCTGTACCTGGGGATAATACACCTCGTTGAGCGCATCTTTGATAGAAAGAGGCACAGATGTATTGTTGATATCCTGAGATGTGAGTCCGAAATGGATAAACTCCTTATATGCGTCAAGACCGCCTATCTTGTCGAATTCCTCCTTGAGGAAATATTCCACAGCCTTGACATCATGGTTAGTCACTTTCTCTATATCTTTGATACGCTGCGCGTCGTTCTGACTGAAATTGCGGTAGATGCCGCGCAGACGGTCGAACAAAGAATGGTCGAAACCCTTCAATTGCGGCAAGGGCAATTCGCATAAAGTAATAAAATACTCTATCTCCACTCTGACACGATAACGAATAAGGGCGTACTCTGAAAAATAATCTGCGAGTTTTTCTGTTTTACCTCTGTAACGTCCATCTATCGGTGAGATGGCGGTTAATAAATCGAGCTCCATACTAATACTTAGTCTATATATATATAATTTGAATGCAAAGTTAGCAATTAAATTCGACTTACTTGCATATATTATTATTAAAGTTTTGAAAAAACAAAAAAAAGACTCCGCAAAGGATGCGAAGTCTTGAATGTGGGCGTTGACGGATTCGAACCGCCGACCCTCTGCTTGTAAGGCAGATGCTCTAAACCAGCTGAGCTAAACGCCCTTAGTTTTATTTCTAAAGCGGTGCAAAGGTAGGCGTTTTTTTTCTAACCACCAAACTTTTGCACCACTTTTTTATATTTTTCTTATTTACAACTTATACAAATCGTTAGCCGCAATAAGGTCGACCTTCTTTTCTGCCAGTATTTTCTCGCAACTTTCAAGGTCGGACGGACGAATCACCACATTGGCAACATCTCCATTCGCAAACGAGTACATATATTCTATAAATACTCCATTCTCAGACAGATACTTCAATACCAGTGCCAAAGAGCCAGAGGTATTTGGGCAGCTGAATCCTATCACGTCTGTCTTCTTAACAGCGAAACCGGCATCTTTAAGTACCTTATAAGCTGTATCTGGATCTGACACGATACAACGCAGAATACCGAAATCGGAATTGTCTGCTATACTCATGGCAGAAAGATTGATTCCTGCCTTACCTAATACATCTGTTACCTCGGTAAGTCTGCCCGACTTGTTCTCGAGGAATATTGATAATTGCTTTGCTAACATATTACTAAATTTTATAAAGGTTATAATTGTCTGTTGTCTATGACACGCTTTGCCTTTCCGGTGCTGCGCTCTATACTCTTGGGTTCTGCCAACTTCACTTTGAACCCGATACCGATGACGCTCTTCAGTTCTGCTTCCAGTTTTTTCTGCAAAGCTACCATCTGACTCATCTCATCGGTGTAGTATTCTTCTTTCACCTCCACCTTGAGTTCGGACGTATCGGTATTGTTAACACGACCTACAGTGAGTTGATAATGCGGTTCAAACTCTTTCAGACTTAATATCACGGCTTCTATCTGTGTAGGGAACACATTGACGCCTCGGATAATGAGCATATCGTCACATCTGCCGAGGATACGGTCCATACGTACAAAAGTACGGCCGCATGAACACTTATCGTAATGCAGCGTGGTGAGGTCGTGGGTGCGGTAACGCAGCAACGGCATTCCTTCTTTCACAAGATGGGTGAAGCATAATTCGCCCAACTGACCTTCGGGAAGGGGTTCACCTGTCTTCGGATCCACTATCTCAGGATAGTAATAATCTTCGTTCAGATGGGTACCGTGCTGACATTCGCATTCGTAACCTACGCCCGGACCGGCTACTTCGCTGAGTCCGTATATATCGTAAGCCTTGATACCCAAAGAGGCTTCCAGTTTCTTACGCATATTCTCTGTCCAAGGTTCAGCGCCGAAACAACCTACTCTCAGTTTAAACTCGTCTCTTGAATATCCCGATTCCTGCATAGCTTCACCTAGAAACAAGGCGTAAGACGGTGTACAGCATAATACGGATGCCCCGAAATCATGCATGAGGGTAATCTGCTTCTGCGTGTTGCCCGAAGACATCGGTATGACACTGGCACCGATATTGGTGGCACCATCATGAGCTCCAAGTCCACCGGTAAACAGTCCATATCCATAAGATATCTGGAATATATCGTCTTTAGACGCACCGTAAGCAGTAAAAGCGCGGGATATACTTTCCGCCCATATAGCCAAGTCTTTACGGGTATAGAGGACGACAACCGGTTTGCCTGTCGTTCCAGAAGAGGCGTGGATACGTACAATCTGACTCATAGGTACAGCTGCGAGTCCGAAGGGATAATTGTCTCTTAAATCAAGTTTGTTGGTAAACGGGAGTTTGGAAATATCGTCTATACCCTTGATATCATCAGGAGACAGACCCATTTCTTGAAACTTCTTGCGATAAAAAGGTGTGTTATGATATACATAACTGACCATTTTCTTCAAACGAATGCTCTGGATTTCACGCAATTGTTCGCGGTCCATGCATTCCATACTTTCATTCCAAATCATTTTAGCTTATTCGTTGGGTTTGACATTTATCGATGCAAATATAGCAAAAATATAGCAAACAGAATACATGTGATGTCTAAAATAACTAAAAATCCCCACAATCTGAATGATTATGGGGATTATCGGTGGGCGTTGACGGATTCGAACCGCCGACCCTCTGCTTGTAAGGCAGATGCTCTAAACCAGCTGAGCTAAACGCCCGAACATCTTTGTTGACCAAAGCGAGTGCAAAGGTAGGTGATTTTTATGAAACCACCAAATATATTATTGAATTTTTGATGGAAAAACTTATCATACAACAAATAAAGGCATCCCGGAAAGGATGCCTTTATTGATATATCGTAAACCGGATGGTTTATTATTCAGTGATCTGAACAGTAGCACGACGGTTGAATGAAACCGGTGACAATGTAGCCACACCACCGTAAGATGCAGTAGAGATGTTATCACGGTTGATACCCAACTTAACAAGTTCTTCAAGAATTGTGTTAGCACGTTTCTCTGACAAAGCCTTGTTGATAGCTGGTGAACCGGTAGCGTTATCTGCATAACCTGTTACAAGAATCTTAGAATTGTTCTCTTTAGCATACTTGGCAAGTGCCTGTACATTGACCATATCCTTCAGAGATGCAACATCTATCTTACCTAAGTTGAAGAATACAGAAACAGGAGTTGTGATCAACTCTTTGATAGACTGTGTAATAGTCTCTGCTGGTTTCTGGTTAGCCAACTGATCTCTCAGCTTATCATTAGCTGCCTTTTCGTCAGCCAACTGTGCGTTAAGAGCATCCAGCTGTGACTTGCTTAAAGCCTGAAGCGCTGCTACGTCTGGAGTCTTATTCCAACCAACAGTCTTGCTGGTATTGAAAGTAAGACCGACTTCTGCATACATGTTGTTATCATGTGTGTTCCATCCACGACGACCGTTTGACTCGTTATCACCATCGATATCACCTTCGAAACGACTCCAACCTAATTCGAAATTGATCAGTACACGCTTTGAAACCTTGAATTCATTGAGGATACCAACACTCAAACCGACAGCGAAAAGGTCAGCTGTAAATGAACGGCCTATACCACCACCCATGAAAGGAATGAAATTCCATACACGGTCTGGATTGTATCCGTAAATCATATTACTAAAGTTGAACAGCATCTGCTCCTGAAGAAAAGCATATTTCATGTTCGTACTCTTTACCTCTGCTGAAGAAGAAGAAGTGTTGTATTTATCAAAACCTACTGTTTTACCCCAGATACCCTGCAATTTGGTACGAAGACCAAGACCTGGCGTAAACCACTTACCAACAGCGATTGCTATTGATGGAGCAGAACGGAAACTCTTAAACGGACTGATGTTGTAGTGATTCTGATAGTCGTGTTCCTGATTGGAATACCAAGCACCCCATTGACCACCTACCTGAACAAACCAGTTTGCCCAAAATGAGTTTGTAGCTACACTGAACTTTTCTGTTGGCACAGCGTCTGTGTTCTGAGCCATCGCAGCTGTAGTGACACCGGCAAAAGCCAATACAATCAATAATTTTTTCATAACCTTAAAATTGTTTATAATCTGAAATTTAATTTTTATAAAGTGATATCACAAAAAGATGTTGCAAATATAATGCTTTTTTTTTATCCGTTGTCGTTTTTTCTCCATTTTTTTATGAATTTAACACAAATGTAACTAATAAGTTGAAAATTAATCACATTTCAGAGTTTTACGACAATAAATGTTCTATTTCGGACTGTGGAAGAATGCATAATATATTATTGCCTTCAGGAGTGTAGTTGACATTTGTGGAAGCGAACAAGTCATTCACGATATTTTCCATCTCCGTATTCGACAACACCTGTCCTACAGGAATAGCCGAATTACGCGCCAAGGTAAGAGACAGGGATTTATACAAATCATCATGAACGCCACCGCCTTTTTCTATATAGTTGTCTATGATATCTTTTACCATATTACTCCAATTGACATCGTTTATTCCTGACGGAACACCATTAATGGCATAACTGCCGCCACCCAAATCTGTAAGGTCAAATCCCACAATTTCCATTTCCGGCATTATTTTCTGCAATATCACTGATTGTGACTGTGGCAACTGCACCATCTCGGGGAACAGCAATCGTTGGACTGTTCCCGACTTCTTCTTAAATTTATCCAGATAATTGTCATAGAGTATTCTTACGTGGGCTCTATGCTGGTCGATAATCATTAATCCTGATTTGACGGCAGTCATGATATATCTTCCTTTATACTGATAATGGGCGGGTGACTTCTCTGCTATGATCTCATTGGGAGTCGTTGTCTGCGACTCCTGCTCAAAGGCATCAAAGACATGATTGTCACTCGTCTTGCCGTTTTCACGCGATGTGGTATACAGTTGTTCCCAGTTGTCCTGATTATGGCGTTCCTGGGTCGTCTTAAAAGGATTGTATGTACTGTTATAGTCTGGTTTTGGCATAGCCACTTTATTCACGGGATTGAACAAGGGTATTTCAGGAGTATCCTGTGTATCGAAATCAATAGAGGGGACTGCACAGAACTTACCAATAGAATCTTTGACGGCTGCCATCAATATCTGCCATATCGCCTGTTCGTTCTCGAATTTAATTTCCGTCTTGGTAGGATGTATATTCACATCGATGGTGTCGGGGTCTACGTCTATATATATATAATATGGTATCTGTTCGCCCATGGGTATCATCCTGTCGAACGCCGACATGACCGCTTTGTGGAAATAGGGGTGCTTGAGAAATCTCCCGTTGGCAAATAAATACTGATTGCTGCACTTCTTACGGGATGATTCCGGTTTACCCACGAAACCGCTTATCTTACAGAGGGATGTTTCAACATTGACGGGCAGAAGATCCTGGTCGAGTCGTTTGCCGAATATATCCACAATCCGTTGTCGGACACCGCACGCATTAAGATGGAATAATTCGGAACCGTTGCTATGAAACGTAAAATTGATCTCGGGATATACCAAAGCGATCCGCTCGAATGCGGTAAGGATATTATTCAATTCCGTGGCATTCGACTTGAGGAATTTTCTTCTGGCCGGAACATTAAAGAATATATTTTCAACTTTAAAATTGCAGCCGATGGGGCATGAGCAGACTTCCTGACCGACTACTTTACCGCCACTGAGTGACAGGACCGTTCCTATCTCGTTATCTCTTGGTCGTGTTTGCAATTCGACCTGAGCGACTGCCGCAATAGAAGCGAGCGCCTCTCCTCGGAAGCCCATGGTATGAAGGTTAAACAAATCGGATGCCTGACGTATCTTGGAAGTAGCATGACGCTCAAAAGATAAACGGGCATCAGTTTCCGACATTCCTTTTCCGTCATCTATGACCTGTATCAATGTTCTACCCGCATCGACAACTATAATGTTTATCGTCTTAGCTTCTGCATCAATGGAATTCTCCACCAATTCCTTAATGACTGATGCCGGACGCTGAATGACTTCTCCTGCCGCAATCTGATTTGCGACCATGTCAGGTAATAATTGAATGATATCACTCATAACTTATATGATAATATTAAAACAGCAATGTATTAGTAAGCAGGTAATGCCATATCAACAGTAATATCAACAAGAGGAAAAAGATTCTCAGTAGATATTGATTACGATTCGCATGTCTCTTTTCTTTATGCCGGCGGACATACTTCGTACCACGGACAAAAGCTCCTTTTATCTCATCGAAGTTGCGGTCTCTAGGTTCATCAGTACCTGAATCTCCGCAAACGGTGTGTTTATTATCATATATGTTGATATGACTGAAACGGCGGGGCTTGCGTGGTCTGAGCAGGTTCATTTGCCTTTCTCCTTCGGTTCACCTTTCTTCTTGGGTTCAACTTTCTCCTTGGATTCAACTTTTTCTATCGGTGCATCCTTCTCCTTTAATGACTGTAATGGCGGCGCATGACGAATAGACGGTTTTAAGGTCTGACCGCCTTTTCTGTCGCGCCACTTGAATATGTCATCCTTATCCAACGGACGGATATAATCAAACCATGCATATTCGGGAAGATATTTCTTCGACGGCGGTATCTGTGACATCGGATATAATGTACCGGTAGCCGACGGCATCCAAATCTTCTGAAGAACTCTATTCTTCAAATACATCTTCATTGTGTCGGTTTCGGTATAGTTAAGTCCTATCAGACTGCTGTCGGCATCGTCCTGGGGATAATAAACCGCCTTGACATTCTTTTCGGCTATACCCAGATGGATTTCTCCTTTGACGAAAAATGCGCGCATATCGACAGATGACACCTGATTGAAATGTTCTTTATCCGGCATCTGCTGCACTGACAGGGAATTACCTATCACATGCGCCCACTTGATAGTGGAATCGTTAGTGTAGACACGTATCTGGTCACCCAGAAGCTGTTGATTCTGGTTCCAGACAATCGGGTCTTTGTACATGGTCATACAAGAATCCTTCGTATTATACACCAAGGAATCGCAAACGCCCTGGACATCGAGCCGGTAAGCGCGCACCTTATGAAAGGCATGCATTTTACGGTACATGGAGTCGGTATTGATATGAAATGTATATATCTTAAAGGTATCGGCATGAATATACAGGGTATCTTTCTGCGAATAATCTATCGCAACAGCTTTTTTAGTGGCCATACCGTATCCTTTGGCTTCATTATAATAGCCGTAATCGCTCTTAAACTGATTTTTATTTTTCTTGTCGGTATAGATGACATTGTTGAATCCCTGACTGATTTTTCTCTTTGAGTCGTAATAAACGCTGTCGCCTACGATGGTGCGGTCCTTATTGGTGATGACCGAACGACCATAGAGGCGCGACCGGTCCCGACGGGAATCATAATATCCGGATTCAGAATAGATACGACTGTCGCCCGACTTGATATGGGAAGGTCCTACGATGTTGGCAACCGCTGTACGGGTATCATAATGCAATGTGTCGGTAGTGAGATAGAATTTAGGGTTCTTCAACTTAACATTATAGTTGAACACGGCTTCACGGGTTGCGGTACTGTACTGTCCCCAGTCGGAAGTGAGCACATTCTTCTCGTCCAGCAGTTTACCGCCTTCAAAGAAATATCCGATGCTATACAGGCGGTCGTAATTGAGACTGTCTGTATATAACTTCGTCTTACGATGAATGAGCAGTACATTCCGTCTGGCCATCGCCATCTGTTCATTACCGTCGTAATATGCGTAATCGCTTTTCAGGGAGAGAGTGTCACCCTGTATCATTCTGACATGACCGAAAGCCTCGAAGGAATTAGACGCTTCATAAAAATAAGCACTGTCGCAAAAGAGGCGGGCTCCCTGATGCTTGAAGGCTACATGACCATTAAGTATCTGAGCATCGGGATTACGAATATAATCGTAATGCAATACGTCTGAATGAATTAGATATACCCTATTGTCACCTTTTATCTTACGGGAACGATGTCCCTTGGATTGCATCATGCTCAATCCAAACAGGCATAGAACCAATAGTAGTATGATTCTATGCCCGTATAAAGGTATATTTGTCTTCTTAATTGTCATTTATTTAACCCAACCTTGATACTCGAAATCACAGTTTTTATAATTATCATTGATACGAACGTATGTCGATTTTATCTTATTTACGACCCAGTCGTGCAATGTCTGCTCTTTTTTCTTGTTCAGCACCACATCTTTCAAGGTCTGGAAATCCTCCGTCATTGATGCTTTATGACCTGGAATACGACTCTTCAGTTTGGCAATGACACAGACGTCTTTCCCTTTCGTATTGATCATCTTGAACGCACTGGATACCTCACCCACTTTTAAGGTGTCTACCACTTTGGCTATTTCTGCCGGTAAATCTTCCATCTTAAACTTGGACGTTCTGCCGACCTGGGACGAATTAAACATCAGACCGTGGTTGTTCTTCGTATCCTTGTCGTCTGAAATAAATGTTGAGGCAGCATCAAATGTGAACTTGTTCGCACGGATATCATCGGCAATAGAATCGAGTCTTAAAATGGACTTTGTTATCGCCTCATCCGAGACATGCGGTTTTAATAATATATGTCGCACTTTTATTTTATCGCCACGTTTATCAATCAATTGTATAATATGATACCCGTATTCGCTTTCTACAATCTTGGAAACTTTCTTGGGATCGGTAAGATTAAAGGCGACGTTGGCAAATGCCGGATCCAGCATACCTCGACCTGTATAATCCAGTTCTCCTCCCTGTCGCGCGGAACCTGGATCCTCTGAATATAAGCGGGCCAATGATGAGAATGATGAAGTCCCATTGTTAACCCTGTCTGTATAATCTCTTAATTGATCCTTAACCCTGTTTATTTCTTCAGGCTCTATTCTTGGTGTCCTCGTAATGATCTGTACTTCCACTTCTGTAGGTACAAAAGGGATACTGTCTTTGGGTATATCTTTAAAATAGGCACGTACATCAGCTGGAGACACTGCTATATCTTTGACCAACTTTTCCTTCATCTTCTGAATCATCTGGCGGTCTTTGAATTCGTCGTGCATCTGACTACGCATCTGGGATACGGTCTGTTTTTTATATTCTTCCAATTTTTCTTTCGAACCGATCAACTGTATCCAATAGTTTATCTGGTCTTCGATACCGGTACTGATTTCGGATTCGGTAACTTCGAGACTATCGATAGCGGCTTGATGCAGAAACAGTTTCTGTACAGCCAGTTGTTCTGGAATTGCACAGTCTGGATTTCCCTTGAACTTGATATTTTCCACCTCAGACTGGGCACGCATTGCTTCAACATCCGACTTTAATATGGCCTCGTCGCCGACAACCCATATTACCTCATCGATCACTTTATCCTGATCAATGCTGTCAATATCCAGACTTTGTTTCTTGGGTTGGTTATTGTCCTGGTTTTGAGTCTGGGCTTTCAGCCCGAGACATCCTAACAGTATTGCAAACGCGATACATATTTTTGTGTTATATCTTCTTTTCATCTAGTTTGAGTTTTAACGGTTTTGATTACATCATCATAAATTACGACGGGATACTTCTTACGGAGTTCACTAACCCATTGCTTTTCCATCGCGTCCTGATAATCGGCTGTCACCAGTCCACGGACATCTTCATAACTTTCCGGACGCTTCTTCAACAGTTTACCATAAGTCGCGTCAATAGGATAATCCTTCAGTTCCTTTGTCAACGTATCCTTCCCGAATATCATTTTATCCACGAAAGCATCGTCACCTTTCTTGAAGATTCCTTTTTCTACTCTTATCCTTATAATTGAATCGCTGTTGAACGCCTTTCTCAGTTTATCGGCCCATTCCGTAAAAGGAACGCCTTTCAGACATTTTCTGACTGCTTCTTTATCCGCCTCGTTCTTCACATGGTATACGATACCTTTAAAGCGAGGGGAATCCCAAGTGTACTTTTTCTTGTTCTTTTTATAAAACTTAGACAGTCCTTCTTCATCTTTGGCGGCCTTGTCCCATACCGTACGGTTGCTGATCTCATAAAGTAACAAACCATCATGATACTCCCTGATCAGATTCTTCAAATCAGAATCATGCTGCTCCATCTCGGCAGCTTTCTGCTCCACAATCTGCTCTTTTGACAAGGTGTTATTGCTTCGTTTAACCAACGTGTCCAACTTTTCATCAATGATTTTTTCTCTTACTCCACGCTGTTCAATAAACTTTAATATATCGGATTTCAAAGAATCGAACGGTTCCAACTGCTTTTTGTCCTTCATCAGAATGATATGATAACCGGCAGCAGAAAGGAACGGTTTGCTCATTTCGCCCTTTTTAAGGGAATAAGCCTGATCCTCAAACTCCTTTAAGGTTTGACCGGGACCTATCCATGGCAACAATCCTCCCTGAGAAGCGGAATTGTCTTGTGAATATTTCTTGGCGACCTCTTCAAAAACAGCTCCTTTTTTCAGAATACTGTATAAAGAATCTATCTTGCTCTTAGCTGATTTCTGCTCTGCGTCACTGGCCTTCTGACCAAGATGGATAAAAATATGGGCGGGACGTACCAGTCCTTTCTCCCCTATTCTCTTCTTGGTATCATTATACACAGACAATGCCTCTCTCTGCAAATCTTCATCAGATACGAAAGAAGGACGAATCTGCTGATCACGATATGTGGCAAACTCTTTCTTGAAAGAAGACATGGTATCCATGTGGGCGTCTAACGCCGCAGCAACTTTCAACTTATAATTGACGAACAGATCCACATATTCGCTGACACTCTTCTTGTCTATGACGCCTTCTGAATTGTTTTTGTTATATGAATACTCAAACTCAGAACGTGATACTGGGACTCCGTTGACCGTCATAACGGTGGGATCGTCTTTAGCAGATATTGCTAAAAGGCATACAAAGGAAACCAGTAAGAAAGCGATTCTTTTCATTGGATAGTCTTTTATTCAGGACGGCTATAATTAGGTGCCTCACTGGTAATTGTTATATCATGAGGATGACTTTCCATCACGCCGGCATTGGTGATACGGGCAAACTTAGCATTGTGCAATGCATCTATACTGCCTGAGCCACAATAACCCATACCTGAACGTAATCCGCCGACCAACTGATATATAACTTCTTGAACCGTTCCTTTGTATGGTACGCGACCGGCTATTCCTTCCGGAACCAACTTTTTGACGTCACTTGTACCAGACTGGAAATATCTATCTTTTGACCCATTTTCCATGGCCTGCAGCGAACCCATACCGCGATAGCTCTTAAACTTACGACCGTTGAATATGATTGTTTCGCCAGGGCTTTCTTCTGTTCCAGCTACCAACGAACCAATCATGACACTGTGACCTCCTGCAGCCAGCGCTTTAACAATATCACCTGAATAACGTAATCCTCCGTCTGCAATCAAAGGAACACCCGTTCCTTCAAGTGCGCTTGCTACGTCATACACAGCACTAAGTTGCGGAACTCCTACACCTGCTACGATACGGGTCGTACAGATAGAGCCAGGACCGATACCTACTTTTACGCCATCTGCGCCGTTGTCTACCAACATCTTCGCAGCATCTCCTGTAGCTACATTACCTACGATGATATCGACATTGGAGAATTTAGCTTTGGCTTCTTTTAGTTTTTCTATTACATATTTTGAATGACCATGTGCCGTATCAATAACAATGGCATCGGCACCTGCTTCAACCAAAGCACTCATTCTGTCTAATGTATCAACAGTGACACCAACACCGGCTGCGACACGGAGTCGGCCTTTTTCATCTTTACATGCGATAGGTTTGTCTTTGGCTTTTGTGATATCCTTATAGGTAATCAGACCTACCAGATGATTATCCTTGTCCACTACAGGCAATTTTTCTATCTTATATTCCTGTAATATCTTGGCGGCAGCTATCAAGTCGGTCTGCTGATGGGTGGTGACGATGTTGTCCTTTGTCATGACATCATCAATTTTCTTATCCAAATGTCTCTCAAAACGCAAATCGCGGTTTGTCACAATTCCTACGAGGTGGTTGTCTTCATCTACAACAGGTATACCACCAATGTGATAATCTGCCATGATATCAAGCGCATCCTGAACTGTAGAACCTCTACGTATCGTAACAGGATCATATATCATTCCATTTTCAGCACGTTTAACGATTGCAACTTGGCGAGCCTGTTCGTCTATCGACATATTCTTATGAATAACACCTATTCCACCTTCTCTCGCTATGGCTATGGCCATCTGTGATTCTGTTACTGTATCCATTGCTGCAGTAACGAAAGGGATATTTAACTTGATGTTACGGGTGAACTTTGTTTCCAACTCAACCATTTTTGGTAATACCTCCGAATAAGAAGGTATCAGAAGGACGTCGTCGAATGTGAGACCGTCCATTACAATTTTATCTGCAATAAATGATGACATATATTATTTAAAAATTTATTGCGTGCAAATTTAGCTATTTTTCTGGATATAGAGATATGTTTTAAGCATTTTCGCACGGAATTAACGCAAATTAATCTGCAACCTCCGACATAAACTTTATACGGACCAGACGAATCTCATTTTCATCATATTCATCACCCAGTTCTTTCATCGCTACATGTAGGTCGTCTGTATCCGATTCTTTGAAGTATTCGTAGATGTCGTCAATGTGATCTTCATCCATCACATCCTCCAGAAAATAGTTGATATTCAACTTGGTTCCACTGTACACAATCGCTTCGATCTCATCCAACAAATCATCAAAATCAATGCCTTTGGCTGATGCGATATCATCTAATGGTATCTGTCTGTCTACACTCTGTATGATACTGACTTTCTGGATTGACTTCTTGGCAACAGTGCGGACGCGCAAATCGGCCTGCCGTTCTATATTGTTTTCTTTGCAGTGCTTCTTGATTAATTCAACAAAGTCTTTGCAATAGTTTTTCTTGATTTTTCCTTCACCGACGCCTTGAATGTTTTTCAGTTCGTCCAATGTGATAGGATAATCGGTAGCCATCTGTTCCAAAGATACATCCAGGAATATTGTATACGGCGGTTGCTGTGTACTCTTCGCTATTTTCTTTCTCAGATCTTTCAACATGGAATAAAGTGCGGGATCCAATGCACTACTGGCACTGTCTCTTTCGTATGCCTCATATTCCTCATCGGAGAATTCCTTGTCTTCCACAATCATGAAAGATTCCGGTTTCTTCATAAATTTCTTTCCGCTTGCTGTCAACTTCAGCAATCCGTAATTTTCCACATCCTTTTTAATATAACCGGCTATCAATGCCTGTCTTATCACAGGATTCCATATCTTTTCATCTTCATCAGCACCAGCACCGAAATCTTCATTCTCCTGATGATTATGGGCCACGATATCATCGGTTTCTATTCCTCTTACATAATCTATTACGTAGTCGGTCCGGAAGTTTTCCTTAATTGTAGAAATGGCATTAAGAACAATCAGCAGTTGATCTTCTGCTTCTTTCTTTTCTTTCGGATGAAGACAGTTATCACAGTTGCCACAATTATCCTTGTCATAAACTTCTCCAAAATAATGCAGCAGCATCTTTCTGCGGCATACCGACGACTCGGCATAAGCAGCTGTCTCCTGAAGCAGCTGTCTGCCGATATCCTGTTCGGCGACAGGCTTTCCTTCCATAAACTTCTCCAGTTTCTGAAGGTCCTTGTACGAATAAAAAGTAATGCACAATCCTTCACCGCCATCTCGTCCGGCACGCCCTGTTTCCTGGTAATAGCCTTCCAGACTCTTAGGTATATCATAATGTATAACAAAACGGACATCTGGTTTGTCTATACCCATTCCGAATGCGATCGTCGCGACAATCACATCTATTTTCTCCATAAGGAAATCATCCTGAGTCTGCGAACGCGTGACGGAATCCAGTCCGGCATGATAAGCCGCCGCCGGAATCTCATTGGCTCTTAATATTTCAGCAAGTTCCTCTACCTTCTTTCTGGAAAGGCAATAAATAATACCACTCTTTCCACTGTGCTTCTTGATAAACTTAATGATTTCCTTATCTATATCTTGGTTTTTAGGCCTTACTTCATAATAAAGGTTAGGACGGTTGAAAGAGCTTTTGAATTCATGAGCATCCACCATACCAAGATTTTTCTTGATATCCGTTCTCACTTTATCTGTAGCTGTGGCCGTGAGCGCTATGATGGGCGCTTTTCCTATTTCATTGATAATTGGACGAATTCTGCGGTATTCCGGACGGAAGTCATGCCCCCATTCAGAGATACAATGAGCTTCGTCAATGGCATAAAAAGATATTTTTACCGTTTTAAGGAACTCTACATTTTCATCCTTTGTCAAGGATTCAGGAGCGACATATAACAATTTGGTCTTTCCTGAACGCATATCATTCTTGACCTGATCTATAGCAGCCTTATTAAGCGATGAGTTAAGATAATGGGCGACACCTTCTTCATCACTTAGATTACTGATAACATCCACCTGATTTTTCATTAGAGCTATCAATGGCGATATAACAATCGCTGTACCATCCATAATAAGGGATGGCAATTGATAACAAAGCGACTTACCGCCTCCTGTAGGCATAAGCACAAAAGTATCATTTCCGTCTAATAAATTACGGATAATGGCTTCTTGGTCCCCTTTGAATTTATCGAAACCAAAATAGCGCTTTAAATCTTCAATAAGGTTAACTTCTTTTGCCATATTAATTATTAGCAGCTCCTTTCTTTCGCATATTATATTAAATTATCATGCACTTACCAATTTATTCAATTGAGTCTTCTCCAACTGTTTCTTGGCATAATCCAATGTCACTTCATAAGATTTTATTCTTCTGGAAGGCATATCAAACATTGCTTCCATCATAACAGCTTCTACAATGCTTCTCAATCCACGGGCACCCAGTTTATACTCGACAGCTTTGTCCACAATATATTCCAATACATCAGGAGAAAATGTCAATGCGATGCCGTCCATCTCAAACAATTTGATATATTGTTTAACAATAGAGTTTTTGGGTTCTGTCAATATATTACGTAACGCTTTCTTATCCAAAGGATTCAAATAGGTAAGAACTGGCAGCCGACCTATGATTTCGGGTATCAGTCCGAAAGATTTCAAATCTTGAGGAACGATGTATTTCATCAGATTTTCCTTATCAATTTTCTGTACGTTCTGAACAGAATTATATCCGACTACATGAGTATTAAGTCTCTGCGCTATCTTCCGTTCTATACCATCAAATGCACCGCCACATACAAAGAGTATGTTCTTCGTGTCAACGTGTATATATTCCTGGTCAGGATGTTTGCGGCCTCCCTGTGGGGGGACGTTGACAATAGAGCCCTCAAGCAATTTCAGCAATCCCTGTTGAACACCTTCCCCACTGACATCCCTTGTGATTGAGGGGTTGTCACTTTTACGCGCGATTTTATCTATCTCGTCTATAAACACGATTCCTCTCTGGGCTGCATTGACATTATAATCGGCAACTTGCAAGAGTCGAGACAAAATACTCTCGACATCCTCGCCTACATATCCCGCTTCTGTAAAAACAGTTGCATCAACGATAGTAAAAGGTACATCCAAAAGTTTCGCAATAGTACGAGCAAGCAATGTTTTGCCTGTGCCAGTACTGCCTACCATGATAATATTACTTTTTTCGATTTCTACACCATCGTTATCCTCCGGTTGCTGTAATCTTTTATAATGATTATATACAGAAACGGCTAAGTAACGTTTGGCATCTTCCTGACCAATCACATACTGGTCTAGATAGTTTTTTATTTCAATCGGTTTTGGAACTTTTTTAATTTTAAATTTCTTCTCTTTGCCGTACTTTTCCTCATCCTTCAGACCGGATGACAAAACAATCTGGTATGCCTGACTGGCACAATCTTCACAGATATATCCATTCAAACCGGTAATCAGGAGTTTTACATCCTTTTCACCTCTACCACAAAAACTACATACCTTTTTCATCATTGATTTATTTCTTTCTTGTCAATACATTATCTACCATGCCATAGGCTTTCGCTTCTTCTGCCGTCATCCAATAGTCACGGTCTGAATCTGCATATACCTTCTCGTATGGCGTGTGAGAATGGTCTGATATGATAGTATACAATTCTTTCTTCAAAATGTTAATCTGCTTGGCTACGATATCAATATCGGAAGCCTGACCCTGTGTACCACCCATCGGTTGATGAATCATGACACGGCTGTGCGGTAGAGCGGAACGTTTTCCTTCTGTTCCCGACACCAGCAGGACAGATGCCATCGAAGCCGCCATTCCTGTACAGATGGTAGCTACATCACTTGAAATAAACTGCATCGTATCATATATACCCAAACCGGCTGAAACGCTCCCACCGGGAGAATTGATATATATAGAGATATCCTTGCCTGAGTCGGCAGAATCAAGATACAGCAACTGTGCCTGAAGCGTGTTGGCTGTATAGTCGTCGATCTCTGTACCCAAAAATATGATACGGTCCATCATGAGTCGAGAAAACACATCCATCTGAGTAACATTCAGTTGACGTTCTTCCAAAATATACGGGTTCAGATACTGTGCCTGAGACTTTATAACATCATCCAGCACCATTCCGTTCATACCTAAATGCTTGGTAGCATATTTTCTAAAATCATTCATTTTTCAACGTTTTAATACTAAAAATAGAGGTTATCGACCTTTTTGTTTTTGTTCGTAGGAACAAAGATAATAAAAAAAGTCGATAACCTCTATTATTTAGAGATTATTTTTATCAAAATTTTATTTTATTCTCCCATCATTTTATTAAAGTCGTCCAAAGACACTGCTTTTTCCTTCAGTTTAACAACTTTTTTCAAAGCATCTGTCAGTTTACGCTCCACGCTTCTATCTGCAAGACCTTCAACGGTTTCTTGTTTTTTAAGCATTTCACTTGCATAATTTTCAAGATATTCATCTGGGATGTTGGTCATTCCGTATTGTGCAAATTGTGCTCTTGCAGCTTCTTTTGCAGCATCCTTGATGTCGGCTTCAGCTATCTTTATATCGTTAGCCTTAACCAACTGCTCTTTGATAAGATGCCATGTAAGTTCCTTGATGCTATTGTCATAGTTCTTTTCTACGAAGTCCTCGCCTTTATCCTTGTTGTTGTTCAGCATGATCTTCTTCAGCAATGCATCCGGATATGTCAGTTTACCAACCTTCTTTTCCAGATAAGCACGTACGTCCTGGATAAATTTGAAGTCGCTGTCGGTAGTCAACTGAGCCTTCAGACCTTCTGCTATCTTCGCGCGGAAATCCTTTTCATCCTTGACAGCACCTTTTCCGTATACCTGATCGAACAATTCCTGATTTACTTCAGCTGGAGCAAATCGTGAAATTTCTGTTATCTGATAGCTGAAATCGGCTGTAATTGTAGCAGCTTCTTCCTTACTGATTTTCAGAAGAGATGAAATCTCTACATCACTTTCCGGATAAGCCTTCTTCGGGTTAAAGACTACAACATCATTATTCTTGGCACCGTCGAACAGTTTTTTCTGATCGTCAACTTTTATATAATTAGGCATCAGTACAGCACCTTCTACAGTAATACCACCTTCTTTGGTATTGCCCTTTTCGTCCAATTCATGCAGTTCTCCCTTGAGCATATCATTGTCTTTATACTCGTCTACTTTGTCATAATGACCTGCACGTGAAGCGAACATATCTATCTGACGATTAATCAAATCATCATCTATATTGATATTATAATAATCGACTGTGTCTTTTGCGGTCAATTCAGCTTTAAACTCTGGAGCTACTGCAATATCAAAAACAAATTCAAAATTATTTTCTTTCTCGAAATCAACTTGACCCTGTTTTTCTGTGTTTGGCAATGGCTCACCAAGCATCTGGATATTATTCTCCTTGATATAACCATACAATTTCTCACCCAAGAGTTTATTTATCTCATCTACTTTTATAGAAGTGCCAAACTGTCTTTTTATCATTCCCATTGGAACTTGTCCGGGACGGAATCCGGGAACATTAGCTTTTTTACGATAATCTTTCAATGTCTTCTCGACATTTTCCTTGTAATCAGCCTCTTCGATCGCCAAAGTCAAAACACCTGTGACTTTGTCGGGATTTTCAAATGAAATTTTCATTTCTGATGTATAATTTTTTATTATTGTTATTATTTATATCAAGTTATTCTTAAACTCTGATTTTTTAATGAGCTGCAAAGTTAGTGATATTAGCTCAAAAAAACTAATTAAAGCATTAAAAATGTATTATTTATTATATTTTTTAACCATCTTCACGTTCTTCACGGAGTCTCTTTTCTTCATCTATACTCTGGAAATCTTTTTTGCGGAGTACAAAACTGTTACTCAGATATTTTTCCCTCACAATTTTATTTTCCGCAAGTTCTTCAGGTGTTCCCTGAAATAAGATACGTCCTTCAAAAAGCAAATAGGCCCTATCGGTGATGCTCAAGGTTTCCTGGACATTATGGTCGGTTATCAATATTCCGATATTCCGATATTTCAACTGCCATACGATATGTTGTATATCTTCGACAGCAATAGGGTCAACACCAGCAAAGGGCTCATCAAGCATAATGAATTTTGGATTAATGGCCAGGCAACGGGCAATCTCAGTACGGCGCCTTTCACCTCCTGACAACTGGTCTCCTTTGTTTCTCCTTACTTTTCCGAGACGAAACTCCCTGATCAGACTCTCCAGTTTGTCAACCTGTTCCTTATGAGTCATCTTGGTCATCTCCAATACAGCCATGATATTATCCTCGACACTGAGTTTTCGGAACACGCTGGCTTCCTGTGCCAGATAACCTATACCTGCTCTGGCGCGTTTATATACCGGATAATCTGTAATATCATTATCGTCAAGGAATATCTTACCCGCATTAGGTACGATCAGACCTGTCGCCATATAGAAAGAAGTAGTTTTACCGGCACCGTTCGGACCCAATAGTCCAACTATCTCGCCTTGTTTAACGTCAATTGAAACATCGTTGACCACAGTACGTTTACCATAACGCTTCACCAAACCTTCGGTCCGGAGCACCATGCCTTCCTGATTTTGCTGTTCTGTTACGTCCATAATATATTATTTGGTGTGCAAAAATAATAAAAATGTAGCTAATAACGGTGATAAAATTAAAAACTATTCAATATATTGCAGTTTTTTAGAGGATTTTGGTTACTTTTGTAGGCAAATATAAATATAATTAGCAATGTTGATACATAAATATTTAACAACTCTCGGACATTATCTTATTCTGATGGGCAAGACTTTCGCCCGCCCTGAGCGTATGAGGATGTTTCTGAAACAATATGTCAAAGAAATGGCGCAGCTCGGCGTAAATTCCATCGGCATTGTTCTGTTGATATCTTTTTTTATCGGTGCTGTTATTTGTATTCAGATCAAACTTAACATTCAGAGTCCGTGGATGCCTCATTTCGTTACGGGTTATGTGACACGTGAGATTATGCTTCTTGAATTTTCATCATCAATCATGTGTCTGATTCTTGCAGGAAAGGTGGGGTCGAACATTGCTTCCGAACTGGGTACGATGCGTGTGACGCAACAGATAGACGCACTTGATATTATGGGCGTAAATTCAGCCTGTTTTCTTATATTGCCTAAGATATTGGGAATGATTACCATCATGCCGTTTCTGGTCATATTCAGTACGGCTGCGGGTATTATAGGCGCTTACGCCACCTCCTACTTCGGACATATCATCAGTCCTGATGAACTGACCATCGGACTTCAGCATGATTTCAATCAATGGTTCGTGTGGATGAGTATTATCAAGAGTCTGTTTTTCGCCTTTATCATTTCCAGTGTCCCTTCATTTTTCGGATACACGGTGGAAGGCGGTTCTGTCAACGTAGGTAAGGCCAGCACTGATTCCGTAGTTTGCAGCAGTGTACTGATTCTCTTTTCCGACTTATTTTTAACCCAACTACTCTCTTAATTATGATAGAAGTCAAACATTTATATAAATCATTCGGTGATAAAGATGTATTGAAAGATATCAATACTCATTTTGAAAACGGTAAGACCAATCTTATCATCGGTCAAAGTGGTTCGGGAAAGACCGTCTTTATGAAAAACCTTGTCGGACTGCTTTCGCCTACAAGCGGGGAGATTCTTTATGATGATGAGGATTTTGTCGCTATGACAAAGAAAGAGAAAGTGATGCTCCGAAGGCGTATGGGTATGATCTTCCAAAGTGCGGCTCTTTTTGATTCTCTGTCTGTTCTGGAAAACGTGATGTTTCCTCTTGATATGTTTTCCAACATGAATTACCGTGAACGGGTGAAACGGGCGCAGTTCTGTCTTGACCGTGTCAATCTGATCGACGCTCAGGACAAGTTTCCCGGTGAAATATCGGGAGGTATGCAGAAACGTGTAGCGATAGCGCGCGCGATATCACTGAACCCGCAATATCTGTTCTGTGACGAACCTAATTCGGGTCTGGACCCGAAGACATCACTGGTCATAGATGACCTGATCCATAGTATCACTCAGGAGTTTAACACCACCACAATCGTGAACACGCATGACATGAATTCTGTAATGGGTATAGGCGAGAACATAGTTTTTCTGTGTGAGGGCATCAAGGAATGGCAAGGCAACAAAGACGAGATAGTAAGTTCGACGAACAAGAAACTGAATGATTTCATATTCGCTTCCGACTTATTCAGGAAAGTGAAAGATGTGGCTCTGGAAGAAGAAATAGAAAACGGGAAAGAGGCCAATAACGGCTAGCGCATCAACCATTTTCCTCCTTTTTCCACCATAGGTACTACAACTTCTTCGCTTGCACTGTCTTTATAACACAGGACAAGAAGCACATCCGCTGCAGTTTTCTTCTTATTATATGTAGAACTGACGACTTTCACGTCTTTTATTCCACCGCGTTCTTCTTTCTGAACAGACGCAAACTGCTTGATGTTTGTGACTAGTTGTTCTTTATATGAACGCGGTAGATTCCCTGTATTGGCCGTCGCATCTATAAATTCAGCATATTTTCCTTCTATAAGCATTGAATAATAATTCTTCGCCGCCATAGCAGCTTTGTCATCTTCATGTTTTTCGGAACAGGCCGAAAAAAAGATGACGCTAGCGAACAGAACGATAACTATATTACGCATTTTCTTTTGAAGAGAATTTATTTCTGACGAATAAATATATGTATCGGTGTACCTGTCAAGGTCCAGTTTTCCCTGATTTTGTTTTCAAGGAACCGTTTGTACTGCTCTTTCACATACTGTGGAAGGTTGGCAAAGAATACAAAAGACGGAATCTGGGTATTCGGCAATTGCATACAATACTTGATCTTGATATACTTTCCTTTGATTGATGGAGGTGGAAAAGCCTCTATCAAAGGTAACATCACCTCGTTCAACTTGGATGTGCCGATATGCGCTTTTCGGTTCATATACACATCTTTAGCTGTTTCAAGTACCTTAAATATTCGCTGCTTGGTAAGTGCTGAAGCAAATACGATCGGGAAATCGGTAAAAGGAGCCATACGACTGCGTATCGCATTCTCAAAAGTCTTAATTACTTTTGTATCCTTATCTTCGACAAGATCCCATTTATTGACAACGACAACCAATGATTTGTAGTTTTTCTGTATCAGTTGGAAGATGTTCATATCCTGAGCCTCTATGCCTCGTGTGGCATCAACCATCAGAATACAGACATCGGAGTTTTCTATAGAACGTATCGATCTCATCACCGAATAGAATTCGAGGTCTTCCGATACCTTGTTCTTTTTCCTGATACCTGCCGTATCCACCAGGTAAAAGTCAAATCCGAACTTATCATATCTTGTATAAATACTGTCGCGCGTCGTACCGGCAATCTCTGTCACGATATTCCTGTCTTCACCTATGAACGCATTGATAAGACTGCTCTTACCTGCATTAGGGCGACCTACGACGGCAAATCTTGGAATACCGTCTTCAAGTATCTCACTTTCATTCGGTTTCATCTTTTCCAGGACGAGGTCGAGCAAGTCGCCGGTGCCACTGCCTGTAGCTGCACTGATACACATCGGTTCACCTAAGCCCAAAGCATAAAATTCGGCAGCATCATATATCTGGTCATTGTTATCCGTCTTATTGGCAACTAATATCACAGGCAATTTGGAGCGGCGCAGGATATCGGCGACATCCTGGTCCCAGTCTGTAAGACCTGTGTTCACATCCACCAAAAAGAGGACGAGGTCGGCTTCTTCGGTTGCAATAATTACCTGTCGGCGGATAGCTTCTTCGAATATATCATCAGAATTGACTACCCATCCACCTGTGTCTACAATAGAGAATTCCTTCCCATTCCAGTCGCACTTACCATATTGTCTGTCACGTGTTGTACCAGCTTCATCGCTTACTATAGCGCGACGCGATTTCGTAAGTCGGTTGAACAATGTGGATTTCCCCACATTCGGGCGTCCGACTATTGCTACTAAATTTGCCATATTATCTTCCTTTCTTTTTTATTCCGGGTTATATCCAAAACTGTCGAGTTCTTTTTCCGAACTGCGCCAGTCTTTATCCACTTTAACAAATAACTCTAAATATATACTCTTTCCGAAAAATTTCTCGAGAGTCTTTCTAGCCTCGGTACTTACTTTTTTCAAAGCTACGCCCTGATGACCGATTATAATTCCTTTTTGCGAATCCCTTTCTACGTATATTACAGCATTAATATGTATATGCGTTTCATCCTCCTTAAACTGTTCCACGCGTACTTCGACAGAATAAGGGATCTCTTTGTCATAATACAAGAGTATCTTTTCTCTAATGATTTCACACACAAAGAATCGCGCCGGTTTGTCTGTCAACTGTTCTTTATCGAAGTATGGAGGAGAATCAGGCAACAGTTCCTGTATCCGTTTGAGGAGCCTATCGATGCCAAACTTATTCTGTGCCGAAATAGGCAATATCTCGGCATTGGGTATCAGATTATGCCAATTCTCTACAATATCGCCAAGTTTGTTCTGATCGCTTTGGTCTATTTTATTAATCAACAACAATACAGGGACAGACATTTTCTTCACCTTTTCCAGAAAATCCATATTTTTCTCTGGGCTTTCCACCACATCCGTGACATAAAGCAAGATGTCGGCATCCTGTAATGCCGATTCGGAAAATGCAAGCATAGATTCCTGCAATTTATAGTTGGGTTTGAGCACACCGGGAGTATCCGAAAACACGATCTGCATTTCAGGGGTATTGACGATTCCCATGATACGATGCCGCGTGGTCTGCGCCTTAAAAGTCGCAATAGATATACGCTCACCCACTAATTGGTTCATCAGTGTACTTTTACCGACATTCGGGTTTCCTACTATATTAACGAATCCTGCTTTATGCATTATACTAATCTATTTTGATTAAGGACAAAAAAACGCATCTTACTATTTTAGGATGCGTTTTCTTGTATATTATTGTTAGTTCTTACTTTTGAGGTGCTGCAACCTGTGCTCCATCATAAGCCCATTTATAGTAATTGGCTCCATGGACAAAACCGGCACCAAATGCTGTGAAAATTAAATTATCACCTTTTTTCAATTGCTTCTCAAAGTCCCAAAGTACCAAAGGCATACAGCCCGCACTGGTATTGCCGTAACGCTGAATATTAACTAACACCTGATCCATAGACAGGTCCAGTCTTTTTGCAACAGCCTCGATAATACGCATATTGGCCTGGTGAGGCACAACGTATGAGATATTATCCTTGTTCAAGTTGTTCCGTTCAGCTATTAACGCACAATCCTGACTCATGGCAGTCACAGCGTAACGAAATACGGTGCGGCCTTCCTGATACAGGTAGTGCAGACGATGGTCTACGGTAAAATGAGAAGGAGGACAAACGCTGCCTCCAGCCTTCATGTGCAGGAAAGGCAAACCTTTTCCGTCAGTACGGAGATAGGAATCCATCAGTCCTATATTCTCCTCTGTTGTCCCTTCTATCAAGACTGCACCTGCTCCATCACCAAAGATTGGGCATGTAGCACGGTCTGTGTAGTCTACCATAGATGACATTTTATCGGCACCGATTACGATTATTCTTTTATGACGGCCGCTTTGTATCATATTGGAAGCGACGTCCATTGAATATAAGAATCCGCAACAAGCAGCCGAGAAATCAAATGCGAAAGCATTCTTCAGTCCCAACTTTCCGATAACGATTGAAGCTGTTGAAGGAAAATGATAATCAGGAGTGGTAGTGGTTACAATCACGGCATCTATTGTCTGTGGGTCTACTCCTGTTTTCTGCAGCAATTGCTTTGCAGCCTTACGTGCCATATAAGAAGTACCTAATCCCTCTTCTGTCAATATTCGGCGCTCTTTAACACCGATGCGCGTCATAATCCACTCATCAGAAGTATCAACCATTCTCGACAGTTCCTCATTGTTGAGGACATAGTCGGGGACGTATCCACCTACTCCGGTGATTATAGCATTTATTTTCTCCATTATTCAGCTACTTCCTTCTCTATAGCTACTTTACCTCTGTAATAACCACAAGTAGGACATACTGTATGATAAACATAATAAGCGCCGCAATTTGGGCATACTGCCAATGTTGGAGCTACTGCCTTATCATGGGTTCTTCTTTTAAGTGTACGAGTCTTTGACTGTCTTCTTTTAGGATGTGCCATTTCTTTTAATCTTTAATTATTATTTTTTAATTTTTCCAATTTACTCCATCTCGGATCTATAGCTTTTTCGCCTTCCTCATTACTACTTCGGGTAGCTGAATGCTCATCAAGCATTTTCATCATTGCAGGGTTGCATTTTCCAGGTGCATGCACGTGCTTAATAGGGATGACTAATTCTATAAATTCGTAGATAAACCATGCCACGTCTAGTATGCCTTCATTTTCGGGCACTGTGATAAGGTCATCATCTTCTGAGTATTCTTCTCCAAACTTTGCGACCAATTTATTATCTGCCTCAATAGGTAATTCCATATCTTCCAGACATCGGTCACATTGCACTGTCACGACTCCTTTAGTTTTAAAATTCAGTTCATAAAAGTCTGAAGTTCTAGCAATTACGACTTCGACGTTCAGACTTCCTTTTGTTACTGCAGGAGCGTCTATTGCTTCAAAATAGTCTTCAGTAAGGTCGAATTTAATAGTCGTAAGACCCTCATTCAACCCCTTCAAATCTATCTTAAAAGGTTCTAAACTAAACATTTGGCTGCAAAGGTACAAATATTTTTTTATATAGCGTTATCAATTCAAGGAAAAAATTGAAAAATACGACAACAAATTCTTTTTCTATTATCTGTTATATATTTCTATCCTGAAAGTCGTCCCTTTTCCTATCTCCGAACTCTTTACAAAAATTCTTCCTTTATGATATTCTTCAATAATCCGTTTGGCTAAAGACAAACCTAAACCCCATCCACGACTTTTCGTCGTAAAACCTGGTTTGAACACATTACCGAGATTTTTCTTTTTGATTCCTTTACCTGTGTCAGCAACTTCTATCACGACTTTATTTGTCATTTGTTCTAAAGTTAATGTAATAAGTCCTTCACCTCCCATCGCATCGACAGCGTTCTTACACAAATTTTCGATAACCCATTCAAACAGCTGTGGGTTGATGGTTACTATAATGTCCTCTGCAGGAAACTTCTTTATCATCTCCACCTTGGAGGATGTTCTGCAGTCCATATAGTCCACCACATGATTCATAATTTCGTTAAGACTGGATGACTGTAATTCGGGCAAAGAACCGATTTTCGAGAACCTGTCTGCAATCAGTTGAAGTCGCTTTACGTCCTTGTCCATTTCAGGGATAAGTGTATCCTCCGGATAATTTTCTTTTAGTATTTCCGTCCAGGCCATCAAACTGGATATTGGGGTACCCAACTGATGAGCTGTCTCTTTTGAGAGTCCCACCCAGACCTTATTCTGTTCTGCGCGTTTGGATGTAAGTAATGCAAAAATAGCTACGACCACAAAGATGAGCACCACCCCCAGTTGCACAAACGGGTATGTAGCCAGTCGTTTTATCATAACAGAATCATCATAACAGACATTGATATAATCATTCTTAATGGAATCTGACATTGAAATCATGATAACTCGTCCCGCCTTCAGCAATTTGATGCCTTCATTCGTAACATAATTCAAACTATCCGTTCTGTTTCTGGCATGAATTTTAATATTTCTGTAAGTCTGGACATTACCGTCTGCATCCATCACGATGACAGGGATTGTATTATTTTCATTGATAACCTTCAATACCAGGTTAAGGTCTGTTTTTTCATCTGCTTTATTCAATGTACGCATAGCTTCCGCCCACACCTCCATTTTGTTATGTTCTTCGACAACAAGATCCTGAACTAAAAAATGAGAGACGACAAGAGAAACGACAGCTATAACAACAGCTGCTATAACCAAAAACATTTTAACCTGTCGTATTTTATCCGTCCATCGCATAATAACTATAAAACGACATTATGTTGATAATATTGTAAAAGCGGAAAATATTTAAATGAGGAACGGGAACTGTACAGTTCAGCAGGCAGCCTTTCCATTAAGAAA
>OCTV010000087.1_pt1 | contig 34133 bp, 25 predicted proteins | sample 1539101 | NCBI WGS metagenome assembly OCTV01 (sample SAMEA3991422, study PRJEB22521) | metagenome | biome: anthropogenic terrestrial biome; feature: sewage plant; material: sludge | place: Sweden | collected 2012-09-26 | reverse complement strand
AACACTCTTTCCCTACACGACGCTCTTCCGATCTTGGATTGCCCGGAATGTCCGCATGATTATTATTAGGCATCATCGTGTTAGCCATTGTTTTATTTTCAGAAGTCATTGCTTTCATTTATAGAAGTTAAAAAACTGGAAATGAAATTAATGAATTCAAATCAAACTACATGGCCTTAGACTGCGACCTATCCCAATATATTTAACTATTCTATCACAATATCCCATTTATAGAGCAAACCCATGACCCCTTCTTTTGAAAATTTGGCCTTGGTTATTTTATTCATTTCCGGATCAATAGCAAAGTTTTTGGCCCATCGAAGATCTGCTTTTTCAAGGGTAGTGCTATCAAACCTGGCACCGAGCAGATCACTATGATCGAAGACCGCCTGGCTCAGGTCGGCACCAGTAAAATCACACTCCCTCAAACTACATTCCAAAAAAATGGTTTTCTTCATTTTCAAGTTATAGAATGAAGAAAGATTTAGTATACATTTTTCAAAACTGACGGAAAACATGATCGGATTACATAGTTCAAAATGCAATCCTAATAGTTTACAATCTCTAAACTTCACATCGCTCATGGTATTATTAGATAAAGCGGCGAGGCTTAGGTTACAACCTCTAAAACTACAATCATAAAAATGGATATTGGATAGATCAGAGTCAGAAAAATTACATTGAAGGAAAATGCATTCTTCATATTCACCTCTTGGGAGGGGTTTTTCTGTGAAGTCTATTTTTTCAAAAGTTTCAGTGACATGATTGGTGCTGGCCATCTTCAATGATTTTGAAAGTTGAATTTTTCCTTCCGTCGGTGTATTAATCTTATACTTTATTCCAAAGATCAGGCCGTCTCATTTTAGTCCGGTTTATTGCTTCCTCGTGTTTCCATTCCTCAATTTTCTTATCATTGCCACTGAGCAAGATATCGGGCACTTTCATACCTCTAAAATCTGCAGGTCGGGTATAGACAGGAGGAGCCAATAAACCATCCTGATGAGAATCTGATAAGGCGGACGACTCGTCCCCCATTACACCGGGTATGAGGCGAAGTATGGCGTCTGTCAATACAGTGGCTGCTATTTCACCTCCGGAAAGGACATAGTCACCAATGGAAATTTCGCGGGTGATATATTTGTCCCTGATGCGCTGATCTATACCCTTATAATGCCCACAGACCAACATGATATTGGTCTTGAGAGATAGTTTATTGGCTATTTGTTGGTCAAAAACTTCCCCATCAGGGCTGAGGTAGATGATGTCGTCATAGCTATATTGCACTGTAAGGTTTTCAATACAATTGGCCAATGGTTCGGGCATAATCACCATCCCTGCGCTACCCCCATAGGCATAATCATCTATTTGTTTGTAAGTACCAAGTCCATAATCACGAAGATCATGGACCTGGACTTTTATAAGATTAGCTGATATAGCACGGCGATAGATAGCATTGTCAAATACGCTGTCAAAAAAATGAGGAAGCACTGCTATGATATCTATCCTCATGATAAAAAGTTATGAGCCTACTTTGATCAGTTCGACATCAAAGATGAGTGCAGAAAAAGGAGGAATCTGTTGACCGGCTCCGTTTTCTCCATAAGCTAAGTAATATGGGATATAGAGTCTATACTTTGAGCCTTCATTCATCAACTGAAGCGCTTCAGTCCATCCGGCAATCACTTGATTGGTCATCAATACGATTGGTTCTCCTCGTTTGATCGAGCTGTCAAATATCACGCCATCTATCAGTTTGCCTTCGTAATGAACAGTCACACTATCAGCTGGTCCTGCTTTACGGCCCGAACCTTGTTTGAGAATTTCATATTGAAGACCGGATTTGGTGACATTTACGTTAGCCCGCTTAAGGTTTTCTTCCAGAAATTTTTCGCCTGCTTCTTTAATGGGACCATATTCTGCCTGTTGTTTGGCAGCTACATAACCCTGAACGATTTCATTGCATTTACCCAGGTCTATGGTGGATAAACCAACGATAGCATGCAATATACCTTTGGAGAGATCATCAATGTTTAATTCGTTGAAGCCCTGGCTTTTTAAGCTAGTGCCTACCAGGTTGCCAAGGGCATATGATAGGGTGTCATTGACTACGGTGTCTTTTTTTACAGTCATGTCTTGTGCTTGAGATGTAATAATGATTAATAAAGTAAATACAATCGAAAAAATTGATTTCATGTTTATAAAGATTTTTTAAGTTCTGCATATTGACGGTGAAAATGAGGAATAGTTTCAATTCCTTTATAAAAATTGAACAATCCGTACTTTTCGTTGGGCGAATGGATATTGTCTGAATCGAGTCCAAATCCCATCATGATGACTTTTACCCCCAATACTCTTTCAAATAAGGGTACAATCGGAATGCTTCCTCCACCACGCTGTGGCAGCGGTTTTTTACCGAAAGCTTCAGTCATCGCTCGCTCAGCAGCAAGGTATTCAATGGAGTCTGTCGGGGTTACCGCAGGGAAGCCTCCATGGTGGGGAGTCACTTTAACTTTAACACCCGCAGGGGCTATTGATTTAAAATGATTAGTAAATAATGTCGTCACCTCATTTGGATCCTGATCAGGTACCAATCGCATGCTGATTTTGGCATATGCCTTTGCTGGTAATACAGTTTTAGCCCCGGAGCCAATATAACCACCCCAAATGCCATTGACATCCAAAGTAGGCCTGATAGAGGTTCTCTCCAACGTGGTATATCCTTTTTCACCAAAGACTGCATCTATCCCAAGATCCTGTTGATATTCTGCCACATCGAATGGAGCTTCGTTCATACTTTTTCGCTCATCCGCAGACACAGCAAGGACTTTGTCATAAAAACCTGGGATGGTCACCTGGTGATTATCATCATGAAGTGAAGCTATCATCTTGCACAGGGCATTGACAGGATTGGTCACTCCGCCGCCATACACTCCGGAATGAAGGTCGCGATTAGGGCCGGTGACTTCTACTTCTACATAAGCCAATCCCCTTAATCCGGTAGTCAAAGAAGGTACTTCATTGGAAATCAAAGAAGTATCACTAATTAAGATCACATCACAGGCCAATAAGTCTTTGTTTTCTTCACAAAAAATTTCCAGATGATTAGACCCTACTTCTTCTTCGCCTTCAATCATAAATTTTACATTGCAAGGCAACGGCCCTGTCGCCAACATCGCTTCGAAGGCTTTGATATGCATAAAAAACTGGCCTTTGTCATCACAAGCACCTCTGGCATAAATATTACCATCTTTAATTACTGGATCAAAAGGTGGAGAGCTCCATAACTCCAAAGGATCAGCAGGTTGCACATCATAATGGCCATATACCAGCACAGTTGGCAGCTCATCTGATACTATTTTTTCGCCATAGACTATAGGATGACCTTCGGTAGGGTATATCTCAGCCCGGGTAGCACCTGCTTTTAATAAAAACTCAGCTACTTTGTCCGCTGTTCTGGCCACATCTGCGGTATATTTTGGATCAGCACTGACAGAAGGAATCTTGAGCAATTCAATCAATTCATCCAAAAAACGGCCTTTATGTTGTTCTATATATTGTTGAGTAGTCATCCTCAGGATTTTAAAAAAATTTGGCTGCAAATATAAGGATCTTTCTTTCGAAGCACTTGATTTTCAATGATGATTGCATAGAATTCGGCTATTAAGACAGTTCTATTGTTTTATCAGGTCAATAAGAGCTCTATATTTAACGTTCTGTTTGAGAAGTGTAGCTGGTTATTTGGCTTAAGGCAGTAAATTTATGTTTCCGTATGACAAAAGTGAAAGTGAAAAATTCAACCATGACTAGATTATCTGGCAATATACTTTGGATTATTTTGATAGTATCCTCTTACCTATCAGCCCAAAACCAAATGAATATCGATTGGCAGCAATATCCAAAGGCATATGTTGAAAATATGGCTTCCGAGGCATCCAGGGAACAGATTTTAGTGCAAAATGCAATAAAAGACCTCAAAGCAGATATAAAAGATCTCAAAACACAGAGATCCAAAACTAAGGATGCAAATCTCAAATCTGAATTAAAAAAATCGATTGATGACAAAGAATATGCTCTCTATCTTCAACAGAATGATTTAAAGCTTAAGATTATTCAGAGTAAAAAATATCGGGACATGCTCTCTTTAAGCGCAGATGATTTGAAAGCCAGATTAGCCTTAGACCATCCAAATACGCTCACATCCGGAGCTGCAAGGGATACATTAAAGTTGGATAAAACGACTGAGATAACTCATGAAGCTGCAACAGAAAAAAAATCTCCAAAAACAGAGGTGCTACTTGAAGAATCTAAGGGTACACGCAATGTTCCGGGAGAAATAAAACCTAAAGAACCTCTCCCAAATCACGAAGAAGCCAATGTAAAGAGAGAAAAATTTGATGATTGGATACCCATTACCCCTGTGAACCAAACCTGCAACTATCAGAGCATCAGTCTGGAGGGAAATAAAGCTATCCAATCAGAGCTATTATTTACATATACGCCAGAAGAAATTAAAAAGCATTTACGTGGGACTCCGTATTCCAAAGGAACTGCTTTCATCGGAAGGGAGCCAGGATATACATACATGCAAATAGACATTGAAATCGCGTCGGATCTGGCTCTTCAGTATTATGGCAATCTTTCAAAAAGTTTTATTACCGTCAAATTGATTAATGGCAAAGAAGTAAGGCTCATTAATTCCAGATTTGACGCTGGTAAAATCGATCCAAAAAAACGCACGACCACCATGTCAGGTATGTACTATATTGATAAAAATACTGAGAAAGTACTAGCCACCTCCGAATTGGATACGATGCGACTCAATTTTACCAGTGGCTACGAGGACTATGTAATTTATAATGTCGATTTTTTCACCAGGCAGCTAGCATGCCTCAATGCTGTTAAATAATGTTGGGCCTAAAACTCGCCACTGATCCGAGATGGGCCAATCTAGCTGAAAAAAGTCTGCAAGAGATCCTCTCCGATCATGCCTATTGTGAACAAAAGGCTGCTTCCGCTTGCATCTCATTGATTCAACTCTATCCGGACAAAGCTGAGATGGTAGAGGCTCTGGCACCGATTGTCACGGAAGAATGGGGACATTTTAGGCAGGTTCTGAGCAAGTTAGCAGAAAAAAACCTCGAATTAAAGTTTCAACGCAATGATAAATATGTCAACGAGTTGATGAAATTTAAAACCAAAGGCAATACCAGGGATATCAGGCTGATCGACAGTTTGCTCATCTGTGCTATGATCGAAGCCCGCAGTTGCGAACGATTTAGATTATTGTCTTTGCACCTGGAAGATGAAACACTGAGAGAATTTTATCATACTTTCATGGTCTCGGAAGCAGGACATTACAGGCTATTTATCGATCTTGCAAAAAAATATGGCGAAACTGATAAAGTCAATACACGGTGGCAGCAACTTTTAGAATACGAATCAAAGATCATGGCAGCGATAGCTTTACGGGGAGATCGGATGCATTGATTAAAAAAATAAATTTCAACATGAAAAAAACCTTATTCATCTTTAGTTTATTGATCTTATCTCTGACTTCCAGAGGCCAGGCTTTGCACCATGCACAAGGAGAGATACTAGTTCAAGTCAAAAATGCAGATGATCTCAAAAAACTCATCTCGCAAATCTCCCCTTTAAGAGCCTCTAATACGATTCAAACCATACTTCCATTATCTGTGACCCAGACTTTGTACAAACTCCAATTTGACTATACTCGATTTGATGAAAATGAAGTTCTGGCTAAAATATTGTCCAACAAAAGAACCCTTGGTGCTCAATTTAATCATTTTATAAAATTTAGAGATCGAATTCCCTCAGACACTTTGTTCAAAAATCAATGGCAATGGTTAAATAATGGCCTCAATGGTAAAACCAAAGGGATCGATGTCAAAGCAAGTCGTGCATGGCATGCGACTACCGGAGGTATTACTAAACTGGGAAAGGAGATCGTAGTTGCAGTGATTGATGACGGCACAGAAAGTATACATCCTGACTTAAAGAATAATATCTGGATCAATCAACATGAAGTCCCAGGAAACAAAATAGATGATGATGCAAATGGTTATGTCGATGACTATTATGGATGGAATGTATTGTCCGGCAATGACAGCATTGAAGGTGGAGAACATGGTGTCTCTGTCAATGGGTTGATAGGAGGACAAGGCAATAATATAACTGGAGTATCAGGTATCAACTGGAATGTCAAAATGATGAATCTCAAATACAATGTGAGACTCGGGATCAAAGAGTCTGATGTGATCACTGCCTACTCTTATGTCTTAAGACAAAGACAGCTGTACAACGCTTCCCGTGGTGCAACCGGAGCATTTATAGTAGCCAGCAATGCCTCCTGGGGTATTGATGATGGCCAAGCTGCAGACGCACCTTTGTGGTGTGCAATCTATGATTCCCTTGGACAGGCAGGGATACTCAATGTGTCTGCTGCTGATAACCGGGTCGGTATCAATGTAGACTCCATCGGAGACCTCCCCACCCTCTGCCCTAGCGATTTTTTATTATCTGTCACTTCCATCGAGTCTGATGGGAAGGTCGCCGGCGCCTCCGGTCCAAAAAATATAGATATCGCAGCACCCGGCAACAATATATTTACAACCAGACCCGATGGTAAATATGGGTTTGACTCAGGTACTTCATTTGCAGCCCCTATCGTGACAGGAGCCATAGGTCTGCTCTATGCAAATCTATGTGGCCAATTGGATGAAATGGCAATCACTAACCCGGCAGCGGCTGCCTTATTGGTAAAAAATGCTATAATGAGCACGGCAGTTAGTTTGCCATCCCTCAACAATGTAGTGATCTCAAACGGCTATCTCAATGTGTTAGGTGCTTTGGATTATGTACAAAAATCTTGCATGGCTTGTAGTAGTCGTGGTCTGGCGAGCAGAATTTATATTGACTCTTTGGTGCTGGATGGAATGCGTTTTCGCTCCCGGGACAATTTTGGCTATGGTGGCTTTACCAATATAGATAGCCTGATGCCTATGATCAATATAGATGGACAGATGTTATTGAAAGTGTATCCAATATCTAACGACAGTCTCACACAATATTATCTGCGTGTATGGATAGACCGCAATCTGGACAATGACTTTGATGATACTGCTGAGTTGGCTTGGGATAGTGGCCCACAAAGATTGGTCGGACCGATAGTTTCCAATATCTATCTTCCACCTACAGCCATAGATAGTAGTGGTCAGACCACAATTAGGATTGCGCTCAAAGCGGCTGTCAATATAGATGATACACTCAGACCCGGACCCTGCGATTTTTTCAATGCAGGAGAAGTAGAGGACTATACCATCAAACTCTTGCCGAAGTCTTATGATTGCCCGGATGCCCTTGAATTGGTTTCGTCCAAGGTCACTGAAAACTCCGCTACCATATTTTATCAAAAAATCATCCCTAAGCTTTTTTATTTTATCAGGTATCGGGAAGCTTCCAGCAATAAATGGGATACGCTACCTACACGGGATACTATGGTAATGCTCACCATGCTCAAAAAATGCACAGACTATGTGGTAGAATCCAAAACGATATGTGATTCCGATACCAGTCGGTTTAAAACGATGCTTAAGTTTAAAACTACAGGTTGCACGGTAGCATCCAGTGACCGGCCATCTCCATTTAATCATATTAACGTATTTCCCAATCCTTTTACCGATCGAATAAGCATAAGGTTTGATTTGCAAAAGCCCTCAAAGCAAACTTATGTACGAATGGTCAATATCAATGGTTCTTTGGTACAGGAGCGCTCATTAGGCACCCTGTCCTCAGGCACTCAGGATATTACTTTATACACCCGATCCGGCATTCCTGCGGGCATGTACCTTGTACACATCAGCAATACCGATGGCACCGTGGTGAAAAAAGTGGTCAAAGCAGAATAACTACTGGTGGAATAATCCAGGATAGATCCTTTAGGGTCGTTCTATTACCTTTGCACCAAGTTGTAATTTTTGAAACCACCCAATGTACGATTCTGGAGAAGGTGCTTTTCTACCCAACCCAATGCTCTATACTTTAAACGTTCATGTTTCATTTTTGGCCTGTTGATCACAGCAGGGCCATCATGTCTTAAGAGTGCTTGCCAATCAAGTTGCTCGATTCGCTTTTGCATACATATCGGATGAGATCCGGTATATTGAGTAACCTTATCCATCCTACCATAATCAAAATTGGTTGCATATTTTTCTGCGATTTCACCCTGGTAATACTCATGAGCTAACCGTTTTTTATTACCCATCACCCGGGGAGGCCTCACCCAGCCGTAATGAAATATTCTAGCATTTAGATCTATGCACTTCAATTTTCTAGTATTTTTTTTTCTAAAATAATCATTGCCCACAAAATCAGTGATCATCCTAAAGGACTGGGCATCCCGCCATGAATGTATATCCCTATGATTACGTACGATTCTGATCTCTTTTTTATACCATGTATGATCACTAAAATAATGTTGATAATCGCCATAGAAGTGTAAAAAATTGAAAACAAAGCCTTCTACTTCAGTATCCTGCTTATATTTCGCACAAGCTGCTTTTATGGCCGACAAATCATCTTCATGAATCACTTCATCCCCCTGCAGGTATAGTAGCCAGTCTCCACTACATCTTTCTTTAGCAAGGTCAGTTTGATGTGCATACTCTGACCCTCCAGGATATTGGGCAAGGTCCCATTGGGTCTTAAAAATTCTGAGCTTTGAAGAATTAAGGTTATTTAATAGATCGAAGGTGTGATCTTCCCCATCACCCTCACCTAACATAATCACATACTCATCGACTATATCCAGGACCGACAGGATAGATTCTACAAATGGATAATACAATTGCTCGGCGTTGCGCAAAAAACTAAAAGCACTGATATTCATACTCAATAGCTGGTTAGGGAGAATTAATTTTCTGGTCTTCCGATCATTGGATTGGCACGAAAAGCCTTTTCCAAATCTTCATCTTCCATCGCTTTATCAGGCGTTTCCGACTTCGACATTTTAGCCAGGTTGGGTTGGCCGGCATCTATCCAGGCAGAATACCAAATACTGCCTACGGCCAGAATCGCTTGTCGCATGCGTTTTTCAACCATTCCCGACATCGCCTGCTGATAAGCTTGCGCATATTCTTCGCACTGAGTGCGAATCGTAATCCCCATTCTTTCATCAAAACAATATTGGCGATCAGAAGGGATAGATTTCGAAAGTCTTTTTTCAATCGCCAGCACTGAATCTACCAAAGTATGACTTTCTAAAGCGGTCTGCCAGATGAATGAGGGCACATCTTTAATATATTCAGCTTTACCAACAAAATAATCATACTGCTTATCTGCAAATAATTCTGGTATTCGGCTCTCCCAAAAAGCATGTAATCCTAATTGATTTGACAATTGCCCATTATAATTGCTGGTGGTATGCAGTGGCACATGCGCATCTCCGACATAATGCCCTAAATCTGAAGCAGTGCGAAGAATCCCATTAATATCCTTTTTTCGAAATCTATCCACCAATCGAAGATATAGGCTTGGAAAATAATACGGCAGTATGCCATGCACACTGAATGTATCTACCCACCGATATGACTTGCCGGTCCTTGCTATTTTTTTTCCCAGGAGTTCGTTGATCTGATCACTGGTCAGTAGGATATCCTCCGGGTCTTCCTGGGAGTACAATATTTGGTTATCTATAAGTTTTTTGTAAACGTACCAATCCAGATATTTTGAAGTATCGACCTCACTTGCATTGGAGATTTTGAGGTATTTTTTCTTATTCAGGTAGGCGATATCCTTGTTTTTAATTAGCAATTCACTCCGTTCATCATCCGTCACAAAATCTCCATATTTTATCAAAGCATCGGGGTAAAGCCTGGGTAATCCTTCAAAAGGTGCTTCTCCCCAGCGATCCAGATCTATAAAATGCCTCGGGGCTTCTGCTTTGATCGCATATCTACGTTTATCCGGATCGACAGCATGGTCAGTGAGGAACTCGATATTTTTTTTAAACAGGGGCATCATATCCGGTACCAGGGTGAACACCGCTAATCGATTGATGCGTTTATGTCCGAAAAAACCCCAATATCGCTGCTGTATGCTGAAGGAACATAGTAATCCCAACATAATGAGTATACCAAAGAAGAACTTTGTCTTTTTCATTTTGCTGTAAAGTGGTCTACTGGTCTGAATAGTTTATGCAAAATACGAATTTGCGCAAGATAAAAATCATGGTCATCGTATACAAACATTCGTTCAGGATCAGGAGCACCTTCCAGTCTATTTGCGTAGAAGCGGATTCTTCGTTGAGCGTCATCGCCGTCCATTTGGAGGGTCAGGATTGCATGTGGAGTTTCTTGTAAAACTGTATCGCGGTAAATAAAATCATTTTCTATACTTTCAGCTCCGATACTGGATATGATCTCAAGATAGGACATCATGATAGTTTCTGATGATTTGATCATTTTACCCTGATGATCTTTTAACGACCATGCTCCTGATGGATCTCTGACTATAGCAAAGCCAGATTGCTCTTCTGCAGGATATTCCATCTTAAGTGATTGGACCTGCTTTGGATCGAATTCTAAAATCAGGCGATCTCTCCACTGATTTTCTGACATCATAAATCTGGATGCCAGGCTGCCCTCAAAACCTGGCAAATGCAATACATAGGGTTTGGTAGATCCTGTCAACATTGCATAAGTACCACGTTCATCATTCGTCATTCCTCCCAGGTACATCGATTTTATGGATTGCTTATGATCATTTTTAAAATTCAGTTTTACTCCTTCATTTTGCATGGCATGAATCATATTTTCCCAGGCAGATCTAGGTGGATAAAACTTCACTTTCAATCCTGGCAATACCCGTAGAATATTATCTATGGCGTCTTGTCTGATTTTGACAGAATCATTGAGCCACCATTTTGAACCACGAAGACTCAAGACCTGATGTCCAAATGTTTTGCTTTCAATTTCAATAAATCGGATTTCATCAGGGTTGGAGATTTTGAAATCGGTCTCCTGTTGATCCGTATTCACCTTACAACCGGACCAAATGACCACCAGGGTCAAAAAATATAATAGCCTATTGAAACGCATATTTTCGTTTTCTCCAATACCCAAACAAAAGAGCTATCAGCAAACAAATAGCTGCTGGTGTAATAAGGTTAAACCATTGCCATCCAGACTTAGTGGATTTTAATTTTGCTTCATCCAACAACCTCAACTTGATATCTTTATTTCTGGCCTCCATCATATGGTGTTCGTCCAATAGATATTCGATGCTATTGAGGATAAGATTTTTATTGGATGGATAAATTCGTTGCTCGTATATATTATATCCCAATGGGGCCGGCTCCCCTCTTGGACTGACTGCATTGCCTATCAGGTCTCCATCCGAGTATACAATCATTTTGGTTGGTACACTGATTGATTTGTATTCAGCCCCGATTTGGCTTAGAGTCTGAGAAAAATCTGAGCTGACGCGATTTTCAAAAGCTGATGGGAACATACCTTCCATCAATAACCCTATCGTCTGTGGGTCGCGATTAAACTGACCAGGTGACAGAGGCTGCCTTAGAATTTCAAAGTTGATTGGTGAGGGGCTCATCTGGGTTCGACTGTGTTCGCTAGACTGCAGCAGGATCGTTTTTTTAAGATCTGTTTTTGTCTTTAAAGTATCGATCGAAGCGGGATAAAACAGACTGATACGATCAAGGTTGTGCACTATAGGATGATAACTTGAAGGAGCTACCAAAGGATGATAATACCAGGGGTGAGGTTCGAATTGAGGATTGCCTCCAGCATATCCTGATAAAAGTGGAATCGTGCTACAAGCATAATCAAGCACCATATTGGGTTGAATGCGCCAGCCATATTTAAAAAACAATTCATCCAGATTCAGATCATAAGGCAAAGGCACGAAATCCTGCTTGAGTCTATTGCTGGCATTGACGGTATCGGTATTGACGAACAATGGATCAATGAGCCAGATGATTTTGCCCCCATTCATTATATATTGATCTATCAAAAAATTGTCCCTGGTACTAAACGAAGTTTGTGGTTTTGCAACGATGAGTATATCGATTTCTTTGGAGATCTGCACGATGCTATCCAGGGTAATCCTACCTGTACTGTATACCGGCCTGAGACTTCTTTCCAGGTCGGCGGTCTGGATGACAGATAGCTCACCATGTCCTTTGGTAAACACTACAACAGGATTCTTATTCATCCTCAGCTTTTGAATAGCATTGCCGAATTTATACTCCAACAAAGACACAGATCTGTTTAAAATCTCATCCTCAGGCAGCCCCGGGTCCATACTTTCAAGCAAATTAACCGGTATACTTCTTTCGCCAAAATGAAAGATAGCGTATGGATACATGATTTTTTGCTCCTGCTCTTTGCCATTGTAAACTGTCAATTTTGTAGGTAAAATTCCATCCCTTCCTAATGCTTCCTGGTTTGATTTAATAGTTTCGGCATCGCCTGTCAGCGGATCTTCGACGGTGTACTGAATGTTTTTATTCAACCTATTGAAGGTATATAGTTTATCCAGAGCAGCTTTCTTCAATCTGGTGAAAGCAGCAGGAAATTTTCCATCCATCAATATTTCAACAAAAATGATATCATCCACTCCTAACACCAGGGACTTGGTTTCAGCTCCCAAAGTAAATCTTTTGTCTTGGGTGAGATCGATTGAAAACAAGTGGACTAGTGATAACAACAACAATGCAACCCCGACTCCAAGTGCACGTGATTTTTGTTTGACTAAGTGTTTTATAGATTGGAATGCCGGCTGAGCGGAATGACCATCCAGGACCCAGGAAGACAAGGAAATGAAAATCACGATCACTCCAAAAAAATAAAACAAATCACTGGAGATAAGCACCCCTTGACTGATCGAGTGATAATGTGACTGCATGCCTATCCACTGAATGGCGTAATCCCATGATCCCACAAAGACCGGAAGGGTTGCGATAAATGCAGGACCGGCATAGATTAAAAAACATAAAACTACTGCGAGCAAAAAAGCGATCATCTGACTAGCAGCCACCGCAGATGCAAATATCCCGATAGCAGTATAGGCACCCGCCAATAACAGCCAGGCTATAAAGGAACCCAAAGTGCCACCGAGGTCCAGATTGCCTTTGGGAAAGCCTAATTGGTAGACTGAAAAAGTATAGACCTGACTAATCAATAATATGATTGTAATTAATACCATGATGGCTCCAAATTTACCTACCACTAACCCATGCATAGAGATCGGCTTGCTTTTGAGAAGCTCGAGAGTACCTAAAGATTTTTCTTCGGCGATTGATCTCATCGTCAATGCTGGTATGATAAATAAAAATAACCACGGAGCCAGATCAAACAGGGTCTGTAAGGTTGCAAACTTATTGTCGGGTATACTAGTATCCGGAAAAAACCACAGCCATAAGCCCATCAATACAAAGTATACCGCCACTGTAATCATCAGACTGGCAGAACTCAGGTTAGAGCGAATTTCTTTTTTTATGACTGCTTTCAAAGACATGATTTACTTTGATTGTCGGTTTTTACCTGTAAGCTCGTGAAAAACATCTTCTATTTTATTATCCACCCACTTCAATTCCTGGATCTTATAGCGATGTGTCACTGCCCAATCAAATATATTTTGCGTCAGCAGAGGATCGTCATCAGAGATCAAAAAACTATTTGTAGACGAAGTTACCACCCCGGGCCAGGTGTGTTGAAGCTTATTTAACTCTACCGACTGATCAAAAGTGACCACAGCACTCGGCTTGACAGATAATTTGGATTTTAGCATATTCATATCATCATCTGCGATGATCTTGCCTTCATGGATTACGATACATCGATGACAAATAGATTCTACTTCCTGGAGTATATGGGTAGAAATGAGCACTGCATGTTCTTTACCTAATGATTTGATGAGTGCACGGATGTCCAATATCTGGTTTGGATCTAGTCCTGTAGTAGCTTCATCAAGTATGTACAAATCCGGGTGATGCAATATAGACTGCGCCAGACCTACCCTTTGTTTATACCCCTTGCTCAGATTTTGGATCTGCTTGAATTGCTCCTGCTTCAGACCACATGCCTCGATCGCTTCATCTATCATTTCTTTTCGATATCCCAATCCTTGCAATTCCATCATAAACTCCAACGATTCTCTGACATACAGTTCCCCATACATTGGATTTTGTTCAGGCAGATAAGCTAATGATTTGCGAAGTTGGATATTTTGAGGCGTCATTAGACTTCCATTGACTTCTATCGTACCATGATCAGGTGTAAGTATCCCGGCGATCATTTTCATGGTGGTGGATTTGCCGGCACCGTTAGGTCCAAGAAATCCTACTATCTCCCCTTTGTTGATAGTGAAATTAATATGGTCTACAGCCAACTGATTGCCATATGATTTGACTACATCTTGTACCTTCAGTACGCTCATGATGATACCAACGAAAATATGATAAAATATAATATCCTCATGCAGACGATTTGAGCAAGTTGACGAAATCGTCTAAAGCCATAGCATCGCCCAATTTCCAGGGACCGATCTGTGTTCTTGACAGTGCGTACAGGTAGGCACCTGAACCGACCGACCCGCCCAGATCATAAGCTAAACTACGGATATAAGTACCTGAACTGCATTTGATATCCATATTGATGATCGGAAGATTTATATCCCTCACTGTCAGCTCGTGAATATCGACGAACCGTGGCCTGGTGATGACCTCCAGCCCTTTGTGTGCAGAGCGATAAGCTTTTTTGCCATTGATTCTTACTGCTGAAAAAATAGGTGGATACTGCTTAATGTTTTTTCCTACAAACTTCAAAGCGGTCTCTCTGATCAGACCTTCAGTAATATGTCCTATAGGATAATAGGTATCGATCGGTCGCTCTGAATCATAACAAGGGGTGGTCCCTCCTAAAAAGATTTGTGCCTGGTAATTTTTTGCATACTCATGTATCGAGTCCGTCAATTTTGTGAATTTGCCGGTCAAAATGATCATTAGCCCGGATGCTTTCGGGTCCAAAGTTCCAGCATGCCCTATTTTTATTTTTTTGATTCCAAGATTATAATTTAGTGCTAGTTTGCACTTATGCACTAAATCGTATGAAGTCCAATCAAGCGGTTTATTAATCAAGATCAATCTCCCTTCATGCCACTGATCAATGTCTGAAACATCGTCATTGATTTTTAACGGATTGATAACTGAATGCTCAATGGTTTCACTCATAATAAAGAACAATAGAATGAAACAATGATAGAAATAACACGAAGCCCGACAATCAGGCTTCGATTGTTTGTTCAGATTTGTGGCGGAAAATAGAGTATATAGACAGCCCAATACCTCCAAGGATCACGATAGGCGCCAGGACCGTCCTCCTAAAGCTATAGATGATGCTTTCGTCCCATACATCTTTGCTTGGCATTTTGCCTCCCATCATCAATAGGTACCCGAGGATCACTAAACCAACACTGATCATCATCCATTTCAGATTATCCTTGTTAAATGTAAAGTCAGTAGGGGTATTTGTTCGGTTACTAACAGTTTTTTTACGAATATTGATGTTGGAAGAAGGTCCAGAGACAGATTCTGATTTTTTTGTCTCAGTCTTTATCACTTTTTTAACACCAGGTGATATTTTTGCCATACTTTGATTTTATCGTCAAAAATAGCCATTTTGGTGATTATAGATAGATTTTATAATATGTTTAAGACACTTAGCCTGATTGTTGCACTTTTATTTTTCACCTTCCTATCAGGATTGTGTCAAAATATTCAATTTTTTAACCCCTCTTTTGAAGGTGAGCCCAGGGACGCTATTACCCCGCTGGGATGGATAGGTTGTGAAGATGGTACCACTCCTGATATATTGCCCGGACCCTGGGGCGTCTATCTTCCCGCCGCGGAAGGTCAGACCTATATGGGCCTCATAGTTCGTAAAAATGGAACCTGGGAATGTGTCGGCCAAAGATTGCCTCAAACACTTAAAGCAGGCAATTGCTACTATTTTAAAATGATGCTCGCACATGCCAGTACCTACAATGGATACAACAAGGCAGCAGTAGTGAGAGTATGGGCGGGCAGTGAACGCTGTGAAAAAAAGCAAAAATTATATGAAAGTGCTCCTATCAGCCATACTACCTGGAAGCCTTACACCATAAGGTTTAAACCTAAAAAAGATATCGATTTTATCATCATCGAGGCTTATTACAATCCAAATCTATCTTATACTTATAATGGTAATATCATGATCGACGATATTTCTCCAATCATCACCTGTGATAAAGCTGAGCTAATCGCCCGCAAATAGCCTTGAGAAATCACCAATATTCAAATTGGGAAGCGTTAAAATTCTATAACTATTGCAATAATATTTGTTAAGGTCAAAGTATCTTAACAGAACACCTTCTTGCAACATATATAACTGATCATCATATATTTAGAGCTTGCTTCTTACAATAAAATATCATCTTCGTGTTGATCTGGGTTTTGAATTTATGATTTCGAATGAGATGATTTATTAGTTTTTAACATATGTCTGGGGGTTTTGGTATTAAATTTGAACTGACAATTATAAATAATCCCTCATGATCGTATTCAGTATTTCAATGATCGCTGTCTTACTTTATATAAGTAGTCAGATCGCAAAACCCAAGCCTTACAAAGGCCAGTACCTGTAAGTCGTCGATTTTATTCGATAACCCATGGATGCATAAAGGGTTCGATTTAGAAATCGAACCCTTTATTGTTTTATTCTAACCATGTTAGTCAGACAAGATCTATATTATTTTGAAGCCCGCACCACTAAGTTTTTAAATTCAGCCGGCTGATCTCCAGTACACCACAAGCCGAATTTTCCATGTATGATGATGGCGAGCCGACTCACTTCTAAAGATGGTAAAGCATTATTATTGACGAATACCTGGACCTTCTTTTCTCCAATTATGACTTTGGCATGTACCCAAGATTCTGCTGGCGGGGCTGGAATAATCTTGTTTTCATAAGTCTCAGGAAAATTACTTCTGAGTACATGCCATGGATAAACTGGTTCAAAAGTGTATTGTAGCGAGTGCGTAATGCGCTCAGGGTTATTAAAATTAAAAGGTCTGAAATAGATGAGTTCCATCACCTGAGTATTCCTATATGTTTCTTTCGATTGGATATTAAAGGCTAAACCTAAAAAACTGTGCTGAAACACATCCCGACCTCTTAAGTCAAATTCAATCTCCCCGGTAGAAAAATCCTTGCCATTATATACCATTAAACAGCTCCCATCACTTTGCAAAGTGACCATTCCGTTTTCTATTTTCACTTGAGCACTATCGTATGACCAAAGGTCTTTTGTATTAAAGTCAGTAGGTAAATTCTGGGCCAAGCCTTCAGAAGATAGAAAAAGGAAGCAGGCCAATAAGGAAATAGCGTTTTTCATGATACAATTTTTATGGATAATGTTGTAAATATGCAAACAATATTGCTCACTACCCTTTCCAAATCTTATTCAATCCTGTTCATTTATATGCCAAGTTTAAAACTAATAATGCGCATAAAATTTAGATCACATTTTTAACAAGCACAATCGGGGCCGCAAGGAGCATTTTTAATACTTTCCTGTACAATGCCTGTGGATACCTCCAGAGAAGAGGCTTCTCTTATCCCTTGAATGATCACATTGATCGTACAGGTACCACCAAGCTTTTCGTCGTGGATTAATATTTTCCTACAGGATCCCTCTGTCAAACCCAAAAGAGGCTTTTCCAACTCAGGATGTATGACACCTGTCCCATGTATATATTCTACTGGCGGACCATTTAATTGATCTATGAGTACTTTTCCTGAGTCAGCAGTCATCTTGTATCTTAAAGTGACTACCCGATTATTTTCTATTTTCAACATCATGATTTATTTAAAGGAAGTACTTTTCCAGATACCAAAGTCTTTTGTACATCCAGTGTGCCATATACCCAGTGCAAATACGGTTTGCCAGCACGCAGGCTCACTGTTCCAAATCCAGTGGCAGTAGATAGAAAACTGGTAAAATCGCCAATTTTAGAATCTACAAACAAAGTTTTATCTACTGCATCATATCGCACGCCGGTGAGTGCTTGCAGGTAACCATAACTAGAGAGCGCCCTGGCATACCAATGCCCACATTCATATTCGTTGAAAGGATTGCGCACTTTACCATCATATCGATTACGGGATGCTCTGACGATCTCAAGTCCTTTCTTCACTTCACCGACTTTCATGAGATGTGACGCCACCTGGTGTTCTATACCGGTCCATACCTCATCACTGTACACAAAAGGTAACGACAGTTTTCCTCCTTTCGGCCAGGTGCATAATAACAGGCCTCCTTCATTGCCCAAAGCAAAGGACGGCCGTTGAGGATTGGCATGATCACTCAGATTCAGTTTCAGATTGTAGCGATGTACTGAGGTAAGATGATTTTTGATTTTCTCCGCATCGACTATATCTTCTATTCCACACATAGTTGATATCCAACTGCCCAGAACTCCATCAGAAAGGCATCCGGCACCATATTGATATTTTGGCCCTTCTTTTTCCAATAATTTTTTCGCTTCGTCAGAATACGCTCCGCTAAAAGATTGTACAGTAGTAGGATCTTTTGCATTCAATCCTTTAAATATCATTTTCTGGATAAAATATTCTCCGTTGTAAAGTTCTTGTTCCAGGTAGACTTTGCCTTTGTCCAATAAAGTTTGATACAAGGAGATTTCATGCCCTAAATAACTTCCCATCGCAATGAACGCTTGCAAGGCCCCTACATAAAAGGTGGTATGCATGCCATCAGGCCCCCAAAATTCAATGTCATAAGTATTGTGATGGGGTTCTTCGATGATACCTTTTCCAGCTGGATCCCAGGTCCTGATGCAATAATCCAGGCTGGTTTTTACCATGGGATACATTTTAGCCAACCACGATTTATCTCCATATATTCTCCATTCTCTGTACACTTTCATTATACCGCCCAACTGACCATCTGCGGCAGCATGAAAATCATGGCTAGCCGGTTTTATTGGAATGATTGCTCTAAAATTTTGGTGACCTTGCTCATCCTGGTTTTCACAAAACTCTGTATGCCTAAGACTTCTCTCCAGGTGCGGAAACAAATGCGGGATAGCTTGCGCATAATTCCACACATGCGTGCAAGAGCCATGACAGCAACCACTGCTATCCCCACATCCTTCAAAACTCCAGAGGCGACCATCATACTGTCGCATAACAGTAGGTGATTTCAATATAGTAAGATTGCATGCCACTGCTTCGATCACTTCAGGAGGAAGCGTACTTGCATAAAAAGCATCCTTAAATAAAACAGACTTTTCCCGAAGCACTTTATAATTAGACTTCCAAAATGCCAGCACCTCATCGATGGAAGCAAACCGACTGCTATACCATGGTTTATAATACTTTCCATCGTATTCTTTGTCAGTAGACGACTCCAGCAGGATATCTGATGGGGCATTGCAGCAACCACTGGCAGGATCACAGTTTTCTATCCGTATACCCATTTTGCCATAGGTCTCCATCGTATCAGGAGAATACCATGCCAGTTGAACAGTGATTGTTTTGGATTTGCCCACCGGCAACAAAAAAGGCAGATACAAGGAAGCACCTGGAGCGTCTTTGTCTACGGGCTCAGAAGATTTTATTTGTGCATCTTTGACAGCGTTCCAGGCCATGGTGAGGGGGTCCCACCACCCTCCTCTAAACCAACAATGATCGACTAGGGTGCCAGGGTCATCCACACAAAAAGCCATTTGTGTAGCAAAGGGTTTTTCTGCAGTCCCTTCTTCAGATAAAATAAATCCATGCTCCGTTGATTTGATGGAATTTTTACCATCAGCTAATTTTAAAAAATTTTTGGTGTTTAATGAAAATACTGCATCCATTGCCGCAGATCCGGTATTGGTAAATTGATATTCCAGAGCAGCCACCGGCAGGCTTGAATGATCTTCATCAGTAGGTATAAAAGGGCTCCAACCCGTCACTTTTATCTTCATTGGAATCTCGGGATCCTGCAGCTCAAGAAAACTAAAAGGGAACCTGGTCAGAAATGAGGCGTTACTAAATCTAGGTAGCCCTGTGGTGGCTCCTCCAAGTCCATTGCCAGATTCTTTGAGTCCAAATTTTTTCCAATCAGGCACAGGTCCTTCGATTACTTTGGAAATAATATTATTCCCTTTGATGGCTATGGCTGCAAAAATACCTGGCTCATTAAAAATATCAGGTCGATTCCTTATCGAGATATGGGAGAGTGCACCAGTACCTTCCATACAAATCATCCCTGCCCCTATTCCTCCCATAGGAAAAGCTATTCTATCCAAATTTTCGTTGGAGTAAGCTTCATTATATTTTCGCTTATCCTGCTTCACTTTCACTTTTGTATCTGCATTCTCCGAAAGAAGCTGGTTCTCAGATATTGCTGCTGTGGACAGGATGGCGGCGGATGCCCCACCGAGACTGATATTCTTTAGAAATGTTCGGCGGCCTTTATTTTTTTTCATAATCCTATTTTAATTGCAGCTATTAAGATAAATACATAAGTTGAGTTCGAACAAAAATTTACTCTAATTTTGCCGCTCTATCATGGTGACAGTAGAAATATGTGCTCAATCTTATCAAGCAGCGATCAACGCTTACGAAGGGGGAGCACACAGGATCGAATTATGCAGAAAGCTCCCTGGCGGTGGCCTCACTCCATCGATCACTGTAATCAGGCAGGTTTGCCAGGAAATCAATATCCCTGTATATGTATTAATCCGACCACGGGAAGGTGACTTTGTATTCAATGCCCAAGAAATAAACGCTATGCAACTCGATATTGCAAAATGCCTTGACGCAGGCGCTTCGGGTATAGTATGCGGAGTACTCGATGCCTCTGATAGTATAAATGTAGCTGGTTTATCGCTCCTGGTGGCGGCATGCCAGGGAATGCCTTTTACTTTTCATCGTGCCTTTGAGCAAATTAAGGATCAGGATATAGCTATCCAACAAATGATGAGTTTGGGTGGTGTCCATCGAATATTGACCGGAGGCAAAACCGGCAATGCCTATCAATGCAGAAAGGAACTTAAAGAGTTAAACTTCCGATTGGGTGACCAGATCATATTACTGGCCGGCAGCGGCGTAACCAGTGCAAATGCTTCTTCGATAGTCAATGAAACCGGTGTCACAGAAATCCATGCTTCTGCAAAATATACCACCACTGATGACTGGAACAAGGCCATCAATCCATATGACAGCGATCCTCAGGAAGTGAGGCGAATTGTGGCAGCTGTCAAATAAAGCTAAAAATACTTAGATGCCTACCCAGGCCTACAACCTGTTTTAATTGAGCTTATAATCAAAACCCATTGACTGAAACTCAGCTAATAAATGATGATTTACTTCTACCTTGTATTCATTGGATAGTAGGTACAAGTAGTTTTGAGAAACCATGTCGTGCAAGACAATACGCAAGGCAGAATTGCCTCGCTGTGATTCAATAAGTTCTTTCAATTTAGCAATCTTTTTTTCGTCAATAGTTTGAACGGGCACTTTGACCATGATACCTTCTGAGACCGTAGATCCGGCACTAGCCAATTGTTGAACTGATTGAAGTTTAAACCGGGTGGCTCCATCCTGGAAAGATCTATTAGTGGCTTTGATATAAACCATTTGTCCGATTTCCAGACGATTTTTAAAATCAAGATATTCTTCGCTGAACAAAGGAAATTCAAAACTTCCAAAGTAGTCTTCAATTACAAAATTGCCATATCCTGTACCTTTCTTGCTGATTTTATGTTCAGCCTTAGTTACAATACCAGCCAATTTCAAAGGAGTATCTTTAAAATTAGGCACATTGGCCATGGTACAAGTAGTAAAGTTTTCTAACACAAATTTGTATTCGTCCAGTGGATGTGCAGATATAAAAATGCCCAGGATATCTTTTTCTTTATTGAGTCGTTCGATCAAGCTCCATGGAGGGCATACCGGGAATGCCGGTTCAGGCATTTCCATATCCCGATCCATGCTAAACAAAGACATTTCATTTTTTGATTTCATCTCCTGCCATTGAGCACCCAGACGAAGGGCATGTTCGATATAACTTTCATATTGACCACTTGGAGCAAAATACTGCGAACGGTCGACTTGAGGATGGAGAGAATCTAATCCACCTCCTAAGACCAATGCTTCCAGGCTTTTTTTATTGATAGACCTAAGATTAAGCCTGGATGTAATATTGAAGATATTGGTGAAAGGGCCAGAAGCTTTCCGTTCGCTGAGTATATCTTGAACAGGACCCTCTCCTACTCCCTTTAGGGCTGACATACCAAATCTAATCCTATTTTCTTTGGTCACCGTAAAATTGAGACCACTTTCATTGATATCAGGGCCTAATACTTGTATACCCATGCGCTTAGCTTCCTGCAGGTAAAACTCCAGCTTGGTGATATCATTTTTGTTGTGTGTAAGCACCGCTGACATAAATTGCAGCGGATAATGCGCCTTGAGATAAGCTGTCTGAAAAGCTAGTATGGAATAGGCGGCCGCATGACTTCTGTTGAAGCCATAATCTGCAAATCGGGCCATTAATTCAAATATTTCTTCGGCTTTCGATTCGTCCACACCTTGTTTCATGGCACCTTCCACGAATAATAATCTGTGCCGTTGCATCTCTTCATGTTTCTTTTTACCCATCGCCCTGCGCAACATATCCGCACTGGCCAAGGTATATCCTGCCATGATCTGAGCAGTCTGCATGATCTGCTCCTGATAGACCAGGATGCCATAAGTAGGCTTGAGCAATTCCTCTAATTTGGGATGAGGATATTCTACTTTTTCCAGGCCCATTTTCCTTTTGATAAAGGATGGAATATTGTCCATCGGACCAGGTCGGTATAAAGCATTCATAGCGACCAAATCTTCTATATTCTCAGGTTTGAGATCCCGCAAATATTTTTGCATGCCATCTGATTCAAACTGAAATATACCCACCATCTCCCCTTTCTGAAATAAATCAAAAGTCAGGTCATCTTCTAGCGGAATTGTATCCAGGTCCAACTGCTCACCAGTAGAGTCTTCAATCAATTTGAGGGTATCATTCAATATCGAAAGTGTACGGAGCCCCAGAAAGTCCATCTTGAGCATTCCAGCTTCCTCTACCAGGGACCCCTCAAATTGGGTTACCAATAATTGGGTTTCTTTAGAGGTACAGACGGGGATGATTTTATCAATGGGATCAGGCGCGATGATGATACCTGCTGCATGAATACCTGTATTACGAACAGATCCTTCTAATCTTTCTGCCAGTGAAAGGATCTCAGCAGCATGGTCCTTACCGCCTTTTATGTCACGCAGTTTGATGATCTGACTCATTTCATCGGATGAAAATTCATTTTTTAAAACCTCCAATTCTTTGTTTAAAATATCGGCCAGTTGAGTCTTTGGTTTGAGTGGTACTAGTTTTGCTATATAATCCACTTCAGACAAAGGATGTTCCAGTACCCGCCCAACATCGCGAATAGCAGATTTAGCTGCCATAGTACTGAAAGTCACTATTTGGGCTACTTGTTCCTTACCATACTTCTCTACTACATAATCTATCACTTTTTGCCTGCCATCATCGTCAAAATCAATATCCATATCAGGCATAGATACCCTTTGAGGATTAAGAAATCTTTCAAAAAGCAAATTGTATCTGATTGGATCCAGACCGGTGATCGACAGACAATAAGCTACTGCTGATCCTGCTGCGCTTCCCCTACCTGGACCTACCCTGACTTCAAGTTTTCTAGCTTCTTTGATAAAATCCTGCACAATCAAAAAATAACCTGAAAACTTCATTTCAATTATCACCTTCAGCTCATATTCAAGACGGTCGACCACGATTTGCGTCAATTCTCCATATCGGGATCTGGCCCCTTCATAAACTAAGTGTCTCAGATATTCTGCCTGGTTGCCAAATTGAGCAGGAATAGGAAAGTTAGGCAACATGATATCTCTCTTCAACTTAGGGGTCTCCACTTTTGAAAAAATCTCCAAAGTATTATCCAAAGCATGAGGCAAGTCAGCAAATATGGTCCTCATCTCTGCTTGTGTCTTAAGGTAAAACTCTTTGTTGGGGAATTTAAACCGATCAATCTCAGCAAGTTTTGAGTTGGTATTTACGCAAAGCAGTATATCATGAGGTTCCCAATCATCTTTCTCAAGATAATGAACATCATTGGTCGCTATGACTTTGACATTGTATTTTTTAGCAAACTGGACAAGAATTTTATTGACATCCTCCTGGCTAAGTCCGCTGTTCTCCAGATTCGTCAGTCCATGACGCTGCAGTTCAATATAAAAATCTTCCCCGAGCAGATCTTTCCACCATTTGACTAGTTTCTCCGCTTCCTCTAATTTGCCAGCGATGATATGCTGAGGTATCTCGGCACCTAAGCAACAAGAAGTAGCGATCAATCCTTCGTGATATTTGAGTATCAGTTCTTTATCAATCCGCGGATACTTGCCATACAAACCCTGGATATACCCCAGAGAGCACAACTTGGATAAATTTTGATACCCTGTAGGATTTTTGGCTAAAAGAAGTTGATGGTAGCGTTCATCTTTTTCGCCCTTATTTTTCGAAAAGGCCTGCTTGTGGCGATCATCCACCATGTAAAACTCACATCCGACGATAGCTTTGAGACCTTTTTTGTTGGCTTCATTGACAAAATTAAAGACACCAAACATATTGCCGTGATCCGTAATGGCAATACCTTTCTGGCCATCCAACTTTACTTTTTCCATCATATCGGCGATATCACAAGCACCATCGAGCAAGGAATATTGAGTGTGACAGTGTAAATGAATCATCTCAGGCATAGCGCTAATTTAGGCTGGAATTTGCAGATCATATTATATTATTACTATATATCGGTAAAATTTAATTCCTATGTGAAAAAACTTTATATTTGCGCCCTAAAATTAAGGGAAATACAAAAAATAATTTATTTTCTATGTTTTGAAAATCAATGACTTATGGCTACAAAATCCACAAAGAAGGCAAATACTAAAAAACCTGCACCCAAGCCGATCTCAAAGAAGGTTGTAAAAGTATCCAGCGCTAAAGCAACTAGACCTGCATCAAAACCTTCTAAAAAATCAAGTCCGAAGCCGCTAGCCAAAAAAGCTGCCTTAAAGCCAGCTACCAAATCAAAATTGAGTGCTAAAGTGATCTCAAAACCGACGAGTGCGAAAAAGAATAAACCTGCCACCGCCCCTATAAAATCTTCCGGCAAATCAGCGCCTTCTAAAAAGCCAGTCATCACCGTAAAATCAAAGGCGGTATCCAATGCAAAAATCAAATCTATCCCAACAAAAAAAGCAGCCGTCCCTGCAGTCAGTACTAAAGTTATAAAGCCCAGACAAAACCCTAAACCAGCATCAGCACCAACCATCACTGTCCCTGTTGCTAAACCAGAAAATAAGAAACCAGTGAATAAACCTTTATTAAAAAATGAAGCCCCCCCAGCTACTACAAATGGTAAAACGAGATACAATGATCAAGATCTGGTCGAATTCAAAAAGGTCATTGATGATAAACTAGATCACGCACGCAAAGAATTGACCTATCTACAGGAACAGATAGTGGAAATGAATGAAAACAATGCCGACATTCAGGGCAGCGATTGGTTTGATGACAGCAGCATTCACGCCGAAGTAGAGCTATTAAACAATATGGCTATCCGTCAAAGACAGTTTATTCAAAACCTTGAGAATGCTTTGATTAGGATTGAAAATAAATCCTATGGTATTTGTACGATCACTGGTACGTTAATAGACAAAAAAAGACTGATGCTTGTACCCCATGCCACCAAAAGCATAGAAGCCAAACATATAGAACAAGCCACGATGGTACCGGTACTCAACCAGGTCGCTCCTGACGAACGTGTACTTCGTAGATCTGCCGAAGGCAAAGCAGCCAAAAAAGCTGGAAGTAAAAAGGCAAAAGGTAAGTCATCACGGGATTATGATGAAGAGGATGGAGACGAAACAGTAGAATCTAATAGTGAAGACTTAGATATCGGCTTTGCAGGCGGTGATGATTAATAGTTCACTCACAATATGTTCAGCTGGTGAATCGTTTTTGTTAATTAATAAAGAACGGTAATAGTATTTTGGTAAGATCTTCGTTGATCGCCATCCACTAAAAGGACTATCCGATATAGATAAACACCTGATTCTATTGCGGTGCCATGCTCTGTACCATCCCACCAATCTGATGCTGAGTCGATAGAGAAATCTTTGGCCTCAAAGATCAATCCTCCCCAACGATTGTAAATCTGGTATACTTGGACAATAGCATCACCCGGGTAGTAAATCTTAAATAAATCATTTTTCCCATCATGGTTGGGAGTAAATACATTGGGTATAAAGGCCTCACACGTTTCTTCTGTAACAGTAAAAGCAGTATCCGTCGTGCAAAACCCACTTTGAACAGTGAGCAGATGACGACCCTTTTTAAGATCATTAAAAATAGTTGAAAACTGAGGTGAAGTATGGTCCAGACTAAAACTCCATGACGCTGTAAGATCCTCTGGTCTTATTTCTACTGATGCATTGTCCTGATGGCACGTAGCATTTTTGACTTTTAAAGAAAACCGAAGTATTGGATCTGGAAAATCGAGATTAAAAGAAGTGCTGTCAAAACAACCCATTGAGTCACTCACCCTGACCAAATGATGTCCTGGCATCACTTGGAGCAGATCGGCATTTGATTGAGGCGGGGCATTATCAAGGCTGTAAGAGTAGTCTTGGGTCGAGGAAGAAGTGATTATGCCTACCTGACCCAATTCAGTGCAGGTTGGCTGCGAAATATTAAGGTTCGTTATTTCTGGTCCGTCTGCCCTTTTTACTTTCATTGAAACCGAATCGACGCAATTTTGGCCGTCTTTGGCATACGCGATGTACTGGCCGGGCATCAAAGAATTAAAGGCTCGACTGTTCGTATAACTGAGCCTATCCAGGGAATATAAGAGTGCCCCCATACCTCCGGAAGCGTGGATCCGTATGCTGCCATTATTTGCATTACAATTGGCTGGGGATGAAAACAGGGAATCAATATGAGGCGGGCTATACTGAATAAAATCGTATTGACTAGCAACCCCAACTGCCGCCTTGGACAAATGACATTCCCAAGGAACATTCAATCCATCAAAAGGAATGGCCAATAAACTGTCAGGTCTCAAACCAATGAGCTGTACACCGGCACAAGGATCTGGGCCCTTCGGTAAATAAAACAAATCCTGAACCAGGATTTTATAATTGCCGGGGACCACTAAGGTGTTTTTGCTAAAATCACTATAATTTATTTTGACCACCGTTCTGTTGGTATTAAAAATCCATAAAGTGTCATCAATAAATGTTATGGCACCGGTAGGTTCGTATCCAAGATCACCAAGATATTTTTCCCTTAAAGAAATAAGATCAAGACTATAGGTAAAACCTTCTGAACCAGTCACATACAGGACTCCATCGACACTGAATTTCATTCCTCTAAATGATTGGAGATTAAGAAAAGAATAAAGGAGGGTGCTTTTGCCAGAAGTGGTGTCTATAAAATAAAGCTTTCCATCAGTCGTCAATCCATATAAATCACCCATTTTATCGTAGGTAATATCAGCCAACTGACCAGGAATGTTCAACGAAAACAACAAAGTGGTTTCGCATGAAGTGTAATCAAACCTATAGATAGCATTGTGTTTATCCGCGATCAGAACAGACTGTGAATACATCACATAAGGTAAAATCTTAAATGCCAATATACTTACACATCTGAACAATCTAAGATGAAGGCTCATGTTTTAAAGAAAACGCAGCTGGTATTGTTAATATTTCCTTTTGATAGAAATCAAGAAAATATAACCGATCCGAATTACGATGGGACTTTAAAAACGGTTTTATTTTTCCACCAGGCAAGTAAACTTATCCCCAATAGTGAAGCCACTGTATAATATACAAAAGTAGGTATCGGGACAGGATCCCCGGCAGCGTAGGAGTGCAGCCCGGACAAATAATAATTAACCCCAAAGTAGGTCATCATCACAGATGCCAAGCCAAATAAAGAAGCAATATTAAAGGCAAAATGCCCCCTCAGCCCAGGTATAAATCGCATATGTAAAATGAACGCATACACCAATATCGTCACTAAAGCCCAAGTCTCTTTGGCATCCCAACCCCAATACCTTCCCCATGATTCGTTTGCCCAGACACCGCCCAAATAGGTCCCGATACTTATGATGAATAATCCTGCAATCAAAGTCATCTCACTGGTCAGGGTCAGCTCAGAAATCGTTCTATTCAGTCGATCTTTGTTTTTGGCAGTGCCAAATATCATCAAGACCAGATTCAGAATGCCAATCAAAGCCCCGAGTGTGAGGAATCCATAACTCCCAGCTTCCATAGAAACATGTATGGTGAGCCAGTAGGATTTGAGCACAGGAACCAAGGGAGTTATCTCCGGATCCATCCAACTCAACCCAGCCACCATCAAAATAGTCGAAGCCAGAATAGCTCCAGCTGCCATTCCTCCTAAAGATTTTCGGGAAAACGCCAATGAAGAAAGCACCGTGGTAAAGGCAATATAAATCATGGATTCGTAACCATTGCTCCAGGGCGCTCTACCTGACACATACCATCTGAGACCCAAACCAATCGTGTGAAATAAAAAGGCAATTCCCATACCGGAACTTGCCAGTAAAAGCGGCCATTTCATAGACCAGGAGGGGTTAAAAATGGTTACAAAGAACAATACCAAAATCAATAATCCTAACAATCCATAGTACATGCCCAATCTACTAAACACATTCATTTTATTGAGCAAAATCTCCAGTTTGACCTTGGTCGGATTCATCAAAACATGGCCTCCAAATTTTGATTGATATTTTCCGATTTCTGATAAAAGTTGATTGGATTCGTTCCAATTTTTCGAATTCATTGAATTTCTTACACTGGTGATATAGGGTATAAAATATTTGTCATTATACACCTGTGATACATTGATCCCATTGACTGCGTGAGGATCATTTGGAGATGTCCATGTATGATTGGCGTCTTCAGGAAGTGGAAACCATTGCATTAATCTACCCGTGTACACCATATTGCAGATATTGACCTTTTCATCCAACTTGATCAGTTCCTTTTCAAAAGTGCCTCTATCACGTGGTTCAAGGTTATAGGCTTTCATCACGGCTTCCTGCAAAATATATTGAGGGTTAAAAAAATCATTGTAACTCAACATTTTATTAGAGTTATTCAATAATTTCTTCAAATCAGTGCTTTCTCCTACTTTGATCAAAGGCTGATCGGCCCATTCTTCAGGATAAGCCATCATGCCAAGGATGATTTGATCAGGGTTCTGTCCGAATAGAGATTCCTTTCGGGATATTTTTCTCAATATTTCACTGGACAAGCTATTCATCGGTTTAATACGACCATTTTGATCCTGCACCTGCAATCTACCGAACATCGCTGCATGGTCATTAGCCACTGTATGTATAGCCGGCGTAATCACATTCGCAAATATGCTGGGGCTGAGAGCGAGCCATATCAGCAGGCTCAATGCTATTTTGCCGTGTTTGACAACCTCCTCTCGCATAGATTTTAATTTCTCAGATATCGACCTGAATCTGCTTTTACGGCTCAGCAACGTGAGTATCATACCTAAGGTTAATAAAAAATATCCGAGATAAGACACCCAGGTCCCGGGGGCATCGTGATTGACGCTCAGGACCGTACCAAGCTCATCCTGATCAAAAGAAGATTGAAAAAAACGGTAACCTTGATGATCCAGCACGTGATTCATATAGATCCTTTGATCACGATTGACATTATTGACATTATCGATTAAGGTAACTTCGCTGGCATAAGAAGATGGACTATTAGTACCGGGATAACGGTCCAATATAAAATCATTCAGTTGAAGGTAAAACGGGACTTTGACTTCCTTCGATCCGTAAGCAATACCGATTTCACACTCCCCCACTTTCCTGTACTGATACTCCCCTAATTCCCCATGAATACCATAGGTTGATATAATGCCGCGGGATCCATTTACATCGATATCTAAATCAAGTAAAGCCAGGCTACCATTTTTCATTTTTGGAGAAGCTGAGGTATTGGCCAAAACAGCATTGGGTTTAAAATCACCAATGACAAAATTGAGACCTTGCAAGGTATACAAAGTCCTCACTAGCAATGGATTCAAAGCATTAGGGCCCAGCCGGTCGGTTTTTTGGATCGCCATTTGAAATTGGGTTATCGAATCAGGCGTCTGAATCAACAAATGCTGATCTTGGTATAGAAAATTGATCGCAGTCGGAATGATGCCGCCACCAAAATTAAAGACAGCTTCATGGATCAGCTTGGATTCCCCCTGTTTTAAATAATACTCTTCTCTACCATCACCGCCAGATATTACGACCTTAATTACCGGAGTGCCTGTTGGATCGTCGAGCAGGGAAGTTGCTGGATTTGGCGTGAATTTTTTCAAATCGACCTGGATCAACTGACTGCCGATCTGGTAGGATTTGTCGAATTTGTTTTTGCCCAAAGAAGCAAAATAAACTGGTTCATCAAAGCTATAAGATTTTCCAGAAGGAGTCCGCACTTTAAACTTGAGATAGGTTTCGTTAGAGATGATAACATTGGATCGTGCTCCTTCGCGAATATGCATTCTTCCTTCAGTTCCAAAATAGCGAGTAATGCCAGCCCCAATAAGAATAATTAATATCGAAGCATGAAACAATAAGATCGCCCATTTTTTTTGTCTGATCATTTTAAAGCGAAAAATATTGATCAGTATGCTCATCCCAAACAGCACCAATAGTAACTCAAACCAGGCAGATCTGAATATCACTTTTTGTGCTGCACTGGTGCCAAAATCGTTTTCAACAAAAGTGGCCACACCTATGGAGATGGCAAATAAAAGGATGTATAGGCCACTAGCCCTGGTAGAAAATAATTTATCAAAAAAATTTTTAATCATTGTTTTTGGGGTAACTCCGGTAATTTATTTCAATTTACTTTCTTCCAGAATAACATCATATTTATATCCTGCTCCAAAATCTTTATTTAAAGCCAGCTTCCCCTCAAAGATTACAATATCCCCGAGCTGAACTTCATCCAACGTAGTGATCGTAAGGTCATATTTTTGACCGTCTTTGTTGGTGGTATTGTCTTGAATATGAAGCCAGTTTTTGTTTAAAATCATCCGATTGAGCTTGACACATTGCCCCTGGACTTTGATGGTTTTACCCTCAAATTTTTCTGGATTTTTAAACAATTCAGCTAAAGTAGTCACACCAGGGGCAGTTTCGATCTTGACTTCTTTTATTTTTATACCATCACCAGCTATCGGTGCAGTAGTGCTAGCCGCCGGTGTATTAACTGCTAAAGGATTTTCGCTCAGGCCAGGTGAGATCATCACGGTTTCAAATTTTTCACTAAACTGTAAAACTTCAGGATTGGCCATGATAATACCTCCGCGAAAATAATAGGTACTGCCCTTCTTTATCTCCTTGTCCAATGGAATAGCTACACAAAAGGACTTTGTGCCCTCCAAAACCTGTACATAAGTATACTTTGCCGTGTGTTGAACATCGATGGATTTTACTTCATGAAGGTCCATTGGAGTTGAAGCTGGAGTGCTAGATGCTTCCATTCCCACAGATTCCGGAGTATCCTCTTGTATGATGGTAGGTTTAGCCTTACAGGACGCTAGGAGAAGCACAATTATGCTTAAATAATAAATAATTTTGGTTGACATAAGTAATAGTTACGAATTAATAAATATTTGTCCTTTAAATTAAAATCTCTTCATCAAATTACAATATAAAGAATAATACTGCCTGCTGGCATCAAAGGTACCTTCTCCATGAAGGCTAAAGGATATTTTTTTCATTATTCTCATATTTAGCCCCATTTCAGCGATTCGCTGATTTAATGGCACCTCTGTATTGCCATATTGATAATGCACCTGGCGATAGGAAGATTCCAGCGACCATTTGTCCTGGTTAAAACTTTTATTGAGTCGTATACCAGCTAAAGTACCTGACAAATAATCCGTGCTTAAATAAGTACCAGAAAGCGATATATTCATTTGTATTCCTGGTATGTTATAATATGATAAGTAAATATCCGCATTTCTCGAAGGATCCTTTTTGTCTGCTTGAAATCTGTATCCCCCATTTATTCCAAGGCTCACGTTTTTTAATGGATCTATATTGATACCAAATCTCAATCCCTGGCGCACCTCTTGCTCTATGATTTGATCAATATAGTTTTTAAAAGACTCGAAATAAATAACGTTTTTCAATGCATCATAGGAAGAGTTTATTGAAAACTGCTTATTTATTTTGTAACGCAAAGATAAAAATATACTCGATGGAGAAAAAGTAGTGGATACTGTATTATTAACTTTTTTAAATAAATCGATTTCCATGGATGAAAACAACATAAGATTTTTGATCAACGTATTGGTATGTTGCAAGTAGGTAAATCTTCGATCAGTTTTAAAGTCATTTTTTTGTTCAAAAAAAGCGATGGTGCTGTTTATATCACCCCCTTTTTTATTTCTCCAGTTGTGACCTGCAAAAAGGCCAGCCTGCAGCAGCTTGAGATTAATTCCATAGTCTGTATAGTCTGGCCTGGAACCTAGGATGGCCCCATAAATCATATTTTTAACCTTTTTCTCATACTGTAATCCATCAACTGCCCCTAAATTGGAGACATTCAGATTGACTTTTCTACCAACAGCAAACATCACATTTTCCTTCGGATTATATTTCAATGCCAGGTTATAAATTTTAAGAGCCCCAAACAAATTATTCGTCACCTCCTGCCAATCACCGATTTTGTGTCTAAATGAAATGTAGGACTCCCCTCCCCATTTTGAGCCATTAATACTTCTGGCATTTAGAACCAAAGTATACCTCAGCCTGGTATCAATCTGATCATGACCAGATGATTTGGAAGAATAGGATGAGGCAGTCAATCTGCCGGTCACATTCTGTAGTTTTCGCAAAGATTTGGGCTTCGGTTTTTCGCTAATCAATTGATTTTGAGTATTTACACTAACTGAAAGCGAATCTGATTTAGAATCATTCTTTTGAATTTGTATCAAAACTCTTGCCACCAAAGAATCTCCAATATTTAATGTCTCTTTTGTAATTTTTTTACCCACACATGAAGTTGAAGACATATGATGAATCTCTAATGCCGGCTCCAGTTTGTCAAGCATTAAATAGAGTGTATCGCCCACCTTTATAAATTCTGTAGTCTGATATTTTACGTAATAATTGATGGAACTTTTGAATGTGATCTTACCTATTCTGGAAGTCAAGGTGTCCTGCCCAATTAACCAATTGGGTTGAGCTATTAATATGATTGAAAATATCCAATATCTCACTGAGCTATACTTTTTTGTGACAGTCAAAACAAGAGGTTGGAGAATAAATATAATTCTTCACTCCTTTGTGATCATTGTCTACTTTTGTTTTGCTGTTATGTTCGTGACAGTTGGTACAACTAAAAACGGAAAAGTTACTAGCACTGGTATGGCACTCTGAACATTGTGACCATTTTTGACGGTGTTTACCACTATATATTCTAAAATACTGTGCATCATGATTAAAAGTAGAGGGTGTCCAGGCAGATTGACTGTGACAGCTTTCACAGGTAACCGGGAAATTGGCTGTTTTATGATTTGGATTAGTAGTCGTGTTATAGTCAGTTGTATGGCAACCTATGCATGTTTTCGGGGTAGTACCATTATATATTCCTTTGTGGCAGGTTGCACAATTATTAGCTATCGTGGCATGAGCGCCAGATAAAGCATAATACTGATTGTGCACTGGGAACGAAGCAGGGGCCCATCCCGGCGCGGTAGTATGACAACTTGCGCAGTCTGTGGACAAGGCCAGGGTCTTATGATTCGGATTGGTCGCTGTATTAAAATCTTTTGTATGACAATCCACACACTTGGTCGAAGTGCCCGTGTAGCCTTTGCTATGACAATCGGTACAAGCCGCACTGAGATGCGCACCAG
>OCTV010000079.1_pt1 | contig 35314 bp, 24 predicted proteins | sample 1539101 | NCBI WGS metagenome assembly OCTV01 (sample SAMEA3991422, study PRJEB22521) | metagenome | biome: anthropogenic terrestrial biome; feature: sewage plant; material: sludge | place: Sweden | collected 2012-09-26 | reverse complement strand
CAGGGATCTCAAAATACCATGCGGGTTCCTGTCGCCAACTCGGATAACCCCTAGCCCGGACTATTCATGAATCCCTGCTCCGGCGTCCGATCCTCTCGCCCGGCGAGGCTGTTCTCGTTCGGCCTCCTCGACGGACTGCCAGTACGCCTGCGTCGGCCTTACGTGCGAGCAACCCCGGCGGGCTCCCGTCTCGAACGCCTCGCGACGGCATTCGTGAATAATCCGGGCTAGCCGCCGCGCCTGCGTCGAGAGCGGGCACTCGAAAACTAGGCCCCTGCCTAGCTGGATTTTCCGCTCTCTCCTCTAGTGTCACATGTATACGCCACCCACCCCGTCAATGGGCCTCTACGTTAGGAGATCACAATGAACGACAAGTCTGGACAAAGTGCTTCAATCTGGATGTCACAGGACGTCCCGGCCATGCCCCCGATAGTCTCAGGAGCTCACGCCGACGTGTGCATTGTAGGGGCTGGAATCGCCGGGCTCACGACGACCTACTGCCTGATGAAGGAGGGCAAATCCATCATCCTGTTGGACGCCGGACAGCCTGGCGGAGGCATGACTCAACGGACGACGGCGCACCTGTCGAACGCCCTCGACGATCGTTACGTGGAAATAGAACGACTCCATGGCAAGACCGGCGCGCAACTGGCGGCCCATAGCCACACGGCCGCTATTGATTGGATCGACAAGGTTCGATTCGAAGAACGGATCGAGTGCGACTTTACGAGGCTGGACGGTTATCTCTTCGCTCCTTCTGATGATGCCCGACACCTTATCGAGGAAGAATGGCAGGCCGCGAGACGGGCCGGCGTCGAGGGTGTCGAGCGACTGGACCGGTTGCCGGGGAATATGTTTGAGACCGGTCCCTGCCTGCGGTTTCCCAGACAGGCCCAATTTCACCCGTTGAAGTACGTGTCGGGTCTGCTCAAGGCCATTCGAGCCGGCGGGGGGCGAGTCTTCAGCAATGCCCATGTTACCAGCGTCGACAGCGATACGCCGATCAAACTGGAAACGAGCCAAGGGAGCGTGGTGACTGCAGATGCCGTCGTCATCGCCACCAATACACCCATCAACAATCTGCTGACCATTCATACCAAACAAGCGGCCTACATCAGTTATGTGATCGGAGCAACCATACCCAGCGGATCGATCGAACCGGCATTATTTTGGGATACGCTCGACCCGTATCATTATGTGCGAATTCATCGGCAGGTATCGGCTCGAGAGGGGGAGCATTCCGTCCTCATCGTGGGCGGCGAGGACCACAAGGCCGGACAGGCCGACGACGGAGAAGCCCGCTATGCTCGCCTGGAGGCATGGGCGCGCGAGCATTTTCCCATGATGAACGCCGTCGTATTTCGGTGGTCCGGACAAGTCATGGAGTCGGTGGATGGCCTAGCCTTCATCGGCCGGAACCCGGGCGACCCAGACAATCTTTACATCGCAACCGGAGACTCCGGTATGGGCATGACCCATGGCACAATTGCCGGACTGCTCATCACCGATCTCATTATGAAACGCGAGTCGCCTTGGTCCTCGCTGTATGATCCTTCGCGCCGGCCGGTGCACGCCGCAGGCGAGTTTATCCGCGAATCACTGAACGTCGCAGCTCAATATACCGACTGGGTAACCGGAGGGGATGTTGAAACCGAGGCACAGATTCCACGTGGACAGGGAGCGGTGCTGAGAGATGGGCTGACAAAGATGGCGATCTACCGCGATGCCCGGGGAGATCTTCACACATGTTCGGCCGTGTGCCCGCATCTGGGCTGCATCGTGGCCTGGAACCATGCAGAAAATACGTGGGACTGTCCCTGTCACGGCTCAAGGTTCGACAAATTCGGAAAAGTTCTCAATGGTCCTGCGACGAGCGACCTCACCCCGCTCAAGCAGGAAGACACCTAGGACAGCGTAGTGGCCGAGAGTCTGTTTCGCACCGACAAATCATATCCCGCACCTTCGACATTCTTATGGCGTGGATGGGAGCAGGTCAGGCGTGGAACGTCCCTAGGACACTTCCCAGCTTTACAATGGGTCGGCGCAGGTTAGGGTGTGGCTCATGCCAAACAGATGAATCCTTCGTGGGCAGAGGAGAAGAAACTGAATGCGTTACTTAGCGCTAGCCGCCGACTATGATGGAACATTGGCGAGTGCAGGCACTGTCGACACGGACACCATCCAAGCCATTGAACGCCTGGTGGCCTCGGGTCGAAAACTCATTCTGGTCACCGGACGGGTCTTGCCGGAAATCTTAGAGATTTTTCCCCAGATATCTCTGTGCGAACGTGTCGTGGCGGAAAATGGCGCCGTCCTCTACCGGCCGGCCACCAAAGAAATCACGCTGCTTGCCCCTCCTCCTCCATCGGCATTCCTGGAGGAAGTCCAACGTCGCAAGGTAGAGCATCTCACCCTCGGGAATTCGATCGTTGCGACCCGGGTACCGTATGAGACGGTCATCCTGGACATCATTCGTGATCTCGGTCTCGAACTGCGCATTATCTTCAACAAGGGCGCAGTGATGGTGCTATCCCATGGCATCAATAAGGCCACCGGGCTGACCGCAGCGCTCAAGCAGTTGGAATTGTCCCCTCATAACATTGCTGCGATCGGAGACGGAGAAAACGATCATGCCATGCTGACATACTCCGAATATGCCGTGGCCGTGGAGAATGCCGTTCCGATGTTGAAGGAAACAGCAGATCGCACCACCGTCGGCGATCATGGCCACGGCGTCATCGAGTTGATCAATGAGCTGGTCGAGAACGATCTGGCGGTAGCGGATCGATCGGTAGCGCGACATCGGATTGCGCTCGGCACACAGGAGAACGGAGGCGACATCACCTTTCATCCGGCGCGACAAAACCTCTTGCTTGCCGGCACGTCCGGCAGCGGAAAGTCTACGCTGGCGACGGGACTACTCGAGCGCCTTGGCGAACGAGGTTATCAATTGTGTGTGATCGATCCGGAGGGGGACTACGAGAATTTTCCACAGGCGATTGTCCTCGGAACTGCACAGGATGGTCCCAGTCACGCCGAAATTCTCACGGCATTGGCCAATCCGAACAACCATGTGGTCGTGAACCTTGTGGGACTTCCTCTACAGGACCGGCCCTCATTTTTTCTCACCCTGTTGCCCAAACTTCAGGAACTCCGGTCGAAATCGGGTCGCCCCCATTGGATGCTGGTCGATGAAACGCATCATCTGTTGCCCGTCGATGGGAACCCCACGGCACCGGGGCTGATGAAGGATTTAGCCGGCATGATTTACGTCACCGTTCATCCCGACCACATCGAACATTCGATCCTCAAGACCGTGGATATTGTGTTCGCCCTGGGCAAATCGCCGGACGAGACGTTGAAGCAATATTGTGCTGCGATCCAACAGCCGGCTCCGGCCGCAACCGCCGCCCGGCTTCAACCGGGTCGAGCGATTATGTGGAATCGCGCCTCCGGGGAGACGCCTTTCGTGCTTGAGATCGCACCAAGCACGATCGAACGCCGCCGGCATCGACGGAAATACGCGGAAGGCGAATTGCCTCCGGAGCAAAGTTTTTACTTTCGAGGGCCGGCCGGACAGCTCAATCTCCGGGCTCACAATTTACTGCTCTTTATGCAGCTCGGGGAGGGCGTCGACCAGGCGACATGGATACATCACCTCCGTTCTCACGATTATTCGACGTGGATCAAGCAGGTTATCAAGGATGAGGCGCTTGCGCAGCGCGTACACGACGTGGAACAGCAGGCTCATATGCCCGCAGAAGAGAGCCGGCAACTGATCCGCAGCGCGATCGAAGAACGGTACACGGTTCCAGCAGGCGGGGATGAACATACTTCTTGACCTGGCACACTGTCGCCCGCACCGCCAGGGGATCGCCTAGTAGCGAAGTTCCCGGTCCTGCGGCATGGTAAAAACAGCCGCGGACATGTATCCCTGGCTAATGTCCACGATACGGAAGGAAATCGGCGACACGAGAACAGCCCCGCTTCCTTCCTTTTTAACCCATTATCGCAAGAGGAGACGATACCATGCCGATCCTTTTATGGCTTCTGGGAGTGCCGATAAGTTTGATTCTGGTGCTGTGGCTGTTCGGTGTCGTCGGGTTCTGATCACGAACCGGGGGACAGGCCGTGCAGGTCGTCGATGAGACGTTGGATAGACGTTACCGCCTTACGCCTCTGTTGTGCGGTCAGCAGGCGGTCGGTTTCCAACAGCAGAACTGTCAGGGATGCCCGTAACTCGCCGACCAGCTCACGATAGCCGGCCGGCGCGGTCTGGTCCGCCTGGACGAATATCATTCGTAATTCCCGACTCATGTCTTCAAGCGATGCAGGACGCCGAAGCAACGTCAAGAGTTCCTGCTGGCGCTGCCGGCGATAATGCCAGCTCACAGGTTGGGTGTCGGGAAGGGCTTTCGTGAATGGGCTGAGTCGCGCCACCTGATCGGCACTCAAAGGGCCCAGCCAATCTTCGGCCATGGCCAGCATTTTCCTTGTGCGCTCTTCGAGACGTTTTGAAGTTGATCCTTGCAGCGTGCGCACGAACTTGTGTTCCTCTTTACGAAACACGTCCTCCAGATTTCGAACCTGCCGCTCGCTGACGGTCATTAATAATGCGCTGCCGTCCGGCACAGCTCGCTCGAACAAATCCTCTCGAAACCGGTCGTAGGACGCGTACATCCACTCCAGGTCTTCACGGGTAAGCCCTCGGCTCACCCGTTGCTGCAACTCTTTCAAGAATTGTTCGTACTGTGGGATCGCCTCGGTCCTGTGCCGTGCGAGGAGTGGTTTTAAGCGGGCCGTGACATCCCGGCGCTGGCCTGCCGTGAGATCCAAGTAGTGATCCAATTGCCAGCTGATCATCCAATCGACATGCCGATACCCAAAGGTAAGCGCGCAACCGCTCAGCAGAACAACCATCGACAGCAGGCAGAGCGCCGCAGTTCGTACCGTCCCCCACATATGCGTCCTTTTCATCGTTGGCCGACCCCCTGAAGGCGGTACATAAGCAGCTCTCGCTTGCATCTGTTCTTTTCCATCAATAACCAGTCAGGCCTCGCACGCATACTGGGGGTCTCCCGAGTACGGTCGCGTACCAGGCCTCGGTACTGTGAGTATCGAATGCGATGAGCTGCAAAATCCTGCAAGGACGGCATTCCTGCAACACCATGTTCATCTTACCAAGGAGGAAATCGATGAAGACCGCACTGCATTCGCTGCTCGCACTGGCGCTTGTTTCACTGGCTGCCTGCTCCAACTCACCGACCGCGTCGAAAACCCGCTCAGAAATGGAGGCAGGCACGAAGACCGGTATGGTCAAGAACATCGTCATCAAGGAAACGATCGTCCCCGATGCCTTAACGGTACGGGCGGGCGACGAGGTTCGATGGATCAATCAGAGACAAGACTCCGTCACCGTGACGATCGATGAACCGCTGGAACACAACGTCTCCTGCCGGAACGGATTTTCCAAGGCGATGGGAATGGGCGTAGACAACTCCACGACCTTATCGAGCAATGAGACCGCTGGTCTCTGTTTTAGCCGGATCGGCACCGTGAAGTATTCCGTACGACCGGCGGACGAAACCAAGACCAGTATGGCTAACACCCATGGCTCGATCACCGTTCAGTAATGCGTGAATAGCAAGCCGCCGCCCACACCATCACGGTGTGGACGGCGGCTCCCCTCAGTACAACCAGTCTCACGTTTAGATCACATTTCACGTCATGAGGGACTGGCGAGTCTAATTTCTCTGGCCCAATGGCGATGCATCTCGATAGCCTTTATGAAGCGGGCTGCGATCTGCTTGGGCGAAGAGTCCGGCGCCAGAACGATTCCTGAATCCTGCGACCAGTCTTTGGGCGTCTGTCTGGTTTTGCTTCCATGTTCCGCCTCCGGGTAGGCTGCCCCGACCGCCGCTTCAAAAAAGGCAACCCCCTTCCCCGTCGCGGCAATCGCCTTGCAATGCAGGTAGGCGTCCTGAACGAACATTCTCGCTTTGGGGGTTCGCAACAATGCGCTGACGCTTTGTTCACCGCCTGGAATGTAGACCGCATCGAATAACACCGATCCCGTCGTCAACAGGCTGAAATCGATCTTCAGCTCACTTCCGTTCGCAGCCTTGAGGCTTCCCGAACGGGTCGCCACAATCTTGCCCTGCCCTCCGGCGGCGACCAAGGCCATCTGCATTCCCTTGACCGCCTCGCCATCGACTCCATCGGCAACCAGAATCGCCACCTTTCTGGTTTGAATGCCTTCCTTTGGAGCCAACACCATGCTCAGCGCCGCAGACTTGTCCAGCGAAGTCACAGCGCGCTTGGGTTGAAAGTCCTTCGGATCACCGTCGGCGGGGATACTCAAATTGAGGAGCCCCTCGATCCTCTTCACCGGCATACCCAAGCCCTCCGCGACCCGCCCAGCCAGGCCCTTGTCGATCTGGGACAGCATGCCGACCATTCGTTCCCGAATCGGGAGGTTCTCGACCTTGCCTAGTTCAAACTGCAACGCCTGCACCAAATGCTCTTGCTCCGGTTCAGACTGACTTCGCCAAAACAGCGCAGCCTGACTGAAATGGTCGAAAAAGCTCTTGCTCCGTTCTCGCACTTTGCTGCCGGGCAGCCGTTCGGCATAACTCAGGAACCCGCCCATATCCGCCTTGGCCTGCATGGGACAACCACCCCCCAATGTATTCGGTTGGTAACTCACCGGCCCGGAATTGATCGTCTGCCGCATATGGCCGTCGCGTTGATTGTTATGCAACGGCGCCAGCGGTCGATTGATGGGAATCTCATGGAAGTTCGGTCCGCCCAGTCGAATGAGTTGAGTGTCCGTATATGAGAAGAGTCGACCTTGTAACAGCGGATCGTTCGTGAAATCGATGCCGGGAACGAGGTGGCCGGGATGGAACGCCACCTGTTCGGTTTCGGCAAAAAAATTATCCGGATTCCGATCGAGCGTCATCTTGCCGATTCGAACCACCGGCACCAGTTCCTCGGGAATGAGCTTCGTCGGATCCAGAAGATCGAAGTCGAACTTCTGTTCGTCCTTCTCCTCCACAATCTGCACCCCGAGCTCCCATTCCGGGTACTGCCCCGCCTCGATCGCCTCCCACAAATCACGCCGGTGAAAATCGGGATCCAAGCCGGAAATTTTCTGCGCCTCGTCCCACAAGAGTGAATGTACACCGAGGAGCGGCTTCCAGTGAAATTTCACGAACCGTCCGACGCCCTTGGCATTCACGAAGCGAAAGGTATGCACCCCGAAGCCTTCCATCATGCGGAAACTCCGGGGGATGGCCCGATCCGACATGACCCACATGATCATGTGCATGGATTCCGGCATCAGGGAGATAAAGTCCCAGAACGTGTCATGCGCCGAGGCCGCCTGCGGCATCTCATGATGAGGTTCCGGTTTCACGGCATGGACCAGATCCGGGAATTTCACCGCATCCTGGATGAAGAAGACCGGGATGTTGTTGCCCACCAGGTCGTAATTCCCTTCCTCCGTGTAAAACTTCACGGCGAAGCCGCGCGCATCCCGCGCCAGATCACTGGAACCTCGGGACCCGGCGACGGTCGAAAAACGCACAAAGACCGGGGTCTTGACCTGCGGGTCCTGTAAAAATTTTGCCCTCGTCAGCGATGCGAGCGACTTATACACTTGGAAATAGCCGTGCGCGGCGGCGCCCCTGGCATGCACCACCCTCTCGGGAATACGCTCATGGTCGAAATGCGTGATTTTTTCCCGTAGGATGAAATCTTCCAGCAATGTCGGGCCGCGAGCCCCCGCCTTGAGGCTGTTCTGATCATCGTTGATGCGCAGGCCTTGATCGGTGGTCAGAAAGTGATCGCCGGACTTCTCCCGCGCGCTGTCAAGGGCAGCGGTTTTCTCATTCTCCCGCTTGGAACGATCTTTGGGCATGGCACAGTCCTCCCCTGGTCGGCCTTCGCCGGCATCTACCGAATTGTTTTCCTGGATGGGCGGGTGCCGGTTTTTCGACCGGATGCTTTGGCCAGCAACGTCTCCTTGCGCTTCATGACACTGGCCTCTAACGATTCCCAATCGATGTCGCACTCTTCGGCTTTCGGAAACATTTCACCTTCTTCTTCCTCGATATGGTGCTTCACCAGTTCACTTAAAACGCTGAACTTGGCCTGAAATTTCTCGTCGCCAGGTTTGAGTTTCTTCAATTCGGCGATGAGCACATGGACGAGGTGGTGTTCCTCAATCGCCTCGTTCATCATGTCCGCTGCATCCACCTCCGCTCGAATTGCCGGATAAATCAAACGTTCTTCCAGGTCGGCATGAATTTCCAGCTCCTGGATCGCCGTTTTTGCAATCTCGCCCCGCTCCCGTCCCTCCGCCGATTCGAAATCCTCAAACAGCTTCTTGACCTTGTCGTGATCCTCTTTCAGCATTTCGAAAACCGTCGAAACAAATCCTGCCGCTCGTGCCATGTTCAGCTCCTTTCCAATGAGACATTCCATACTGCTACGGAAACCTATCATGCATATCGAACGGGGCTAGCTCGTGGAAGCCCTAGTTATCGACGCGAGTGACGACCCTTGTGTACGGACTAGGGCTACTCCTAGTGGACCGGCTAGGGGCGTCACGTATGCTGCTAAAGAATCCGTTCAACACCCTCAACCCTGGAGGTGTAGCCATGACAACGCCACGGTTCATTCCCATTTGCTGCGGTTGCAACAATGTGCGAGACGATTCACGACGTGATGAGAGAGAACCGGGATGGGGAACGTTGGACGCCTATCTCCACACCCATCATCTGACCAGCGGGGACTACCGGTTGACCCATACCTACTGCCCTTCCTGCTCGGTTCGTTTTTCGAAACTGAGCGGTGGCCATGCGGTCACGCCGGAGGTTGCGGCAAGCCGTTCGCTGTGAAACGTGAACGGGCAGACGTAAAACGTATCCAGGAGCACTTCCTCCGACGGATTATGACGCCACCTGCGCGGGAACAGCCCGGGAAAAGTGGCGACGTGTCACGTTTTGCGCCCCACATTTTACGCCTCACGGTTCACGTCTCAAGGAAGGTAAATATCGGCCTTGACCGGCAGATGGTCCGAGGCCAGTCGGCTCCGGGGAGTATCGTGCGCTTCCACTGTGAGTAGCGCCTGAGCGGGAAAGATCCAGATCCGGTCCAGCGCCAACACCGGCCATCGAGCGGGAAAGGTGACCGGAGCAGCCGGGGAACCGAACACCCGACGCAACCCGCGCAAGGATTTTCCCCATCCGTGCCACTCATTCAGGTCTCCCATCAAAATAGTGAGATCACGCCGGCTGAGTGCCAGGAGTTCCAACAATCGATCCGCTTGTTGCGGCCGTTCGCGAGGCCACAGTCCCAGGTGGGTATTGAGCACGTGAACCGTTCGGCCGCAGATTGTGAGCTCGACATCCAGCGCGCCCCTCGGTTCGTGCCGACCCACTGAGAGATCCCATCGCCGTACCCGATCCACCGGGTACCGGCTCAGCAGCGCGTTGCCATACCCCACACCTTCCCGTGACCACACAGGTCCGCCGATGGCTATCATCCCGGTTTTCTGCGCCAGCCACGGCGCAATAGGAGCGTGGTCCTGCCTTGGAAAATCAACTTCCTGCAACGCAATGATGTCCGCGTTGAGTTCTTGCGCGACACGCAGGATGCGACCGGGCTCATATCGCCCGTCCCGTCCGATAGCGCGATGGATATTGTAGGAGGCTACCCGCAGACGCATCGTGCTCCTATTCACACGGCCTCAGGCGGCCGGCGCCACCTGCTGAACGTTGCCGACATCCGGTGGGGTGTCCCTGACCTGTAACCGCCGCGACACGTACCAGGCGACACTCCATGCCGCAGCCATGAGCAGGCCCAGCACGCCAAAGGCGACGGGACTCGGATTGCGCAGGGCTTCCGCCAAACGGTCGACGAACGCCGACATCAGCACAATTCCGGGGCTCATGCCGAGCGCCGTCCCCAGCAGAAAATCGCGGAGCGACAGCGAGGTCGCCCCGGCAACCAGATTGACCATGGAAAAGGGCGCGATAGGCAGGAGCCTGACGATCAGAATCGCCCAGAATCCTCTTTGGGCAATCCGGCGGCTCAAATGCGCCACTCGACGGCCGGCAAAACGCTGCACTCGATATCTACCCAAGGCCCGACCCAGGCCAAAAATGGTCACGGCGCTTAGGAGCGCGCCGGCCAGGGCGGATGGCGCACCGACCAGCGGGCCGAACGCCAGAATCGTCACCACAATCAACACCGTGATAGGAACCGCGAGAAAACCACCCACCAGGAAACCGCCCAGCATGACGAGCGAACCGGTAGGTCCCTGGCCGAGGGCCCGCACGGCATCGACCAGGTCGTTCACATTCATCCACTCACTCAGAGGGCTCCAACGCCACGCAGCCGCCAAGAGGCCCAGCAGGAGCAGCACCGTATATCCAAGGAACACCCGGCGCCCCACATGTGCCCGCTCCCGATGTTGAACCACGGCCCCCAACACCTCATCCGCGGCCATGGGACGTTCGGGGTCGATCAGGAGTTGTTCCGGGATTGAAATGGCTTCGGCGGGGCTCTTGTCGAAGCATCCATCTTCCAGGCTTCGATCGCCGCCCCGCAGGTGATCGATCGCAGGCCCCAGGGAATCCAGCCGCTGGACATGCTCAGCCACCAGCTCAGGCTCGACGCCGAGATGTTCCCCGATCAATCCATTGCGCAATCTCGCAATCACCGCCTGGAGCCGGGAGGTCCCGCCGGATTCGATCGCGAGATTACACTCCGTATCGAATCCCATCGAACGATTCGACACATTGGCCGACCCCAGGCAAACAAAATCTTCGTCAACGATGAGCAACTTGCTGTGCACCGCCACCATGTCCCTGCCCTGCGTGCCCGGCACGGTAGGCGCGTAGATGCGCAGACGTCCATAATGGTCGGCAAGTTCCAGCTCATGCAGGATACGGGAACGGAGCGCATCCATCGTCTGGCGTTCCAACCATCCGTCGCAACTGTGACGAAGAACCAACACGACTTCCGGACCATCCTGCTCCATGAGCCGGGCCGCCAGGGCCCGACTGATCGCATTGGACGTAAAATACTGCGACTCGATATAAATAGAGCGGCGAGCGCGCTTGATTCCTTCCAGATAGGCCAGTTCGATCTCCCGGACCTCAGGTTGCCCCGCATAGGCAGGCTGGGTGCGCATGATACCGACGCCGCACGGTTCCACGTCCGGCACGAGGGCGACCGGCCAGAGCTCCTCCACTGGTCGTTGAATGGCAAGGGGAAGTCGCCGTCCCGTCGCGTTAAACCATCGGTCACGAGCCAACTCACCCAAGGCAGCGGCCGCCTCACCCGACACCATCATCTGAACATCGTGAAACGGCGCATAGGGTTGCCCGTCCGCGTCGACCCGAAGGGGATCCTGGCAAGCATGCGCAGGGGTATCCCATCGGGATTTCGTCAAATCCAGCCCTCCGACAAAAGCAATCGTGTCGTCGATGACCACAAGCTTCTGGTGATGCGAGGCGCCGATAGGATGCTGCCCATCCACCTGATAGGAGAGCCGACGGTGGCCGCTCCAGCCCGTCTGGGCCGTCGGCATCCATTCACGCTCCAGAGCGTAGATCATGGCGAAGTCCCAATTGAGCACATGGACTCTCAGCTTCCGCTTACGCCGTAGGAGCGCCGACACAAACTCCCCGAGTTTCGACGGAAATTCGGACGGCTCTGCCGGACCCCTGACTAATTCGATCTGCGTATCGAGATCCCATCCGACAATCATGATGGAATGTTTGGCGTGCAATGCCACATCCCGAAACGTCTTGAAATACGCTTCCCCATCGATCAAGAATCCGCATCGATCGCTTCGTTCCACACGCCAACAAGTGCGGCCTCGCACTAAAAACGGCTGCGGTGTCTGTTCCTGCGCCTGACATGCCTTCAAAACTTCGGCTCGCTCCATGCAACACCCTCCCGCATCCACGGTCACAGTCGTTCCACGCGCAGTCGGTCTCACAGGCGATGCGCGCAGTCACTTTAACTCAGACCACGCAGGATGCCCAGCTGGTCATACCCCTAGCTGTTCGATCGGCTTCATTCGAGCGGCTATCGGGATGTGTCGAGAGGTTTCCCTAGTACCTCTTGAATCGTGGAACGTTAGAATGAACTTGTCAATCTGAACTGGAGGACGGCCTATGACGATCGCGGCATCAAACCATTCCATCGCGCAGCACCGGTTCGAATGTATTCAAGCCTGTTTGGATTGCGCTCGCATGTGCAACACCTGCGGGGACGATATGATCGGCATGTCTCATGAAGGGGGAGAGGCAGATGTGATGACACGATGCATCAGGCTCTGCCGGGATTGTTCCGATATCTGCCTCCTTGCAGCCCAGTGGATGGGCCGCACTTCGGCCTTTGCTGTCCAGCTTTGCGCGTTGTGCGCCGAAATTTGTGAGGTCTGTGCGGGAGTCTGTGAGCAACATGCGCCGCATCATGCCCTGTGTGGAGAATGCGCGACAGCCTGCCGCCGTTGCGCTGTAGAATGCCATAAGATGGTGATGGAAACAGTCCCGAGTTCCTCCGGTGGTACGGCCTAGCCGCCCCGCATTTGATCGTCAGTCGCCAGTAACCGGGGAAAGGAGGTCATCATGTTACGCACCATCATCGGAGTCGGCCTGGTAAGTGGAGCCTTGCTGACGGGGTGGAGTCCTTCATGGAACGAGGCGCCGGCTCCGATTCCGCATCCCGGTCCCGGGCCGACCGTTCCACCGAAACCGTCCGACCCCGTTCCGCTTCCACCCGATCCGAAACCGGTGCTGCCGCCCCATCCAGCAAATACTCCGCATGCTTATCTCATGGCGGATCCGGCGACAGATCCACAGAACACCGTGTCCGGGGTGTTGGAAAAAGTGGATTTGATCGCGAAACAGGGACTGCTCAAGACCGATCTTGGTCGGGAAGTGGCTTTTCAAATCCCAAAACCGGAACTCTTTCTCAATTTGTCCGTGGGTCAACGTGTCACCCTCAAACTCGATGATCGCCAACAGGCTGTCCGGGTGATGGACACCACGGCGCCTGAGATTCCCCCCCCTTTCCCCGCAAAATAAGGTACGGTGTCATACACGCCGGTGTCGAACTAGGGGTTTCACTAGTGGGGCGACCTGGCTCAAGGTGCTACTACCCATGCGCATTGTGCATGTTGCGTCTTGGCCCCTAGAGTCCGTCCATGACCTGGCACACAGAGTCATCATTCACCCCCGATGCGATTGACCGGCAGATGAATGCGAGCGAAACCTTCAGTTGGTTGACCGGCAGTGAGATGGGTGGCCGGATCCGGGCATTCGATTGGCGCCGGACCCCGCTTGGGCCGATCGAGAATTGGCCCGCCGCACTCGTGTCCACCCTCGGTGTCTGTCTGACGGCGCAATATCCCATGGCCATCTACTGGGGGTCGGAAGGCTGGCTCCTCTATAACGACGCCTGGCGGCCTATCCTTGGCGATAAGCACCCTTGGGCGCTCGGTCGCGCGGCCCACGAGGTGTGGCCTGAGTTGTGGGACACCATCAGTCCCCTTCTCCATAGCGTCCAGACTACCGGTCAAGCCGTCTGGCGAGGCGACGAACTCTTGCCCATGCAACGGTTCGGCTATACCGAGGAATGTTATTTCGACTATAGCTTCAACCCCATTCGCGGACAAAACGGCGCAGTCGAGGGCATCCTGAATATCGTCCAGGAAACCACCTATCGGGTCTTAAACGACCGGCGCATGCGCCTCCTGCGTGAACTGGCCTCCCGGTCAGGGTTCGCCCATAGCCAGGAAGATGCCTGCAATCTGGCCATGGAAGCGCTCGCTACCGATCAAACCGACGTTCCCTTTGCGCTCCTCTACCATATCGACCGGGATCGTCGGCACGCACACTTAATCGCTTCCACGGGACTGCCTCCGGAAAATCCGGCTCGGCAACAGACCGTGAGCCTCACGCCGGAGGAGCCTGATTCCGGGTGGCCGCTGTCAGCCCCTCTCCAAGAAGGCGTTCCGGTTATCGTCGACGACGTAGGCGACCGCTTCGGGCCACTGCCCGGCGGGTCCTGGTCGGAACCGACCGGGCAAGCCCTCCTCCTGCCGCTCAGCACGGTACGCTGGGATGGCCGTGCCGTCATACTGGTGGCAGGGATCAACCCCCGCCGGCCGCTGGACGACGACTACCGCTCGTTCTTCACCATGGTCGAGTCTCACATCGCAGGAGCCCTTACTAATGCGGAGGCCTACTCTTCCGAAAAACGCCGGGCGGAAGCCCTGACCGAACTCGATCGCGCCAAGACCGCGTTCTTCAGCAATGTCAGTCACGAATTTCGAACACCGCTCACCCTCATGCTCGGGCCGCTGGAGGAGGAACTGCGTGAGCGTCCCCATGCGCCCCGCCTCGAAGTGGCGCATCGCAACAGTCTGCGGCTGTTGAAACTGGTCAACACGCTGTTGGAATTCTCGCGACTGGAAGCAGGCCGCGTTGAGGCGCGCTATGAACCGACCGATCTGGCAGCCTATAGCACCGATCTCGCAAGCCAGTTCAGATCGGCCGTGGAACAGGCAGGATTGGTATTCCGTATCGACTGCCCGCCATTGCCTGATCCGGTGTATGTCGATCGTGACATGTGGGAGAAGATCGTTCTGAACCTGCTCAGCAACGCCTTCAAATTCACCTTCCAGGGTGACATCACGCTCTCACTGCATGCGCAGACGGGCGGGGTGGAACTACGCGTCCAGGATACCGGCGTCGGCATTCCACCGGAGGCCCTCCCGAGGCTCTTCGAACGTTTTTATCGCGTGCAGGATATGCGCAGCCGGACTTATGAAGGAAGCGGTATCGGCTTGGCGCTGGTTCAGGAGTTGGTCCAACTTCACGGAGGAACCGTCCGGGTCAACAGCCAGGTGGACCAAGGCAGCACCTTTGTCGTTACGCTGCCGTTCGGAAACGCCCATCTCCCGCCGGATAAGGTCGTCCCGCACGGCCGACCAACCACACCCACGACGGGAGTCGGGCCCTATCTGGAGGAAGCGCTCCACTGGCTGCCCGAACCGCAACACGCGACGAAGCCGGCGGACGGGAGGCCTGATCCTGCCGAAGCCCCTCTCTCCACAACGAGCGCGGAGACGGCCCGACCCAGGGTTCTCGTGGTCGATGACAATGCGGATATGCGGCAATACATCGCCCGTCTCTTGGCGGATCGGTATCACGTCATTGCCATGCCGGAAGGCATGTCCGCCCTGATCGAGGCCCGCCGGCAACCGCCGGATTTGATTCTCAGCGATATCATGATGCCGCAACTGGACGGTTTCGGACTGCTTCAAGCCCTGCGCGACGACCCCGCCCTCAAGACCATTCCTGTCATTTTGCTCTCCGCGCGCGCAGGCGAAGAGTCCAGAATCGAAGGGCTGGGGCGTGGCGCGGACGACTATCTCGTCAAACCTTTCGGCGCCCGTGAATTACTCGCGCGAGTCGCCACCCATCTCGACATGGCGCGCGTCCGACGTGAGGCGCAAAGGGAGATTGCACACAGCGAGGCAAGGTTTGAGGCCATCGTCAGCCAAGCGACGGCTGCCGTCGCGCAGACCGATCTCAACGGGCGATTCCTGTTCGTGAATCAACGCTTCTGCGAGTTGCTCGGATACAGTGCAGCTGAACTGCTCGGGATGAACATGCAGCAGGTCACCGATCCGGATGACCTGCCGGCCAACCTCGTGCTCTTTCATCGGTTGACCGCCGGCGGTCCGGACTTCGTGATTGAGAAGCGATACCGGCGAAAGGACGGCTCCGCGGTCTGGACCAGAGTCAGTGTGGGCGGGGTTCGGGAAGACGGCGAACTGCGCCATATCCTGGCCGTGGGGCTCGACATCACCGACCGCAAACGTCAGGAAGCGGAACTCCTGGCCCTCACCCACCGACAATCCCTCTTGTACGACCTGGCCGATGTCGTGAACCGGGCGGAGGCCTTGACCGGCCTCTACGAGAAAGCCATCGACACGATCATCGAGGCCCTGCATGCGGACCGCGCCTCGATTCTTCTGTTCGACGACGAGGGCGTGATGCGCTTCGAAGCCTGGCGCGGCCTGTCGCAAGCCTATCGAGAGGCAGTCGAGGGCCATTCCCCCTGGATTCCCGACCAGCAGGATCCCCCGGCCATCTTCATTCCCGATGTCGCCGCATCCGACCTCCACACGTCTTTGCGATCCGTTATTCAGAGCGAAGGTGTCTCCGCGCTGGGATTTATCCCGCTGACGTATGGCGGCCGGTTACTCGGCAAGTTCATGATGTATTTCGACCGGCCCCACGTGATGGACGAGCAGGAGATAGGCTTGGCCCAGACGATAGCCAGGACACTGGCCGTCGGGATCGAACGGGCTCGGGCCGGCGAGTTATTGCGGTCCAATGAGGAACGACTTCGTTTGGCCATGGCAGCCGGCTCGATGGGTGCGTGGGACGCGGACCTCTCGACCGGAGCAACCGATTGGGACGCCAAACAATACGAGTTGTTCGATAGACCGAAAGACAAGCCCCTCACCCATGCGGAGCAGTTCTACGAATCCATCCACCCCGACGATGTGCCCCGCGTGAGGGAAGCGGCCGCGCAAGCCGAGCTGACGGGTTCATTCTCTCAAGAATTTCGAGTGATCGCGCAGGACGGCTCGATCCGCTGGCTCTCCGGGCACGGGACGGCGGTGAAGAACGACCAGGGACAGGCCGTCCGGATGGTCGGGATCAATTACGACATTACGCGACGAAAGCACGTGGAGGAAGCCCTCCAGCGGTCCGCCTCCGACCTGGAGCAGCGGGTCGTGGAACGCACCCTCGAACTGTCTCAGTCCCGGGAACAGCTGCGGGCGCTCGCCACCGAATTGAATCTCGCCGGACAGCGGGAACGGCAACATCTGGCAACTGAACTGCACGATTATCTGGCGCAACTTCTGGCCCTGAGCCGAATCCGTCTGGCCCAGGCCAAACAGCAACCCATGACGACGGCCCTGGGAAAGATCCTGAGCGAGTTGCAGGACGTGATGGATCAGGCCCTGACCTATACCCGCACCCTTGTGGCCCAACTCAGCCCGCCGATTCTGAAAGAATTCGGATTGCCGATGGCCCTAAAGTGGTTGGCGGAACAAATGATGCAACGGGACCTGCAGGTATCCCTGGAGCTCGGAACAGATCATCTCGCCCTGCCTGAGGACCAGGCCATGTTGCTGTTCCAATCCGTACGCGAACTGCTCATGAACATCGTGAAGCATGCCTCTGCCAAACAGGCCCGGATCACGGTCAGGGAAGAGGAGGGATGGCTGCATATCACCGTCGCAGACCAGGGCCGAGGCTTCTCCCCTCCCGATTCCATTCCTGCGACGAGATCCTCGGGCATCTCCGGCTTTGGACTTTTCAGCATACGGGAGCGTATGCTCGCGCTTGGCGGCCGTTTTGAATTGCAATCCCATCCCGGTCAAGGCACCGAAGCCACATTGACCGCACCGCTTGCACCGAGACAGCCTCGCGCGAAACCACAGGCAGGAGCCGACGCGAGCGTACCGGGCGCTCTGTCTCACAAGACGGCACACGCGGCGACTGTGCGGGAAGGCCTCGCCGACGAACGTGAACCTGTCGATCGCCCCATCCGCGTCTTGATCGCCGACGACCATGCCATGGTGCGACAGGGCTTGTGCGGACTTCTGGCCGCCTATGGGAATATCCAGGTCGTGGGAGAGGCAGCCGATGGTGAAGAGGCCGTCACCCTGACGATACAGCTACAGCCCGACGTCGTCCTCATGGACGTCAACATGCCGCAAATGGACGGAATCGAAGCCACCAGGCGGATCAAGCAAGTCCTTCCGGCGACGATCGTCATCGGGCTCTCCGTCCAAAACGCTGCCCATGTGGGACGCGTGATGAGAGAAGCAGGGGCTGCGGCCTTTCTCAATAAAGAGGCCGCCGTGGAAGACTTGTACCAGACCATCCAGGTCGCCCGGAAGGAACTGCTGCAGGTCCCATGAGACGATTCCAACAATCCCCCAATCCCCTGCTGTCCGGAGCAATCGTCTTCTCTCTGGCAACCGTCTTCGTGCTGGATTTTTACACGCCGCTCGGCATCACCGTGTGGGTGCTCTACCTGATCCCGGTCGTGCTCGCCTATCTCTTCTGGTTTCCTGTCACGCCGGTGGCCGTGGCAGGAGCGGTGACAATCCTCACTCTAGCGGGCCTCTTGCTCAGCGCCCCTGGCATCGACCCCTCCGTTTCACGCATCAATCGCCTGGTTGGAATCATTACCTCCTGGGCGCTGGCGGCCTTCGGCGCGCATTTCATCCGCAACCGGATCGCCGTGCGCAAAGAAGAATGGATACGGGCAGGCCAGACGCTCCTCAGCGAACGGATGATGGGAGAGTTGGCGCTGAACAGCCTGGGCGAAAACCTGTTGCATTGCCTCGCAAAATACCTGGGAGCTGAGGCCGGCGCCATTTTCATCGACGACGGGCGCGGCTTTCACCGCACGGCGACCTATGGCGTCCCGGAAGGCACTGCCATGCCGGAACGGTTCGCAGCGGGCGACGGACTCCTGGGCCAGGCGCTACAGCACAAACACACGGTCGTGGTGCATGACTTGCCGGAAGGGTATTTCACCATCGGCTCCGCTTTGGGACGGAGTGCCCCACGCCACCTGATGATCGCGCCGTTGACCGTCGATGGACGCGTCAACAGCGTTTTGGAACTCGGATTCTTTACTCGCGTGACGGAATCCGACCGGGAGTTTGTCGATCGCGTGGCGGAATCGATCGCCGTCGCCGTCCGGTCGGCCCGATACCGGACTCGCCTTCAGGATCTCCTGGAGGAGACCCAGCGGCAAGCCGAAGAGTTGCAAGTGCAAAGTGAGGAACTCCGCGTCGCCAACGAAGAACTCGAGGAACAGAGCCGGGCGCTGAAGGAATCGCACAGCCGCCTCGAACAGCAACAGGCGGAACTGGAACAGACCAACTCCCAATTGGAAGAGCAGGCTCAAATCCTTGAAATTCAGAAGGAAGATCTCAATCAATCGACGGCGATTCTCGAATCGCAAACCAGACAGTTAGAGCGGGCCAGTCGCTATAAGTCCGAGTTTTTGGCCAACATGTCGCACGAAATGCGGACCCCCCTGAACTCGACGCTGATCCTGACGAAACTGTTGGCCGACAATCCACAGGGCAACCTCACCGCCGACCAGATCAAGTCCCTCACAACGATCGAATCCTCCGGCCACGACCTGCTGGCGCTGATCGACGACGTCCTGGACCTGGCCAAGGTGGAGGCCGGACGTATCGACCTCACCCCGCAACCAGTGCCGATCCCGCGGCTGCTCGACAGCTTGAGATCGATATTCAAACCACTCGCGGAACAACGGGGGCTCCGGCTCACCATGCAACAGCGGCCGGGCACGCCCGACTCGTTCGAAACCGACTCGCAACGGCTCGAACAGGTGTTGAAGAATCTCCTGTCGAACGCCATCAAATTCACCGAGGTCGGCGAAGTGTCGCTGGAAGTATCCCGCCTCTCGGACGGGCGTCTGGCGTTCACGGTTCAAGACAGCGGCATCGGCATTCCGCAAGACCAGCATGAGTTGATTTTCGAACCCTTCTGCCAGGCCGACGGCACCACCAGTCGAAAATACGGGGGAACCGGACTCGGACTCTCCATTTCGCGCGAATTCGTTCGATTGCTGGGGGGAGACATTCATCTGACGAGTACCCCGGGCCAGGGCAGCAGCTTCACCGTGCTCCTCCCCCAACGCTTATCGTCCGCGCCATTTCCTACGCCTGCCCGTTCCCTCCATCCACAATCGCCGCCCAAACCGATGAGGCCCGGCGACATTCCCCCCATCCCTGCAATCCCGTCTGAGAGCCGGGTGGCGACGACACACATCGAGGATGATCGGGAACAGCTGGCCGCCAACAGGCGGGTGATTTTGATCGTCGAGGATGACGAACCCTTTTCGAAGATTCTTGCGGACCTGGCCCATGAACTGAATTTTCAGGTCCTGGTCGCCACGACAGCGGCCGATGCCCTGGCGCTGGCCTCGCGCTACCTGCCGAGCGCGATCATCCTCGATATCGGACTTCCCGACCACTCCGGGCTCTCCGTCATCGATCGCCTGAAAGCCGATCCCCGGACGCGACATATTCCGATTCACGTCGTCTCGGGTCACGATTATGAGAGGACCGCGCTCTCGTTAGGCGCCGTCGGCTACATGCTCAAACCGGTGAAACGGGAGCAGCTGGTGGAGGCCTTCCGGCAATTCGAGACCAGGCTGACGGATAAACCGCGGCGAGTGCTGATCGTGGAGGACGACCCCGCCCAGCGGGAGAGCCTGCGTCTACTGCTCGGTTCGGACGAAGTCGAAACGATCGGCGCGGACAGCGCGGCGGAATGTCTCGCCCATCTCGCCGAGCGAACCTTCGATTGCATGGTGCTCGACCTCACGCTGCCCGATGCGTCGGGCTTTTCGTTGCTCGAAACCCTCAGCCGGGAGGAGCACCTCGCGTTTCCACCGGTGATCGTCTATACGGGCCGGGAGCTTTCTCCCGATGAGGAGCAGCGGCTGCGCAAATATTCGAGTTCGATCATCATCAAGGGCGCGAAATCTCCGGAACGGTTGTTGGACGAAGTGACCCTGTTTCTGCACCAGGTCGTGACGGCGCTTCCACCGGAGCAACAGCGGATGTTGGAGAAGGCGCGCAGCCGGAACGCCGTGCTGGAAAGCCGGCGCATTCTCATCGTCGAAGACGACGTACGGAACATTTTTGCCTTGAGCGCGGTCCTGGAACCGCATGGGGCGAAGATCGAGATCGCGCGGAACGGCCGCGAGTCGCTGCGCATCCTGGAGGAATCGCTTCAACACGACGACCGGCTGATCGATCTGGTGCTGATGGATATCATGATGCCTGAAATGGACGGCCTCACGGCCATGCGCGCCATCCGCGAACGGCCCGAATGGGACACACTTCCCATCATCGCCCTGACGGCCAAGGCGATGAAAAACGACCAGGAGCAGGCGCTGGCCGCCGGGGCGAACGACTACATGGCCAAACCGCTCGATGTCGATCAATTGCTGTCGCTCGTGCGCGTATGGATGCCCCGATGACCTCCGACACGGCGATGAAGACAGAAAATATCGAACTGCAGCTGTTCCTTGAGGCCGTGTATCAACGGTATCACTATGATTTTCGAGGCTACTCCAAGGCCTCGATCAAACGGCGGCTCCTGCTGGCACGCGAACGCATCGGGTGCACCACCTTTTCCGGGCTACAAGATAGGATGCTGCACGATCATGCGGTGCTTCCTCAGTTGCTGGACTACCTGACCGTGCAGGTCAGCGATATGTTCCGCGATCCCGGCTATTTTCGCGCGCTACGGGAACAGATCCTTCCCCACCTCAAGACCTATCCCTCGTTGAAGGTCTGGGTGGCCGGCTGCAGTTCGGGTGAAGAATTGTACTCCCTCGCCATTCTGTTCCGTGAGGAAGGGCTGGAGAGTAAGACCATGTTTTATGCCACCGACATCAATGCCGGCGCGCTCGCCAAGGCAGAGGCCGGGGTTTACGATCTCCAGCGGATCGCTCTCTTTACGAGGAACCACCGTCTGGCCGGCGGGAGGGGTTCGCTATCAGACTACTACACGGCCGCGTACGGGGCGGCCAGGTTCGATAAAACGCTCCGGCGGCGGACGGTCTTTTCCGACCATAGTCTGGTCTCGGATTCGGTCTTTGCCGAGGTGCATCTGGTGTCCTGCCGGAACGTGCTGATTTATTTCGACCGGCCGATGCAAGACCGCGCGATCGGCCTGTTCAAGGAGGCCCTCGTCCGAAAAGGATTTCTCGGTATCGGCGCCAGAGAGAGCCTCCGTTTCAACGCCCACGTCAAGGCGTTCACGGAGTTACTTCCCGGCGAGCGGATTTATCAGAAACGAGGCGATGAGTGACGGCTCTCCCCCTGCATGGATGCCTGCGAGAACCACGCGCCATCGTCATCGGCGCGTCCGCCGGCGCGGTCACCGCGCTGTCGTGCCTCCTGCCCCCGCTGGCGGCAGACTTTCCGCTGGCAATTCTGGTGACGGTACACGTGCCGGCCGACAAGCCCAACAGTATTCCGGCCTTGTTGCGGACCAAGTGCCGGATTGCGATCAAGGAAGCAGAGGATAAGGAGCCCATCGTGCCCGGAACCGTCTACTTCGCTCCGCCCGACTATCATCTTCTCGTGGAGCGGGATCGACGCCTGTCGCTGTCCAATGAGGAACCGGTGAACTTCTCCCGCCCGTCGGTCGATGTGCTCTTCGAATCGGCTGCGGACGCGTACGGCAAGGACTTACTGGCGATCATTCTCAGCGGCGCGAACGAGGACGGCGCCAAGGGGGCTCGCGCAGTCCGCGAAGCCGGCGGGATCGTCGTGGTGCAAAGCCCGGATTCTGCCGAAGCCCGCATGATGCCGGAATCCGCCTTGACGGCCTGTCCGAAGGCGCGAGCGATGAACCTGCATACACTCGCGGAGCTGTTGTGCGCCTGTGGAGGCACCGTCCAGTGCTGACCGATTCACCGGCCAAATTCCTTTTAGTCGACGACCATGAGTCCAACCTCGTGGCCCTGAGCGCCGTCCTGTCCCGTGACGACGTCGAAATGTTACGCGCCAGGTCCGGGAGGGAAGCGCTCGAGCTGTTGCTCCAACACGACATCGCCCTGGCTGTCATCGATGTCCAGATGCCGATCATGGACGGCTTTGAACTGGCGGAACTCATGCGTGGCTCCCGGCGCACCCAGCATGTGCCGATTATTTTTCTGACGGCAGGGCCTCAAGACAACCTGCGCCGCTTTCGCGGCTACCAGGCCGGCGCGGTGGATTTTCTCTACAAGCCCATTGAGCCGGACGTGTTGCGCAGCAAGACCGGGATTTTCCTGGACCTGTACCGGCAGCGGGAGGAGCTGGCCCGGCAGCGTGACACATTCATCACGCTCGCTGAAGAAAAGGCCCGCCTCCTGCGGGAACGCGACGAGGCCGATCGTCGGCTGCGCGAAAGCGAAATGCGCTTCAGGACATTGGCCGACAGCGCGCCGGTGATCATCTGGATGAACGGACCAGCCGGCTGCGAATTCGTCAACCAGACCTGCCTCGATTTCCTGGGCATCGACCACCTGGGCCAGATCGACATATTCGACTGGGCTCGCCACGTCCATCCGGACGATCGCGACCAGGCGGCCGCGGTCTACCGGCAGGCGGTCGAGGGCCGAACCCGTTTCGAGGCCTCTTTGCGCTGTCGTCGACGGGACGGCACCTATCGATGGATTCGTTCTGTCGGCATGCCGAATCTCTCTGCCGACGGAGGCGTCCTGGGTTATATCGGGGCGAGTTTCGACGTCACCGAAAGCAAGGAAGCCGAAAAACGCCTGCAACGATGGAGCGTGGACCTTGAACGGGCCGTCAGCCAAAAAACATCGGAGTTGCTGCAATCGCAGGAGCAGCTTCGTGCGTTGGCGACGGAGTTGAACCTGACCGAGCAACGGGAACGCAAACGACTGGCCACGGAGCTCCACGACTACCTGGCCCAACTGCTTGTGGTCGTGCGGATGAAATTACGGCAGACCATTCCTCTGGTCACGGGGGAACGGATCCCCGAACTGTTGAAAGACGCCGACCATGCCCTGACTCAATCCCTGGACTACACCCGGTCGCTCGTCGCAGAGTTGACGCCCCCCACCCTCAAGGAATTCGGCCTGCTCCAGGCGCTGACCTGGCTGGCCACACAGATGCATCGCCACGGGCTCACCGTCACCGTACGACAGGACGCAGCGCCTCTGCCGCTGCCGGAAGACCAGGCGGTGCTCCTGTTTCAATCCGTGCGCGAACTGCTTTTTAACGTGCTCAAACATGCCAAGGCTACAGAGGCGACCATCGTGCTCACGGTGAGAGCCGACGGCCAGTTGGAGGTGGTGGTCGCCGATGACGGCTGCGGGTTTGTCACTGCGCCGAAGAATCGACCCGGAACCACCGCCAACCGCTTCGGGTTGTTCAGCATTCAAGAGCGCATGGCCGCGATGGGTGGGCAATTGGTCATCGAATCCGTCCTGGGCGGCGGGACACGCGCCACACTCACGACGCCCTATTGGAACAGCCGGGAGAAACCGGAGGACGACGACACCCTGACCCCGGCGGAATCACGGGCACCCTCGCTGCGGACCCGGTCCACAGACGTGGAGCACCTTTCCCATTCTCATCATCCCACGTCGAAAATCGGCATTCTGCTGGTAGACAACCACGCCATGGTCCGCCAGGGATTGCGGAGCGTGCTGGAACATTATGACGACGTCGCGGTGGTGGGCGAAGCTTCAACCGGCCGCGAAGCCATCGAGTTCGTGGAACGGCTGCGGCCTGCGGTGATCGTCATGGATATCAATATGCCGGAGACCAACGGGATCGACGCGACGGTCGAAATCAAGGCACGGCATCCGGACGTGGCCGTCATCGGACTCTCTGTCCACAACACTGCCGAGGCACGGAAGGCCATGCTGCAGGCCGGCGCCACCACCTTGCTCTCGAAAGAGTCGGCCGTCGACGAACTCTACGCCGCGATCCGACAGGCGCTGGCAGACGAGGGAGTGCCACGGTGAGTCGCCGGTCACCACATGACGATGGAGCGCCAGCGATGCCCCAAATCCGCGGTCGGGACGGACATTCGTACGATGCCTGCGTCGATGGTCACCCTGGCATGTTCGATTTGGGCATCCGTCGGGATCGGCACGTATCGTTGATGCGACCCGCTGCTGAGAATGATGCCCTGCCGGGCGAACTCAACGGCAATCTCCTCGGCACTGGCCATCTCCGGCATCGCTCGAAAGTCTGCATAGACATTGAACGTGCCATCGGACTCGGACACCTCAATCAAGGGGCCTTGCTGAACAGCGCGAGAGGAACCGAGTGAACCGGCAGTTGTCTGTGCGGATGCTTGCCGGGAGTCATTCAATCGCATTCCATCGATCTCGCCACCCAATGTCTGCTTCATACTTGCTCCAATCGTTTTGCCATCATGTTGAAGGAGTCTCGCTGTGTCCTGCCGGTACCTTACGGCATACTGTCGGGCAAACCACTAGGATTTTCCCGCGGTCCAGACCTGGAAGACGCTAGCGGTTTGCCTAGTTGTTCACCCGGGCCCGACATCCTAGTATCAGGTCCGCCGCTTGAGTCGGTCTCTGTTCTCGCACAATGAGGCACACTGAGATGCATTCGACAGACGGAGACAACCCCACTGCTTCCGAGATTCCGCTTCAGATTGATCTCCTCCTGTCGCGTCTGGCTGCGATCGTGGAGTCGTCCGATGACGCCATCATCTCCAAAGACCTCAATGGCTGCATCATGAGTTGGAATCAGGGGGCGCAACGCCTCTTCGGATACACAGCACAGGAAATGATCGGACAGCCGGTGCATCGCCTGATCCCCCAAGACCGACTCGATGAAGAACCCAGAATTCTGGAACGCCTCCGCCTGGGGCAACGGATCGACCATTACGAAACGGTGCGGCAGCGCAAAGATGGAACGATGATCGACGTTTCGCTTTCGGTGTCGCCGATCAAGGATCGGGGAGGCCGAATTGTCGGCGCCTCAAAAGTCGCCCGGGAGATTTCGGAACGAAAACAGGGTGAGCGTGACCTGGCAAATCTGGTCGAAGCCCTTCCGGTCGCGGTCTACACGACCGATGCCGAGGGACGAATCACGCGCTACAATCAGGCGGCTGTGGATCTCTGGGGATCCAGACCCGTGCTCGGCACCACCAGATGGTGCGGCTCATGGCGGGTCTACTGGCCAGACGGTCGCCCCATGCCGCTTGCAGCCTGTCCGCTCGCCCAGTGCCTCAGGCTCAATCGCCCGATACGCGGACTTGAAACGATCATTGAACGCCCGGACGGAACCCGGGTCCCGGTCGCACCCCACCCCACCCCCCTTCGCAACGCGGCCGGAGAATTGGTCGGCGGGGTGGACGTGCTCATGGACCTCACGGAACGGAAACGCGCGGAACGCCAACTGCAGGAGTCCGCGGCTGAGCTCGAACGTCGCATCAAGGAACGCACGCATGAACTCGTCCTGTCTCAGGAACGGCTGCGGGCACTGGCCTCGGAACTGACGTTGACTGAACAACGCGAGCGCCGACGGCTCGCCGTTGAATTGCACGACTATCTTGCGCAGCTCGTCGTGGCCAGCCGGCTCAGGCTTTCGCAAGCCATCTCCAAGGTTCAGGATGAAACCGCATCCGCCGCGCTGACGAACGTGGACGGGATGCTGGATCAGGCCTTGACCTACACCCGATCGCTCGTGGCCGAATTGAGCCCTCACATCCTCTACCAATTCGGCCTCTCCAAATCGCTGGTCTGGCTGGGAGAGCGGATGAAGCAACACGCGCTTGAAGTCACGGTCAAAACGGGTCCGACGTCGTTTACCCTGCCCGACGACCAGGCCGTTCTCTTGTTTCAATCGGTCCGCGAATTGCTGTTTAACATCGTCAAACATGCCAAGACAGATCGCGCTGTCATCACGATCAACGTCGATGAGCAACGGGAGCTGTGGATCTGCGTCGAGGATGAAGGCGTCGGATTCGACGTGACGGAACTGACCGACGGCGAGGACAGCCGGGGAAAATTCGGCCTGCTCAGCATCCGGGAACGGATGGAAACGCTGGGAGGAGAATGCGAACTCTCCGCCGCGCCCGGCGCCGGCACCGTCGCGATCCTCCGCCTGCCGCTCTCCGGGAGCGCCACCGCCTCGCCTTCCACGCCACCCACCACGGTTCCTTCGCATACGCCGGCCGCCGCGTCCAAAGACCCTGCCCGACGGATCAGAATCGTGCTTGTCGACGACCACGCCATGGTCCGGCAAGGACTGCGCAGCATACTGGATGGCTATGCGAACCTGATCGTTGTCGGCGAGGGAGCCGACGGCCAGGACGCCGTCGTGATGGTCCGTTCGCTTCGCCCGGATGTCGTGATTATGGACGTGAACCTGCCGCTCATCGACGGCATCGAAGCCACCCGCATCGTGTCGCGCGAATATCCCTCTATCGCCGTCATCGGCATCTCGGTGAGGAACGACCCCCAGGTGCATGTCGCCATGACTGAAGCCGGAGCGGTGGCATTCCTCCCGAAAGAATCCGCAGCCAGCCAACTCTACGAAATTATCCTCCGCCATTGCCCTGCGATCGCTATATGAGATTTCGCCCCTGACGGAGGAGGACTAGGGTATCCCCCAGTTCTCAATCGTCTTCCAACGCGGTATGCTGTTTGTACCCGTGTGTACCGCCGCTTGCCTTGCTGTTCCGACCTGACCGACTCTCGTGCCTGCACTGGGTATGTCCTTCGATGAAGAGCCTGCGAAAGGCCTTCATCGCACGATGTGACGGCATCAACCGAAGGTATGTTGTTCTCGCATGACCTCGATGCTCCTCACATTGCAGCGTGTGGTCCTATCGGCCGCCGGACTGGCTATCGCGTTCCCAGCCCTCACATTGCTCTGCTGGGCCTACGACCATTCGATCCTGTACCATCTGCATACGTCTTTCCGCACACTGAAACCCACGACCATGTTGGCGGTCCTCTTCTGCGGCCTATCCCTCTGGTTGCAAGCTGAAGAGGGCGCCGTCACGACCGCACGGCGGTATGTTGCACAGGGCTCCGCGATCGTCGCCTGCCTGCTTGCCAGCCTGATCCTGTCGGAACACCTCCTTGCTCTCGACCTGGGAATCGACCTCTGGCGCATTGCCCTCCCGGAAATCTCCAGCGATGCACATCCTGGGCGCACGGCTCCTGCCACAGCCGTCGCCATTCTGATGCTGGGACTGACACTGTTGTGGCTTGATACCAAACCGTTCGCGACATACTTCTTCGATCAGTCTGCCGCACTCATAGGAGGAACGATCGGCTGCATCGGGCTGGTCGGGTATTTGTACGGGGTTCAGAGCCTTTACAAAGTGGGGACCTTCTCATCCACCTCCGTCTATAGCGCCCTCCTGTTGGTGACATTGGGCCTGGGAATTCTCTGCGCGCGACCGGCGAGGGGCCTGATGGCCACCCTCACCAGCGAGAAGCTCGGGGGGGTGATGTTGCGACGTCTCCTGCCCTTCGCCGTCATGCTGCCGATACTCGCCGGATGGATTCGCATTGCAGCCCAGCGGTCGGGGAAGTACGACTTCAATTTCGGCGTGGCACTGGCTGTGGCCGCTGTGATGCTGATCATGCTGGCGTTCCTCTGGCTTCTGGCAGGAAGCCTGAACCACACCGACGGCCAGAAGAAACACATCATGCAAATTCTCCAACAGCGTGAAGCCCGGCATCGCCTGGCGTTGAGAGCCGGCCGCATGGGCACATTTCACCAGGACCTCGACGACGAGTCGCTGGTGTTCTCCCCTGAACTTGAGGCCATTTTCGGCCTCCCTCCCATGAGCTTCGCCAGCACCTTCGCGGCCTTTCAACAACTGATTCATCCCGATGATCGACAACGGGTGCAGCAGACCGTTGCCGAGGCGGTTGAAAACAGGACCGCCTACGACCTTGAGTGCCGGATCCTTCGCACGAGCCCTCCCGGTGAGAGTTGGATTGCGGTGACCGGGCAGGTGCTCCCCGACTCGACCGGGCATCCGCGACAAATCACCGGCGTCATGTTCGACATTACCGAACGGAAACGATCGGAAACCGCGCTTCGACAGAGCGAAGAACAACTGCGGGTCGTCACCGATGCGTTGCCCGGCCTCATCGCCTATGTGGACCGCGATGAACGATACCGTTTTGTGAACGCCGGATATGAACGGCATTTTGGACGGTCTCGTGAGCAGATCGTCGGAAGCTCTGTCAAAGAACTCCTGCAACAGGATTATCCGCAAGTACAACGTTTCATCGAGCGGGTACTGGAGGGCGAGCAGATCTCATTCGAAACTACCAGTCTTGGTGAGACCGACGAACAGACGCTCCTGGCGACCTATGTCCCGGAACGGACAGCCGGGGGAACAGTCGAAGGCTTCTATGTCCTCATCACCAACATCACAGACCGGAAACGGACAGAGCAGGCCCTGAGGGAAAGCGAAGAACGGTTTCGACATCTTTTTGAGCAGGCTTCCGACGGTATCGTCATGGCGGATATGTCGGGCCATTACCTGGATGTGAATAGTCGGGCTTGTCACATGCTGGGATATTCTCGCGAAGAACTGCTCGGCATGGGCGTGACCGACCTGCTCGATCCGCATGACTACAAACGCCTGCGGGAGATCAAGGCCGAGTTGCTGGAAGGACACCGTCATTCCGGTGAATGGAAGTTGCGCAGGAGGGACGGAGCGACACTGTCCGTGGAGATCAGTGCCAAACTCCAGCCCGACAGACGCTGGCATGCCATCGTCCGCGACATCACCGAACGCAAACGGGCCGAGGCCGGGCTGCGGGAGAGCGAAGCCCATTTCCGCATGTTGGCGGATGCCACTCCGGTGCTCGTTTGGATGGCGGGCACCGACACCCGCTGCACCTGGCTGAATCGATCGTGGCTTGAGTACACAGGCCGTCCCCTGGAAGACGAGCTCGGCAGCGGATGGACATCCGGCATTCATCCGGACGATCAGGCCGAGTACCTGCGAGTCTACAAAGCGCACTTCTCGCGGCACGAGCCGTTTGAAATGGAATACCGCCTCCGCCGTCAAGACGGGACCTATGGGTGGATTCTCGACCGGGGGGTGCCGCTCCTGACGCAGAACGGAGAATTCAGCGGGTACCTCGGCTCAGCCATCGACATCACCGACCGAAAGCATGCCGAAGAGCAGTTGCAGCAATGGACGGGCGAGTTGGAGAAGCGGGTGGATGAACGAACACAAGCGTTGGTGCGTTCACAGGAACGTCTTCGTGCCCTCGCCTCCGACCTCAGTGCGACCGAACAACAAGAACGCCGGCGGCTGGCGACGGAACTTCACGATTATCTGGCGCAATTGCTCGTGGTCGGGCGCATGAAACTGGGCCAGGCGAAACCGCACGTGCAAGATTCCAAGACCCTGCAACTCCTGAGCGAGGCGGATGACGTCCTCACGCAATCACTCAACTATACTCGTTTTCTCGTGGCGGAACTGAGCCCCCAGGTGCTCTATCAATTCGGCTTACCTGCGGCGCTCAAATGGCTAGGCGGCCAAATGAAAACCCATGGGCTGACCGTCATCGTCCATTGTGACCGCGATCATCTCCCCATGGACGAGGAAAGCGCGGTCATTCTCTACCAAAGTGTTCGGGAATTGCTGTTCAATGTCGTCAAGCATGCACGGACTACGGAGGCCGCCATTTCCCTCTCGTGCCGCACCCATGACATCGTCACCATCACCGTCTCCGACCAGGGATGCGGATTCAATCTGTCGACAATGACGGAAACCGATCGGGCTCTCCCCGGCCGGTTCGGCCTGTTCAATGTGCAAGAGCGCGTTGAGGCGATCGGCGGGCGTCTTAATTTGGATTCCACGGAAGGCAAGGGCACGACCGTCACGCTGACAGCCCCGATTGACGGCAACTCCCAATCCGAGCCGGGGTCAGCGTCCTCCCGCGCGAAACAACGTGTCGCCGCGCCCGTTCCTCCTTCCGAACGGCTTCGCATCCTCCTCGTCGATGACCACGAAATGGTTCGACAAGGCCTACGGAGCGTGCTGGACAACTACGAGGACCTGGAGGTTATCGGCGAAGCGGGTGACGGCGAGTCGGCGATCAGTATCGCCGCGGCGCTCAAGCCGGATGTCGTGGTGATGGATGTGAATATGCCGAGGATCGACGGGATTGAAGCGACCCGCCGCATCGTCTCAGCGCAACCCGACATCGTCGTGATCGGATTGTCGGTTCAGAACGAACACCATGTAGAAGAGGCCATGACCAGAGCCGGGGCGGCGGTCTTTGTGACAAAAGAACGCGCCGCCGGCCAGCTCTATGAAGCAATCGTGCGCACAGTTCGCACGAGAAAGTAGGAGCGGCCTTTAGACGGCGGGAGGGCGCTTGCCCATCACCATGCCGATCACCGCCAGAATCAGAAATACGACAAACAGCACATAGGCGATATGGGTCGCGGTCCCTGCCACACCGCTCACTCCCAACACCCCCGCGATCAGCCCGATGACTAAAAATGTCACAGCCCAGCTCAACATGATGGCACCTCATCTGAAATGGTGGACGATACGCTTGCACCGCATGGAACCTCTATGAATGCAATGGATGCTTCGTGGCGCAGCCCTTGTGCCCGCAGGCACAGGCTCCGCTGGGAGCCGACGAACTGCGACAGGCGTCGGAACAAAACTCCCGCCCCTTCTCAGCAGGGCAGGAACATCCGGGATGCGCACAGGATTTCTGTCCACTGGCGGGATCTGGCATCATGACCTCCTTCCAGACGACCGAGGCCGTCTTTCATGACGGAGTTGCGGAACCGAACGAACACCCATAAGCACCACGGGTCCCACCGAGAAGGCGAGCGGCACAGCTCGATACGTTTCTACCGCCGGTCCGCTCATCAGAAAAACGGGCCGCTCATCGCAGGCTTGGATCAGAACCAGAGATGGACTCCCATTCCGATCCATTCGACTTTTTGTGTGAACAGTTGTCCGTCCGGACTGGGGCCGGAAAAGTATTCGGCTAAGACCTGGAGCTTTCTATCGCCGATCCGGGCATTCTCAAACTGCAACCCTCCCATGATCGATTGGGCGACATTCCAATTCGTGCGAGCGTTGGCTTGAAAATCCGCATAGACGACCGGCCGCACCTTGCCGCCGAAGAACAACCAGGGACTCTTGAACTCGACTCCTCCCTGGCTCGTTTCCCGGCCGAGGGTGCTGGGATCCTTTCTGACGATGGTACCGACCCCACCGTAGACTCTCAGCCATGTCGTCAGGTCATACGACACCTTGAGATCGATCTCTTCATAACTCAGATTGATTCTGGCGACCTGGGCATTGTTGAGGAGAAACTCATCGCCTAAATGCGAACTCTGGTGACGAACCCGGAAGAACCCGGAGAGTTTATCCGCGCGATAACTGGCCAATAACCCGACCATATAGTCGGCATTGATCAAATCGATGGACCGTTTCTCCGTATCGAAGACGCCGAACACCCCCGCCTGCATCCCCAATTCCCATTGTCCGTCGAACGGAGCGGCGTTCCGGTAGAAGGCAAACGATTCACCGAACGCGCTGGCAAATTCCTTCCCGGATGAAAGATTGTGATAGGCCGCGCCGAAGTGTGGCCACCTCAGGTCCGCGTGCAGGGGATCCACGAGCAATCCCCGCGGCAGGAACTTTGATTCTGCTTCCGGCGTCACCGCCCGCGCTGCGGTGCCCCCCGACGACGGCACCGGCTCTTTCCCCGCCTGAACATCGGCCCTCACCACGCCGGGTATCTGCTCTAACGCTCTGACGATCTTGGCAGGGTCTTCTCCTCCCAATCGTTTGACCTGTACGGTGACGGCGCCACGGTCTACTTCTATCACCGCTCCAGAAAGGTGAAACTCGTGCTCCAGGGTAGCGGCCGCATAGCCCGCGATATACTCATCGGAGCCGGCGGCCGCCGCCCCCGCCGCAACGAACGCGCAGGTCACACACGCGAGGAGCACCACCTTCCATGGAGGGATCATTCCCTTCGGACTCCTCTCAGAGTCATGCCCGATCCAGACCGTCTCCGCCTGTTATCCAGAATCACAGATCGAACCATAGCCACACCCTAGAAATGGAAGTTGAGGCCGACCGTGACCATGTGGCCATTGTCCTGGAACTTCTTGTCCACGATGTTCTGGTCTCGAGCCTCAATCTTTTCCAGCCAGATGTAGCGATAGGTGCTATCGATCGAGACGTGCTTACTGAAGAAGAATTGCAGACCGCCACCGGCATGCGCGCCGAACCGGTTCTGCGTGTCGTCGAACCCGCCCGGTCCTTTCACCGTCGTGTAGTGCCAGCCGCCACCGCCCAACAGAAACGGAGCCAGCCTTGTGGTACCCAGGGGATAGATCAACGCCGACACCATCACCGGATAGCTGTGCACCCGTGTGTCGCCGATATCATTCCTGCGATAATCCACCGAACCTTCAAATGCGAAGTACCGGGACGGGTGGAGCCGCACCTGCCCGCCTCCGAACCACCGGCTCGACCCGTCTTTAGGATCGACATAGGTGGCGCGACCACCGATGGAGAGCAGCCCGATATCGATTTGCTCAAACAGCCCTTTATCGTCCGCAGCCTGCGCACCCGTGGGGGCGGCCATGCTGCCGACTGCGAGTGTCAACCCCAATACAACCATAAGTATCGAAGGGGAAACTGTTTTCATTGTTCACTCCTCTCTGAATGTGTCGTGTAGAGCATCATGAGGACGTTTGCTCTCGTTGAGTGCCGTGGGTGTCGAACCATTCATCGACCCAGCGCTTGACATCCTCGCGCCGGTCGCCGTATCGCTCCTGGATCTTACCTTCCAGTTTATCGACGCTTCCTTCGATCGCCAGGAGATCGTCGTCGGTAAAGTCACCCCACTTCTGCTTCAATTCCCCCTTGAACTGTTTCCATTTTCCTTGTAACTGGTCCTGGTTGACTGCCACCGTGACAGTGCCCGGGTGTTCGTCAGCCCCATGTGTGCTGCCGAAGGATCGGTCGCCGGCCTGGCTCAGACCCGATGTCAGGACCATGCCTGTCAGAGTCATCGAAAGCAGCCTCATCCTGAGTTTCATGGCCTCTCTCCTCCGCTACATCGCGTGGCGCGCGCCGGCCTGCGCGGCCGGCACGCCCGTCTCCATCTAGTGATCGATTTTCGTTTGACCACTCTGCGCATCGACATACACCTTCTGCGTCTTGTTGTTGGCGTCGACGATCTCCACTTCGTAGACGGTTCGGCCGTCTTCCTTTCCGATCTCCGCTTCGACAGCCTTACCCGGCACCGCCTTCAACGCGTGCCGGACGGCGTCTTCAAGCGTGACCGTCGCAGTGGAGGCCAACTGCTTGTTGGTTTCGAACAATGCCCAGGCGGGACTCGCCAGGACTCCGGACATCAACGCCATTGCAATAATTTTTTTCATCTCGAATGCTCCTTGTTATGCTTGTTATGATTGATCTGATACTCAATGAAGACAGGCCCACCGTCAACGCTGGGGTTGAGCCTGGCGTCCTTCGGTGCGCGGCTTGCCCTGTTGCGCGTACCAGTCGTCGGCCCATTTCACCACTTCTTCCTTCTTGTCGCCGTAGCGTTCCTGGACCCGCCCGACAAATTTGTCGTAATCGCCTTCGACCTGCATCAGGTCGTCGTCAGTGAGCTTGCCCCACTGTTTTTTCACTTCGCCTTTGAACTGCACCCACTTTCCTTTGAATTGATCGGTATTCATCGTGATCCTCCTTGTTGTGATGTCATCGCTGCGGAAGCAGGCGACGCTGATATCGCCGCATCTCCGCCTCGACTTTGCTGGGCCGCCTCTCGAAACACCCGATGATCCGGGGTCCGGAAAGCCAAGCCGGTCCTGCCGCCACGGTAAAGCACGACGGTGTTCCTGCCGTCATCTTCACCGGTCCTGACGACGACCGTCTGCTTGACTCCTTTGAATTTCAGATGTTTCATCGGCGCCTCCATGCTGTACATGCTTGTTATATCTCTCAGGGCTTCCGGCCAGGACTGGACATACCCCTAGTTTTTACAGCGGCTTACCCCGGACGATCGCATCCGCATATACGTACTTCATCTATTCCTTCGCACGATGATGAGGTCGAGCACACTCGGCTCGGCCGATCAGCCGGCCGGCACAAACATAGACATGACGTTGTTCGTGAATAAGGGCAGTCGGCCCGGGTGCGGAAGGATCACGCGCCGTGTACAGACTCCCGGCAAAGGATCGCCATGGAGCGGGCTTCGATGGTGTATGGCTCGCCGCCCTTGAATACAGCGCTCGATCGACGAGGTGTAGGATCGCAGGTATCCAACATCAGGACCCAGGAGGTGCGCTCATCGCATGCCGGCAGGACAAATGGAATAGATTCATGATGGGCGTTGAAGAGTAAGACAACCGTATCGTCGACGATGGCGTTGCCTCGTGCATCCTTTTCTTCGATGGCGTCGCCGGCGAGGACGAGGCCGATGGCTCTCAAGTGCCCCTGATTCCAATCGGCCTCATCCATTTCTTTGCCGTCCGAGTGCAACCAGACAATGTCTGTGATGTCGGACCCGTGGATCCGCCGCCCTTGAAAGAAACGCCGGCGACGAAACACCGGATGGTCCTGCCGCAAGGCAATGAGCCGGCGGACGAACGTCAGCA
>OCTV010000078.1_pt1 | contig 35611 bp, 35 predicted proteins | sample 1539101 | NCBI WGS metagenome assembly OCTV01 (sample SAMEA3991422, study PRJEB22521) | metagenome | biome: anthropogenic terrestrial biome; feature: sewage plant; material: sludge | place: Sweden | collected 2012-09-26 | reverse complement strand
TACACGACGCTCTTCCGATCTTTTAAAGCACACATAATTACTATTCCGGTCGTAATACACATAAAATATTTTATTGATTCTGTAATAATTTTCATCGTTTGTTGCCCTCCGATATTCCTAACTTTTCCTTTAGATCCGGCACATATTGTCTTGATATAACTGTTTTCTCACCATTTTTCAGACACGCATCAAAACGTCCGTTTAAAGTAGGTGAAAGCTTTACTATCTTTGATACATTAACTATAACTGATTTTGAAATTCTGAGAAAATCAGAACGTGTATACATATTTTCTATCTCATAAAGCTTGTGCTTTACTTCGTATACATTTTTTTCACAGTATGCAAATACTTTGTTATCAACTGCTTCAAAATAAAATATATCCTTTGGAGGAAGCTTTACAATACCATCGTCACTGTATGCTGTTATCCTGCTCCTTTCTGATTTAAGAGCATAAATAAGTTCCATAATGTCACTGTCGAGCTCAGCACATCTTATTATGATTACATCTTCTTCTCCCTGATCCGGAGTTTCAATAATTATTTTCATCCGCCAAAGCATCCTCTACTATACTATTTTATCTGTCAGTTTTCTTTTTTAATCCTATTAAAAATGCACCCAGCATAAGAAATGCTAATCCGCATACTAAAAGAATAATCAGGCTTGTTGTTACTGTTATTTCATTGTTAAATGCATTAAGCGTTATTCCCATAACATCTGAATATTCATTGAGCATATCTTGCGGAACATCACTGAAAAGTGATTCCAGTACAGGCTTTGTCATAACATTTCTGAACATTACTGTACTATAGATAACCGGAGTACATTTCATTGCAGAAGCAATTCCATCTGCAATTGAACCAATTGGAAGATATATACCTCCAAGAAATCCTACCAGTGTTCCTACGATCGTGCCTAGTCCACTCCATGCACCTTCCGTTTTCGCTGCTATCGCAGCAATATACATAATTGCTGCATAAGTAAATGAATTTACTGTTATCATCCCAAGTAATTTTAAATGTACAATAAATGAAAATTCCTCTGCCCCCTGCATTACACAGTAAACTTCTGTTATTGCGAGTGTTGCTGTGCATACTACAACTGATGAAAGCCATGCTGAACAGATATACCCTGCTGAAATTACAACTCTGCTTAAAGGAGATGTATAAATTGCATTTATTTTTCCTGTAGTTCTGTCCTTTATCATTGCAGCCAGACTTGAAAGAGTTACTGTTACAGCATTTATAGAAATGATTCCCGAACACGTCCACATAAGAACAACAAGCTTCGCATTTTTTTCATCCTCTGCAGCATCTCGTCCCTGTATATCTTTGAGGAATCCAGTAAGGGCATTAACATTCATATCACCAAGGAAAAAAAGCATTAATACTATTACTACTACCATTGACATTAACGAGAAAAAAACCGCTCCCCTGTCTCTTAAATATATACGCATATTTCTTTTTACAAGCTCAACAAACTGTGACATTTTATATACCTCCATATTACTTTTGATTTACTGCATTAAGAAAAACATCATCCATATTTCCCTGAACAACTTCAAAGCCATCGATCATGTTTTTGACACTGACTATCTGCGGAAGCATTTCTATTGTTGTACCTGAAGAAAATTTTACTCCGTAATCTTCAGATACAGGAGAAATGCCCTCATTTTCAAGGATATTAATGATATTATCTTTGTTTTCTGGTTTGCAGTAAAGTCTGACGGAATCATAAGTGTATTTTTGTCTGAGTTCAAACGGAGTTCCCTCTGAAATTATTTTCCCATCACTTATTATAATGATTCTTCCTGCAGAAGCAGCCTCCTCCATATAATGAGTTGTAAGGAATACAGTCATTCCTGTGCTGGAACGAATGCCCTCTATTGTATGCCATACATCCTGTCTTGTCGCAGGATCAAGTCCGGTTGTCGGTTCGTCAAGGAACAGTATTTCCGGTGTATGCATAAGAGCTGCAGCAATTTCACATCGACGTTTTTGTCCGCCTGAAAGTGAACCGTATTTTTTTGTGAGTATATCATCAAGTGATAATATTTCTTTTAGATTTTCCAGCTGCTTTAATGCCTCACTTTTTGATGCACCATGAAGAATACCTCTGCAGATGAGGTTTTCTTTTACTGTAAGAATATCATCAAGACAATTCTGCTGATAAACTATTCCGATTTTACGTCTTATTTCATTTCCGTCAGCTCCTAATTTGTGACCGCATATCTCAGCTTCTCCTCCGTCAGGAGAAATCAGAGTTGAAAGAATATTGATCGTCGTTGACTTTCCAGCACCATTTACACCAAGAAAGCCTATCAGTTCACCTTTCTTTACAGAAAATGAAATATCATTGACTGCAGTAAAGTTACCGAATTTTTTAGTAAGATTTTTGACTGTAATTATATCCATTTGTATTGACCCCTTTCGTTTGGCTCTGTAATTATTGTAACAGAACTTTCGCATCCAATCAATAGTATTCAGGTAAGCTGCAAAATTGACACGGTAAAATGCATAAAAATCAAAATAAAAAGAAGAAGACGCAAAGAACAACGTTTATGCTCTGCGTCTTTATGGTAATTATCCTATAAATTCTTTAATTAATGAACTTTCAGGTACAAAGATTGTCGGTATTTCCTCAAGCTCTGACAGGTATTTTAGCATCATACTCCTTAAATTATTATAATTAGTTTTATCTGCATTAATAAGCTCATCATAAATGACACTCTTATACACTGATGCTTCATAATCTATAAATGTATCAATATCATAATTTGCTCTGCACTTGTGCGGCATGATATACAAATTTTCACCTCTCTGTACACTGGCATACATTGCAAAAATATCATCATAGCTGCGTCCTCTGAAAAGTCTGTCACGAATCAGTCTTCTCATGAGCCTTACATGTGAAGGATGAAGAATATCACCGTTACTGGTTTTTAATCTTGTTCTCACACTTACATAAATGCAGTCAGCTATATCACTCATATCATCTGTTACTTCAGGATTTAATGCATGAATTCCCTCGATAATAATAACTTCGTTTTCTTTTCTTGTTATCGGAGTTACAGATGAATAGTCCTGATTAACAAAATCAAATACAGGAACGTTTGCTGTTTTGCATTCATTCATTAACTTCATATGCTGCTGAAACAAATTAATATCAAGTCTGTAAGGAGACTCAAGATCAACATTTCCGTTTTCATCTTTGGGAACTTTTTTCTCTTCTATTTTTTTATTAGGAATAAAGTAATTATCCATTGAAATAATGTGAGCATTAATATTAATTAACGCAAGTTCATCCTTAAGGCGATATGCAGTTGTTGTTTTTCCTGAGCCTGACGGACCTGATAAAAGAATCAGCGGCTTATGATCATCACTTATCTTTTTGGCAACTGTGGCAATTTTATTTCTGTAATCATTATTGGATTTTTTTATAAAAGCAACTACATCATTTGATGCGGCTTTATTTATCTGTGAAATATTTATACATCTCATTTAAAAACAACTCCTCTCAAATTCATCTAACAGCAAATCTGCAAAACGTTTTTCTGTAATATCAAATCCTATAAGATTCTGATTATTCACATCATCACAAAGTACATCCGGACAATATGCTGTATCAGCAATATCAAGCATAGAAACATCAAATTCACTGTCGCCTGCACAGATTGTTTTATCAAATACAAATTTTTTTTTAAGCCTTGAAACTGCATTTCCCTTTGACAGAATATTTGGGAAAATATACACCTTATCTCCTATCATATATGGTGATACAATATCAGGATCGAGTATTTTCTCAAGACATTCTTTTGTTTTAAGCGGATCATGTGATTTAGTAAATACAAATAATTCATCTACTATACGTAACTCAAAATATATATCAGTATCGTTCTCAAGATATCTCATACCGGTTTTAAATTCCTTCATGCTGTCACTTATAAGTGCTTTTGATTCTTCAAACCATTGTAAATCGGAAATTCCGTCTATAAGTAAAATACCACCGTTCGCTGCAAGTGCAAGATGTGGTGATCTTCCGTCAAAAAAATCTATGCGCCGGTACTGCTCAACTGATCGTGTAGTAACAGGTACAAATGCGATATCTTTATTACTGTTAAGCTTTCTGAGTTTATTATATGCATAAGGAGTCATAAATGACAACATTTTGCCATCTTTGACCTCAACACATACATCTTCCGGGTCAGCCCTTTTATATGAGTGAATCAATGTATTATCAAGATCACTTGCGAATAAGTGCATTAATAATAATTCCTTTCTCTTAAATCTTATATATCTGCCATGTCTTTTATTATACCACATGCTCTGTAGCATTTCATAGGATACTCAACTATCTCAATGTTCTTTTCTTCAGCTAGTCTGAAAATATGTGCAAGATATTTTGTATCATTGAGATCATTCACTAATATCTTCCATGGAATTCTGCGAAGAAGCACACGTGTTGCTTCACCTATTCCCGGCTTTATAAAGTTAATATCAGATATATTAAATTCTTTCTGTATTTTCAGAACTTCATCATATCCACTGATACCGGTATCATTTTCTTCTTTTACACAACTGTAATCAATATTATAATCAATAGCACCTATAACGGTATCAATAAATTCTGCTGACAAGTCTTCCTGCTCAAGTTCACTGTAATAAGCAGCACCGTGAAAATCATTTTCACCTATGATATCAGATCGAAGGAATGTTCTGCTCATAAGACCTGATACTGTAGAATTAAGACATGAGCTCGGGATAAGAAAATCAGATCTTGTCCCATACAGATCTGTTATATGTGCTGGATCCGCAAGTACTGCAAGTTTATCTGAAACTCCGTCATATTCTTCAAGTTCTTTACGAAGCGTTTTTAATATTGCTCCCTTTCCTGTCCAGCCATCAACAAAACAGATAGTCTGAGGATTATGCCTTTGAAGAACATATGCCATCGCATTTTTGTCTATACCTTTTCCACGTATAATGGAAATAGTATAATGATTTACCTTTATATCGGGATATTTTTTATTAAGATATCTCTTTATAATTATTCCTACAGGTGTTCCTGCTCTTGCAAGGGATACAAGCGTTATTTCTGAATTATAGAGCTTGCGAATTTTTTCAGATACGATTGCTGCAGCCTCTGCAGTAATTCCGGCATAATTCCTAAGTGCTTCTTTATATAGTGCAAAATACTTTTCACCCGGCTTATATTCAAGAGGCAGCATTTCACAATAGTGATATCCTGACTGGATAAGCTTTTCCCTTGCCTCGGCAGGCTGAGGCTCAACCATTCCTGTAATGTCCTTGAGCAAAATAGTAACATCTTCCTCACTGTATGACGAACGCATCACATTTACCTCCATTTTACAAGAATAAATCTGCCGCATCCGGCAAATGCATTTATAAGCTTGTCTATTTTAATGTTTTCCTTTAATGAATCTGTTATCACAAGCACAATATCGTAATTATTGATATCAGAATTATATATATATGTTTTTCTTGAATCCTCATATAAACTCTCAACCTGGTATCTTGATCTGAGAGGATAGTCTTCGGTATTTTCAGCTACAATCGGGCTTCTTGTTGTAGAATGAGTTACAATACTCTGTACACCTGAATTTTTTTCTATGTACTTTGCAGTATATATTGAAGGATACATACATTCTTCTGTACCTATTACAGCTACACTCATTCCATTAAAATCATATTTTGAAAAAATATCATCTGCAAGCTTCTCACATGCTGATATATATTGCTTTATAGGTAGGCCTGCTCTCGGATCAATACGGCCGGGAATATCAAGAGTTTCATAATTACATGCGTCTGCCGTTGTGACAGATGTGTCATTATATGTATATACATCATTTGTCGATGGCTGTGCATTAACACGCATAAGCCAGAAAAATTCAAGTCCTGAACGCAGAAGTTCCTGTTTTCTGTTTTCAGTCATTCCATTTAATATCGAACATGCTGCAAATATAGTTTTACCTGATACTTTATTATTATTTTTAAGTTCATTAATAAAATTTACTATTGTTTTGCCTGTAGTGATTTCATCCTCTACAAATATTATCATATCAGTCTTTGAAGAAATTTCATTCCAGTTATTGCAATACAGAAGTTGTTGTATTGCATGACTATGTTCCTCTTTGAACTCAGCAATAAGGTCATACTTGTCATTTTTTTCTCTTGTAGTATGTAGATAATATGAATCAGGAAAGCATGATCCGACACCTGCTCCTACTGCTGTAGCAGTTTCCGCGAATCCAATAAACAGGACTTTTTTATTTTTACAAAATGGTGCTATCTGTCCGGCTAATTCGGCAAAAAGCTTAATTACATTTTCAGGATCACATGGAACATGTTTTCCCTGAGTACTGTTTACAAGAAGGTAGTTTCTTTTGGAATTGTTTTCACGCTTTACCATCTTAACAAGTGAACCATCAGCAAATGATGATTTGTTCTCAATTATTTCTAGCAAATTTTCTTAATTCCTTTCGTTGTAATCACTTTGCAATGCCATAAACTGACGCACGGATGAGTATTTTTTTTGCCCAGTTTCCATGAACCTTCTTCTCGTTCATTCTGTTGCCGGAATGGCTCTTTGAAACAGCCAGAAGATCATCGTTCCAATTTAATATATTTACTGCATCATTGTAGTCATCTGATGAAACAGCAAGAACACTGTCTATTACGGAAAGTTGGGTAGGATGTATAGCAGTTTTTCCGATAAGTCCATTTAATATGTCCTGATTAATTTCCCTTACAAGCCCTCTTGACCATTCATCTGACGCATTATCAGTCTGTTTGAAATATTCCCATACAGGTGCTGATATAACATAATCTCCTGAAAATACATTGACAATATTACTTATAATATCAGAGATCACTCTGATATCGTAAATTGTATCTGTTATATTTCTTCTTATTCCGAATCTGTTACAGAAATCATTTCCACCTATGCGTATATTGAGAATATGTGATTTTACATCATCAAGAGTTGATTTTATCTGTGTCAGCTGACCCGGACGTCGGCAAATATCCGCAATATTCCATGATTCAAGTATTGGCATGCCATATATAACGTAATCGGAACAATTGTTGGCCTCAATAAGTTCATTAAGGTATTCCTCTGCATTTTCAGTATCAAATTTGGGAAAAATAAATCCTTTCAGAAGATTATATCTTCCAATAAGATTATATACCTTCATCAGCTGTTCCGGATATTTTACACGTACAAAAAGATACGGAAGGCAACTCTGTTTGATAAGTCCGGAATCCACAGCCTTTCGTACATTACAGAATGTAATATTCAGCTGCTTCAGAGCTTCATTTTCTGTTCCATCAGCAATAGCATCTTCAAGGCAGAATGCCATGGCATGCAGATTTTCATATTTTCTGTTTATCAGTAAATCTGATGCCTTGGCATTGTGTGCCGGAGTATACATAAGGCCTCCCAATGCATACTGCAATAAATCCCTTTCTGAAAAATTATAGTGTTGATTTGTGATTAAATCTGTTTTTGTCATACCTTTCATTTTGTCTTTCCTCTATTCATTATTTTAATGCCGGAGCATACTGCTCCATTATTTTATATGCTGCTTTTATTCCATCAACTGCTGCAGACATAATCCCTCCTGCATATCCTGCACCTTCTCCGCATGGATAAAGATTAGACAGAGAAAGAGAGGTCATATTTTCATTACGGATAATTCTGAGTGGTGAAGATGTTCTTGTTTCAGGTGCAGTCATCACTGCATTTTTATTGTTGAAGCAGTGCATTTTTCGTGAGAAATTATTTATTCCCTTTTCGAGCATTTCGTTGATGCAAACAGGAAAAAGTGAATTAAAATCACATTCTGACAAGCCCCTTGAATATGTTGGAATTAAATCAGTCTGAAGATTCGGTGTTTTATTAAGATAGCCTCCTACTGTCGTAGCAGGTGCTTTATAATTTTCTCCGGCAATTTCAAATGCTTTATGTTCGAGCATTCTTGCAAAATTCATTCCATCAAGCGGAGAACTTCCGAAATCTTTTTCTGATACAGAAACTGCTATTGCAGAATTAGCATTTTTACCGTTTCTTGAAAATTCACTCATACCATTTGTTACAACGCCGTTTTCTTCACTGGACGAAGGTACAACAACTCCTCCCGGGCACATACAGAATGTGTATACTGCCCTTTCATCGTTTTGCCTGTATGATAGCTGATACTCTCCTGCGGGAAGAAACGGATTATTTTTGTACTTTCCGTAAAGGCTTTCGTTTACATCATCCTGAAGATGTTCAATACGTACACCAACTGAAAAAGGTTTAGTCTGCATCATTATTTTATTTTTATACAGCATTTCAAAAGTATCACGTGATGAATTTCCTATTGCAAGGACAACAGCAGATGTGGTGAAATTTCCTTTTCCGGTTTTAATACTTTTTATTTTACCATCTGTAATATTAAGATTATTTACACACGTTTTAAAGTGAATTTCTCCTCCGTTTTCAATTATCCTGTTACGTATTGATTTTATAACACAGCGGAGATTGTCAGTGCCTATATGTGGTTTGGCTTTTGTAAGGATTTCATCCGGAGCACCAAACTCTACAAAGCGTTTAAGAACATAACGACAAAACGGATCTTTTATTCTTGTAGTCAGTTTTCCGTCCGAAAAAGTACCTGCACCGCCTTCCCCGAACTGAACATTAGAGTTTATATTAAGCATTCCTCCATTCCAGAACGAATTTACTGATACAGCTCTTTCGTCTACAGATTCACCACGTTCAAATACTACAGGCTTATATCCGTATTCTGAAAGAACAAGTGCACAAAACAGGCCAGCTGGTCCAAAACCAACAATAGCAACCTTACCGTTGCCATGTCTGTTAGATATTATAGGTCCTGGGCATTCACTTTCTATATACTGACAAAAAATTATTTTCTCACAAATTCTTTTTTCTGTTTTTACATCTCCAAGCTCCACGTAAACAGAATGGACAAAATGTATTTCAGACTTTTTTCTCGCATCAAGCGACGTTTTATGAATCTCTGCTGTTTTTACATCATCAAACAAAAATCCTGCTTGATTGAGTGCTTTTTTTATAACTGATTCTGATGATTCGTCTATATCAGAATTTATTCCTGTAATTACTATAGGCATATTATATCCTTCTCTAAGTTAATAAGTATTACGACTATCTGTTAATTATATCACTTTTTTTTGTATTCATCAATATTCTTTTATTAAAAAAGAACGTAAATGGTAAATTTATTTTTAAATAAGACATAGCTTCAAATAAGAGAATGATCATCAATTACAAACAGACTATTGATATGTTTTTTTGTTATCTCATACGTAAACTCTGAGTTTTATAATAAATAAGGCCGCATTAAATAGTTTCATCTGAAGCATTAATGCAGCCTTTTTCATATATCCAAAAAGTTTTCTATTTTGAGCAAAGTATTCAGGAATTTATAAAGCAGAAAATAATGACTATCTTATTCCATTGGGAAAATAAATTGACCTCAGTAGCTTTTCAACTGACTCTATCGGCAACGGTTTTCCCCACAAAAAACCCTGTATATAATCACATCTTAAAGTTTTAAGTATATCAAGCTGAATTTCATATTCAACTCCCTCAGATATAACGTCAAAATTAAAAATATGTCCTATTGAAATAATAGCAGCAACAAAGCTTTTGTATTTTGTATCATTTATCATTTTATCCATAAATATCTTATCAATTTTTAATAAATCAATGGGAAGTTCAGATAAATTACTCAGTGATGCAAAACCTGTCCCGAAATCGTCCAGTGCAACTCCTATTCCAAGCTTCTTTATTTTTTTCAGAAGCATTGTCGCATTGGCAACTGATGATACCAATGATGTCTCTGTAATTTCTATTTCAAGATTTCTTGGCGGAAAATTATTTTCCTGTAATGCAAAGGCAATATCATCATACAGGCTCTCATCCTGAAGATGAAGGGCAGAAATATTTACAGACAATACAAAATCAGAACCTATTATATCATAATAAGGACGTATTATTTTCATGGAACGTCTCAGTACCCAACGGTCAATATCAAGTACCAGTTTGCTTTTTTCTGCATATGGTATAAATTTCGAAGGGCTTATATACCTGCCATAATCATCTCTCATACGCAGGAGAACTTCAAACCCTCTGATGGTACGCTGTGATGTCTGAAACTGAGGTTGAAAGACAAGCTCAAAAGAATTATTTGAGAGACACCCTCTTATTAACCTGTCATATATAAATTCATTCTCTATTGGTTCAACCATAGAAATATCAAACATTTTAATTTTATCTGTTTTTGATATTTTGGACTGATACATAGCCATATCAGCATATCTGAACAATTTTTCCATGTTTTCAGCATGAAATGGAAAACATGCCAGTCCAAAACTTGCTGACACAAAAAAACAGTTTGTTTTTATAACCATCTCACTTGACAGTGCGTCAAGAAATCTGTTTATTTTTTGTATTACCTGTTCCTCTGAATTGTAATCCTTTATTACAATAATAAATTCATCTCCGCCCTGTCTGGCAAGAAAATCATTTGAAGTAAGTATTTCACTCCATCGTCTGGCAACCTCACATAATACTCCGTCACCGCATTCGTGTCCTACAGAATCATTGATTCCTTTGAAATTATCAAGATCAATTACTGCAAGTGCAAATTTCTTTTGTCTGCCTGATCTGATAAGTTCATTAACATGTTCGTCAAATGCCCTTCTGTTAGGAAGTCCTGTAAGCGAATCCATATATGCAAGCTTATACAATTCTCTTTCATTTTTTGCTATCTGATTCATGTTATTTTTAACTATCCATACCATAATCATACCAGATAAAATAATTGCCAGGCCTGGTATAGACTCGATTTTTTTATCCTTAAGCATTATTGCAATTAGATACAGGCAATATGGTACAAGTGAAAACATTGAAATAACAAATCCACGTTTTCTATCAACACTAGTCATATATACCAGTATCATAATCTGAAAAACCGACACTACACCATTAATAGCAGAGGATTGTATTTTTAAACCAAAAATTAAAACAAATGTGCTTTGTCTAAAAAAAACTGATAACACAAAAAGAACCAGAAATAAAACAGAACCAAAAAGAATTGCTCTGAGAGATAATTTTTTATTATAAGAAGATTTTTCATTTTTTTCTCTATTTTTCATTCTAAATTTGTACCTTTCTGCTTTTAATTCCAATATGTTTTATTATACCACATACAGCGACTTAAATCAAGGTACATTTGTTATAAAACAATGCGAAACGTATAAAAAAATTCAATATTAATGATTTATATTTAATATATTAATTAAATAATCATTGCTAATTGGTATTTATTCGATAAACATTAAGCTGATTCTGGTAATCACACATTCCTATAAATACATCTTTAAGACTTATATTCTGTTGCTCAAGCTGTTTTTTTATCCACTCCTCATTATTACCTGTGTGCTTGAGATTGTCACTGATAATCTTGCCTTCATATACAACTATTTGTGCAGGCATTTCCTGCTCCGGCATAATATTGAAATCCTGTGGAATGGAATATCTCTGATCTGCTTTGGGAAGGATACTTAATTTTCCATTATGTTCAAGCATTATTAATTCAATATTATTGATATCAAAATATCCCTGAGTACGGCATTCAGCAATAACTTCATTGACATCAATTTTCTGTTTATTCAGATTGTCAATATAAAATTTACCGTTTTTGAAAATTATCCACGGATGGCCTTCAAGGAATCTTCTTGATTTCATTTTTTTATTTGAAATTAAATCTACACCAACTGCAGACAATGAATATATTATCATAGCTGTCAGTGGATAAAACAGATTTTTCTCAAGGCTTGTTGCCATTTCTGCTGCAATTGAACCTATTGTTATTCCATTTATATAATCAAACATACTTAACTGGGACATTTGCCTGTTTCCTATCAGCTTTGTAAGTAAAAACAAAGCAATAACTGAAAAAATTGATGATAAAACAACCTGTAATAAATCCATAATACCGCTCCCAAAATATATTTTTGCGCTGTAATTTTAAATAACGGCTCGACCGTTTTAACGTCACAATATGAGTATGGAACCTGTCGGGTTAAAGTTAGTAAACATATTGCCCAGGTTATAAAATTTAATTGCTTACAACACTAACAAGAAAAAATCCCCCGTTTTTTTGACGGGGCATTTTACCTTAGTTACTATATATTTTTGACCAGTATTATAGATAATTATTCATATTAATTTTTAGATTGTGCAATTTTTTCTGCAAGCTCATTAAGATAAATCCATCTTTCAGTTTTTTCATCCAGTTGCTTTTCTAGTTTTTGCTTTTTTTCTGTTATTTCCTGAAGCTGTACATAATCACTTGCGGCCTTTGAAAATTCTTTTTCACATTCTGCAATCTGATGTTCAAGTTTTTCAATATCATTATCTATTGTTTTATATTCACGCTGTTCATTAAATGAAAATTTAAGTGAATGTTCTTTTTTTATATTATTTCCTGATATATTTTTCCTATGTGTTTCAGTTTTTTTATTTTCACTTACCTTTTCTATATAATCGCTGTAATTTCCTGTATAACAGCTGATTACTCCACTGTCCTCAACCTCAAATATTGATTCGGCTGTCTTATCAAGAAAATATCTGTCATGAGATACTGAAATAACTGCTCCCGGAAATGTCTCAATGTAATCTTCTAGTATTCTGAGCGTTTCAATATCGAGATCGTTTGTAGGTTCATCAAGAAGAAGTATATTCGGTGCTTCCATAAGTATGCTAAGCAGATACAATCTCCTGCGTTCTCCTCCGCTCAGTCTTTCTATAAGTGACTGCTGAAGGTCAGCTGAAAATAAAAATTTCTCGAGCATCTGTGATGCAGATAAGGTGCCTTCAGATGTATTTATTGAATCAGAAATATCATGAATAAAATCATATACCTTTATACTGCCATTGAGTTCCTTACTGTTCTGTGTAAAGTACCCAATGTTTACTGTATCTCCGATTTCAACAGTACCTTCATCAGGCTGAAGTCTTCCTGCTACCATATTAAGCAGAGTAGACTTTCCGGCCCCGTTATGTCCGACAATTCCTATACGGTCATTTCTTAATATTATATATGAAAAATTACTTACTACAGTTCTCTCTCCATATTTTTTTGATATACCTTTCAGTTCAATTGTCTTTTTTCCTAAGCGGCTTGAAACTGCGGAAATCTGAACATTGTCATCATATTCAGGTGCATCTGTATTTTTAAGAGTATTATAACGATCTATTCTGTCCTTGCTTTTTGTGCTCCTTGCTCTGGCACCTCTCATGATCCACTGATATTCACGTCTTAATATTGATTGTCTTTTTCGTTCAGTAGCCTCAGCCATTTCTTCTCTTTGAGCCCTGAGCTTAAGATATTTTGAATAATTGGCTTCATAAGTATATAATTTTCCTCTTGATAAATCAACTATTCTGGTTACAACTCTTTCAAGAAAATATCTGTCATGAGTTACCATTATTATTCCGCCTGAAAATATTCTCAGCCTGTTTTCCAGCCATGTTACCATTTCACTGTCAAGATGATTTGTCGGCTCGTCGAGAATAAGTACATCAGACGGGTGAACAAGTGCAGCAGCAAGTGCCACGCGTTTGCATTGTCCGCCTGAAAGCGTGCCTATTTTTGCAGTAAAATCGTTTATCCCAAGCTTACCTAGCATTGTTTTTGCTTCATATTCATTTATCTGACGATACTCAGGAGATAAATCAGAAAACACCTGTTCCAGAACCGTAAAATCATCATTCATCTGAGGATTCTGTGGAAGATATGAAATCTGAATATTAGGATTAACAGCAATATTTCCGCTGTCAGCATGACTGATACCTGCTAAAATTTTTAACAATGTACTTTTGCCTGTACCATTTATACCAATAATACCAATTTTATCTCCTTCGTTTAAATATAATGAAACGCCTTGCAGCAGCTGTTTCATCCCATAATTTTTGGAGATATTTTCAGCAGATAACAACATATTTGATGTAACCCCCGTTTTATCAATGTAATATTAAGAATTATTTTCACTGCTCTTCTGTTTCTTGATAACCTTAAGTCTTGAAAATTCTTCTCTTTCCTTTTCTTCAAGGCTGTCAGTAATATACTTTGAGATTCCCTCAAATTTAGGAATAAGAATATTTTTAAGTGCATTTGCTCTTTTCTGTGTCTTTTTTATAGCAGTTGCCAGTCTGTATATGCTGTTTTCTACTTCTGCAAGAGTTGCAGTCATGTATTTTACTTTGGTAAACAGCATATATGCTTTGTCAAGCTGTGAATTTGAATCATAAAAACCATAAGGAGCAAATGGTTTATCTTCAATAATGCTTATCATAGGAATTTCTACACCCATAACACTTCTGTATTCAACATTAAGTGTATCTTCAACAGGAACGGATTTCGCATATTTTTCCACAACCCCAAGTGTTATATTAGCAGCCTGAAGTGCATCATATGCGTCAACATATGTTTTTTCAATTGAGATACGTATTTCATTTGCAGAATCAACCATCTGCATCAGTTCACGAATCAATATATTACGCTTCCTGTCCATGAGTTCATAGCCTAGTTTTGAAAGTGCAAGATCTTTTTTAGCCTTTATAAGATTACCCTTTGTAGGAAAAACCTGTTCAGACATAAAATCAACTCCTTACTCATAGAATCTTTTGGCTGCATCCGGATTATATTTTTCACTCAGTATTTTTTCATCTATACGATCAAGCTCTGATTCAGGCATAAGCGAAAGCAAAGCCCATCCAAGCTCAAGTGTCTGCTCTATTGTTCTGTTTTCATCAAATCCCTGATTAATAAAGTGTTTTTCAAACTGTACTCCGAATGCTATATATTTTTTATCAATCTCAGATAATTCTTCTTCACCGATTACGGCTGCAAGAGAACGTGCATCCTGAACCTTTGCATAACATGCAAAAAGCTGATTGGCAACAGCTGAATGGTCAGCTCTTGTGTAGCCTTCACCTATACCATCCTTCATAAGTCGTGACAATGAAGGCAATACTGATATAGAAGGATAAACTCCGCTCTGATCAAGGTTTCGGTCAAGTACAATCTGGCCTTCCGTTATATATCCTGTAAGGTCAGGTACAGGATGAGTAATATCATCATTCGGCATAGTAAGAATAGGTATCTGTGTAACACTTCCTGTTGATCCCTTTATTAATCCTGCTCTCTCATATAATGATGCAAGATCTGAATAAAGATATCCTGGATAACCCTTTCTTCCCGGGATTTCGCCCTTTGATGAACTGAATTCACGAAGAGCTTCAGCATAAGAAGTCATATCTGTAAGAATAACAAGAATATGCATATTCTTTTCATATGCCAGATATTCAGCAGCTGTAAGTGCACATCTAGGTGTAAGTATTCTCTCTATGATAGGGTCGTTTGCAAGGTTAAGAAACATTACAACGTTCTGAAGAACACCACTCTCTTCAAAGCTCTTTCTGAAATAGTCAGCTACATCGTGTTTTACGCCCATTGCTCCGAATACAACGGCAAACTCCTGTCCGCTTTCATCTGCTATCTGTGCCTGTCTTACTATCTGAACAGCAAGTTTGTTATGTGATAATCCTGAACCTGAGAATATAGGAAGCTTCTGTCCCCTTATAAGAGTCATAAGACAATCTATAGAAGATATTCCTGTTCTGATATAATTTCGCGGATATATTCTTGAAACAGGGTTAAGAGGTTTTCCGTTTATATCAGCAAATTTTTCTGGATAAATATATCCAAGATTATCAATAGGCTTTCCTGAACCGTTAAATACACGTCCGAGTATGTCCTTAGAAAGAGGTATTTCAAGTGGTTTTCCGGTAAATGATGTTTTTGTATTTTTAAGTGAAAGACCTTTTGTTCCTTCAAATACCTGAAGAACGACCTTATCCCCTGACATTTCAACAACTCTTCCTATTCTTTCTGTACCATCGTCAAGCCTTATTTCAGCTACTTCATCAAAGCTTACGCCGTCTACGTGCTCTAATACTATAAGAGGTCCGTTTATCTGACTAAGACCCATGTACTGTAAACTCATTATTTGGCCCTCCATTCATCATCTGATTTGATATTATCAAGAACATCAGTAATTTCTTTTATATAATCATCAAACATCTCAGGCTTGTCATTAGGAATATCATATTTCATTTTGATTACTTTTTCCATAATTCCAGTCTTAATAACAAGGTTTACCACATTGCCTTGAGCGATAACTCTCTTTGATTCTGAATAAAGATGTAAAATTACCTTCATCATAAGAAGTTGCTTTGTAAGAGGAACAAACGTATCATCCTTATGGTAAGCATTCTGTTGGAGAAATCCTACACGTATTACTCTGGCGATCTCAATTACAAGCTTCTGGTCATCAGGAAGGACATCTGAACCAATAAGCTTAACTATTTCCATGAGCTTGTTTTCTTCAATAAGAATATTTGAAATTGCCTGACGGCATTCCATAAAATCAGTACCTGCATTTTTAGTATAAAAATCAGACAGATCATCAACATATTCGCTGTAACTTGTCGTCCAGTTGATAGCCGGATAATGTCTTGCATAAGCAAGTGATTTGTCAAGAGCCCAGAAACAACGAACAAATCTCTTTGTATTCTGTGTTACAGGTTCAGAAAAATCAGAACCCTGAGGTGAAACTGCACCTATTATGGTTATAGATCCTTCCTTATGAGATAATGTCTCTACATATCCTGCACGCTCATAGAATTCTGAAAGTCTTGATGGGAGATATGCAGGGAATCCTTCTTCTGCAGGCATTTCTTCAAGACGTCCTGATATTTCTCTGAGTGCCTCTGCCCATCTTGATGTTGAGTCTGCCATTATTGCAATATGATATCCCATATCTCGATAATACTCTGCGAGAGTAATACCAGTATAAATAGAAGCTTCTCTGGCCGCAACAGGCATATTTGACGTATTTGCTATAAGTACCGTTCTGTCTGTAAGAGGCCTGTTTGTCTTAGGGTCAATAAGATGTGAAAATTCCTCTAGAACCTGAGTCATCTCATTTCCACGCTCACCGCATCCTATATATACAATAATATCAGCATCGCACCACTTTGCAAACTGATGCTGTGTCATAGTCTTTCCTGTACCGAATCCACCAGGAATTGCTGCAGTACCACCCTTTGCAATAGGGAGTAATGTATCTATTACACGCTGACCTGTTATAAGTGGTCTGGAAATAAGCATTCTTTCACTGACAGGTCTAGACTGTCTTATAGGCCATTTCTGACATAATGTAAGTTCTGTTTCTTTTCCATTTTCATCTTTTATTACGCATACTGTATCGTTTATTTTATAATTTCCGTCTTCATTTACAGAAATAACGTCACCTTCAAGCAAAGGAGAAAGCATGCAGTAATGTCTTACTACATCTGTTTCCTGACATTCTGCATAGATATGTCCGCCTTTGAGATGGTCTCCGACCTTTACTTTTATTTCTGTCTGATATTCTTTCTCTTCATCAAGAGCGGATACATTTGCACCCTCTGATATAAAAGCACTGTCTGAGATTTTTTCTATCTGAAGAAGAGGTCTTTCAATTCCATCAAAAATATTTGATAGAATTCCAGGTCCGAGAACTGCACACATAGGTGAGCCTGTATTATAAACCGGTTCTCCTGCTTTAAGTCCAGTAGTTGTTTCATAGACCTGAATTGTGGTAAATTCCTCTGTAATTCCGATTACTTCACCAATAAGTTTTTTATTGCCAACGTAAACCATCTCAAGCATTGAAAAGTCCTTTGTGTCCTTTACCTTGACTACTGGTCCGTTAATTGCATAAACAACGTTCTGCATAAAATACCCTCCCTGTCAATAATTTATGACAGTTTAAATTTTGAACCAAAGTTTTTCTTCTGTTCATCAAGCATATTGTCAATTGTTTTATTTATTAATACTGAAGATGATTTGTCATAGACAGACAAACCGCCGTATTTTATGCCAGCGTCTTCACTGAACAAACAATCTATACGAAGGTCTGATTTGAGCATTTCTGAATACTTCATATCCTCCGGTTTCATATAAATTGTTGTTTCAGAGTTTATGCTCTCGTCTTTCAGAAGAGTTACAAGATAGCTTTTATATTCATCGGTTTTTGTAAATTCTGATATTCTTTTTTCAACATCTGAAAATATCTGCTTTACAAGAGTTTCCCTATGGGTAAGAACTTTTATTCTTGCCTCCTGTTCAGCCTTCGATATTATTATTTTACTTTTAGAAGCATCATCTTCTACTGCATTTTTAATTTTTATATATGCAGCATTTAGTGCTTCATCTTCTGCTGTTTCAAGAATAGTCTTTCTTTTATCCTTTACACTTGATAACAGATCTTCTATCTGCTGATTGACATCTGCATTAACAGCATCAATAAAGCCTTTAAGTTTTGTTTCTGTCATGGATATATATTTCCTTTCTAAGAAATTTTGCGGTAAAAGCAGACATCCATCTGCTATATCCTAATGCCAATTGCTTCACGGACATATTGTGAGATGGATGTTGAGATATGGGATGAGCCATGTCTGTCCGGTATTTCTACAATAAGAGGACATTTTCTGTTAAGCTTCAGATCGTATACCATTTCTGACGACTCTGTAAGAAGCTTCTGAGTTATAAGTATTACAGCAACATCTCTGTTCTGCATTGCTTGGCTGAGTGCCGACTTAACCTCTGCTCTTTCATGAACAAGCACTCCTTCAATTCCTCCAAGTCTCATTCCCACAAGTGTATCAATATTATCACTGATAAGAAAAAAACGCATAGTAATCAAACCTTACCAATAATCATAAATGCAATAATAAATCCATAAAGTGCAACACCTTCGCCAAGTGCAACAAATATAAGGGATTTAGCAAATGACTTTGGTTCTTCTGCAACAGCACCGATAGCAGCTGACGCACCTGATGCAACAGCAATACCACATCCGATTGAACCAAGACCTACTGAAAGAGCAGCTGCAATGTATCCAAGACCTGCACTGCTATTTACTACAGATGTTGCAGTTTCTGCTGCCTGAGCATTTACAAAACCACCTATAGGGCAGATTATTGAAAGTGCCATTACAGCAAAAAATGAACAAAGGTTGAGAATAATCGCATTTTTAGCTTTCTTAGGTGATTTCTTTTTACTCAGGACTGCAATAAAAGGTAAAGAAATAATACACAAAACCAAAAGCGGCATTAAAGCCAATTCTAAAATATTCATAACATTCTCCGTTTCTCCGCATTTAATTATCTGCGGGATAAAATTATTTATAATTTACATCATAACTTACTTTGACAGGTTCAAAAGCCTTTCCGTCACCATCATAGCATCTTGAAAATATTTCATAGAACTCAAGTCTGAGGACCTGAATACCGGACAGCATGCCTTCCATTACTATTACAAATATATTTCCTAAAACAACTATTATAGGTGATGCACCCTGATACATATCTGCAAGAAGCATTACTACTGACATCATAGCTGCATGTGACAGCACAAATCCTCCTATCCTGACGAATGAGAGTGTATTTGTTACATATCCAAGTAAAAATTCAAAAACCTCAAAAAAGTTTGAAGCTATAAAATCGCCAATGCCATCAGATTTGAATTTCTTTCCGCTGAGCATACATCCGAGTGGTTCTCTCAGAAGCATTAATATCAAAGGAAGTACAATAAGGAATATTACATATACAGGCGTTAATATATTTTTTTCAAACAGAAAAGCTGATATTGCTGCATATAGGATTGCACAGAAAAATATAAGGCCTGTAATACCATTGTTTCCAAATAATGCACTTTCATATTTCTTTTTCCTCATAGAAGTAATAATATTTATTAAAATAGATATTATTATAAGTCCTATTCCTATTCCTATTGCAGAACCTAAAATAGTATTTATATTATCCATTACTTCAACAGGCTTTTCTTTAAATCCGATTGCATGATAAAGCGGATCAAGAGCATGTTCAAACCCAAAAAACGAACCGAATATCAATCCGAAAAATGCACTTGAAAGACCTATTCTTGACATAATAGCACACAGATTGTTCTTTGTCTTTTTATAGAGGAATGAACCTACAATAGAGATAACCAGTCCTTGTCCCAGATCACCGAACATTATACCAAATAATATTGTATATGAGATAGCTACAAGATTTATTGGATTGAATCCTCCATATTCTGGTAGTCCATACATTTCAATAAAAAGTGAAAACGGATTTGTAAATCTGTTTGTTTTAAGTTTCACTGGTATCTGTATATTTTCCTCTGAATTAGGCGGCTTAAAAATTACTGAGACATCACGCATTTCATTGAATAATTCTTTAAATCTTGGCGCATCCTTTTCAGTAACAAAACCTACTATTATAAGGAATTTATCCTTTAATACCAACGCTTTTGATCTTAATTCAAAGCAATCATACATATATTTTATCCAGCAGAATACCATTTTTATCTTATGTGCTTCTTTTTCAATAAGATTTGTTCTGCATGTTCTGAGCTTCTGAATCCTCACTTTTGCTTCATTATACTTTTGCTGAACATCCTGTATTTCTTCATCAGGCTTTCCTGTTACATAATCAGGTAGCCATATACGCTCAAAATACAGATCATTAAACACTTTATCTGCTTTTTTCAGATGCTCCAAAGGAACAAAATACATTCCCCAGTAATAATCCTTATCCATGTCATAATGAACAAATATAAACTGATCATTTCCATAATACTCAAGCTTAGGATAGCTGTCCACAGGCAGTTTTCCAAATCTTACATGAATATGCTTGCATTTAAACAGGCTTTCCATATCTATATCCATACCATGAAGATGTTTAAGCTGTAAAAGTATCTGTTCATACTGTGCAATAGCATTATGTGTATCTGATATTTCTTTGATAATTGTACTCATCTTATTGCTTATTTCATCAACATAGTCTGAAAGATCTTCAAATGGCAAATCTTTAATTTCTGAAAAATCAGTTTTAGCAAATTTCAAGTCATTTTCAAAATCTATTGATACTATTTTATTTAATGCATCTTTATATGGATTATCTTCATGAAGCTGTGTAAATCCAGTACTTTCAGAGTTTACTGTATTGACAGCAGATTCTATATGAAAACATTCACTTTCAATACATTTAGAAATAGTTTTATCAAGATTTTTCAGCTGACCAGCAATATTGACAAGTAACATCTTTTCGATTGACATATATTCCCTCCTTCTCCTTTAATACCAGATTACATACCTATACTGATATAATCATATCTAATATATAATTTGATGTTTTGCCATATCTTATTCCTTCTATTATATTAGTTATATTATCAACCTCTATATCAAACAGGTATATAAGTGAATAAACACTTACTGCGGAATTATTTGAAAACATAAGTGAACGTCTTGCAGCCTGGCATCTGAGCCTGTCGACTTCCAGTTCAAAATAATGATTGTTATCCAAAGTGAATTTTCTTCCGTAAAACGTTTTTGAAAATTCAGTAAGAAAATCATCAATTGTTTCTGCACTGAATAACTCTTTCTGCTTTTTGAGACTTAGTTTTCCATAGAACGGGAATGAATTTTTTTCAATTTCTGACGCGGACAGACCATAAAATTTCTTCATTCGATATGCATTTATAATATTTATAAAATCAATCTGAATTTTGATCTGGTCCAGAAGGGCATTTTTAGACGCACCTTTAAAATCCTTTTTAATAACATCATCAAGCCATCTCATATAATATGTTCTAAGACGTATTTCACATTCAAGATACGGAGCCTTGCCTGAATCATCAAATCTTATCCCGTTAAGAACCGGATAATACGGTGTATGATTAAGCTGATCAATTAACTCATTAATATTTCTGCTCTTGGCAAGTTCAATAAGATTGAAGCTCGTCTTTGAAAGCAAATAAGATGGCATCGATGAGATGTAGTCATCATTGCTTTTACTGTTCATATGAAGAATAATACTGAGTATTTCCCTTATTTCAGATAATACAATAAGGTAATTGTAGAAACGCTCTTTTCTAAGCTGCTGAAAATCACACAAATCAATATATCTGTCAAATGAATACTTTTTCAGGATTGACTCAAGATGTCCTCTATGAATTGTAGCTGTATTTATTGTACTTAATGCTGACGAGTAGTGGGTATTTTTTTTTAGATATTCTGCTGCCTCAGATACACTTTTTTTATTTGAAAGTTCCCTGTAATCTGATTCTGAAAGCCTTTTGCCATAAATAGCCCTTGCTCGTGTAATAGTAGCATTTTTCTTATAATCAGTCAACATTACCACCCACTATCGTATGAAAGATGCTGTCTTCAATAGATAAATGTATATTTTCATAAGCTTCGTCGAGCTGCTGAATTTTTGACATGCAGTCATCGTTGATTTTTTCCAGTTCCTTATCTGTTTCAATTTGATGAAACTTGATTATTTCCTGTATACGTTTTTCTGCTTTGGAATTAATGTCATCCTTTAACTCCTGAGCTTCTTTTTCAGAAGCATTTAGAATTTTTTTACTTTGGTTATCCGCATCAATAAGTCTTTCATCTGCTTTATTGTCAATGCTGATAATTTCATTAACTATATTTTCCATAAAAGATACCCCTGGTATTTCATTTTAATTTTTGACACTATGCATAGGTGCTGGCAGTCTTCCGCCTCTGGAAATGAATTTTGAAGATGAGCCTTCATGAATACTCATTACTGGACCACTTCCAAGTAATCCACCAAATTCTAACATATCGCCTTCTTTTTTACCAATAGCAGGTATTATTCTTACTGCTGTTGTTTTATTGTTTACCATACCTATTGCTGCTTCATCAGCAATAATAGCTGAAATAGTATCAGGAGATATATCTCCTGGAACGGCTATCATATCAAGACCAACTGAGCAAACAGCAGTCATAGCTTCAAGTTTGTCAAGCTTCAAAACTCCTGACTGTGCTGCTGCTATCATACCTGCATCCTCAGAAACAGGTATAAACGCACCTGAAAGTCCTCCGATATGTGAAGAAGCCATTACTCCTCCTTTTTTAACTGCATCGTTAAGAAGTGCAAGTGCTGCGGTCGTTCCATGTATACCACAAGTCTCCAGACCGAGCTCTTCAAGAATATATGCCACGCTGTCACCAACAGCTGGTGTAGGTGCAAGCGAAAGGTCAACAATCCCAAACGGAACATTAAGCATCTCAGAAGCTCTTGAGCCAACAAGCTGTCCCATTCGTGTTATTTTGAATGCAGTCTTTTTAATTACATCAGCAATCTGTGAAATATTTGCATCAGGATATTTTGCCACTGCAGCTCTTACAACACCAGGTCCTGATACTCCGACATTAATTGCACAGTCAGGCTCTCCTACTCCATGGAAAGCACCTGCCATAAACGGATTGTCTTCAACTGCATTGCAGAACACAACCAGCTTTGCAGGACCGATGCAGTTTCTGTCTGCAGTCACTTCTGCTGATTTTTTAACTATCTTGCCCATAAGAGCAACTGCATCCATATTGATTCCTGTTCTTGTGGAACCAACATTTATGGATGAACAAATATTTGAAGTGCATGATAATGCTTCAGGAATAGAATTTATAAGTTCAAGATCCCCTGCACTGAACCCTTTCTGTACAAGTGCTGAATAGCCTCCGATAAAGTTTACTCCGCAATGATCAGCGGCTTTCTGAAGTGTAAGAGCAAATTTAACAGGATTTTTTTTATCACATGCTGCACTAACTATTGAAATAGGTGTAACTGATATACGTTTATTAATTATCGGAATACCATATTCTTTTTCTATTTTTTCACCGACACTGACAAGATCTTTTGCCTTGCTGACAATTTTGTTATATACCTTGTCACAAGCCTTGTCAATATCGCTGTCAATACAATCAAGCAATGAAATTCCCATTGTAATTGTTCTTATATCAAGGTATTCATCCTGAATCATATGTATTGTTTCAAGTATATCATATGCATTTAACATTACCATTCTCCTCTGTAACTTGTTTGATTATAAATTAAATTTCGTGCATAGAATTGAAAATATCCTCATGCATTGAATGAATAGAAAGATTCAATCGTTCACCAAGTGAATTCATTTCATCGGCAAGAATCAGGAAATCCTTGTTAAGTCCTGAAATATCAACAAGCATAATCATTGCAAACATATCCTGAAGAACAGACTGAGTCACCTCAATAACATTTGCGTTATACTGAGCACACACAGAACTTACTTTTGCTAATATTCCTACATTATCTTTACCTATAACAGTAATTACTGCCTTCATAATAAAGTCCTCCGATATATTGTATTTTTTTTAACCGATTAATATTATATCACATTAAAATAAAAAATGAAAGTATTATTTATTTTTTTTTATTATTAAAGAAAGAGTTTCATAAAAATTATCATTCTGCTTTTTCGTACGTTTTTCATTTCCTTTGACTCTGCCGCCTGAACTTCTGATTTTCTTGTTAACATGCCTTATTGAAAGAAGCCCGCTGATATTTTCGTCAGTATACCTCATACCATCCTGATTTATTACAATAGCATTTTTAGCAAGGCACATTGCAGCAAGGCCGTAATCCTGAGTGATAGCCAAATCCCCGTCCTCAACAAGATTGACAAGCCGGAAATCAGCACTGTCAGCTCCCTTTGAAACTGTTATTGTTTCTATTCCATCAATATTAAATATATGTGAGGTATCACAAAGCAATATACATCGTATATTATTTTCCAGTGATGCTTTTACAGTTATGTTCACTACAGGACATCCATCAGCATCTATCAATATTTTTATACTAATCTCCTCCGTTCAGGTATGTTTTTATTATACTCCATTTTTCAATCAGTTTCTGTTCTGACCATGCAGCATTTGCAGGACTGGTAGACGGAAGATATATAGCTTTGCGGCTGATAAAAGGTTCTGTATATTTCTTATAAAATCTTTCAGCAGTCTTTCCATTTACAAAAATCTTTCTGATATTGCAGTTATCCATTATTACAGATAAATTATTGGGAACAACTTCTTTTATTGAAGTGTCAGAACTTCCCTGAATTTCACATGAAGCAATTACATCCCAGACTGCAACACCATTTAAAAGCAGTAGTTCTTTTTTTTCTTCTACTGATCCGGGAAGTTCACTTTTAAATATTGCTGAAATAACTTTCCAGAAGCGATTTTGTGGATGCCCATAGAAAAACATGGATTCACGTGATTTTACAGAAGGAAATGAACCGAGGACAAGTATACGTGAATTTTCGTTATACAGAGGTGGTATAGGATGAACTATCATTAATTTCACCATTCTTTTTATCATATTAAATTCTTACATCTGTAAACTCTTTAATAAAACTTAAAAAATGCGGCTTAAACCGCATTTTTTAAGTTTTATATATTAAAGAGAATATCCTTTTTTATTAATAATATCAACTACATAGTCTACATATTTCTGACATATATCGTTTGTCTTGGCTTCTACCATTACTCTTACCAAAGGTTCTGTTCCGCTTCCTCTGACTAATATTCTTCCGTCACTGCCAAGTTCATCTTCAACCTTTTTAGCTGCTGCAATTACGTCACAATCATTCATAGTAGCATTTTTATCTGTTACTCTTACATTTTTAAGAAGCTGTGGATAAATCACAACCGGCTCAGCAAGCTTTGCAAGACTTGTCTTCTTTTCAATAACAGCCTCCATTATCATAAGAGATGTGAGAATACCATCCCCTGTTGAAGCATATTTTCCAAAAATAATATGTCCTGACTCTTCTCCTCCGAGCTTATATCCATTTAATGACATATTTTCATATACATACTTATCACCAACTGCTGTCTTTTCGTAGTTTATGCCTTCCTTGTCAAATGCTTTGTAAAGTCCGAGATTTGACATAATAGTAGTTACTACTGTATTTTTATCAAGCTGTCCTTTTTCTTTAAGATATTTTCCGCAAACATATAAAATCAGGTCTCCATCAATAATACGACCATTTTCGTCAATTGCAAAACATCTGTCTGCATCGCCGTCATAAGCAAATCCTATATCAAGTTTATTTTCTATTACAAACTTCTGTATTGCTTCAGGGTGAGTAGAACCGCATCCATTATTTATGTTTATTCCGTCCGGAGTACTGCTTATAACATGCGTTTCAGCACCAAGAGCATCAAAAACACTTTTAGCTATAGATGAAGCACTTCCGTTTGAACAGTCCAGACCAACTCGTATATTTTTAAATGAACGTGTTGCAAGTGATATAAGAAACCCTATATATCTGTTTCTGCCTGCACTGTAATCTATAGTTCTTCCTATATCTGCACCTGTGGCAAGAGGAATTGAATTTACATCACCGTCTATATATTCTTCAATTTTTTCAATTGTATTGCCATCCAGTTTTTTACCATGACAATTAATAACTTTTATTCCATTATCATGATATGGATTGTGACTTGCAGAAATCATGATTCCACAGTTAAATTCATCAGTTTTAGTTACATATGCAACGCTCGGCGTTGTAGTAACATGAAGAAGATATGCATCAGCTCCTGATGCTGTTATTCCGGCAGCAAGTGCATACTCAAACATGTATGAACTTCTTCTCGTATCCTTTCCAATTACTATTTTACATTTTTCTCCGTTGTTATTCTGTGAATAGTACCATCCAAGAAATCTTCCTACCTTATAAGCATGATCAACTGTTAAATTTTTATTCGCTTCTCCGCGAAAACCATCAGTTCCGAAATACTTTGACATTTTTCATCTTCTCCTTATTGATAACTTATGTATTAAACAATATCAGATCATTGTGGATATTTATAATATTATACAACATTTTTTTATTAAAATCAAGTATTTATTTTACAGACATTCATCAGGCTGACATTTCCATTATGATATTCTAAGTTGCATGATGACCGGAAAGCCCTGATTGTCTTCTCAGAGACAAAGCCCATGAAATCTTGACTTTTATCACTATAATATGATATAATACCTATTGCATATTGCACAACAGGATTATGGCTTATTTATTTTTAAAGGTGAGGTTATTACAATGATTAAAAACATTCAGGACGAAATATTAAAATTAAAAAAAGAAAATGATATCTGCATACTTGCACATAGCTATCAGGCGTCTGAAATTATTGAAATTGCAGACTATACCGGTGATTCATATCAACTAAGCTTAATGGCTGCTAAAACACATGCTAAAACAATAATTATGTGCGGCGTGAGGTTTATGGCAGAAACAGTAAAAATTCTTTCACCTGAAAAAAAAGTAATCCTTGCAAATTCATCTGCCGGATGTCCCATGGCAGAACAAATGGATACAGATCTTATTTCTGCCTTAAAAGAAAAATATCCTGACTATACTGTCGTTGCCTATATCAACACTACAGCAGCTCTCAAAACAATATGTGATGTATGTGTAACTTCTTCATCAGCAGTTAAAATAATCAGCAATATAGATAATAAAAACATTCTTTTTATACCTGACTGTAATCTTGGCTCATATGTTTCACAACAGATTCCGGATAAAAATATCAAGCTTCTTCAGGGAGGATGTCCTACACATGCAAAAATCACAGAAACTGATGTTGCAAAGGTAAAAGCTCTTCACCCTGATGCAATGCTGCTCGTTCACCCTGAATGTACTCCTAAGGTAGTCAGCAAGGCTGATTTTGTAGGGTCAACAGCTGCTATTATGAAATTTGCCAAAGAATCAGATCATAATGAATTTATCATAGGTACAGAAATAAGTATTGCAGAACAACTTCAGTACAGTTGCCCTGATAAACATTCCTACCCTTTATCAATAAATCTTATCTGTGCAAATATGAAATGCACAACTCTTATGGATGTTTATAATTGTGTTTGTGGAAAAGGCGGAGAAGAAATATCCCTTGACGATGATACAATTTCAAAAGCCAGAAAATGTATTGACAAAATGATTGAACTTAGTTAATTACAACACTAGAATAATATATTAAAAAAATCATGCTGCTGCTTCATTATTTTTCTTTTAAATGAAGCGGCGGCAGTTTTTTATTATTTATCCAAGTGCAATATCAAGAACCATCATAACTGAAAATCCTATCATTGTAAATATGGCCATACGCTCCTTATTTTCGTTAGTCTGGCTTTCAGGTATCAGTTCCTCAACAACTACATAAATCATAGCACCAGCAGCAAATGCAAGAAGAAACGGAAGAAGCATTCTGATTTTCATTACAAGAATTGCCCCGATAACACCGGATATTGGTTCAACAATTCCACTTAGCTGTCCATAAAAAAAAGCCTTTTTCCTTGATAACCCTTCTCTTCTCAGTGGGACACTAACTGCAGTTCCCTCCGGAAAATTCTGAAGTCCTATTCCGAGAGCAAGCAGACACGCACTTGCCTGAGTTGCACCGTCAAGTCCGTATGCAAGAGAACCAAATGCCACTCCTACGGCAAGACCTTCCGGGATATTGTGAAGTGTAATTGAAATAATCAACATAAGACATCTTTTAAAACCCGACCTGTTCACACCACATGTTCCAGATGAATTTTTCTGTCTTCTGCTTATAAAAACAAAAAAATTATCCCCTGCAAATAGCAGCATACCTCCGCATAAAAAACCGCATAATACAACAAGCCAGGAAACCATACCAAGATTTTCAGCCATTTCAATTGACGGTGAAAGAAGTGACCAGAATGATGCAGCTATCATAACGCCTCCAGCAAATCCTAACATAGCGTCCATAATATTTTTAGTAGTCTTTTTAAAAATAAATACAAGCCCTGCACCTGCTGCTGTAATACTCCAAGTAAATATTGTTGCCAGAAATGCCTGCAATGTATAATTTATATTTATTTCCATATATATGTACCCCTTTCTGTTTTAATAAACATAATATATATTATGCTTACAGAAAAGCTGCGTGATATAAGATTTCACGTGCGAATAGACCAGCAGAAGCTTCTGAGCTATTAAATAACAAATCCAGCTCAATTTTAACGTGACCAGAAATGCTGCAAAATTTATGTTGTGCAGAAGATTACATTCCTTTGCAAAAAAATAAATATGGAACCTGTATCCTTATAAACAGGTTCCATATTGTTTAAGTTATATCTGAAAATTAAATCAAAGAATTTTTAAGCATACACAAATCAGCTATATTTATAATACCGTCACTGTTTAAATCACCATTTTTATATTCTATATCTGTAAATGCCACTGCTCCGTGTAAATACTTTATCATATATATGCAGTCACCCACTGTAATGATTCCATCACCATCAATATCACCAATTATATTATTACTTTCACGGAGTTTATTACTTATAAGAGTGAGAAGTGAATACTCACCCTTTGCATCCTGTGATATTTCCCATATCATAATGCCTCCATAGTTTTGAGCTATATCACACTTTGCAGATATTGTAGCTGCTCCGTTATATACAATTCCATTGAATACATCCTTTTGATAATATGAACTATCCTGAGCAATTATTTTTGAAAATGGAATATAGGATGACCAGTTAAGTGTTCCGTCCTCATTATATCCCCTTCCGTAAAAAGGAACTCCAAGAACAAGTTTTTCTTTAGGTATTCCTCTCTGGTTATTAAAATAATCAAGACAGTATAATGCATAGTCATATGATGAATGTGATGCCGGATCAACATCATTATCATATGCCATAATATTCAGAAAGTCAAAACATTCAAATACTTTTTCTGAAGAATGCATTGATACCCAGTATGCAGTTGCATTAGTAAGGAGCAAATCATTTTCATCACAAAGTTTTCTTAAAGAAATACACCATTCTTCATAGTAATTCCAAAATTCAGAATTGATTTCTCCCTCAATATCAAGGTCTATTCCGTCAAGATTATATTTTTTGCAGAAGTCCAGTATTTTTTTATTAAATTCGTTTATTTTTTCTGTACTGGATATAAGTTCTGTATAATTCTGTGAACCTCCTGCTCCACCGAGTGAAGCAAGGACAGATACATTATTTGTATGTGCCTTCTGAACAATATCATTAAAATCTTTATCCGGTATGTAACATGATAATTGTCCGGTTGTATCTGGATTACAGAAAGCAATATTAAGATGTGTAAGTTCGTTAAAGTTCATCGTCGTATAAAATGAGTATGACCAGTCAGGCAAATATCCGACTATCTTTTTTTTACTTTCAGACTGCTTAATGTCTGTATTTGCGTCAAAACTAAAAGGAGTAAAGCAATTTAAAGTCAATATTATGCAGATTACAGCAATAAAAAATTTTATCTTTTTTTTCAAAAAATCACCTTTTCTTTATTTGTTATTTATAAATAATAAATCCCACAAAACACTTTCATATGCCTTTGCGGGATTTATAATTATTAAATTTGTGTCGTTTCTGCAAATTTGTAAACAAGATCATAATAAGTGTAATCTGTATTCATTTGCTTGTTGTAATATACCGTTCCATATCTTAAACTGCTTCTTACAAGAGAAATACTTTTTAATGAAGCAATCTTCATAAAATTTTCAGAATAGATCTGCTTTAAAAAGTTATTAAGTGCAAGCGTGTGCATCTTTTCATCAAGTAAAGAAACATCCGGCAAAAGGTCTTTATGTAAAAGAACATATGTAAAAACACTTTTGAATACGTAATAACTTCCTGCCAGAGGCAGCATTCCAAAACTGTCAAGGTAACTCTGTACCTTTTTTAATGCTTTAATTTCATCCGGATCCAGACAATATGCATAAACTCTGTACTCTGTCTGAAGCAAATATAAAAAGTCACCAGCAATAATACGCATTACATTTTTAAACATTGAATTTGTCTGTGAAAGATGCGAATATACGTTATCAGGAATTTTTATACTTTGTAATCTTTTACAGAAATTTTCGAGAAACCTTTTTTCAAACTTTACATGTAGTCCGTCTTTATGAGCATAACGAACAAGCAATTCAGTTACATCTGAGGTCTGATCTTTGTTCCCCGTTATATGATCAACTATCTGGAGAATAATGTATGAAGCCAGATCATAACCCGAATCATTTATTATATCAGGATCAAACTTTTTAAAATAATCCTTTAACGCATCTTCTATTTGCATTTTCTCTACTTCCTGTTCATTTTAGTAATTTTTTAAATGAATTTGAAATTATAACTATCAATCGCTAACAGCCTGAATTAATTAAATTATATCATCAATATTTTGTTTTGTCAACAGATCCGCTCAATTTGTTCTAAAAAAAAGCATTTATCGCCATAAAATAAAAATTATAAATTCTGTAAATAATGTTTCTGATCCAAGTAAGAGCGTATTTGTTTTTTATTATAACTCTCATTTATTACAAAAAAACACGTTGCCATATGATTTTTAAAATCACTATAACAACGTGTTTTTTATTTAAAATATACTTTTATCTGTCAATGGAAGGAGCTGAAAAAGGATAAACACTTTCATAATTTCCTAATTGTTCATCATCAATATTATCCCCTTCAGGAATTAAACCTGTACAATCATTTGCACTTGACACCGGCGAATTCTTCAGTAGATCATATTCATCCTGAATACACCCGACGCCTTCATCATCATTCTGACTATTTTTATCTATGCTGTTTTTATCTATGCTGTTATTTCTGGAATTGTTATTATTGTTGTTGTTATTGCTGTTTCTAATATTTTTGTTATTGTTATTGTTAGACTTTGAATTTTTAGACATATTATCACCCCTGTTATAATATGCCCTTAACTCAAATAAATTATACATGGCAGGATTTTATCTGAAAAGTGTATTTCTCTGAACATATGCACCACGTCCATGATTATCTATTCCTACATCTATTCCGCTTCCTCTTTCAGACGGCTGAATGACTACTTTATATCCAGGAACCTGGTATTCAAGCATATATGATTCGCCCGAGCTCTGCCCAAGAAAGTTTTTCCATGAAATATCTGTTTTGAATGACGGGTCCGGGCCTGTAAAAGCAACCATTGCATCAGGGTCCACACAGCACGGTGTATCCATAATAATCGGGTTTCCGTCTGTCATAAATGCTACCTGTGCTCCTGCTCCTTTTCCTGTAAGCTTTGTTGTAAACAGACCTTTCTGTGAAATTACACCAATACCTATCGGTTTAAGTCCATACTCAACTGAATCTGTAAATGCAAGAAGGTCCTCACTTTCAACCATAAACGACTCTCCTACTTCAAGTTCTACAACAGTAACATGCTTAGCCTGACATGCATAATATGATTCTGTTACACCGTTTGAGATTACCTTCATAAGAGGAATATTTTCACCGGTAACTCTTCTTGCAAGCTGTCCGAATAACGCCTGCATGGTTGAACCTGATGGTCCAAGCATTACTTTATCAAATTTGCAGTCTCCATAAAATCCTATCATAGCACCTGTTTTTGTAAATAGTTCACCCATGCCATCACATTCTGCGCACAAGGTAAGTTCGTTAACTGATTTCAAATGTATCATTATATGTATCCTCACTTTATATTTTTATTTTACTTCTATTCCATATCTGTTGCAAAGTCCCTCAAGGTCATCACCTGTTCCCATTCCTACAGGATTAAAACGCCACTCTCCGTTACGAAGATACAGCTCTCCAACTACCATTGATACAACTTCTTTATAATAATCGGTAAGCTGATACCTGACAATTTCTTTACCTGTCTTTACATCTGATATACGGATGTGAGCATTTTTTATACCACTGAAATTATATCCGTGCAGCTTTGCTTCATTAATTGTAACAACAAATGCTATTTTAGAAATTTCCTTATCAATTAAAGATAAGTTTACATCTATCTGTTCACAGTCGGCACCGAAATTTGCACCATTACTGCTGTCACCTCTATGAATGACTGCATTATCAGGACTTTTAAGCTGGCCATAAAATACTATCCATGAATCATCAGGAACTACTTCTCTTTCATTTAATATGAACGCTTCAATATCTATATCATAGTCAACAGCTGAAGAAAAATCCCATCCTATACCTACTCTCAGATTTGTCGATGAAGGATTATTTTTTGTCAGGCTATATTTTTCACCTTTTTTAAGAATTATTTCTGCCGGAGGCAGCTGCGGTCTTTGTGGTCTGCGTGGAATATCCTGAGCTACCGGCTGTGGTGCACGGGTCTGTGTCGGCTGTGACGCACGAGCCTGTGTCGGCTGTGGCGCACGGGTCTGTGTTGGCTGTGGCGCACGGGTCTGTGTTGGCTGTGGATTTGTAGAACGTGATGATGAAATTTTTCTGGAAGCTTTTCTTGAAACAGATTCTGTAGTTAGCGCATTTATTTGTTGTGCAGCTGATATCCTGAAATCATCACGTGACATTCTGTCAATACGTGTTGCATCTGTACTGTTCATAGTGATATTTATCAACTATATCATCTTCTTCCTTTTTTATTGTGCATACTCCTATAACATTTTTAATAAATATATAATTTTATTTGTATTGTTTTCAAATACAGTTTACATTATTACACTGACTCTATATATCAATCAGCAATTTAATTCTGTTTTTAATATTGATATCAGATCCGCTTGAATCATAGTCTACACTCATAATCTGAACATCAGAAAATTTTCTTTGTATTGATGAGTATATTCCCTTTCCGCATACATGGTTCGGCATACACCCGAATGGCTGTATGCATAATATCTTCTTATAACCGTTAAGAACATAATTACATATTTCTGCACCTATAAGCCATCCGTCACCCACTGTACATGTATAACTTATCTTATCTCTGACATTGAACTTGAATTTATCAAATTCGTCGTCACATCTGAAGTCATAACTACGAAGAGCCTCTGACATAGCTTTCTGAAGTCTGCACAAATATCTGAGTATTATTTTACCTCCAACACTGATTATAATATTTCCTTCAGATAAATGCGAATCAATGTAATATGAAATATACCACGAAAAACCGTTTATCGTAAACTCGCATTTCTGACTGTGCAGAAATTCCTCAACATTCAGATTTCCGATTCCACAGTATTTTACATACAATTCACCCACAACACCAATCTTTATCAGATCCTTTTTATTGGTTTTTATGTTTTTAAAATCACTGATTATATCAATATAAGTTTTCTTTATCTGATGTGAAGAAAGTTTTTTGCCGGCATCAATCTGTTTACTTAATATTTCTGTCCACTTCTGACAGTATTCTTTTGTCTGACCACTTACTATCTCATAGGGCATGATCTGATTTTTCAGAATCATAAGAAGATCGCTCAGCATAACTGCAGCTACAGCCTGTCTTATCATTAAAAGAGTGATTGAAAAATTATTGTTTTTTTCAAGTCCTTTAACATTAAGGGATATAATCGGTACATTCTGAAAACCTGCTGATTTAAGAGCTTTGCGGATCATATGTATATAATTAGATCCACGGCAGGCATCACCAGCCTGAGGAATAAGAAGATATGTATTTTCAAGATCATATTTTCCGCTCTGCAACGCCACTATCATCTGACCTGTTATAAGAACAAGAGGATAGCACATATCATTATGAATATATTTTAATCCTGTTTCTTTTATGTTATCCTCGTATCCCAGATCAAGGATTACAATATTATTTTTTTTATTGCCAAATGCATGCTCAAGCAGCGGAAAGGCCGCATCAAGCATGGCAGGTATCAGAATTGTACGTTTCTGCTTCATTCAATTGTCCTCATTCAATATATGATTTTAAGATTTACGTCAATAACAAAGCTTACTTGTGTATTCTATTCATTGCAGCCGTCTCCTCTGCCTTTATCATAAAATAATATATAGGAGCGACTTTCTTAAAATCATCTGCAACTTTTTCGGCAAGGTCATCACTTAAAAATTTTTCAAATGACATATTTCTGCAACAGAAATATACACTTTTTCTGTTAAGCCAATTACACAGCTGTTCTGTTTTTTCAGGATATCTGTTTTTTTTATACATTTCACCACTAATTTCAAAAACATCCTGTTTCTCATATGCATCCAGAGCAGATACAAATGCATTGTCATTTTCAATAATCATATTACGATATACTTCCATGGTCCTGACATCTGTATGATAACATCCGAAACCGTATTCAATACCATCAGGCGAAAATTCAAAATAAAATGACGGCAGTTCTATATCACATTTAGGACGTCCCATTATGCACCATACGTTTTGTCTGAAAACAGATTTATCCTTTGAAAATCTGGTATCACGATAAATACGTGAAATTTTTTTAGGATTACATATTATTTGGGGATCTATTTGTTCCATTGCAGGCTGAATTTTATTTATAAAATCTGCACAAGGCACTTTAATATAATTTATATAATCATCTTTATGCTCCTGATACCATGATTTGCTGTCACGAAGATGATTTTCAAACAAAAAATCCAGAGATTTTTTTGTAAATGCCATAATCACGCCCCCCATTCTTTTTTGTACAAAAATAAATCTATATTACAATATCATTATCTTAGTACTTTTTCAGTATAATATAACAAAAAAGTTTTGTCAATTGATATAACATTTTTTTTATTTTGTACCTT
>OCTV010000073.1_pt1 | contig 36808 bp, 28 predicted proteins | sample 1539101 | NCBI WGS metagenome assembly OCTV01 (sample SAMEA3991422, study PRJEB22521) | metagenome | biome: anthropogenic terrestrial biome; feature: sewage plant; material: sludge | place: Sweden | collected 2012-09-26 | reverse complement strand
ATCCGTTGAGAAATAAAGAGACTCACATCAGTCCGACAGTCCGGGCGTGTGAGTCTCTTTCTTATTTTATCTTAATCCAATGATTTATTTGAAAGGATTCTCTGTAGGATAAGGCAGATTCTTAGGTTGGTTGTAAGCGATATCACTTATGCCTAAGAACTTGAACACTTCAAACAGATACTTGCCTACATGAGAGAAAGCTACCGCACCATGGTGAGGATAACGTTTCTGAATCAATACATGACGGTAGAAACGTCCCATCTCAGGGATAGCGAAGATACCGATTCCGCCGAATGAACGGGTAGGAACATCGAGCACCTCGCCTTCGGCGATGTAAGAACGGAGCACACCGTCGGAGTCGCACTGCAGACGATAGAAGGTGATGTCGCTGGCAGCGATGTCGCCTTCCAGTGTACCACGGGTGAAGTCGGGTTTGCCGCCACTTTCTAGCAGACGGTTCTGTATCAACTGATATTTGATGGCACGTGTGCCGCACATCTTACACTCCGGTGTGTTGCCGCAGTGGAATCCCATGAAGGTATCTGTGAGTGAATAGTTGTATTTGCCCTTGATGTCCTCATCGTAGATGTATTTGGCCACGGAATTGTTGATGTCGAGCAGTGTCACGGTATCACCGGATACGCACATGCCGATATACTCTGACAGGGCGCCATAGATATCAACTTCGCAAGATACAGGAATGCCACGGCTTACCAAACGGGAGTTGACATAGCATGGTTCGAAACCAAACTGACTCGGGAATGCCGGCCAGCACTTGTCGGCGAATGCCACATATTCTCTCGAACCCTTATGGTTCTCTGCCCAGTCGGTCAGTGTCAGTTCAAACTGCGCCATGCGGCGGTTCAGTTCCGGATAATATTTACCTTCGCCCATCTCTGCAGCCATCTCCTTGCAGATACCGTCGATACGGGCATCATTCTCATGTTCCTTGTAAGAAACAAGCAGATCCAACTCAGAGTTTTCCTCTATTTCGACACCTATCTCATAGAGTCCTTTGATAGGAGCGTTGCAGGCGAAGAAATCCTGTGGACGAGGACCGAAGGTGATAATCTTCAGACCTTTCAGTCCGATGATGGCGCGGGCTACAGGAACGAAATCTGCCATCATGCTGGCGATGTCGTCGGCTGTCCCTACCGGATATTCGGGGATGTAGCCTTTGAGGTGGCGCATTCCCAGGTTGTAAGAGCAGTTGAGCATACCGCAATAAGCATCGCCACGACCATTGATCATATCACCGTCGCCTTCAGCGGCAGCAACAAACATACAAGGACCGTCGAAATTCTTAGCGATAAGAGTCTCAGGGGTCTCAGGACCGAAGTTGCCGAGGAATACGACCAACGCATTGCAGCCTTCGGCTTTCACTTCACCGATGGCTTTGAGCATATCCTGCTCGTTCTCAACAGTAGTGGTGCAGTTGAACAACTCACCTTTATATTCTTTTACGATGTTCTCCCTGCGCTGTGTTGACAGAGCGATAGGGAAGCAGTCGCGGCTGACGGCAATGATACCCAGCTTGACTTGAGGAATGTTTTTACTTACCATAGTTATAAAATTGTATTAAACTTAATCTTAATAGTCTTCAACTTACAAAGATACACTAAAAAATGGTATTTCCCGCAATCAAGGCTCTATATTTAATAATCATTTATTTTCTTATCAAAGAATTATTATATTTGCAATCATGGAGATTTATGTTTATTTGTGTTAAATTGCGAAAACAATCAATTTTTACATGCAAGATTTTACGTTTTCCACATTTAAAGAGAAAACGACAAAATATTTGTAATCATTATGAAAAACAATCGTATTATATGGATGATCGTGTTATCGGCACTGATCATGACGTCATGCAGTTCGAAAAGTGATGATGGCGTTACGGTAAACGAGAAGCAGTTTAAACCACTGATTAGCATCAACCTTACCAACGAACAGCAGCAGTATGTGAACAAAACCAACGACTTTGCTTTCCATCTGACCACGGCGGTCACTAAGAAGGATAAGAATAATGTGCTGCTCTCGCCGTTGAGTGCCGCATACGTACTTGGTATGCTGGAGAACGGGGCAAACGGAAACACGCGCAGTCAGATTATATCGGCACTCGGTTTCGGTAACAATGATGACAATACCGTGAACGACTATTTCAACCGTCTGCTCACGGGTGCTCCAAAAGTGGATGAGAGCGTGACGATAGACATTGCCAATGCGGTTATTGCCGATAAACAGTTTCCGTTGAAGAGTGATTATGTGAATACTGTCTGCAATCAGTATCAGGCAAGTGTGGAGAATGTGGACTTCAATAATACGGATGTCGCATCCAAAGTAAATAATTGGGCAAGTGACCATACCAATGGTATGATTAAGAAAATTCTCGATCAGGTAGGGCCGGATGCCTGTATGTATGCCATGAATGCCATCTATTTCAAAGGGGTATGGTCTAACGAGTTCGATGAGAAAAATACAAAGACCGAGACTTTTACTGCCGAAGACGGAACGAAGGAGGATGTGAAAATGATGCATCGCAACGACTATCTGCTTTATACTGCAAATGATATTTATTCGGTGGTTCAGTTGCCTTATGGAAACGGTGGTTATCGGATGATGTTGATACTGCCAGCTGAAGGAAAAAACATAGATAATGTACTTGCTTCTCTGGATGGAAGCAGTTGGATGGCGACGCTAAATAATATGATTAATTATGATGTGGATCTTACACTGCCGCGATTTAGCACTGAGTTTAACATCACGATGAACGAAGCACTGGAAAACCTCGGCATCACAGATGCTTTTGATAAAAACAAGGCTGATTTTTCACGTCTGAGCGATGTTTCGGCATATCTTTCACGTGTGCTTCAGAAATGCAAAATGGATGTCGATGAGAAGGGTACCGAAAGTGCTGCGGTTACGGTGGCTGAAATGGTTGATATGGCTAATATTGAAACGACTGTTCACAAAGCGGACTTCCATGCCAATCGTCCTTTTATTTATTTGATAACAGAACATACCACCGGCAGTGTTTATTTTATCGGTATAAAAAGTAAATAAGAGTGAGCTTGGGTATTAAGAGAGAATAGTCTCCCCGTCGTGCCAGAACCATAAACCAGTGCAATTTTATTGTAAAATAAGGATATAATCTAATAAAAGCAAAAGCGTGCTGTTCGTTGAACAACACGCTTTTTTCGATTCTATTATATGGATATTCTTGTTTCTATATATAGAATAATGTACTATTTCACTTCCTCAAAGTCGGCATCCTGGATGTTGTCATCCTTGCCGCCCTGCGACTGCTGACTACCTGCACCTGCATTAGGATCACCTTGGAATCCTGCACCTGCGCCTGCATCTGCTCCAGCTCCGGCACCTGCATCTTGCGGACCAGCTTGTGCTCCACCTTGATACATCTGAGCACTGGCTGCCTGCCATGCTGCGTTGAGGCCGTTGATGGCATTGTCGATAGCTGTTACATCACCACTCTTGTGAGCATCTTTCAGCGTCTGGAGAGCCTGCTCGATGGCAGGTTTCTTGTCTGCAGGTATCTTGTCGCCAAGTTCCTGCAACTGATTTTCTGTCTGGAAAATCATAGAGTCGGCCTGGTTCATCTTGTCTACCTTTTCACGCTCTTTCTTATCATTTTCGGCATTCTGGTCTGCTTCGGCCTTCATACGGTCTATTTCCTCTTTGCTCAAGCCTGAAGAAGCCTCGATACGGATAGCCTGTTCCTTGCCTGTAGCCTTATCTTTGGCAGATACCTTCAGGATACCGTTGGCATCGATGTCGAATGTAACTTCGATCTGAGGGATACCGCGGCGGGCAGGAGCGATACCTGTAAGGTTGAACTGACCTATACTCTTGTTCTGTGATGCCATAGGGCGTTCACCCTGGAGTACATGGATGGTAACCTCTGTCTGGTTATCGGCAGCTGTAGAGAATACTTCGCTCTTCTTGCAAGGAATTGTTGAGTTGGAGTCGATCAGTTTTGTCATCACGCCACCCATTGTCTCAATACCGAGAGTCAGAGGAGTGACATCCAGCAATACGATATCACCTACACCACCTTCTTTGTTCAGAATGGCACCCTGGATAGATGCACCTACTGCTACCACTTCGTCTGGGTTTACACCCTTTGAAGGTTCTTTGCCGAAGTAGTTCTTAACCAATGTCTGTACAGCAGGTATACGGCTTGAACCACCTACGAGGATTACCTCGTCGATATCGGCTGTTGACAGTTTGGCATCGGATACTGCTTTCTGACATGGTGCCAGACAAGCCTGAATCAGGTCGTGGGCCAACTGCTCGAATTTAGCACGTGTAAGTGTCTTTACGAGGTGCTTTGGAACACCGCCTACAGGCATGATATATGGTAAGTTGATTTCTGTGCTTGCAGAACTTGACAGTTCGATTTTAGCTTTCTCGGCAGCCTCTTTCAGACGCTGCATAGCCATCGGATCCTGTGACAGGTCGGCACCTTCGTCATTCTTGAATTCCTGTACCAGCCAGTCTATAATTACTTGGTCGAAGTCATCACCACCGAGGTGTGTATCACCATTAGTGGAAAGAACCTCGAACACACCGCCACCGAACTCAAGGATGGAGATATCGAATGTACCGCCACCGAGGTCGAATACAGCGATCTTCATATCTTTGTTAGCCTTGTCTACACCGTAAGCAAGGGCTGCTGCTGTAGGCTCGTTGACTATACGCTTTACCTCAAGACCTGCTATCTGTCCGGCCTCTTTGGTAGCCTGGCGCTGTGAGTCAGAGAAGTATGCAGGTACAGTGATGACAGCTTCTGTCACTTCCTGTCCCAGATAATCCTCTGCTGTTTTCTTCATTTTCTGAAGAACCATTGCTGAGATCTCCTGAGGAGTATATTTTCTTCCGTCGATGTCGACACGTGGATAGCCACCTTCGTTGACTACAGAGAATGGTACACGGGCGATTTCCTTTTGTGTCTGGTCCCATGATTCACCCATAAAACGTTTGATACTATATACGGTGTTTTTCGGATTCGTGATAGCCTGACGTTTGGCAGGGTCTCCGATCTTACGTTCACCACCTTCTACGAAACCTACTACTGATGGAGTAGTACGTTTACCTTCGCTATTTGCGATAACTACAGGCTCATTACCTTCAAAAACGGCAACACAAGAGTTTGTAGTACCTAAGTCGATTCCAATAATCTTTCCCATAATTGTATTATTTTTTATTTGTTATTATTCTTGTTCATTATCTTGAATTACTACTGTAATCCACGAAATAATAAGCAAAGCGTATGCCAAAATAAAGAATTTTGCAAAATATTGACTGATTGGCACGACATTTTGGCACTGGAAATGATTTTTTTTTATATCTTTGCAATATAGATTATAATTATTAAAAAGATCAAGGTTATGAAGAGAATCGTATTATTATTGGGAATGGCTTTCACATTCGGTGTTGTGACTGCTCAGAATACGTATATAGTGAAGACCCGTGGTGCTATGAAAACTTTGTCTGCAAGTGATGGTAATGGTGCTCAGGCGGAAAGCGAGGAAGACAGCGAACCTGACTTCGTGCGCGACAATTTCAAGTTTTATAGTCTCTGCGACTGGCAGGACGGTATGAAATTCATGGTTATGCCCGAGAGGTACGACCTGGTAGTCAACACCTTCATCGATGCTACTACCAACAAGGAGGTCAGCAGTGGTTCTCTCCGCTATAAGATTATGATATATAAAGGTCATACGGTGGGTGCCGACGGCAGCAGTCATGTCAACTTCTATTGTCAGGACAATAATAAGAGTTATTATTATCAGATACCTAATGGCACCTTTGATGATTACTGCTATGGTAAGATGGGCGTTCCTACATTGGCTTATCTGGGTGATGTGGATATCGCACGTACCAAACTGATGGGCGTTAAACTATACACCAAGTCTAATCTTTATTATGTGGATTCGAATACCAGTTCAGATGCCGTGGAAGAAGTCACCGTGCCAAAGAATACCGAAGTGACGGTCACTGCGATAGGAGTGGGCACCCGCAGTTTCCCGGTTAAGATCATTGTTTCTGATGCCAAAGGTCAAGAGTTTTTCGAAAATGTGGCTATCAGCAGGACAAACAGTGGCATGCGCGATGATGAGTTTATCATGGATAACGTAAAGAATACATTTTACGGTGCTTTCGAGTTGGTCAATGCCAATGTGTCAGCTACCAATCAATATGCCAAATACGTAGGCCGCAATGTGCATACGAAGTATATCACAAAGATGACGAATGCCAGTGGTCAGGATAAAGTGTTTACGAAGAATACCAATTTCGTGATCAAGGATGTGCAGGCTCAGAGCAACACCAACTATGTCAAAATGACATTAAAAGACCGTGCCGGAAATCTGTTTACCAAACAGGTCACATTCGTAAATGATAATGTGGCAGGTGATATCGATGGTTATAAGGAAGACTACTATGACTATCTGTTTGCCCCAGGAACTGTCAACGTGAAGAAAGCAGCCAAGGGTAAGGCACACAGAATCAGACGACGTTAATATATAAATATGTAATATTAAAAAAAAGCCTCGGACGGAAATAAATGACGTTCGAGGCTTTTTCGTATCGGGTATAGGATTTATCCCTTATCCGAGATAGCCTGTTTGATCAGACCTTCCAGTTCATCGCACAGTTCAGGATTATCCTTCAGTACAGCTTTGGTCCCGTCGCGTCCCTGAGCCAGTTTCGTTCCATTGTAAGAGAACCATGAACCGCTCTTCTGCACGATACCGTATTCTACACCCAGGTCTACTATCTCACCGATTTTGGAAATACCTTCACCGAATGTAATTTCAAATTCAGCCTTGCGGAAAGGAGGAGCTACCTTGTTCTTTACCACCTTGACACGTACCTGATTGCCGATGACGGTGTCACCGTCTTTGATACTTGTCACACGACGGATATCCAGACGTACACTCGAGTAGAACTTCAGTGCGTTACCGCCCGTTGTCGTCTCAGGGTTACCGAACATGATACCGATTTTTTCGCGCAACTGGTTGATGAAGATACACGTCGTATTAGTCTTGCTGATTGTGGCCGTGAGTTTACGTAGAGCCTGACTCATCAGTCGTGCCTGCAGTCCCACCTTATTATCACCCATGTCACCTTCTATCTCGGCTTTAGGCGTAAGAGCGGCTACAGAGTCGATAACCAAGATGTCTATAGCGGAAGAACGAATCAGTTGATCGGCGATTTCCAGCGCCTGTTCACCGTTATCCGGCTGAGAAATCCACAGATTGTCTACATCCACACCGAGTTTTGCGGCATAGAAACGGTCGAATGCATGTTCGGCATCGATGAATGCTGCGATACCGCCCGCTTTCTGAGCCTCCGCGATAGCATGAATCGCCAGTGTGGTCTTACCTGAACTCTCAGGTCCGTAGATTTCGATGATTCTGCCACGCGGGTAACCGCCTACGCCGAGGGCTGCATCCAGCCCGATACTGCCTGTCGGTATCACTTCCACCTGTTCTATGCTTTCGTCACCGAGTTTCATGATAGAACCCTTGCCGAAATCTTTTTCTATTTTCGACATAGCAGCCTGTAGCGCCTTCAGTTTTCCTTCCTGAGGATTAGCAGATGCCATTCCTTCATCTTCTTTCTTTGCCATTTGTCTTTTTTTGATATGTTATTATTATAATTCCAAGTCTTTGTCAAACACTTCATGCCATGGCAGTCCCTGTTTGTTGAGCTGTTCCATGAATGGATCCGGGTCGAAATCCTCAACATTCCATACACCGGCCTTGCGCCATATTCCTTTGAAGAACATCATTGCCCCGATCATCGCCGGTACACCCGTCGTATAACTTACGCCCTGCATGCCCGTCTCGAGATATGCCTCATGGTGCTTGCAGTTGTTATATACATAATAGGTACGTTCCTTACCGTCTTTCAGTCCGCGTATACGGCATCCTATGCTGGTCTCCCCGTCGTAGTTCTCGCCTAGGTCCTGCGGGTTGGGCAGTACCGCCTTTAAGAACTGCAGCGGTACGATCTTCACTTTCACCTTCTTGTCCGGATTGTCAGCCAGTGGAGCCTCATAAGTTATCTCATCGATACGGCTCATGCCCAGATTCTGAATACAGTCCAGATATGTGAGATATTGCTGTCCGAATGTCATCCAGAAGCGTCCCCTCTTGATGGTAGGGTAGTTCTTGACGAGCGACTCCAGTTCCTCATGGTGCATGAGATAAGATTCGCGCGGACCGATATTCGGGTAGGTCAGAGGCTTGTGTATCTCCAGAGGTTCCGTCTCCAGCCATTTTCCATCCTCATAATAGAGTCCTTTCTGTGTAATCTCACGGATATTGATCTCCGGATTGAAATTGGTGGCGAACGCCTTATGATGATTGCCTGCGTTACAGTCTACGATATCCAGATACTGTATCTCGTCAAAATGATGCTTGGCGGCGTAAGCTGTGAATATACCACTTACTCCCGGATCGAAACCGCAGCCGAGTATGGCTGTAAGACCGGCATCCTCAAAACGCTTTTTGTAAGCCCACTGCCAACTGTATTCGAAGTGAGCTTCATCCTTCGGTTCATAGTTGGCCGTGTCCAGATAGTTGACACCGCATGCCAGACAGGCATCCATAATCGTTAGGTCCTGATATGGCAAAGCCAGATTGACGACCAACTCGGGTTTGAACTCGTTGAAAAGTTTCTTCAACTGCTCCACATCGTCAGCATCTACCTGAGCCGTCTTGATGTCAGGATTACCGATGGCCTCCACGATCTTGTCGCATTTCGATTTCGTGCGACTGGCAATCATGATATCAGTAAAAACGTCTGCGTTCTTAGCAATTTTAACGGCTGCGACAGTAGCCACGCCACCGGCGCCGATAACTAATACTCTTCCCATAAATATATATTGTTTTTATTTTATTTCGTCAGATTTTATTCCGAGAGCGCTCATCAGCGAGTACCCCAGTATCTCCTGTCTGAAATTGCCGCCCTGCATCGGTTGCATGGCAAACATGGTGATGTGCTTGTCTTCATCATCCATACGGCGCAGCGTATCGCGCACCTTGTCATATCCTTCGTTCTGCTCGGGAATAATCATGATTCTCTTCGCTTCTTTCGAGTTGACGATCAGTTCAAGGACATCCGTGAAGAATTCGTCTTTACTGACGATATCCTCTACCGGAAACGAACTCATCAGAAATTCCCCCAGATGGTCTTTGAAAGCCTTGCCGTTCAGTTCATCGTCATACTTTCCCGGTTTGAAATTGACCAGTGCCGTATTTTTCTTGTCATGAATAAAGACCACCTGAACCGTGTTCTCGCCTTCGCGTACGCCCCCGTCGAGAGCTACACAGTCGAGCCAATGCGCCATATCCGCCTTGGGGATGCGGCGTCCTATCATCCTTTCAAAGTTCACAATCAGGTCGAATGCCACCTTGTCAATATGGTCTGCATCGACAAGAATCACATTCTCACTCCATTTTTCCGATTTTAGCAAGCTTTCATTCATAGGGTACAAAGTTAGTGCAAAATGAGAGAAATACAAAATAAATTCACTTTTTTATTTAGTATTACCGATATACAGACTAATTATGCCGAATTTGCAGTCAAAGGATAAAATGAGCCGTTTAGAACAAAAAATAAAAATCCCAAAACTTAAAGATTAAAAATCAAATAATCAAGTAACGACTCTGATAATAATACTAATTTTGCAGCGTAAAAACTAATGTGATTAAAATGAAAAGTATACTAGAAGGAAGGCCGGCCTTGAAAAAAGAGGTTGACAAAATAGCAGAAGTCGCAGGCTATCTCTGGCAGAAGGGGTGGGCTGAGCGCAACGGTGGTAATATCACCGTCAATGTTACCGACTTGGTGGATGATGAGATCAGACGGATGCCGGCTATCAGTGAGGTTAAACAGATTGGTGTCACCCTGCCGCGTCTCAAGGGCACCTATTTTTTCTGTAAGGGAACAGGCATGCGTATGCGCGATCTGGCTCGCTGGCCCATGGACAACGGCAGTATTATACGTATTCTTGACGATTGTGCCAGTTATGTCATCATTGCCGACAATCCTGTCAATCCTACAAGCGAGTTGCCTTCACACCTGATGGTGCATAACCATCTGATAGAGAAAGGTTCCACCTTCAAGGCCTCTCTTCATACCCATCCTATCGAACTGGTTGCGATGACACATATCCGTAAGTTCTTGGGCAAGGATGTCCTGACCAAGTTGCTGTGGAGCATGATACCGGAGACGAAGGCGTTCTGCCCTAAAGGTCTCGGCATAATCCCTTACGAGTTGCCCAGCAGTGTCAGACTGGCCGAAGAGACAGTCCGTCAGCTCGACGATTACGATGTGGCGATGTGGGAGAAACATGGCGTGTTTGCCATCGACGAGGATATCATGGCAGCCTTCGACCAGGTGGACGTGCTCAACAAGAGTGCCCTTATCTACATAGCTGCCAAGAATATGGGAGCGGAACCCGAAGGGATGAGCGATGCCCAGATGGCAGAGATGACAAAGGCGTTCAATCTGCCCAAATAAGAAGATAATTTAAGTATGATAGTAATTCTAGCACTATTATAATATGTTGATTTAAATGGTTAAATTTTTTGGTAAAAGAGAAGTCCCACTTCGTGAGAAGCGGGGCTTTTTGTATCGTGATAATAACTAATAATCACAAGAACCGCGATTCCTTAGGCTCGAATTTTATCTCCACGCATTTCAGCAGCATAGAGAACAGCCAGATAATCAGGAAATACACGATCGTGATAAGGATCAGCGGCATAAACGCATCGAATGTAGAACTGCGTATGATGTCGCTTACCTTTGTCAGATCCTGTACAGTGATATATCCCACGATAGATGTCGACTTGATAATCGCTATAATCAGTCCTTTGTATACGGGCAGCATGCGCCTCGTCATCACAGGCAGCACAATATAACGGAATGTCTGGAAGTTCGTAAATCCCATAGATAGACCCGCTTCCGACTGTCCCACACTGATACTCTCTATCGAAGTTCTGTACATTTCAGCCACAAAAGAGGAGAATATGAGCGAGAACCCTATGATAGATACCGTGACACCACTGATGTTCGACGATGCGAAGATGGCATAAAAGAGCAACATCAGCATCACCACTTCCGGTATTCCTCTGAAAAACTGGATGTATACGTCGGCCACGTTCCTGCATAGTTTGTTTTTGCGCATACGCAGGTAGCAGATGCCTCCTCCCAGTATGGTACCAATTATCACAGAGAAGATTGTAATCTCAAGTGTACACATCAGTCCGTTCCCGATCATCTTGTATCGTCCTTCTTCGACAAAGTTCTGTTTGAAACTCTCGCTCAGACTGGTCAGTATACCTTTATCTTCAGCTTTTTTCTCATTAACAGAACCCTCAATGTTTTCCTTAAGTGCGAAAGAACAGGCGTTGCATGTGAAATATTGATCCGAGAAAGCAATTTTCTTGGCCCTTTCGGGAGTGATGAAGATACAGTCGGCAGCCATATCGGCGGCGCCTGTACTTGCAGCTTCGATGAGGCCGCTGAATCCGCTCACCGACGTTTGCAGTTTCATGCCCACCGAAGCGGCGAAACGCTGTACCAGTTCGATGTCAAAACCTGCCAGTTGGTTGTTTCCACCCATAAAAGAGAAAGGAGCCTTTGTCCCTTCCGTCTGAAATTTGATGACACCGTTCTTTCCGCTGTTCGGGATGTCGGGCATCTTGGCATGTTCGAAATCATCAATCCATTTATGATACAACTTGTCATATCCGCCCGATTTCTTGAATTGAGCCAGAAACACGTTAAACTTATCCCGCAGATCGGTCCTTTGTTTACTGAAAGCCACACCGATGGGATTCGAATACATACTGTCGTTCACCACACCTATTTCAGGATATTTCATCATAAACATCTTTACGATGTTGTAGTTGATAAGTCCTATTTCCGCCTTCCTTGTCTTCACGTTCAGTACCAGGTCGGATGTGTTTTCTGTTTCCAGAATAATAGACGACTGTAGATGTTTCCTTGCATATTTATCTTCGCTGGTACCCGTCACCACAACGATTTTGTGCCCTTTCAGGTCGCTGTTCTTGTTGAGTTTGGCCACCTTGTTCTCTTTCTGCTGTGTACAGGATGTCAATGGTGCAGATATTGCCATTGCGAGCAGACAAACTATCATTATATAATGTTTCATTGTTTTATCGTTTTTAGCAAGTCAGTAGTTTCATTGTCAATATGGTCTTTCCGTCTTCGGTCTTTTCAGAGATATTGGATGTCATACCCTTGATCATCTTTTCTCCCAGACTTCCGTCCCATTTGTCCGACATCAGATGTTCTATCATGTCTGAGACGATAAATCGAACTGTTGTGTTGCCGTCCTTCTGTCCGTATTCCACGGATAGTTTAAGACCACCCGAACGGATGATGTCGTCCACTCTGTCGTTTACGTCACGGTCGAACAGGAGTCCGAGGGTCTCTTCCACCGTATGCAGCACGTTGTTGGTCAACTTTTTCGAGAAATAATTCTTTTTCGCGAATTCCCCTATTTGTCCCAACATGTCGTATAAGTCATAACCTTCGTTGTGTATGTCATATTCGAATATACGCACCTTGTTGATAAACAGTCTGGTCAGTTCCCGTTTCGGACTGTCGAAGATTTCATCAGGGGTACCCTGCTCATATATCTCACCCTGGTCCATGTAGAACACCCTGTTCGAGACATCGTGTGCAAAATTCATCTCATGTGTGACAATAACCATTGTCATCCCCTTTTCGGCAAGATTGCGGATTACCCCCAGAACCTCGCTTACCATGGTAGGGTCAAGAGCCGATGTCGGTTCGTCGAACAATATTATTTCTGGACTCATAGACAGGCATCTGGCTATCGCCACACGCTGTTTCTGACCGCCCGACAACTGTTCCGGAAAGGCATTGTATTTGTTGGCCAGACCCACATCCTGCAACAGACTCATGGCTCGTTCTTTAGCTTCGGCAGGTGTACGGTGAAGCAACTTTATCTGACCTATCAGCAAGTTGTCAAGTACCGAATATTGTTCGAACAGGTTGAAACTCTGGAATACCATTCCCATCCGTTTTCTGAGGGCCGTGATGTCCGCCTTCTTGTCCAGAATGCTTTTCCCGTCAACTATGATTTCACCGCCGTCAGGACGCTCCAGTAGGTTCAGACATCTGAGAAAAGTACTTTTCCCCGTACCCGATGGTCCTATGACGGATATAACGTCACCCTTGTCGATCGTGGCATTCACATCTTTCAGAACATGCAGATCTCCGTAATTTTTTGATAAATGCTTGATTTCTATCATGATATTAATATTGTTTATTCATCCTTTATCAGAATAAATATCATTTTTGTATTGTCGATTGCAATGTTAGCAATTTTTTCTGAAATATGCAAATATAAATCATTATAAAATAAAGAATTTACTTTTTCATTACTTCATGTTTTTGTTATTATATAATGCAAATATACGATTATAAGACTAAATTATTAAAAATTTTTGGTATACAAAACGAGTAGCCGCGATAAATTGAACAATTATCGAGAACAAATGAATAAAAAATATTGAATGCGTCGCATCGGACAACATTTATCTTACCACTACAGTCTTACCCTTGAGAATATAGATGCCTTTCTGCTCAGGCTGTAGCACTTTCACACCCTGCAGGGTGTAGTAGGGGGGGTATCGTTACTGTCTGTGCATACCAACTCCATGCCCGTGCCACATGGAATATGTCGGAGAAGAACCTGCCCACCGAATCCTTCTTTTAGTCCCCATGCGTAGGGGTACGTAGGGTAGAATGTATAACCCCTACCTGCGGGCCCGTCCAGGTTATTAATAATACAGGTTATTATATATATTAATTTATGATGTTTCGTACGGGCGCATTTTATGGAAACTTATTCCAGAACCCTACGCACCCCTACGCACCCCTACGCAATCTATCATCATAAAATTTTATATTTATATTTTTCCCGTCCGAGTTTCGGACAAAATTTGCACATTTCATATATTTTTATTTCCTTTGCACTCTCATAATGAAAAGACGTCATAAATATATAAAAAAAGAACGTATCGACGACATGGTAAAGCTGATAATCCATGGTGACGATGCCGACATTATCCCGTCGTGCGGGAAAATTTGCGCGTCGTGGAAAAAAAATTGCGCACTGCGTAAAATAATTTGCGCGGTGCGCAATTGTAATACGATGTACGCTGTTATTTCGAAAATGCTCAAAGCACAATTTACGGTTAATTGTTGTAAGTTTACAAATTCTGAAACGTAAGCACAAATTCTGAAGGTATACATATAGGTATACATTTTGTAAAAACAGAAAATAATGGATGAAATGGAAATTTTTTTTGAAATAAAAAACAAATTTGAAATCAGAAACCGAATCGTTCTCTTCACCCGCTCGCAGATACTTTTGACTGTCGGTCAAAATATGAAAATAAACTCTTTGCCATCACAAAAAAACAGATATCGAAGGCAAAAAGGTACTGTACAAACTGGTCTAAAACACACTAAAAGTGTTAAATATCAGTTTTTTGTGTTTTTTTATGGGTTTTTATACCGAATTTTATACCATAATAATTTGTTCTATTAGGACTTTTTGCGTATTTTTGAATTCAGAATTAAAGTGCCATGACATTGAATAAGTTGAAATAACCTAAAGTATAATAATGATGGGAAAAAGAGTTTTTGTTCTTTGTACCGTTTTAAAAATATATATAATATGAATGTAAAACATTATCCACTGACTGTCATACAAAGCGATTACTTTTTGGACTGGGATCAAAACCATTCCATGACGCAATATAATATGGCAGGTTATATGTCTTTCCAGACAAATTGTATAGACAGGGAACGTTTGGAAAAGGCCTTTGAGAAGATGCTGTCTCTGAATCCATATCTTTACAATCGATTTGTGAAGGTTTCTGAGGACGAGATGCCTCCATTGAAATATTATAATGATCCTACGAGACTGATTCGCCAATATCCGGAGACGAACCAAGAGATGAAAATGAATTATAAAGAGATGAGTGATGCCGAATTGGATGCTTACATACACCATGCGACTCCTCCTTTTGATTTGTTTCATGAGCCGATGATGCGGGCTACACTCGTACGGACACCGACCCACGACGTGCTGGTATATGACTTTTTCCATAGTCTGATGGATGGCGTGAGCATTCGACAATTCATCACGGACATGGCAACGTTGTATCAGGGTGATGAAATAGAACCACAAGGAATGAGGTTCTATGAAATTGCCGAGAAGCAGTATGAGGCATTCGACAGTGAGCAGTATCTGACAGACAAAAGATTCAATATGGAAAAGCTGAAAAATATTTCTTGCTATACTGATTTCTGCAAGGCTGATGACATCACAGAATCATGGGGCAACTCTTTGTTCGGTCAGAAGAAAGTTCCAATGGATCGGATTAAAGCATGGGCAAAAGCAAACAATTACACTCTGCCTGCTTTTCTGATGGCTGTGTATGCCAAGACTCTCAGTGAGATGACAGGTGAAAAGAAGGTGGTATTCTTTACTTACTATCATGGACGTTCGCCCAAAGAAATAAAGAAGTCTTTATATGGTCAACTCACGTTTCCGATGCTGCTCGTGTTCGATATAGACCAGCATGAAGATATCAAGTCGCTGATTGAAAAAGTGAAAATCAACTTGATGGATGATCTCCGTCACTGTATTTGCCCCATATATCATACGATCAGGGAATTGGGCATAAAAGATAATTATGCGACGGATTTTCTCTACAACGGACCTTACATGGACTTCTTTGCGTGTTATGAAGGCAATACGGCTGTCTGGGAATGGTTTGACAGCGGCGTATCTATGAGCCATCTGGAATTTTATATATATCAGGATGATAAGCGATACATCATAGATGTCACGTGCAGCGATGCCTTATATACCAGAGAGCAGGTGGATAAGTTCATGAATATGTATATTGATACAGTGGAACGGATTATATCCTAGATTTTATGGATTTACAAGTCAATGATGATGTATGCTGATCAAAAATGAATATTTGGTATGGAGCTCTTATAAGAATTTCATAGGAGCATCCATACTTACCATGATAGCATCTCAGGCAGCCGAGACATGTGACGCAATGATAGTCGGTTACTTCATCGGTCCTGAAGCGTTGTCAGGTGTGAACAGTTGTATGCCGCTGTTCCAGATACTGGAAGCTGTGAAATATCTGATAGGATTCGGAGCTGGTATCCGGATAGCTAAGTTGATAGGCGAGAACAGTAAAAAAGAGGTGAATATTACCTATACGCTATCAGTCATCAATATCTTCGTTGTCGGTTTGCTTCTCACATTGGCCATCCTTTTCGGACTTTCGCCTTTGTCCCATTTCCTCAGCAATGATCCGGTCATCTCTGCCAATGCAGAGAAGTATCTGTCAGTATATGCATTCTGCGTGATACCAACAGTTCTTTCAACAACATTGGGATATTATGTGCAGACCGACGGGAACCCTAAACTGGTTACAAAAATTATACTGGTCGGCAGTATCCTTAATCTGCTGCTCGATTATCTGTTTGTTGCCATCTTCGGCTGGGGTATAGAGGGGTCGGCTTATGCCACGTTCATAGCCTTTACATTGAATTGTATCGCTCTCTACAAATACGGTATTCTGAATAATGACACATTCCGTTTCAGGTGGGTAGGCAGCAAGGTTTGGAAGACACTGAAGGAAATATTGTTGGAAGGCATTCCGTCAACATTCGGAAATATCTTGTTGGCCATCATGCTGTTTGCCGTCAATACCATCATTCTCGGATTCCTGGGGCGACAGGGCATGAATATATGGTCTATTTGCCTACAGGTATTGATGTTCTCTACCGTGATACTTAGTGGTATCAGCAATTCCATATACAGCATCGGAGGTATGCTGGTAGGTGAGAAAGACTATGAAGGTCTGAGTTCATTGCACCGCAGAGTTTTTCTGGCTGTCCTTGTCGGTGTCATGATTTTTGTCTGTTTCGTGGAAGGATTCCCCGGATTCCTGGTCCATCTTTTTGGCGCGGACAAATCCATGATGGATTACGGTGTGGAAAATGCTCTGCGCGTGTTTATTCTGACGTTGCCAGCTTATGCTGTCGTGTCTGTACGACAAAGTTTCTGTGTCATCATGGAGTATCGTATTACGAGTATGGTATTGTCTGTGATGCTGTTGGTCGTCTTTATTTTTGGCGTAACGGTGATGACATTCTTCCCGAAAGATTATTTTTGGTGGGGTATGCCTGTCTCATTCAATATCATGGCATTGCTGCTGTTTGTCGTTCAGTATTTCATGTCGCTCAAGGCATCCGGCGTATCCCCCTTCTCGTTGATACCAGTGCATGAGAATGCCCAGGCAATAGAATTTTCGGTGGAATATACGGAGAAGGGACTGAGGGAGATGCTGATATCGGTCAATGCCTATCTGGAAACACTTCCTATCAGTGCCGAACAGGTAATGAATTGCAATCTACTGATAGAGGAGCTCGGAACTAATATTTATAAGTTTGCCCAGAAAGGAAAGCCAAAGCAATGTTATGATTTGCATGTGACTTATGCTGATGGTCGTCTTACTGTCATACTGAAGGACGACGGGAAACCGTTCAATCCCATGAAGTATGACTGCGGCCCAGACGCCGAGAAGCATATAGGAATGAGAATCATTCAGAACGTACAGGGCGAAATAGACTACAAATATAGGTATGGACAAAACATAATAATTGCTACATTCTGATTTCTTTTGCAGAAATAGGATGATTACACAAATAAAAACAATGAAGAATGATTGATTTAAAAGGAATACATAAGACTTATCCGGGTGAACAGCCGCTCCATGTGCTCAGAGGGGTTGACCTTCATATCGATGAGGGTGAACTGGTCAGTATTATGGGAGCCTCGGGTTCCGGAAAGTCTACACTACTCAACATCATGGGTATACTGGACGACTATGATGAAGGTGAATACCGTCTGGCAGGCAATCTGATCAAGAATCTGACTGAACGTCAGGAATGCGACTATCGAAACCAGTTGATCGGTTTTATCTTCCAGTCGTTCAATCTGATCAACTTCAAGAATGCGATGGAGAATGTGGCTATGCCGCTCTATTACCGTGGTGTGGACAGGACAAAACGTAACAGACTGGCCATGGAATATCTCGAAAAGGTGGGACTGGCACAGCATTGGCAGCATCTGCCCATGCAGATGTCAGGCGGACAGCGACAGAGAGTGGCCATAGCCCGTGCGATGATATCAAACCCGAAGATACTGCTGGCGGATGAGCCTACCGGAGCCCTCGACTCGAAGACGACCCAGGAGGTGATGGACATGCTCAAGGCTGTAAACCGTGAAAACGGACAGACCGTGATCATCGTAACGCACGAACAGGATATAGCTGACCAGACCGACCGAAAAATATTATTCAAGGATGGTCTGATCTATAAGGATGAATCCAATAAAACCAATATATGAGAGACCTATTTGCTGAAATATTTGCTGCCATGCGCTATAATAAGATGCGTATCATACTTACCGGATTCTCTATCGGATGGGGTATCTTCTTGCTTATTCTCATGCTTGGTGCAGGCAATGGTGTTCTTCAGGGCGTTATCAACGGATTACCATATAATGCCGAAAATATCATCAATGTGAAGACAGATACGACAACGTTGGCCTACAAAGGACTGCAGAAGGCGCGTGGCATCCGGCTCACTGATAATGACTGCCGGGGCATTTATACCGAGTATTCATCCCTGATAGAGAAAATGGTCCCCCAACTGGATACCACGGTCGTGATCGGTTACGCGGCGGAACATGCCACGACGGAGATGAACGGTTTCTATCCGGATTATCTTATGGTGGTAAGGAAAAAGGTTATCTCGGGACGAGATATAAACTATGCCGACATCCATGAAAAACGCAAGGTATGCGTGATTACTAAGTCTCTGGCCAAGCGCCTGTTCCATCATAGTAACCCGCTGGGCAAGAGAGTGAATGTCTATGATACATCCGTCAAGGTGGTAGGCGTGGTCAGACCGCTTCTTTCGGTAGACAAGAGCAAGTCTATATACATGCCGTTCACTACTGTCAGAAATTTGTATTTTCGTGACAGTCATGTTTCAAGTCTGAATATGGTGATGAAAGGTCTCGATACGGAAGATGCCAACCATCAGTTCGTAAAGAATCTGCGTGCCATGCTGTCTAAGCAGAAGAACGTGTCGGTGAAAGATGCAAAGGCGATCGTTATCACCAATGACTTTGAATATTATCTGCAAATAACGGATGCGCTGAAAGCCTTCCGGTTCTTTATATGGATTGTGGGAATCGCTTCGCTGGTGGCAGGTGTCGTAGGCATTTCGAATATTATGCTCATCACGGTCAGGGAACGGATGCGTGAGTTGGGCGTAAGGAAGGCCATGGGCGCTTCCTCATTTTCCATTATCCGACTGGTCTTGCTGGAGGCGGTCATCACCACCTTGATTTTCGGTTATGTGGGAATGTTGCTGGGGATAGGTCTTACACAATTAGCCGATAGGCTTGCCACTTCCATACTGGGACCGAATAATGACATATTCTGCAACCCTACCGTCAGTTTCCCTATGGTCATAATAGCCAATGGTGTGCTTCTCATAGCCGGACTGATAGCTGGTTATATACCTGCAAAACGGGCTGTGTCGATGAAACTTGTGAATGCTCTGGCCGGAATAGGGTAACCTGCCAGAGTGTGATATTCTTAAAATAATCGGAGAAATGAAGATAAAATTGTTTGATAAAGACTTATGGCAAGAGGTGATATACACCGTTACCCAACAGAAGTTGCGTAGTCTGATGACTATGTTCGGCGTATTCTGGGGCGTCTTCATGCTTGTCGTACTTATCGGATGTGGAATCGGTATCAAGAATGGCATTCTGGGCAAATGTCTCAACCTGGCCACGAATTCCGTATTTATAGAAACAAGTGAGACGACCATGCCTTACCAGGGACTCGACCGAGACAGGAGTTGGAGTCTACAGGATATAGACATTCAGGATATAAAGATATTTCTTGGCGACAAATTGGATTTTATCTCGCCCATCAATGTGGATGATGAAAAAGAGGTCACGACAGGTGTTGTCAGCGGGACCTATCTGGTAGGAGGTATATCGCCTGAATATAAAAAAGTGATACCCGAGAAGGTGGTTATGGGCAGATACATCAATGATATAGACGTCAGAGGATCCCGTAAGGTATGTATGATAGGCAAACAAGTGTCTAAAGAACTGTTCGGTTCGGAAAATCCTTGTGGAAGGGAGATAAGACTGGACGGACTGATATTCAAGATCGTAGGTGTAGTGAAACAGACAAATGACCAGATAGACGCATATATACCTCCTACGACGAGCGTACTCCTTCCGATAACTACCGAACAGGAAATTTTCAATAGACGGAACAAATATTCGACGTTGGTGGTCTCGCTTAAAGACAATTTTCCGATACATGACTATCATAATAAAATATATTCAATTATCAAGGAAAACCATCATATTCATCCCAATGATGATGAGGCGATGACTACAATCATACTTTCGGATCTATATAGTGGATATGACGGAATATCAGCTGGAATAACCTTGCTGATATGGATTATCGGTATCGGTACACTGATGGCCGGTCTGATAGGCATTGCGAATATCATGCTGGTGATGGTGAACGAGCGAACCCATGAGATGGGTGTGCGGCGCGCCTTGGGTGCCCATTCCGAAGTGATTATCCGGCAGATTATGCTGGAGGCACTCGTGCTCACATTTGTAGCCGGTATCATAGGTATCGTGGCAGGGGTGTGGACACTGACAGGTCTCAATTCTATATTTACAGGTATGGATGATCGTTCGACGCTGATAGAAAACCCGATGGTTCCATTGGCACCAGCGCTTGCTTCCCTGTTTATCATTGTCGTAGGCGGATTGTTGGCAGGATATGTCCCTGCGCGCAGAGCCATGAAGATAAAAGCGATAGAAGCGCTCAGGGAGGAATAAACTATGATTGAAAAATAAAACTAAAAAATAAAAATATGAAGAAAATACTCAAAACAATCGGATGGTGCCTGGTGACGGTTTTCGTCGTTTACACCTTTTATTTCCTTTGGGCACAGTCGCAACCGAAACCTGATGTCTATGAACTGCTGAAGCCGGCTGTCAGGGACATCGAGCGCAGTTGTGTGGCTACAGGTCAGATAGAGCCGCGCCTGCAGATAAATGTCAAACCCCGGACGACAGGTATTCTTTCGGCTCTGTTAGTGAAGGAGGGGCAGCACGTCAGTGTGGGACAGGTAATAGCCCGTGTACAGATTATCCCTGACATGAACGCACTTAATGATGCGCAGAGTGGGGTACAGACGGCAAAACTCCAATTGGACGAGACATCGAAAGAAACCAACCGTGTGATATCGCTCTATAAAAAGGGCGTAGTGTCTAAAGAGGAATATGAACAGGCATCCAATAAGCTCAGTCTTGCGAGAGAAACTCTGACCAAATCCAGGTCTCTTCTGGATATAGTACTGAAAGGAAGCAGCGGTAGGTCGCGCAGTGTGAATACGACAATGGTCACATCTACGATGAACGGAACCATTATCAGTCTGCCGCTGAAAGTAGGTGCGTCTGTAGTGAGCACGAACCCATATACAGAGGGTACTACGATCGCTACGATTGCAGATATGCGTACGCTGCGGTTTACGGGCAAGATAGACGAGGTGGAAGTGGAACACTTGCACATCGGTATGCCGATGACGATTACGATCGGTGCCATGCAGGATAAGAAACTGACGGGTGAAGTGGACGCGATCTCTACCATGGGTAACAAGGAGAACGGTACGATTATGTTCCAGGTCAAGGGCGTGGCTCATGGCCTCCTGGCATCTAACATATCAAGGGCCGGGTATAGCGCAAATGCCAGTATGGTTACAGATCGCCGCACACATGTGATGTCTGTGGAAGAGGCGGCAATAGAATATGAAGGCGACAAGACGTATGTATGGAAACTTACCTCAAATCCTGACGACGTGAATTCCCAGAAATTTGAGCGGGTCCCTGTCGTCACCGGACTCAGTGACGGTTTATATATTGAGATAGTAAAAGGAATCTCACAAGGTGATATACTCAGAGGAAATAAGAAAAACTAGAAGATGACAACAATGAGATATTATATTGTATATATAGTCGCAGCCTTTGCTTTTGTTCCATGCAATATGCATGCACAGAAGAAGTGGACGCTCGATGAATGTGTAGGTTATGCCATCAGTCACAATACAGATATCCAGCATCGTGCTATAGAACAGAAGATGCGTGAGAATGTCTTGGACAATAGCATTCATGCGCGTTTGCCGGTAGTGGATGCAAAGGTCGACCAACTTTTCAGTTTCGGTACCAATATCAGTACTGGTGTAAGGGTTACTTCCGATTTGTCTTACTCGGCAGTCTCCCTGAATGCTTCCATGCCCCTGTTTACCGGTTTCCGTATACCCAATCAGATGAAGGCTGACAAATTCTCCTTGATGTCGGCTGCAGAAAATCTGAATGCCGCCAGGCAGGATGTCCGTTTGCAGATCGCGGCGGCATATCTGCAGGCTCTCTATTATAAGGGACAGGTACACATATCCGAACAGAAGACGGATGTCAGCAAACAACTTGTAGATAAAGCTACGGACAAGTACCGGAACGGTAAAAGTCCGAAAAGTGAAAAGGCAGAGGCGGAGGCCACACTGAGCAGTGACCAATATGCACTGACGGAAGCCAGAAGCAATGCCAAGCTCGCCTGCATCACATTGGCACAGATGCTGAACCTGACAGATGTGGAAAGTTTTGAGATAGAAGATCCTGATACCACATCCGCCTTTGAACCATTGACAGCCCCTCAGGTGTTGTTTCATGATATAGTGGAGACTTATCCCACTATCCTCGCTTCCAAATACGACATAGAGAGTACCCGCTATGGTGTGGAAGTGGCAAGAAGTGCTTACTGGCCGGAACTGTCGTTGGTAGGAAGTATCAGTGATTACTACTATAATGCATTTCATGAGCCCGTATCAAGTTTCGGCCATCAGTTGGGAGACAATGACAACTATGTCATCGGACTTTCGTTGAAGATACCGATCTTCAATGGTTTTAAAACGCGCAATTCCATCCGCAAGGCAAAACTGGATTATGAAGATGCACTGGTTACGCTGAATGATTCACGACTGAAACTGCAGAAGGAAATTCAGCAGGCATACTATAATGCCGTCACGGCCCGTGACAAGTTTGAGTCTGCCCAAAAGGCCGAAGTGTCCAATGCACTTTCTTATTCTTACGAAAACGAGAAATATGATGCAGGCCGCTCCAATATCTATGACTTAAATCAAAGTAGACAGAAATGGTTCTCGGCTCAGGAAGATGCGCTTCGCTCCCGATACGAATATCTGATCAGAATAAAAATCCTTGACTTCTATAAAAACGTGAATCAACAGTAGTATACGCAGGACGTGATATTCTTAAACAATAAAAAATGTTCCGTTAGAATAATGCACTATCAAATAAAATAACTACTTTAGCATGATATAGTATGATGAATCAACTAGCAAAAGTATGAAAGTTAATCAGACGAGTATAATTACATTCTTAACAATATTCTGTTGCTTTGTTATCCTAGTGGCTTGTAAAGAAGTCCGGAAGTCAAATGGAAACAATATGTATGAGTCGGAAAAGGTGGAACAGTGCAGGGCCGCTTACGCCAACGCACGTAAACTGCAGAAGGATGAAAAGTATGATCAGGCGATAAAAGCCTTCAAGGCATGCCTGCTGTATCAGTCGGGCAATAAAACCACATGCGACAGTCTTGTCCCAACCGTAGTCAACACCATCCTGCAGTTGATGAACAGTTATCAGGCATGCGGCAGAATGTCAGAATGCGTAGAATATTATCATGACTTATATACCCATCCGACAACACCGATGATACGCAAATACTGTATGCGCGACGTGTGTTCGGTGTATGCCTACGCGCTCTACCGTAATGACAACATGGACGAGGCGGAACGTATGATGCAGAAGACGCTGACCATGCCTTACGACACCCCAATGCATGAACGGCTTTTCAGGGATTACTCTTATGCTGCGGCTCTCTACTACTGTGACCCCAAGAAGCAGGACCTGGTGATGCGGTATGGTAGGATAGCACTCAGGGAGTCGGAATATTGTACCCATACATCAGGGGCGCAATGGCTGATGACGGTGATGGCGCGCTCTTACGACCGCAAGGGAGAAATAAGCAAGGCCATCGCTCTGTATAAGAGGGCCATTAAGGTGGCAAAGGCAAAGAACGATACACTGGGCGCCGCATATGCGTACTTGAGCTTGTCGTCTATCTTTATAGAATGGGATATGCCCGTTTATGCAAACGACTGTGCATCCAAGGTGATAGACAAATTAAAAGGTGTGACTCGGTATCCGGATATCGTGAATACAGCTTACATACGTAAAGCGGATGCCTTGCATGCCTTGGCACGCGACGACTCCATGTATATCTATCTGAAGAGGGCTCGGACTTTCTGCAAAGATTTGCCTTACGTCAATGGTATGTCGAACATAGAATATCTGGAAGGGGTCACGATGGTGCAAAAATGCACGGGCGACTCGTTGCTTCGGGGCATCAGTCTGCTTAAAAACGTGGTGCGGCATAATTCGGTGGAAAACCCGAGTGCTTTTTTCGCACTCGCACAGGCTTACTTCAGACAGGGAGACGACCGTCAGGGCGAGGCGATGCTCGACAGTATGTACCAGTTATTGCACCAGTCGACGGAACCCTCGTATATCAGCGGTGCCTACCTTTTTGCCATCAAACATTATATCAGACAAAAGGATGATAAAAACATCATCCGTTACGGTAAAGCTCTGGCTTTGGAGGACGAGTTTAGCCAGAATCGACAGATAGCCTCCAAACTGGCCGATCTGATTGTTCGGACCAATACCGAAAAGAAAGAACAGCAGTTGCAAAACTACAGGATAAAAGCCGAAAACAGTAGTCTGAAACTTGCGGTCTTCATATATGTCTCACTGGTTGTCGTTCTGTTGGCTATTCCGATCATCTTATATAGACGCAAAATGTATCATGCGCAGGCCGTGCTGATGAAGGAAAGACTGGATGCCCTGTCTTACCGTATGCAGGAGGAGATGAAAAAGTATGATAAGACGAAAGATAAATTGGCTGAATTGGTGAACAGTAGCGAGAAACGAAGAAACATACATAACTTATCTGCCGATGTGATAAAAGAGGAGGGGGAAACGGAATTCAGAAGGCACTTCGAAATATTGTATCCACAATTTATCACCGAACTGCATAAACGGACTGATAATCTTGGAAGAAGGGAAGAACTGGTGTGTATGCTTGTTGTCCTGAACCAGGATAATCACCAGATAGGAGACCTGCTAAACATAGCTTATAGAAGTGTGGTCGTGGCAAAGCACCGCATCAAACAGAAGATGCAGTTAGAAGCAGATGAAAATCTTGATAATATCCTCAAAGAAATCATCAAGAAAAACTAAAAGGTTAATTCTCGTCAGGTTTAGTTATCATGTCTTTTAAGAACTCGTCCATATTCGTATTGATATCCATATTCAACTTTTGTTTGAGTCTGTATCTTGATACAATGACACTTCGGTGTGCTATCCCAAGAATGTTTTCTATCTGAAAAGAATTCTGACCTATCGCGATGAGCATACACATAATCTCATCACGATTACTTAGACTGGTGGAATATTCGCGCAACTTACGTATGAACCATGGATATAATACTTCAAAACGTTTTCTGAACAGAACCTCGTTCTTGTCTATCATTATATCCTCTGTGATATTGTCGTTGACATTTTTCTGCTTATCTGTAATCAAAGCATTCAACTTGCTTTCTACTTCTTTCCGTTTCCTCTTTTCTTTTTCTATCTCATTCAAAAGAAAATCATGATTGATTTTCATCATCTTGATTCGTATACGGTACTGATGCCTTTTATAGACATATATAACCGTAAGACTCAACAATGTCATTGCAAGTACTGATAATAAAATTCCCATCATATTTTTCTTTAGATAACACTTGTTTTTGTATTGGTATTGAACTTTGTGCTTCCTTTTCACTTATTTAATGCAAAAATAAAAACTTATTTATCTTATAACAAATTTCACAGGTATACAAAATAGTATACAAATATCTAAAGTATACAAAATAGTATACATTTAGTCCTTTTTGAAGAAAAACAGTGTATCTGGCAAAACAAAAAGCCCCGTCTGTCATTTCGGTTGACAGACGGGGCTTCGGGTGTATTAATAAGTGATTATATCTTATCCATATTGGGGAATACCAATGAGAATATCAGAATGAGCAGACCGATGGTCAGTACGGTGACTGTCTTGGTGTTGCATCCTTTCCATTCTTTGAGCAGGATGCCCCAAACGTTGCTAAACAGTACGTTGAGGGCCATCAGTATACACCATGAGAAAGCCATGATGACACTGTCGGGAGCGAAGAACGACTTACCTAGTCCTAGTCCGAAGAACTGGCAGTACCAGAGTACACCGGCAAGGGCGCAGAACAGGATGTTGTTTGTGAGGACACCTTTCTTCCCGTAGTCGCTGAATGTCTTGTTCTTGGCATTCTGGTACAGACAATAGACAGCATTGGTGATAAAACCGCCCAGGGTAACCATCAGTGTTGCCGGCAATGTCTCAAACAGAGGGTTGACTCCTGCCACCGACAACGGTTTGCCGGCATCCAATCCCAAGGCGAAACAGGCGCTCATCACACCAGCGAGGAGTGCCACCAGCAATCCTTTGGTGAGGGCGAAGTCTTTGATGGCGGCTTTTTTCTCTTCTTCGGTCATATTCTGCGCACGCAGACTGCCTGCATATCCTATCACGGCGATTCCTGCAAGGGTGATGCAGACACCGATAAGCAATGTGAGTCCTTGTCCGTGGAACAGGTCGGTACCCGCGAAGATAGCGGGAAAGAGTGTTCCGAAACCGGCACAGGTGCCCAGAGCGATACTCTGTCCGAGGGCTACACCGAGGTAACGCATGGACAGACCGAATGTGAGTCCGCCTACTCCCCAGAGTACTCCGTAGAAGACGGCTTTGCCTGCCGCTGCGGTATCGGCTGTAAGAATGGCACCCAGGGAACTGCCTTCGGGTACGGCCAGCATGGCGCCCAGCAACGGAAACAGAATCCATGCGAATACGCCCTGTGTGAGCCAGAAGCTCTCCCAGCTCCAGTCTTTTACCTTGTTGATAGGTACGTAAGAACTGGACTGGCAGAAACTTCCGATGGCTATGATGATTAATCCTATGATTACTTCCATGATATGCTATGCAAGTTTAAGCGCGTTTGCTGAGAACTTCTTTTTCATATTGCTGGATAGAAGGAATATATTCCTCTCCGACAGGTACGCCATTTTTCAGGTTGAAATAGTCGAATACAGCACCGAACGGCATACTCTTGGCTTCTTCCAGAAGAGCGAGGCGCTCGAAGTTCTGTCCTGCATCTTCATAGCGGCGCAGTGTGGGCAGTGGCTCCAGCAAAGCCTGGAGGATGCACTTCTGTGTGGCACGTGTACCAACGATATAAGCACCGATACGGTTGATAGATGCGTCGAAATAGTCGAGGCCGATATGGGCGCGGTCGAGTGCGTCGGCACGTACCAGTTCCTTGAACAGGTCGAGCGTCTGGTCGTTCATGATGGTTACATGGTCTGAATCCCAACGTACGGGGCGACTGACGTGCAACATCAGTTCGGGCACGAACAACAGCAGTGAGGCGATCATGTCACTTACATTCTCTGTCTGCTCATAATGACCGGTGTCGAGCGTGTACATCAGTTTACGTGTAGCGCAGTAGCCGGCTACGAAGTCGTGACTTCCCACGGTATAGCTTTCCAGTCCGATACCGAACAGTTTGGCTTCAAGGCAGTTTTTTACGCCATCCAGTTTCTCTGCCAGAATCTCGTCAAGACTCTCGGCGAATATTTCACGGTAACGCTTGCGCTCCACGGTGAGGTCTTTGGAACCGTCGTGTACCCAGATGTTCATGATACATGGGTCGTTCTGAGCCTTACCCATAGCATCTGCAATCTTACGGCAGCGCTTGGTGTGCTCTATCCAGAAATCGCGGATACCTTTGTCTGGGTTAGACAGTGAGAGTTCGCCGCTCTTAGGATGAGAGAATGAAGTGGAGTTGAAATCCAGTTTCATGTTCTGTTCCTTTGCCCAGTCTATCCAACTCTGGAAATGTTTTACCTCCACCTGGTCGCGGTCGACAAACTGACTGCCGAAGTCGCCGTAGGTCTCGTGCAGATTGAGACGATGATTACCTGCCAGCAGACTTTTGGCGAACAGTACATCTCGGCGTACCTCGTCGATGTTACGGGCACGACCGGGATAGTTGCCTGTCGTCTGAATACCGCCTGACAGTGCCTCATTGCGTTCGAAACCTACCACGTCGTCTGCCTGCCAGCAGTGCAGGGATATAGGTGTCTTCTCTAATTGTGCGATAGCTTTGTCTGTGTCTACGCCGATGGCGGCATAGCGTTCTTTGGCTACTTCGTAAGCCTTCTCGATTAATTGTTGTTTCATATTTGCTTAGGTTTTTTATTTTATTATTTGATTTGTTATTGTCTTATCATTTTTGGGCTGTCACATTGAGATATCTCTCGAAGGCGATGTCCCATTTCTCCTTGTCTTTTGGTTCAAATTTCTTTATTTCGATGCTGTGGGCTATGATCTGGCGCATCTCCCATATATCCTTTACGTCACCGGCTGCTTTGGCCTGTAGCATGATGTTGCCGATAGCGGTTCCTTCCTGTGGACCGGCGAGAACCGTTACGCCCAGGGAATCGGCGGTAAACTGGTTGAGGTAGGCGTTGAGCGAACCGCCGCCGATGATGTGAAGTATGTCGACAGGGAACGAAGCCATCTCTTTGAGATAACCGAACACCTGACGGTATCTCAGGGCAAGACTCTCGAATATGCAACGGCAAATCTCTGCATAACCTGTAGGAATATGCTGACCGGTCTGTCTACAATATTCTTGTATGGCATCCTGCATATTGGTCGGGTTGGCAAACATCCCGTCGTCTGGATTGATGATGCTCTGGAATGCTGGTATGGCCATGGCGTCGCTCAATAAGTCGGAATACGACTTCGGTGCATCTGTCCACTCCTTACGGCAGCGCTCCAGCAGCCACATGCCGCATATATTCTTCAGGAAGCGGGTAGTGCCCTCTATTCCTCCCTCGTTGGTGAAGTTGCGCTCATAACTCAGGTCGTTGATAATGGCATCTTTGGTTTCAATGCCCATCAAGCTCCATGTGCCACTGCTCAGGTATGCAAATTTCTCGTCCTTGGCAGGTACGGCGGCGACAGCGCTGCCTGTATCGTGACCGGCTACCGCTATCACCGGTACGGCACCGAGCCCCGTCATCTTCTGCACTTCTTCAGTTAGCGTACCAATGAGGGTTCCCGGGTTGACCATCTTGCCGAACTTGCCGCGCGAGAGACCTATGCTCTCAAGCAGTTTCCCGTCCAGATCTTTCGTCTTGGGGTCGAGTAATTGACTGGTGGAGGCGATGGTATATTCACAGACTTCCTTGCCGGTAAGCATATAACTCAGCGCGTCGGGTACAAAGAGGATCTTGTCTGCAGCCGAGAGTGCCGCGTCGTTGTTCTTGCGCATGGCATAGAGTTGGAACAGTGAGTTGAAGTTCATAAACTGTATACCTGTGATCTTGTATACCTCTTCCTTTTTGACACACTCATTGAAGTATCGGTCCATCATACCGAAGGTATGCGGGTCGCGGTAGGCCAGGGGATTACGCAGAATAGCACCGTCGCTGCCGATGCATACAAAGTCGACACCCCACGTGTCGATACCGATACTGTCGATCTTGATACCTTTCCGGGCGGCAAGTTGGAGTCCTTTGATTATCTCATTGTAAAGAGCGTAGATGTCCCAATAGAAATGTCCGCCAGTCTCAATGAGGTTGTTATCAAAACGTGTTAATTCTTCCGACGATATCTTACCGCCTTTCAGAGAACCTATAATGGTTCTGCCACTTGTAGCTCCTAAGTCGACGGCGAAGTAATTTTTATTTTCCATGATTTGTCTCAGTTTGTATTAACTTTTTCTGTGCAAAAGGCAATGCCTTACTGCCATTACTTAATTATAATGCAAAGATAAATCAATGGAAAATGAACAAACCCCGTTTTTTGATTTTAAATCTGTAAGTTTTGGTATTAACGTCTATTTATCGCAGTTCACTGGGTTTGCGTCCTGTCTTAATCTTAAATCGGGATGAGAAATAATCAGGTGTCTCGAAGTTGAGCCTGTATGCGATTTCCTTTACCGAGAGGTCGGTAGACGTAAGCAGTTCCTTGGCCCGTTGCAGTCGGAGGTCTTGCTGATACAGAGCGGGACTGATACCTGTGTATTCCTTAAACAACTTGCGGAAGGTGGAATAACTGATACCGAAATCTTCGGCCAACTGCTGGATAGTCAGAGGTTCTTCCACACCCTCACGTATGCGCAGTTGAGCGCGCTTGATCATATCTACATGACTGCGGTTCTTGTTCAGCTCGATATTCCTTTCCAACGAGTACATCAGTCCTATCATGTGGTTGACAATACCAGCGAGCAACTGTTGTGTATAGGCAGCCTCTTCTACGGCAGCCTTGTATGCCGAATGATAAAGCTGTACCAGTTCTTCGGAGTAGCCGACATGGTAAATAGGTTTTTCGGGAGAAAGAAAATCCTCTTTCAACCGTACATCCATATTCTGTCCTTTGAATCCGATCCAATAACTTTTCCAACCGGTATGCGGGTCAGGACAATAAGTATGCCATTCGCCGGGAAACAACAAGTGGATATCACCCTCTTTTAGAGGGACGGGCTGTTTGACATGTTCCGATCTGAATGTTCCGCCCCCTTCAATGGTGTAGAGCATCTGGTATTCGCCCAATACTCTTCCTTTTTGCACATCAAAATAATAGCCGTCGGCATGTCCTGTGGTAGGATAGTCGTCACCAGGCATTATTTCTTCATAACCGACAGTTTCGACCATCAGTCCCCAGCGCTTGTCGCGCTCGTTAGTTACTAGATATTTACTTCTCTTCAGCATATTTACATGGTATCCAAATCCAGAATGTAGAGCCTTCACCTTCTTTAGAATCTACGCCGATTCGTCCATGGTAGCGATCAGCGATAGTCTTGCAAATAGAGAGTCCGAGTCCGGTACCTTGCACGAAATCATCAAGTTTGACAAATCGCTCAAAGATTTTCTCTTTTTTATCGTCAGGTATTCCCGACCCGGTATCTTCACAATATATATATAGTCCTTGTTCTTTATATTTATATCCCACTTTGATATATCCTTTTCGGGTGTATTTCACGGCGTTGGTGACAAAGTTGGTGATAACCTGATTCAGTCTGTTGGCGTCAAGACAGGTGTTGAAGGTCTTGTAAGGGTTCACGATCATATATTTGATATCAGGACTGGTAACCCTTTGTTCGAGCGATGTGCAGATTTCATTGAAGTTGACAGCCCAGTCTACATCCTCTGAAACTAAAGTTTGCAGGTTGGTATCCATGTCACTTAATTCCAGGATGTCATTGATAAGTCTGAGCAGCATATCACAATTTTTGTCGATGATACGTAGAAATTCGTTACGTTCATCCTTGCCAAGTCCTTCGAGCAGTTCGGAGAAACCGACGATAGAATTAAGCGGTGTACGTATCTCGTGACTCATGTTTGCAAGAAACAGACTTTTTGTCTGATCACTCTTTTCTGCATTGAGCGTCTCCTCCTTTAGTCTGTTTTGAGTCTGCATCAGTTCTGTGACGTCATGCATCAATCCTCTGTACCCTGTCAGATTCTTTTGGTTGTCATAGACAGGTACGGCTGTTACGGATATCCATTTTTCTTTATCGTATAAGTTGTGCGTGATATGTTGTACAATATTTACGAATTTCGGTTTATCTTTGTTGTCAGCTTTGAGGATATCTGTTATCAAATCTCTGTCCTTGTCTGACAACGCGTTGATATATTCTTCAAAAGTGAAAGTATGCTCATAAGTTTTCATGTCTTTGGAATACTTGATCGTCTTACTTTCAAAATCGGCTATCCATATTCTCGTCTTACTCAGATCAAGGACATATTTGAGCATTTCGGAATAACGCAACAGACTCTTTTCTGTTTTCTTGTATTTATTGGTGTTCTCAAGTAGATTCAGTTGCAGTTGTCTTTCGTATGTTACATCTTTAGCTGATACGATTATATATATCAATTCGTTGTTGTCATCCTTGACAGGTTCCACTTGTAGCTCAAGATATGAATCAAGGCCGTGTGTGGTGACATGTCTTGTGAAATAGGATGAGTGAACTGTTGTCCCATCCATAATAAACTCACCGATATGACTTTTCAGAATGTTATATTTCCCTATGTCGTTTTTCATATCCTCAGTATGGAAAATCTGGCACATTTGTTCATTAGAGTTTACCAGAAAACCGTTCTTGTCATAAAAAGAAAGTCCTATTAGTGCGGAATTAAATATCGTGAGATATTTGTCCGACATCTCTTTATATCGATTGCGCTCATTGATTTCTTCGGTAACATCCTTCCATGTCATAATAACATTGGTTATCTTTTCTTTTTTCTTTTCGGCAATGGCAGTTGTTCCATAATACCTCCATACAGGCTTGTCTTCCTGACCTATGTTATATCTTATGGTCTTTTCTAATGAATGAAGTTCTCCTTTTGCAATTTTCCAAACATCGTCGATAAAATCTTTGTTATCAGGATGAACCCTGGTTGGGTCCCAAGTATTACCTTCTTCGCGTAAATCTTCAGGTTTGAATACAAGCAGATTCGACTTGTCCAGTTTCAGTGCCATCGTCCTCATTCTGAAAAGGTCCTCCGACTGTTTCCTGGCTTTTTTTATCCGGTTTTTCAACACATGATTAAATCCGAGCAAGGCGACAACGGCAATGGCCAGAAACAGCAGTACGAATAAAACGATGTATGAGTTGTCCTTCTGCTTATTCTGATGATTGAACCATTTGGCATGCAGATAGTCTGTTTCACCATTCTGTTGCATACTGGCAAGAGATTCGTCCATACTTTCTGTAATCCATTTGTGGGGGCTGATGAAAAAGATTCCCTGCATAGGAATATTTGCATCAGATATGGTCAGATTGCTGAAACTGTATTTATGGATAAACCATCTGGAAGGTTCTTTTATCCATACCATATATTTGACTTTCCCTACGGATACATCCCTAAGTGCTAGGTGCATGTCGTTCATCCCGATAACATTTTGGGATGGGTATGTTTTCTTGACCAAATCTTCGGAAATGTCACCTTTCTGGACGTATATCATATTGTCTTCCAGATCTTTCAGACTAGGATAAAAATTCATGTCCTTACGGTGGATAATACATATATTATAGAATCCCAATGTGACATTGCCGTAAGAAAGTCCCTTATCTTTATCCGGTCTTCTTGCGCTGATAGATAGGTCGAAATCTTTATTGTCGTACATCTTGATCGCTTTCTCAAAGTCTTGCATGATAAACTGATGCGGTACATTCATCAGAGAGAGGATGCGGTCTACTACTTCGACATTGAATCCAGCAGGCTCGCCGTTGTCGTCAAGATATTCATAAGGAGGGAAATTCCAATCACATAAGACTCTTAGTGGATGTTCTTTTGTAAAAACTTTAAATTTATCAATGTCTGTTTTTGCAGAACAAAACGTTGCAGACATCAAAATGATAGCGAGTGATATAATGATTCTTCTTTTCATACGATTACTTTGTTCTCTATTGCGATTCTTTTACAGGGTATATTTACCCAGACAGTGGTACCACAGCCCTTCTCACTTTCAAGATGAATTTCGCCACCCATGAGTTCTGTGATGGCTTTGCAGAAACTTAATCCCAGACCAGGCCCCCATTCGCTATTATCTGTTTTAACAAATCTGTCAAATACTTTATTCCGCATGTCTTTATCAATTCCACATCCTGTATCTTCCACGAAAAGGACCAATGATCCTTCTTCATAACTGTAGTTGACTTTGATATATCCTTTCTCAGTGAATTTGACAGCATTGTTTAGCATGTTGTCAAGTATTCTGGTTATCAGATAGGAATCGGTCTCCACCGTACATACCTCATTCGAACCTTTCAGGGAAATGAATTCAATATCTTTGTCTTGTAGTTTCTCTTTTGCTATATCACATCTTGATTTGCATAACAATGCTATATCGCAAAGTTCCTTTTTCATCTCAACCATTCCTGCATCTATCTTACTGAGGAACAGTATGTCATTGACAATCTTCAGAAGAATATTCGTGTTTTTCTTTATTTCGCTAACAAAGAACGATTCGTCACTTTCGTTTTGAACTTCGGAAAGTAATTCGGAGAACCCTACAACTGCTTGAAGAGGTGTCCTGATTTCATAACTCATGTTTTTTAAGAAGGCACTTTTAAGTAAGTCAGCTTTCTGTGCTTCTTTTTTCTTCTTTTCGAGTAGATTCTGTGTCTCAGCCAATTCTGTAAAATCGATGGCAAGTCCGAAGAAATGATTGATGTTTTCTTCTTCGTCAAGTTCTGGCATGCCGATAAACTCGTAGTGTATGTCGCGACTTAACTCGGTCTTGGTCTGAATGGAAATGGAAAAGCCTTCGTCAAGACCTCCTTTTATTTTCTGAATGAGTTGTATGGCTTTCTGTTTACTGTCATCAGACAACATCTTCATCCATACATTCTTGCCATATTCCTTTCCTTCTTTTTCTGCATCGTCACTGATTCTGAATGAGAAAGTTTTGACGTTCAACCAGAATAATCTTATTCCGCAACCTTTCAGTATCTGATTGATGCTGTCGGCATACATTCTTATTTCTTCTGTCGCATTTTTCGTCTTGGTAAAGTAGTCTTTGAAATCCTGGAACGATTTGATTTTCTCGGTCTGATCTACAAAACTGGAACAATAACCTGCAACATCCTTTCCGTTGTTGTCAAACACAGGCGCCAGACGTCTTTCTATCATAACATGTCTTTCGGGTATAGCGTCCCTTGTATCATTGCTCTCATTACTTTTTAAATCAATATCTGTGGCAATCCACGAGGATATACCGTTTTCAAAAAACTCATAATCTTTACCCCATATATCATTAACATTCGGCCTCGTCTTTAGAAATGCAGCTTTGTCTTTGATATGAAAGTACTTGCACCATCTGTCGTTTATATCCTTGTATATGCCATCGTTGGTAATGTATGAAATAGCTACCATTGCAGAATTGAATACGGTCTTATATTTCAGAAGCATGTCTTTCTCTTTCGCTTTCCTTTCATAATGCTCGGCGATGTCTTTGTTGGTTCCGATAATGGAGACCGTATTGCCATATTTGTCTTTTTCAAATATACTTGCAACAACATTATATACCCTGACGGTGTTTTTCTCATCAGAAAAATGATTTGTCTGGAATACATCATGTATCTTATTCTTCTTTCCTTCAATCAACAGTTTGAAGTTTGCCTTCATTCTTTCATATTGATTTTTGGAAATGTCGTTTTTGAAATCATCAAGAAGAATACCTTCTTTCATATCTTCTTTATTGTCGAGCCTGAACAGCGTGTTTTTCTTAACATCAAAAATCCAAAGCATAATGCTGCCTGATTTCAGAGCAAGAGCCAATCTTCCGTCAAGTATCTTTATTCGATTGTTCTCTTCATTGATCTTTCGGCGGTATATGAAATTGTAAAGTATCAAAACCAAGAATACGACAACGGCAAAGAGCAAGATTGCAAATATCCACTTCGGCAAGTTTCTATATTTGTCAGTATAAAACCATTCGTCGTATATGGGGGTGAGATTCCCTTTCGCATATTCTAATGAAAAGACAGAATCCAACTTGTGAAGCAGGACGGTGTCGGTTCCCATAAACTTGTATGGTGAGGGTGGCATCCCGTCGATACTTGCTATTTCTATGGAATCAAAGTGATATGTATTCTTAAGATAGGTGAGACTTTGCGAATTCCATACCACATAATCGGCTTTCCTGTTTGCCAGATCATTCATAGCCTTTCTCATGTCCTCATATTTCGAGATGTTGCCAGCCCATCCGGCGTTGATCATTTGGTCGTGCGCTCCACTGCCGTTATGGACGATGATTTTGGCTTTGCTGAGTTCGTCGAAATATGATATATGTACTTCTTTCTTTCTGTACGCAACGGCGTTCACAAGAAAGGTGATGCATTGACTGCAGAATTTAAAGTCGCGTTTATGGTCTCCTGTATATGAACCCCATGACAATTGTGCTTTTCCTTTTTTCAAATCCTCAATGACATCTTCTCTGTATTTGAGTTTTATCACATAAGGAATATTCAGTTTATCGAGAAGGTACTTGGTCATCTCCACATCTATACCAGTAGGTTCGCCATTCTCATTCAGAAAAGAGAGAGGCCACAAGTCCCATAATCCTTCAACAATCAAAGGATGCTGTCGAGTATAAGGGTAATGTGATTTAATATTGTCATTTTCTATGGCTTGCCCTTTTGCCGATATAAGCGGAAGGAGGAAGCATAGTGTAAATATATATATAAATCTAGTATAGATATGGTTGCGCATAAAGTATAGGTGGGTTCTAATAATTATATTTTTTGAGATACTTATTCCGCCAGAGCCCTTTAT
>OCTV010000071.1_pt1 | contig 37132 bp, 34 predicted proteins | sample 1539101 | NCBI WGS metagenome assembly OCTV01 (sample SAMEA3991422, study PRJEB22521) | metagenome | biome: anthropogenic terrestrial biome; feature: sewage plant; material: sludge | place: Sweden | collected 2012-09-26 | reverse complement strand
GCCCATTCGGCCTTGAACATAAAACGATATCCGTATATTAATACAACGAACATCGTTTTTGCTTTATTTTAATTTATTAATTAGCTGATTATTAAAACTGATATTACAAAAAGAGAGTTTTTTAACATCATTTTATTTCCACTGAGCCCATACATCAGGACAATACCCGACAGTTGCATCCTTGCCATTGCGGACAATCGGCGTTTTATAAAGCTCCGGACATTCCATAAGCTTATCCTGTTTTGCATTATCAAGCAGATATTTTATCATACAATATTCTTTAGATTTCTGATCTATAAGTGCATCAATATCTTTTACGGATTTTAATACACTTAAAAATTCACCGTTACTTAGTCCTTTATCTATGATATTAACCGACTGATATCTGATCCCTCTTTCTTTAAAATAACGTTCTGCTTTTTTTGTTTCAAAGCACTTCGGCTTTCCAAATATTTGTATATTCATTTTTATACCTTTCTGACATTTGTTTTATTAAAATAAGTTCAAATAATTTTAGTGCCGCAAAATTCTGATCAGTGTTCAGTCATTTATCAAAATTTGGTCAATAAATAGATGCATTTTATCTAATATTTTAAGATTAAAGGCATGTTGTCTGATTATGCATTACTGTATTTCTTCGGACTGTTTTTTTTCATCAGGTGCAAATCCCTTATCATCAGGTCTGCCTTCTCCCGGGACAAAATTTTCGTCAGGAACAAAATCTCCTCTGTTTCCACCCTGCGGCTTTTCAGGCTTTTCTCCGTTTTGAAATGGCATTCCTCCATGATTTCCTCCGCCCATCGGCCCCTGAAACTGACCTATTGTTGTAACAGACGATGAAGGTTTACAATTTCCAGCTTCTGTTCCTGATAAAAGTGTTCCGCCTTCTGCAAATCCATCATCATTTAATGTACCGCTGTATTTACCATCTTTATAAATATAGTACTTGTTATTCTTTTTTATTTCAGGTGTACTTATAACCATGGCCTCTGAAGTCTTAGATACCTTAAATGCAACTATTACATTATTTTTTTCATCAGTAAGGCTGCAAATAGTACCAGCATCTGCAGATAATGAAGCTATTGCTATGCTGTTTTGTTTTGAATCTGAAGAAGGAAGCTCGAACATTCCTGCACTTCCTGCAGCTACAAGAACTCCGCCATTAACACTTATGCTGTTATTCTGATCACCGTAGTCAAGAGGTCCGTCTCCATTGCTTACAGGTCCGTTTACTATAACTACACCGTCATTTATTTCTATATTTCCGTTGGAATCAAGTCCGTCTCCTGATGCATCAACACAAAGATATCCACCATTGACAGAAAACATTGGTTCCTTGGAATTATCAGAAGCTGAAGCATTTACACCATCATCTGATGATACTATATAAACGACTCCGTCATTTATTCTTATAGCTGAACCTTCTAATCCCTCATAACTTTTTTTAATGCAGACTTCTCCTCCGTTTATCTCCATATCTTCTGTTGCATGAATACCGTCATCTCCTGACAGAATATTCAGTTTCCCTGAATTAATCATTACAGTATTATCTGAATGGATTGAATCATCAGCACTGTTTATTTTAATTGTTCCATTGTCAATGAGTATCTTATTTCCAGACTTTATGCCCCTACATCCTGAAGATGTTTCCTCAGATACTGTATCTGTTTCCCCTGTTAATGTACTTGTTTTATCTGTTACTGTACCTGGTTTATCGTTCTGGTTGAAATTTTTGCCGCCGAATCCTCCTTTTCCTCCTCCCATCATATCATCCGGAATATGATTTCTGCCATTTGTACTTCCGTCTCCTGACGTTATATTAAATGTTCCATCCTTAATATTAACGGCATTATCAGCCTGAATTCCATCTTTAGCAGTCTGAATATCAAAAGTGCCACCTTCTATAACTATATTTCCTTTTTCAGTATCAGTATCATTGGTTGTTTTTATACCATCACCTTCTGATTGAATACTGAATTCTGCATCTCTGACTGCTACAAGATCACGACCGATTATCGCGTCATCAGCTGCTTTAATTTTAAAATCACCTGACACAAATTTAAGCTTATCCTTTGATACTATAGCGTCACAGAATCCAGCTGACACATTAAGAGTTCCTGCTCCGTTAAAAGTCAGATCAGATTTGCTGTAAATTGTACCTTTTGGCATATCATTATCATCATCTGATATTGTTCTTGCAGTATCGCCTATAATATTATCTGTACCGTTTACAAGCGTAATAATTACTTTATCAGCTGAAATAACATTTAAAGGTGCTGTGGTGCTGCAGTTTATTGATAATCCGTTAAATACAAGACGGACTGCCTTCTCATCTGAACTGTTAACTATTACATTGCCTTCATTTATATTTCCACTGAGCAGATACGTTCCAGCTGATGTAATATTAAGTGTTGACCCGGAAGCTGATGCACCTCTGCCCTCTACCTTAAAACCGCTGTCGGAAGCTGACACAATAGTACAATCATCATCCCATTTATATGTCAACTCTTTTTCTGTATAACTGACATCATATTCACTGTTTTTATTTTTCTGTAATTTGTCTGAATCTCCGGAAGAAGTCTGAGAATCCAATAATACTTTTTCAGTTACAGAATTTTCTGTTTGTAATATTTTACTGGTATTGTTTTTTGCGCTGCATGATGTAATCTGTATAGCTATTGCAATCATAATAAATGAAGATAATACTGTATTTACACTACGTCTTGTTCTTCTTTCTATCATATCTGAATTCCTTCCTTCAATAAAAATCATACTCTTCATATCTGATATTTTACTATATCAAATATATTCTTATGAAGTGAAGTAAACGTGCAGTCTTAATGAAAATTTTATGAAAACATAAAAAAGATCACATTGTTTTTGTTACTGATCTATGCTATAATCAATTCAACTATTAAATTAGAATGAGGTGCTTTATGCTGTCAGATCTTAACCTTAATCAGTATAAAATATTCTATACAGTCGCCGCGCTCGGAAACATAAGTCGTGCATCAGAACATCTTTTTATAAGTCAGCCTGCTATAAGCAAATCAATATCCAAACTTGAACAAAGTATGGACACAACATTATTTATCCGTAACCACCGTGGAGTACTTCTTACTGATGAAGGAAAAATTTTATATGAAAACCTTAAAACTGCGTTTGAAGCAATTGAAAGTGCCCAGAACAGAATAAAGAAAATATCACAGCTTGATATAGGACATGTAAAAATTGGTGCAAGCGCCACATTATGCAGATATATTCTCGTTCCATATCTTCAGACATTTGTAAAAACTTATCCGCATATAAAAATAACAATTGAATGTCAGTCATCAGTCCAGGCTCTTCATGCTCTTGAGAACAATAAAATTGATGTAGCACTTACAGTAAAGCCATCATCAGCAAAACCGTTTGATTTTTTTTCACTTGGTGAAATTGAAGATATATTTGTCGCTTCACAATCGTATCTGGACAATCTGAAACTTCGTGAAAACAGCTCAGATACTCTCACTGAAGCATCGCAGACAGAGATATTTGCGAAATCAAATCTTATGATCCTTGATGAACAAAATCTTACCCGAAAATATATTGATTCATATCTGCATGAAAATAATATTGAAGCTACACATGCTATAGAAATAAACAATATGGATCTTCTTGTTGAATTTGCTAAAATTGGTCTTGGAATAGCATGTGTTATAAAAGAATTTGTAAATCAGGATATTGTCAGCGGTGACATTATACAAATCCCATTGCATAAACCAATACGAAAAAGAGAAATCGGATTTGTGTATATGAAAAACAATACTCTTACATCATCAGTCAGAAAGTTTATCAATCATTATAAATGTAAATAAAATATACATTATGGGCATTAATTGAACATAAAGATTGCTGTATGAGCATAATTTGTATATATAGTAGAAAAATGTTATTAGATATTTGTTACATTTTTTCATTACATATGTAATTGACAATAATACACACTTATGTTATCATTAATTATATTGTTGAAAAAATAATAATATAATGAATGGATGTGACGTCTTATGGTTAAAATTGCTGTATGTGAGGATAATCCTATAACTAGAAGGCTTATCGTTGAAATGATTAATAATATAAAATCACTTACAGTTTTTACTATTTCGCAATTTTCATCCAAAGCCGATTTTAATGATGATGAGCCTCTCAACTCAGACATAATTCTTATGAGTGGTGACTTTAATTCCAGATATGGAACAAATGGTTTTGAAATAACTAAATCACTTCGTAAAAAGGGGTGTAATGCAAATATAATTTTTATTACTTCATTTTCAGACAATGTATATCAGTCATTTGAATTAAAGCCTTTCAGATGTATTCTGAAACCTGCAAGTTTTGAAGAACTTGAAGAATCTATAACATCATCTATTAACTATCTTGCTTCATCATCATCTATACAGATTAAAATTAATCATTCAAATGTTACACTTAATCTTAACGATATTATTTATCTTGAATCTGATAAACGATATATTAACATACGTACAGTAAATAATACTTATGTAGCTATAGAAAAGCTAGGTACTTTTGAAGAAATGCTGTCAAATCGTTTCTTTTTCCGCACACACCGGACATACATAGTGAACTTTAAACACATATCCAATATAAATAATCCTTTAATTGAAATGAAAAACGGTGAATGTGTTATTCTAAGCCGGCAAAAAAAAGCAGCATTTGACGACGCATATACAAATTTTCTTAAACAGAATTTTATATGATTTATTATGATAAAAAAACACTTAGATGTTTGGTGCTTAAAAAAAGCTCTGTCAGACTTAAACAAAAAAATAAACGGAGAATATGATTTGAAATTACAAATTATATTCTCCGTTTATTAATATTTCCACATATCAGGTAGATTACGGCTATGTGGTAAGCTTAAAGAAATATCTCATACAAACATAATTTTTGACTCTTCCCCATTTAACATCAAAACTAACATAGTAATCTTTTGCGTCTTCAAAAACAATATTAAGTGTATCAGTTTCATATAACATTTTAAAATCCGAATCATAAATTTTATATGTAATATCACTTTTTTCTTTATCAATAAATAAACCTTTATATTGTACCTTAACGCCGCTGTCTGTATCATCTGTGTTATCCGGTTTTTTAGCTGATATAAGAGAATCTGCCTCATCACTTAGAACAGGCTCATCATATTCTTCTATATCATCCTTATACCTTTTTGAAACTTTTACCCCTGTAAGCTCGTAAACATCCTCATCGCATATCAGGTTTACATCTCCCACATTTTTCATATCATTATCAGACGTTAATAATAGAAACACACCACACAAAAAAATTGCTGCAAAAATTAATGTAAGTATTTTCTTTCTCATATACTTCCTCCAAAGCTGATTTTTCACATAAGGAAACTGCCTTGATTTTAAAGCGTAACAAAACAGTTAATACCACCTGTTGCATATTAATTATATTGTACTATAAATATATATTTTTTTCAATAGCTGTTCTTACATATTAGAATATATAATAAATTTATATTCATCAACCCATTAAACGGCAGAATAATTAAAAGAAAATTATTTTTGTAACGCTTACATAACATATACTGTATGTTTAATAAAATAACTCCCGATCAATCTGAATTACTTCTTTTAAATCTTTCAAGTAAAAATTCAATTATTTCTTTCATTGATTCACAGTGAATCAGAGCTTTCTTCATTCCTCTTATATATCCTATTTTATCTCCTTCAGCAAGTAAAGTATGTGCATGTGACATAAAATATCCGAACTGATAAAGCGGAGGAAGTATATCTATATCATCATCATTTAAAACCTCGGGATTATATATATTCAATACATAATCACCCAGGAGGGAAACAAACCGCACATACAAATCATATCTATCATCATCATTAAGACTGAAGCTTCTGTATGATGCTTTCTCACATGCAGATGTAATCCAGTAAAATCTTTTTATACTTGTCATAAAGCTTTCAGGTATACCATATTCAAAAACATATCCGGCAAAATCATCATTTGCATTTGCAATTGTCTCAAGCTGTGAACGGAAGATTTTCGGATTCATATTATCAACTGCAGCAGATATATCAACTTTATACTTTACGGCAAGATAAACAGCCTCAGCATATCCGTCAGACCAGTTGTCCACGTTGTTTACAAATTCAAGAAGTTTATCGTTAAAACCGTCTGTACCTTGTTCAATTACAAGATTCATAAGTTCAATATATTTTCCTGAAACTCCACTGTTTATTACATCTATAGCATATCTGTGGCGTTCATCTGTCGTTACAAGTGAATAATATACACTTTCAAGCATAAACAACGCAAGAGAAAGTTTGTCTTTATCATTGAGAACCTCAATTTTTGAATAATATATCGCCATCATTTTATAGTTTTTCTGACTTTTGCATATTTCTCTGAGTGTTCCAAGAAGTGTTCTGAACTCTTCTCCCTTAAGCCCCTTAACATCCAATTTTTCCAGCATACTGTATGCTTCTTCATATCTGCGTAGTTTCTGCAGACATAATACAGCAGAGTATATAGATTTATCATAATCATAATCAGTAAGTCCATATACAGGGTGAGCAGATATATCAGTTATATCAAGTTTATCATCTTTATAATCACGATATAATTTCATATAATTTATATATTCTTTATATGCTTCTTCATATCTTGCAAGAGCTGACAATATATTAGCCTTATGCAATATAACAGCTATTGTTGCAACATATCTGCTGCAGTCTCCTGCATCTTTATAATAGTCACTGCACAGTTCAAGAGAATACTCAGGACTAATTTTTTTATAATAATTAATCGCCTGCATATATACAACATTTCCATAGAGATGCCTTCTGTTTTTTTTCAGAAGTTCCAATGCTTCTTCAATATATTTTTCTTCCTCTAACGATTCAAAAGCACAGCCATCAAGAAGATGACTAAGAATCCTTATATCATCAGGATTCTTTTTGTATTCTTCTCTCATTAATGCAAGATTTCTTTCTTTTTTGTTTCTGTTCTGTAAGTCTGAATAAAAACAGTATCCTGTATGATGAAGTATCGTTGAGAAATATCCCAGAGGATAACGTAGACCTATTCCCTCATGAATAGAACCTATAAATCTTACATGATCCTCATCAAGTCGGTGAAATCTTGCCAGACATCCATCTGCATAATCAGTTTTTTCAGGATTACAATAACTTCTTACCATTATTTCAAGTGTTTTATACTTCTGACAAAGTTCAGGTATACTGAAAAAATGCACCATTTCTCCGATATCGTCATCAAGATATTCATCCGCATCTAAAAACATAAACCACTGTCCGCGTGCCTTCTCAAGAGTAGAATTTCTTGCTGCAGCAAAATCATTTATCCATTCAAAATGAAAAACATTATCAGTATACCTCTTTGCAATTTCAACTGTAGAATCAGTAGAACCTGTATCTGCAATAATAAGTTCACAGCTTATAGCTGCCATAAGGGGTTTTAATGATTCGAGACATCTTCCAAGTACCTTTTCCTCATTTTTTACTATCATGCCTATTGATAGAATAATTTTTTCATCATTTTGTTTGTTAACTGTATTTATCTTCACTTTCATTTTTTCTCACATCTTCTCTTCCTGATTTATTTAAAAACTTATAGGGCTATAGCAAACAACTATAGCCCTATAATCCCCAAACCCTATATTAATTTTATACAGCCACGATTTTACCCCACGAAACCATATATTTTTTTAAAAAGTCTACTGAAGAAGTGACAGCACGTTCTGTGGCTGAGAGTTTGCCTGAGCCAACATAGCCTGTGCAGCCTGTGAAACAACGTTCTTACTTGTGTAAGCCATCATCTCACTTGCCATATCAGTATCACGGATACGGCTATTTGCAGCTGTAATATTTTCAGAAGCTGTAGTAAGGTTATTAACTGTATGATCTAATCTGTTCTGCTGAGCACCAAGTTTGCCTCTTTCATCAGATACGTAGTTACTTACAAGACGTATAGCATCTGCTGCTGCTGATGCGCTGTCCTTATCGCTGATATCAATTGAAATACCACTCTGATACATTGAAGCACTGGATGCGCCATGTACGTTTGTACTGCTACCGAAATAGTTCGCCCTTGTTGCACCTGAAACATTACCGTCAAGGTCAGTAGCATCATTTGTCTTATTAACAAATCCTGATACAGCTGCAAACAATTTATCTGTATGGAAATCATTGATTGTTACCTGAAGCTTATCAGCTGTTGTTGAAGTTTCACCTATCTGAAGTCTTACACCGCTCATAGCGTTGCATGAATATGCGTATGTATTTCCTGCTGAAGTACTACTTAATGTAATTGCATTTGTAGAACCGATAGATCCATCCATAAGCTTCTGGTTGTTGAAGTTAGCTGTAGTAGCTATTCTGTCTATCTCTGAACAAAGTTCATCCATTTCATCTTGAAGTGAATTACGGTCTTCGTCTGTAAGAACACCGTTGGCAGACTTTTCAGAAAGTTCAACCATTCTGTTAAGAATTTCATGAGTCTCACTCATATAACCTTCAGCTGTCTGAATAAGGTTTGCACCGTCTTCGCAGTTAGCTGATGCTGTATCCAATGCTTTTATCTGAGCTTTCATTTTTTCGGATATTGCAAGACCTGAAGCATCGTCTGCAGCCTTGTTGATATTAAAACCTGAAGCTAATTTCTGCATTGAGTTCGCTTGTGATTTACTTGATTTTCCTAATGAATTATTGGCGTTAAGAGACGCCATATTAGTTCTAACTACCATTCCCATAATAAATACCTCCATGTAATATATTTTTTATAAAGAAACATCCTTGTTTCTTTTTCGACTGTTTAGAATATAACATCTTACAGTTACTCAATGGGCCCTTATCTTTCACCTTCAGAAGTTAATCTTTGTTTTTTGCTTACAATATATATATCGTCTGTTTAATCAAAAGTTAAACAGCAAATTATAAATAATATTCTGGTATTTTTTTATGCATATTAAACAAAACAGTAAACACAATTATGCCAATAAGAGACATTTAGACAGAAATCTGTTTGTTTTTATTCTTCAACGTCTTCAGAGCAAAAAACTTATATATTCATGCCTGATTTATTGTTTAGTTGCACACATTTGAAAAACAGCATCCGTTCCGATGCTGTTTTTCAGTTATTTGGTGTAATAATATTTTCTAAACCTGCATAAGGTCTACCTTTATTTCATTATTTATAAATGTAACTCGGCAGTTTTTGCTTTCTTTCTTTATAGCTACAGTCTGGCCTCCTATTGTGACGCTTACTACTGGATATATACAATCACAATAAAGCTTTGCATTAGAAAGTCCTCTTATCAGATCAACAGACGTTTTTGAAAGGCGTTTCTCCATCTGACTTTTCTGGATAATTCTCATCTGGAACTGAAGTTTAAGCTGATTAAGCAGTTTCTTACGTTCAGGTGAAACAGAAGCATTTTTCCCCTCTATATAATTAATATTCTGCTGCATCTTTGATATATTCTCTTTTACTATCTCAATATTTCTTATGAGATATTCCTTTTTTTCAATATCACTCGGAGCAGAACCAAGAATTATTTTTGTATCGATACTGCTATTATTTTTTGAACCTATAGCCATTGCCTTTACAGTTTTTCCTGCAGTAATCCTTCCTCCTGTTATGCTTCCATTTTCTGAATTAACCGTAACTGAATCATCCGTTGAAACGTCCGACCAGAGTATACTTCCTACATTTATACTTCCCTTGGCATAAATACAGCAATTCTCCACATGCTTTGCCCCGAAGGTTCCTCCACATCTTATATTTGTCTTTTTACCCCCAAGTACACTATGTTCAATAGATATTTTTCCTCCTACAATAAGTGTACATGGTTCTACTGTACCTTTTACAAGCAGATCACCGCCTACTTTAATCGTAAATCCTTCTCTTATATCACCATTTACAATAAGATCACCCTGAAAATCAATGTTTCCAACTGAACTGTCAACGTCTCCTTCTATTCTAAGCAGTTTCTGAACTCTGAATTTTCCGTTTTCATATTTTACCTCACCGTCAATCTTGGCAACGAGTTTTGTTCTGTTCTCCGTAAGCTCTGTATTCATACCCTGAGGTACATCAAGATATTTTCCATCCTCACTCTTTGATATCTGATTTGTAACCGTATGCCCGTCTGTTCCCTTTGTCGGCGGTATAATATCACATATTGTTTCACCCTTGGCAACGCTTGCTATTGTATTAAGTTCCCTGTAATTTACTTTTCCATGCTGATCTTCCTTGAGCTGAATCTTTCTTTCACGGCTTATAAGTTCATTTACACTTCCGTCTTTGCCGCGGACAGGATCCACACCGGTAGATATCTGTATAATTTTAAAGTAAAGCTTTTCCTTTACGATTTTATGAATCATAAATTTATCAACGCCATATGTAATATCCTTATCATTGAGAAGTTTTTGTATATCATCTTCGCTGATATCATTTTTTTCTTTTACAGGCGGGAAAATAAAGATCCATGCTCTTATTTTATCTTCTGACAATCTGAACTTTATAGCAGCATCTTCAGATACGTCATCAGTACTTTCTTCTTCAGAAGTATCTTCACCATGCTCCTGCTCCTGAAGAACCTTTTCTATATATTCATCTACAGCTGCATCGGGTACTTCAAACGGAATATCATTTTCAAGAGTTATACCTAAAGATTCAAGTTCCTTGACTGCCTCATCAAAGCTCTCAAAGCCTCCGAGTGATTTTAGATTTATTAAATTTTTGTTATTTTCATCAGATATTTCCTCTTTAAGTTGTAAATTATCTATACCTTTGGTTGATTGTATTCCACTGAATATATTTCTTAAATTATACATAAGTGATGCATATTTTTCAATATCTCTTTCAAAATTAAGAATTTCTTTTTCATTATCATCCAGCTTGTCTTCTGCAGATTCCGAATTTAATTGATTGTTTTCGTCTTTCTGATACATATTGTCTGCAGAATATGCCATTTTACTATTATGGAGCCATATCTCATGTGCTGCTTCAATATGTTCACTCATATATTCAAGCGGTTCAAAATAAATATCATCCTGAGTCTTACTCCATTGTGACCAGAGTCTATATACATATGTATCTTTTCCCATAATAAGCAAAGGTGATAACTCCTTTTCACAGAGTCTTCTCGGATCATCATTTGCACTTGAATGAATTATTTCTTTGACATCCTGTTCACTTTCAACTGTCATATCTTTTTCTTTTAAATCTGCAATAAATGCATCTATTTCTTCATCAGAAAAACCCTTCTTGTGATTTTTATTTTCTGATTTCCAAAGACCAAACCCCATTAAATCCCCCCCTTACTCTATAAAATTTTTTATTTTGAATTGTTTCCGCTAAGAAATTCACGTTGCTTCTGAAATAAGAACGAACACAGCGTATCAGTGTCATCATTATCTCCTGTGCTGTGAATTATCTCACAGCCATAATTAATATATCCTTCATTGTCTTCTTCATTTATTATTCGTACTATTCTGCACCAAATACTTGTATCTTTTTTTCTGCTTAGTTTTGCTTCAACCATAATCAGCATACCGGTTTGAAAGCTATATTTACTTATAAATCTAAGACCACTCAGACTCATGTCTTTAATTATAATATCTGTTTCATCAGTTTTACCGCCGTTTGCATTTTCCGTAAATACAGCCTTTGAATTCAAACTCATATCTACACGGAAAAAGTTTCTTCTCTCACAATCAACAATACTGACGATGCTTACTATACTTAGTTCTGCTCTTGACGATGTGTATACATTTCCAACAAGTACTCTGAAACCAAGTTTTGTATTAAACACATTGATTTTTAAAAGAGTTCCATAATCGACAATCTGCATATCCTTATCTTTATTTGCTATTTTTATATACTTTGCAGATATTTCCTTGATTCTTCCTGTAGAAATTAATGCGTTTTCCATTGTCTTGATCTCGCATAAAGATCCTGTGTATTCATCTGGAATTGGTAAAATGGACATATAAAATCCTCCCCCATTCGTATATTTGTCACTACTCAGCCATTTATTCGGTCTTTTCAGGCGTAGGCAATTTAAAATCACGTTTTAAGCCAGGTCTGACCTTAATATATAATTTTTCCGGTTTTTACATAATCCGATAAACAAGGTGTTTTTATTTATTAAGATCGCTGGCAGCTTTCATCAGTCTTATATAAATAGCAGCCACTATCTCATATAAATCAGGTGGGATAGTACTCCCCACATCAAGCATACATAACAATGATGCTGCACTGTCATCACGGAAAACCGGTATGCCGTTCTGCTCAGCTATTTCAATTATCTTATTTGCTATTTCACCATAGCCAGAAGCAATTATTACAGGTGCAAGATCACTATCAGAATTGTATTTTAATGCTACTGCCTTGTTATCTTTCTTATATTTTGACATTAATACCAGTCCTTTTAGATGACAGTCCTCTAAATACATTAATAAGCGAACTTGGATGTTCACTTTTACTCACTGCTACATCTGTAATTTTATAATCTGAAAAATCAGCACAATGTTTTAAGTCAGACACTGTTTCTTTTATATATTCTGTAAACTCCTCCAGACAACGAAGTGAAAGACTGATATGAAGATCTTTTACACACAGCTCAGCTTCTATTTTACCTATATTGTCAATATCAAATACAATAAGCATATGTATAGCTTTTGAAGCTATACCTGTGTCAGGATCAGCGTCCTCTTCATCCGGATCAATCCACATTTCTGCAAATGCTGCAATATCTCCATATTCAACAGGAATAATGTAATGCAGCAATGGAGTAAAATTGCTTGGTGATGACAGCATACTGTGAATAATGTTTTCTACGCTGTCAGACTGAAATGCCTTTATTTCATCATTTTCACTCTGCATCTTAAGAATTTCAGTTATTATATTCATTACACTTGATTCAGACAGTGAAGATGATAAATCATGATTTTCGTATACCGAAAGATGATTATAGAGTAACTGTAAAAAAAGTGATTTGTCATCTTCATTCATCATTGTCATAAGTTTATTGGCCGAATCTGTTACCAGATCAGGATTATTATTATACCTTGAAAGATTATATCTTGTCATAGATATTATTCTTGATAGCTTTTCTGAAAACAGTATACTTTTCTCGATATTTTCAAGAAGAGATAATGCTTCATCTTTTATTTGTTTATAGTCAATTTCAGAGTTGTGAAATCTGAGTTTTTCTGCAAATTCAGCAAGTCTGGCAGAAAGTTCACCAAATGGTTTCATTTCTTCAGAAAGGTAACTGAAACTTCCTGAAAGTGCAAAAAGGATATCACCCTTGCTTTTTTCAGAATTTACAGCCTTAAGTACTGATATTACAGCATTTTTCATATCTTCACTGCTGCTTTTGCCAAGTATATCACGAAGGAAATCAAACAGCTCTCCCTTGAATGCAGTAGATGCATTCTCCTGATTGATCATTTCATCAGCAATGTCCTCCGGCAGAATATTAAGTTGTCCGAAAAGCTGTTGTATTTCCTCTGTAAATGCCTTGCTTTGCAGAGGTAAAAGTGCCACTATATCCATCATCATGTAAATATTACGTATAAAGCCTATTGTTACATCAGGATTTTTCAGAAGGTTCATAAATGTTGCCGGGCCCTTCTGATTTTCTATGATCCCATTATTCTGTTTAAGTAATTCAGAATCCGCCAGGGTTTGTTTTACCTTAGAGGTATTCTGAAAATCAACCTTTTCAGCTTCAGGTGATTTTTGCTCTTTTACCGGCTGTACAACGTTTCTGTTTGTTATAGGCGTTGTAAATTTCTCTACATTAGCCATACCCATCTCCTTATTTCTTATCTATCATTTCTGTAGCTTTATTATCATCCTCTCAAAGAATTAATCAGTTGTTCTATTTCATCTGCAGTTGTAACTACTTTGGCTGAAAACTGATATGCCCTTTGTGCAATGATAAGATTAGTCATTTCCTGAGAAAGTTCAACATTTGAACGTTCGAGTGAACCCTGATGGATGGTGTAATCTGTTGCCAGACGAGGGACCCCTGAATTTTCACTCTGCAAAAAGCTTCCTCCGTCTGTTCTTGTAAGCCCTGATGGATTATCAAATGAAAAAACACCCAGCTGGATCTTGACATTTTCAGTATTAATGTTTCTTGTATCAGGATCATATCCAATCTGAATCTTCTGATTAGCAGAATTAAGGACATATTTACCGTCAGAATTAACCAGATACGCTGCATCTTCTTCTACACTTACATCAAAACATCCATTACGTGTATACTCTATTGACTGATCATCATTCATCAGTCCAAAAAGCCCGTCTCCTGCAATAGCAAAATCAAGAGCATAGTCAGTAGATGCAAACGCTCCCTGCGTAAATATCAGAGCATCATTCTGTACCTTTACACCGTGACCTGCTTTTATTTTTTCATCATCACCAAGCTCACGATTTTTATTTGCATCCATATTGGTATAAACAAGATCCCGGAATTCAGGTATTGTCGTTTTATAACCAGTAGTTGATGAATTTGTAATGTTATGGCCTACAATATTAATATTTGTCTGATATGCTTTCAGGCCTGAAGCACCCGTATAAAAAGCTGTGTTCATATAATTAATCCCCTTTAATTTTTTCAAGAAATACTTGAAAGCATTGCTGTTTTTCCATTCATAGTGTCAACCGTTTTAAGTGCTGAAGCACATGCCTGAAGTGCTCTCTGAGCTTCAATAAGCTTTGTATATTCATCATTCATATCTACATTTGACTGCTCAAGCTGATGCTGATAAACTGTTGTTGTATTAACTTCTTCAGTCTGTCCGGCAGTATAAAAACCATTGTTAAGTCTTGTTACCTGTGCATCATCTGTCGGTGCTGTTATAAGAAGCCTGTCAATATATCTTCCGTCAGAATCATATACCAGACCATGAGGTGTAATTGAAAAATCCGAACCCTTTACAAGAAGATCACCGTTTCTTCCCTGTACTCTTCCTATTCCTTCAGATATAAGATAACCTTCATTATCTACATTAAAATTTCCGTTGCGTGTAAGGTATGTATTCAGATTTCCGGATATATTAAAATAACCATTGCCCACAAGAGCAAGATCATAAGGATTTCCGGTTTCCTTAAGATAACTTTCGTCACTGATTGTATCTACAACATCAGTTATTACTGCCGGATCTCCCTGTCCTATATTCGTATAAACCCCGTTTTCAAGCCTGTTAAGATAATTTTGCTCAAATGTAGTCGATACAAGCCTTTGTGCTTTATATCCTGCAGTCTGATTGTTTGATATGTTGTTTCCAATAACATTTACTGCTCTTTGTTGATTAAGTATTCCTGAACCTGCTGTATAAAACCCTGATAACATTATAACCCCTCCTGAAATTTAATTATCCAGATAATCCGACATTTTATTTTTTATTTTGGTAACAGCCTTTGTACTTATCTGAGATACTCTTTGGATACTTACGTCAAGAACCTGTGCAATTTCACTAAGATTAAGATTTTCAAAATAATAAAGTGTTATTACAAGCTTCTCTCTTTCACTCAGTTGACTTATTACATCTTTAAGCTGCTGTCTGAGTTCTTTTCTTATAAAGCATTTTTCCGGAGTAAGACCATCTGTTGATGCAGTCTCCAGAACCGACCCCATCTGATTTACATTCTGTATCAGTTCTTCAAATGAGAATGTGACTGAATTTGCCACCTCATTATTATATTGTCTGAGTTTATTTACAGATATGCCAAGCTTGGCTGCGAGCTCCGCATCATCCGGATTCCGCCTGAGCTCTGTACAGAGTTCTGCTCTTGCGTTAGATATTTCTTTTGCTGCTGTTCTTACTCTTCTCGGAATCCAGTCCTGCTTTCGTACAAGATCTATTATCCCGCCCCTTATTCTCATAAATGCATAGGATTCAAATTTGATTCCCTTTGAGCTGTCATACTTATCAATACAATCTATCAGAGTTATCATTCCCTGATTGACCATATCTTCTATCTGAGCATACCCTGATGTAAGGCCTCTCAGCTGCATTGCAGCCGACTTTGATATATAACTGAAATTTAAAACCATCATATTTCTGAGTTTTATATCACCGGTCTGTTTATACTGGTCATGGATTTTAATAAATTCTTCTTCTGTCATTCTGCTTCTACTGTCTGTGGTATTTTCAGATATACTGCTCACATTTATCACCTCTTAACCTCTTCAAGATTATATATTAAAAAAGGACTTCTGATTATTAATAATGCAGAAACAGTTTAAGGCTGGTCGTACGCCCTTATAAATATTTATGTGCTTATTGCTATGTTTCCAAGTGCCTGTATCTGTACCTGAGTATCAATCTCACTGAATGACAGTACAACAATATTCGGATAAAACTGATCTATAAGCTTTTTAAAATAAATTCTTACAATAGGAGAGGTAAGTACTACCGGTGTCTGTACAAGCTCTTTTATCTTATCAATTTGATTCGTTGCAGCAGTAACTATCTTCTGTATACTCTGCTGATCAAGTGCAAGATATGAACCATTATCAAGCTTTTTAACAGCCCCCATAATAAGGTTTTCCACACTTGGATCAAGACTGATAACCTTCATCTGGTTTGCTTCTGTAAATTTATGTGATATTGTTCTCTTGAGTGACTGTCTTACATACTCTGTAAGCATATCTGTATCTTTAATCTTAACACCATAATCACCAAGTGTTTCAAGAATTGTTTCAAGATCCTTGATAGGAACATCTTCCTGAAGCAACCGGCCCAGTATTTTCTGTAAATCACTTATAGAAATTATAGACGGTACAGTCTCATTAACGATTTCTGCATTGGTTTTCTTAAGATTTTCAAGCATATGATTTATCTCTGCCCTGTTTAATATCTCATATGCATGTGATTTTATTACCTCTGAAAGATGTGTTATTATTACTGATGTAGGATCAATAAGTGTATAGCCAAGAAGCTCTGCTTTTACTTTTTTATCTTCACTGATCCACTTTGCCTTGATTCCGAATGTCGGTTCAATAGTATCAATTCCTTCAATTACATCTTCTGCTTCAGAAGGTGCAAGTCCAAGATAATGATCAATAAGAATATCTCCCTTTGCAACTTCTTCACCCTTTATACATATAGAATACTGGTTAGGATTTATCACGCTGCTGTCTTTTAACTGTACAGGAGGTACAACCATACCCATTTCCATTGCATACTGTTTCCTGAACATTACAACACGGTCAAGAAAGCTTCCGCCGCTTGCTTCATCAACAAGCGGAATAAGACTATATCCGAAATCAATTCTTAACTGTTCAACATTAAGAAGTTCATAAAGATTTTCGATATTTCTGTAATATGCAGCCTCACTGACAATTTCCTCTTTTGGTTTCTCTGCTTCGCTTACCGCTGCTGGTATTTTGCTCTTCCGGCTAAGAATTATTCCCAGACCAATAAGGAGTGATGAAAATAATATAAGCTGTACAGGCGGAAATCCTATAAATATAAGGAATAAAAGTGCTACACCCGAAAGAATAAGAACTTTTGGCTGTGCAAAGAACTGCTTTGTAAAATCTGAATTAAGATCTGATTCTGAAGCCGACCTTGTAACAATCATACCTGTCGAAACTGAAATAAGAAGTGCAGGTATCTGTGACATAAGTCCGTCACCTACTGTTGCAATACAATATGTGTTTATTACATCAGTAAACTCACCTTTATCAACAACAAGTCCTATTACAATACCACCGACAAGGTTTATTACTGTAACGACGATTGACATTATTGAATCGCCCTTAACGAACTTGGATGCACCATCCATTGCTCCGAAAAATGCAGCCTCACGCTGAACCTTTTCTCTGCGTAACTTTGCTTCATCTTCATTTATTATTCCTGAATTAAGATCAGCATCTATAGCCATCTGTTTACCAGGCATTGCATCAAGTGTAAAACGTGCGGATACCTCTGCAACTCTCTCTGAACCTTTTGTAATTACAAGAAACTGAACAAGTACAATTATCAGAAATATTACAAGACCGACAATTACATTTCCTCGTATAACAAACTGGCCAAATACTTTTACAACCTCGCCGGCATATCCGGAATTCATCAGAATTGAACGGGTTGAGGATATATTAAGTCCAAGACGGAACATCGTTGTAATAAGCAGCAATGTCGGAAATATTGAAAATTCAAGTGATTCCTTTATATACATTGATATCATTAATATTACAAGAGATAATCCGAGCTGAAAAATAAAAAAGAAATCCAGTATAACTGTTGGAAGTGGTATGATCAGTAAAAATACTATCAGCACAACAAATGCTGCAACCAAATTGTTTAAACATTTAAATATTTTTTTCAAATTACTTCAAATCCTTCTTCTCTTTGCTGTATATATACGCAAGCACTTCTGCAACGGAATTATAAAATTCCCTTGGTATTTCCTGTCCGATATCAACAGCCGCATACAACGCTCGTGCCAACGGAATATTCTCTACTACTGAAACATTATTTTTTTCTGCTATATCAATTATTTTGAGTGCAATATAATCCTGTCCTTTTGCTAAAACAACCGGTGCACTCTGTTTGTCATTCTCATATTTTAAAGCAACTGCAAAATGTGTCGGGTTTTTTATGACAACATTTGCATCAGGAACATCCTGAAGCATTCTCCTTCGCGAAATCTCCTGCTGCTTTGATTTTATTCTTCCCTTTATCTGAGGATCTCCTTCAGTACTTTTGTACTCCTCCTTGACCTCCTGCTTGGTCATTTTAAGGTTTTTCTCATATTGAAATCTCTGATACATATAATCTGCGATTGCAAGAACAGTAAATGCTATTACTATTTTATTAATTATATCAAAAAGAACACTTCCTGTAAAGGAAACTACGTATTCTATGTCACTGTCAATAAGTTTAGGAAATTCTTTAAGACGGTCTTTGAGACACAAATATATTATATAAATAAGAATAATGATTTTTAATACTGACTTAAGAACCTCTATAAATCCCTTTAAAGAAAAAAGCTTTTTAATTCCTTCCAAAGGATTCATTCTGTTAAACTTAGGACGTAATGACTTAAAATTTACAAGCATCTTTGTCTGTGCCATAGAAATTATTATTGCTGATACTCCGGTAAGAATAAGCAATGGAAAGGAAGCAATTGCATAGCTAAGAAATCCACTTTTAAAAATTTCATTTGCATCTGATGACGACATTTCAGTTTTTAAATGTATCATGTCAAAATAATTTCGTATTACTGAAAGAATCTGCTCTTTTATCATAGGATACATAAACCGGAATGCATAAAATGATACAATCATTGTTATTGCAATTGTTACTTCTTTACTTTGAGGGACATTACCTTCTTTTCTGGCATCATCACGCTTTTTCCCGGTAGGTTTTTCGGTTTTATCTCCTGAAGACTCAGCCAAATTCATTCCCCCTTATATCAAGCAATTTTAGGATACTGCCGAAGTCAATGCATTTTTTAAATTTTCAAGCATTATAATAATGTAATTTTCAATAAATACAGTTATAGGTTTTGCCATTATAAGCAGCATTATTATTGCTGCAAGTATTTTAAACTGCATGTTGATTACAAAAATGTGTATCTGAGGTATAAGCTTCATAAGTATGCCCATTCCTATTTCAAGTACAATTTCTACTGCAATAAACGGAAAAGCAAGTCTTACCGCAAGCGAAAAAGCTGTTGTAAAAATATCAATTCCGAACTCCACAGCAGATGAAATATTAATGTTGGCCGCACCTGCAGGTATAAGTTCATATGAGGATACAACAATCTGTATGAGTGCCAGATGACTGTTGGTAATAAATATATAAACCATAAAAATGAGATTTATCAGATTACCTGAAAATGCAGATTCAATTCCTGTTCCCGGATCCATTACTTTGGCCATTGACAGACCGAATTGCATATCAAGTGCATCTCCGACAAATGACAGCATATAGAAAAATATATTGAGTACATATCCAAGCAGCCAACCTACAGCTATTTCCCTTATAATGCATAATATAAGATCCATGGCATTGTTATCATACCCTTCAGGTATTGGTATAACAGGCGTAAGAAGAATAGTTGCACCCATTATAAGACCTGTTTTAAGCATTGTCGGAATATTATTTCTTGAAAATATCGGGTTAAATATTATTATCGCTGCCAACCGTACAAATACAAGCATATACATATATGAATTTTCAATTACTATGTTAAGCTCTTCCAAGAAATTAACACCTACAATCCTGATATTCTGCTGAATATATCTCCAAAAAACTCTATCATAATATTCATCATCCATGACCCGAGTGCAATCAGCATCAATGCAATTACTATAACCTTAGGGACAAACGTAAGAGTCTGCTCATGTATCTGAGTAGCAGCCTGAAAGATAGCAACTATGAGACCTATTACAATGCTGGCAATGAGAATAGGTGCGGACAATTTAAATGCTATATACATTGAATTAATAAACAGATCCAAAACATCTGATTGATCCACAGAAAACACCTCAATTTAATAAATAGCTAATTAAAGCTGACTATAAGCGACTGTATCAGCAGATTCCAACCATCCGCTATAATAAACAGCATTAATTTAAACGGCATTGAAATCATAGCCGGAGGAAGCATTACCATACCCATTGACATAAGAGTGCTTGAAACTACAAGGTCTATTATCAGAAATGGGATATACAAAAGAAAACCTATAAGGAATGCTCTCTTTAGCTCACTTGTTATAAATGCCGGAGTAATTACAAAAAGGCTTAACTCTGTAAGCTTATCCTGTGAATCATATTCTGACATATCAAGCGTTCCCTGTTTATCTGCCAATGACAGAAACAAATCAAGATCTTCCTCGTATGCTTGCTTAAGCATAAATACCTTTATCGGTTTTGTACCTATTGTTAATGCCTCATCGGCTGTAACATCTCCTGCCTTATACGGATCATACGCATCTGTCTTTATCTGTTGAAAAACCGGAAGCATTATAAAAATTGAAATAAAAATAGAAAGTCCTATAATAACCTGATTCGGCGGTGAATTTGAAGTTCCCATAGCATTTCTCAGAAAAGAAAATGCAACAACGATTCTGGTAAAGCATGTCATCATCATAAGGAATGTAGGTATAATTGCTATAAAAGCCAGGAGGAAAAGAAGATCCAGATTACTTGAGCCATTATCTGCTTCTCCGGAATTAAGATCCACTTTAATAGATGATTCAGCTGAAACAGTCTGTGTCATAAATCCTATTAAAAAGATCATTGTAAATAAGCTCAGAAGGAAACAAATTATTGTTTTCCTTGAAACTCTTTTTTTCTGGAGAACATTATTTCTGGTTTTCATTTTTGTCCCCCTTTGACTTATGCGCATCTATTTTGCTTTGTGCTGCTTTTTTGAGTATCTGTGCAAAATCTGCAGGTCCTGATGGTGACGACTGCTCGGAAACAATAAGCTGTGATTCATCAATATCACATATATACTCCATATGTTCCTTACCTGTGCCTATCAGAATTACCTTTTGTCCTGCTTTGACTATCATAAGCATTCTGTCCTGTCCTAAAGACATACTGTCAAGCACCTTAAGATTCTTATTGCTTGCATTCCCCAATGAATATCTTTTCCCTAACGTCTTTGTGGTTATATAAGCAAGATACAGTATTACAACAAAAATAATCATAGTCGCTATGACTGTAAATATTTTGCTTATCATTGAGCCATCCAAAAAATCGCCTCCAAAATCGGTAAATTATTTTTTTATTGCATTATATTTTTTCTTACTTACAATTTCAGTTATTCTTACTCCAAAGTTATCATCTACAACTATTATGTCACCATGTGCTATTACCTGATTATTTGCTATCACATCAACCGGTGCACCTGCCTGTTTTTCAAGTGTAATTATTGTTCCCTGTGCAAATCTCATTATTTCACTCATTGTCTTTTTTGCTTTGCCGATTTCAACGCGGACATTAAGAGGCACGTCCATCAGAACTTCAACATTTGTATTGCTGCTCTGATCAACAGATGAATTATTAGCATCATCAAAACTCGGGAACTGTGCTTCTTTGACATTAATCAGCTTTTCTTTTGATTTTCTCAGTTCCTGCTTATACTGTATATATCTTTCAGTACCATATGCAGTTTCATTTTTTTGCGAATCATAGCTGTTATTATTAAACTCAAAACCTGTCTCTGTAAAATTATTTACGGGTTGCGGCACTGTTTTTTTATTATATACATCAGCATTATTCTGATTTTCATAATCCGGTGATATATTTGCTGTGGCAGCAGGTTTTGATGGTATATTGTCTTTACCTTCTGCAGATCTGCTTAATGATGCGAACATGTTTTCTATATCACCCTGTGACATCTGTCTGTTTTCTGCTGTACTTACTACAGGCTCTGGTTTTTCAGGCTCTGGTTCATTGCTTTCTGCGGATCCGTTTAATGATGCGAACATATTTTCTATATCACTCTGTAACATCTGCCGGTTTTGCGAATTTTCTTTATCCGGAGTACCCTGTGATATATTATCATCTTTCTCATCATTATTTTTTTGTTCAGTTACTGGCTCTTCTTCATATCCTTCGCATAATTTTTTCAGATACGAAGCAGCAAGTTCATTATTAAACAGCATATAGACAGTACTGCTTGACATTCCCTGCACACTTAACATATTTGTAAGATATACAAATTGTTCATCAGTATTAAACCCACAGATATCAGCCAGTGATTTATTCGCATCATACATCTTTATATCTGTCTGGACAAATGTAATTTCCTCATTCCAGAGTGATGAAAGTGTCCTCGTAAATACAGATATCAGCTGATTAAACAATTCGGTCAATGCACTGGATCTTATTTCGTCAGCCAGCAAATCTGCTTCTTCTGCATCTGTATTCATAAGAACATTTATTATTTTATTTGCATTATTTATACTTACAAGAAGCAAACATTTTCCATGAACAGCCCCTGATGTACTGATATTTACAGCTATGCAAGGCACTATGTCAGAAACATCAAGCTGATTAAAATAAACACCATTTGCCTTATCAGCTGGTATAGCAACATTCTGCCCTATTATTTTTTTAAGAGAATCGGCTGCTGCTGCGTTGCCTATATCGACCATTTCTTTTATTTTATTTAATTGCATGTCGTCATAATCACGTGTTATTGTCATTAGCAAACCCTCTTCTCAAAATCATTTAACAATATCGGACATGTCCCCTGAAGATGTATCAAATGAAGCTCCAAGAGCATTTAAAAATTCTGAACTTTTACCCAGATCACTTTTTTTATTGATTATTACTATTTCAACACGTCTGTTTAAAGCACGTCCTTCTTCTGTATCATTTGATGCAATCGGATAATCACTTCCCATTCCAAATGGACGAAGCATTGTGGAAGGTAACCCTGATTTACGTTCAAAGTAATTGGATATGGTGCTGGCACGCTCTGATGAAAGTAAACGTGAATCAACAGGAGATGTCGGACTGATAGCCGTATGTCCCTTTATAAGTATTATTGAAATATCATCCTTAACGCCGGCCAGACAATCCCCAAGAAATTGAAGAACAGGATAACTCTGCTCCCTGATCGTAGACTTATCAGGTTCAAATAAGACATTATCTTTAAACTGTATCGATATGTTAGGTGCACTATCGGCCTTTCCATTCGGATCATCATCTCCTGATCCTGTACCTGTTGACTTCTCCAGCAGGATGCTGTTTGTCATATCTTTTTCTTCAATGTATGATTGTATCTTATCATATAACTGGTCAATGGCTGAATTATAAATAGTTCCCTCTTGTGGATCATCAGATTCTAAGGTTCCGAGCGTTGATCCGCTTCCTCCGGTATCATCTGCCTCATCATCAGTCTGGACAAATACGACAGTTTCTACCTTTTCACCTCCTTGTACCTTAAATGCAGATACAAGCTCAATCCATTTATCCTGCTCTACTGTTGACATACTATATAGCATTACGAAAAATGTAAGCAGAAGTGTAACCATATCCCCATATGTATCCATCCAGTTTCCACCACTTTCCTCATCACGCTGTTTTCTTGCCATAACGACACCCCCTTAAAGTAATATCATAAAACAACCTGTTACTTCTTTTTGCTTTTGGATTTTCCTTTTGATTTACCTCCTGATGCATTATCTGTATATGATACAGGCAGTAACCGCATAAGCTTATCTTGAATAAACGTCGGATTATCACCATCCTGTATTGACTGAACACCTTCACTTATTATCATTTTGCATAAATATTCTTCTTCATGTCTTTTCTTCAATTTGTTCGCAACAGGCTTAAATATTACATTTGCCATTATAACACCATAAAAGGTTGTAACAAGAGCAACAGCCATATTTGCTGCCAGCGCATCACTATCCTGCAGATTTGCCAGCAAATTAATAAGTCCTACAAGTGTTCCGATCATTCCGAAAGCAGGAGCATAATCTGACGCCTTCAAATAAAATGACAAAGACTGTGAATGCCTTTCATCCAGGTAATCAAGCTCATTATTTAAAAGATCCTTTACCTTTTCAGGTTCAACAGAATCGACAACCAGAAGAAGTGAATTTTTCAGAAACGGATCACTTACCTGATTGAGCTTGTCTTCAAGCGCAAGCAAACCATTTATTCGTGCTTCCTTAGCAAATGTAGTTATCTGCTCAATATATTCTATAGGATTATATTTTGTAGGAAATAATACTATTTTCAAATGCTTAGGTATTTTTGCAAAGTCGCTGAGCGGAAATGAGACCATCAATGACGAAATCGTGCCACCCACAACGATCATTATTGAGCCAGGATCAATAAAACCAATAAATTGTTTAACAATAAGCACTACTTTACCTGTTTCAGGATTTTTACCCATCATAATACTTATTGAAATAAATGCGGCAGCAAGTATCCAACCTAATAATGACAATAAATCCATAACATAAATCCCCCCCGTTAATTATTTAGTTTTATTCGGTTATTTACATGATTTGAGAGCATCAGAAAATATTTTACTTCTGAACTCCGCTGTCAGCCCTACTACCATATCTGATGATTCTTCGACAATATATATATTTCCATTTGACAATCTTATGGTTGTATCCGGATTTTCCTGTATGGTTTCAATAAGATCACAATTAAGAACAAATTTTGTTCCATTAAGTTTGGTTAGTGTTATCATAATGACACCCCTATATTTATTCGTCATTCTTTTAATAAAAATGAGAAGCGGTAATCACATAAATAAACGGAGTAACCGCTTCTCTTTTACTAATTATTCGGATTATCTCTTAAGATTTATTAATTCTTCAAGCATTGTATCAGATACTGTTATCACACGTGATGATGCCTGGAATCCTCTCTGCGTCATGATCATATCAGAAAATTCATTTGAAAGATCAACGTTTGAAGATTCAAGTGTTGATGCAACAAGTGCACCTGTTCCATTTGATCCAGACTGTGTAATTATAGGATCACCCGAGTTAAGTGTTGTTTCAAAATACGTATTTCCTACTTTTGCAAGACCTGCAGGGTTTGAGAATGTAGCAAGGTCAATACGTCCGAGTTCAACCAGTCCGTATATGTCGTGAGTACCGGTAATAGAACCGTCATCTGATATAGAAATGCTTGTAAGGTTTGCTACGGTCTGTTCGCCGCCCTCAGTTCCTCCTTTAAGCTTAAACGGACTTGCACCTAATCCAAGACTGTCTGTCGGCTTACTGGACACCATAGTTCCATCAGCTGAAGTAGAAGTATATGAAGCTGTTCCTGAAAGTATATTTGATTTAAGTGTTGTAAGACTAGGATAAGACATTACAAATGAATCTGTTCTGTCAGTATTAGGATTTCTTGTCATAAGAACTGTACCTGCTGAAGCAAGCTGACTTTCATTGATAGTTGCTGTATAATCACCCATTGTAACTGTAAGAGTTTTTGCTGTTGTATCATAAGCAACAGTCATATCATTTGTAGTTGACACACCACTGAATCCGTCATTTACGCCTTTTATATCAAAAAGTGACTTAAGGTCTGAAGGAACTTTGACAGTACCTGAATGGTATCCGAAATTTGTACTTACTATATCAGCACCTGTTATACCGTCTTTAAAAGCAGAAATGTCATCCATATCAAGTGTAAATGCACCTGCATTATGCTCTACACCACCGTTGGCAGCTGTAATTTCCTCATTCATCATCTGATTAAAAGCATCTAAACCAGCTGCTCCACCTGCAAACTTTTCTCTTGCATTTAATGTTACAACAATTGATGAACCTGATACTTTAGCAGACATTGGTTGTCCGATAGGAAGAGATTCACTTGAAACAAATGAGATATTTACGTTTGATTGTTCAGTTGGGTTTGTAGCTGTTATTGAATATCCGATATCATTAATTGTATCAGAAGCTTTTGCTGCTGTAGGATCAAGATATGGAAGATCTACCTGAATTCTATTTGATGATGGTTCCTGGCTTGTATCACCGGACACACCAAGAATAAAGTTTCCGTTTATGTCTACAAGATTTCCGTCAGCATCAATATCAAGCATACCAGCTTTTGTATAGCTTATCTTACCCTCAGGATTCATTACCTGAAGATAACCTTCACCTGCAATTGCAACGTCAAGACTGTATCCTGTTGATGACATTGCTGAAGTTGCTGTATTTACATCAATACTACCAAGAGTATTTCCGTATCCTATCTGTACAGAATTTGTACCACCTGTATTTCCATTTGCTGCTGTTGCTGTTGCTGATGTCTGGTAATAAACATCCTTAAATGTTGCACGGGCTGATTTATATCCGTACGTACTTACATTTGATATATTATTACCTATAACGTCCATTTTAATCTGCTGAGTTTTTAATCCTGCGATTCCTGAAAATAATGATCTTAACATAATAATAACCTCCTAAAATTTTTACACTGTTCTGAAGCCGTCTGTCATTCAGACTCCAGTAGTAGCTTCCTTTAAAAGGTCCGGCTACATAATAACAGTTCCATCAATGTTTGTAAATACATTACCCTGAAGCTCGTCATTTGCTACAGTGGTAATAACCATGTTGTTTTTAACACTTACGATATATGCTGCTGAATCTATAAGAATAAGTGTATCATCAAGTCCCTTTTCCCCCGCAAGCTTTATTCCTTCGTTGAGACGTAATAGATTTTCATGTGACAAATCTATATTTCGTTCTGCTACACGATTCATTGCATGTTTTGAAAAATTTACCCCTGATGATTCAATATCAACCTTGCTATCAGCATTAATCTGTGCATCCAGAATATCTTTAAAAGATTCTTTTGGAATATTTTCTTTCTGCGTGTACTCTGTTGGTATCGTCTGGGGAACGCCTGTTGTTATAGGCGTACTTAAACGTCTTAAAGTTAAAAAATCATCCATTCTAACAGACCCCCTTTTGCTGTAATGTCATTAAACTTTTATTTTGTAATAAGTAATCATCCTAATGCATCTGATACAGTTGCATCATAACCAGAAACTAACGGCGGATTAACTGGTATTGTTGGTTTAATCTGTGAGTTATCTGTTCCTGTACTTCCGCTTGAAGAGCTCAATGACTCTCCTACTGCCTGAATTTGTGATAGCTTGAATGTTTTTTCATTTACCTGGACCTCATATTCACCATCTTTTATAAGAAGTTTTTGTACAGGTCCTGTTTCATTTATCTGATTACCATTGCTGTATTTGGAAGCAGCTACTTCTTTGCCTATCATAGACATTGCATAATTCTGTTGGGTATATTTTGTCATTTCCTGCATTGCCTGTAATGACGAGTATTGTGTAAGCTGTGCCATATATTCTGAGTCACTCGTTGGGTTCATAAAATTCTGATTTGTAAGCTGAGTAATCATCAGTGAAAAAAAGTCTTTAACTGAAAGTGATCCGTTATCTTCTTTAGCATATGTTATGCCATATTTCTTTGAAAGATCTTCAACAGAATCCTTTCCGGCTGAATTAAGAATATTTGAGTAATTTCTGTCACCGCCTGAATTAATATTACTTATCGGCATTATAACCCTCCATTCTGCATTTTGTCATTGAGATAATTATTATATATATCTGTTGAGTATAGTATTACCTATTATTGACGGCATTATTGTAAGTGCCGGCTCTTCATTCGCATTACTGTCTGCCGTATAATCCTGTCCGCCTGAATGCCAGTGTCTTTGTGATTGATTCTGATTTTTCTGGAAATCCTGATTATATGAAAATCCTTGACTAAACTGATATCTGCTGCCGTTGTCATCCGGTCTCTGATATATTACCGGCTGGATTTCAGCGTTATGTGAACTTAGCATATTATGAAGTATACCAATATCTCGGTTAAGCAGCTGTGCGGTCTTCTCATTTGAAGCTATCATTTTAACAAGAACAGCATCATCTGATTTAATAAGTTTAACTGTTATATCACCAAGGCCATGAGGTGAAAGCTTGATTATAAATTCCTTTTTGTCATTTATGATTCCATCGTCAAGTGCATCAAATGTCTGTGAAGATATTTCCTTCTCCATTACCGTGTCTTCCATTGAAATATTTGATACTCTTGCAAAATCCAATGAATTAAGGGTAACTGCATTATGCATTATTGATTCGAAATCAGATAACTCTTCTAGCTGTGAATCCGGATTTTTGTTTACTTCATCTGTTGATTTACCAGCCATTTTCATACCGATAAAATCATTTCCGGAATCTGTATGTTCGCTACTTCTGTCATTGTTATTGTCTGAGACAACAGTTTTTTGATTATTACGTAAATGCATCTGAATATTATCTGGTGATAAATTTCTGTTATTGTGATTTGCTAAAATTTCATCTGATTTATCATCATTCTGCACCTGAGATGAATAAACCATTTGATTATCAGTATCTGATACGTTATTATCTGAATACGGTTTATAATCTGACTGAAGTTTTTCATTCTGATATATTTTTGAATTATCATTTAAGTTATTTCTTATCTGGGCATCAGATTGACTGAACTCAAACTTATTATTAACTACATCAGACTGAATTTTTTGTGCTTTCATATTTTCACTTGTCTGCACTTCTTCAGCTTTTATATCGTTTTGCGGATTGTAATGTATCTGTGATTCTGAATCTGCATTTACATTAATCTGTGTTGTAAAAGCATTATTCTGATTTTCATTATCATATTGTAAATGTGGCTCTGGCATTGAATCAGATTTTATATGTACGGCTCCTGGCTTTACATAATTTTCAGTCTGTGGCTGTACCTTGACTTCTGCATTTGCGTGTGTATCTGTTGTAACTGCTTCTGCTTGCAGCTTTGTCTGTACTTCTTGTGGTTTTATCTGATCTTCAGATTCTGGCTGTACTTTTACTTCTGCATTTGCCTGTACTGCCTGTGGTTTTATCTGATTTTCAGACTTGAACTGTACTTTTGCTTCTGTGTTTATCTGTACTGCCTGTGGTCTTATCTGATCTTCAGAATATACTGACTGTACTTTTACTTCTGCATTTGTATGCGGCTCTGTTCCACCTACTCTTGCTTCTGTGTTTATCTGTACTGCCTGTGGTCTTATCTGATCTTCAGAATATACTGACTGTACTTTTACTTCTGCATTTGTATGCGGCTCTGTTCCACCTACTCTTGCTTCTGTGTTTATCTGTACTGCCTGTGGTCTTATCTGATCTTCAGAATATACTGACTGTACTTTTACTTCTGCATTTGTATGTACTTCTTGCTGTTTTATCTGATCTTCAGATACCGTGTGTACTTTGAATTCTGCATTCATATCTGCCTGTATTGATTGTGACGTTAATGAATCCTCAATATTTAGCTGTATTTTTGTTTTTCTATTTACAGCAGGTTCTGTCACCTTTTCCTCTGCATTTGACTTTGTGTTGGCTGATTCAGGGTTTGACCAGTTTATATCCGTGCTTATCAATGAAGTATTAATTTCATTTTCTGATTGAATATTTACTTTTGCAGATTCAGAACTATCCGGTGCAGAATATGAATTATACTGAAATTGATCATACGCAAAATATGAATCAGTTGCCAGACCAATCTGTGTTTGATGAGTTATGTTATCACTATCTGAGGTTGAAGTTATTTTTACTTTTGTGTTCATATTTTTATCATCTGATTCTGTATTGTCGGTATTAATCGTTTTTTCAGATGAATTGTTGTCCTGTAAATTACCGATTTTACTTTTAAAATCTTTAATTATATCAGATTGAAAACTTTCGGATTTTACAGGTTGAGTAACTTCACGTTTTACAGATTCAATACCTTCACGTTTTACAGGTTCAGTAACTTCACATTTTACAGGTTCAATACCTTCACGTTTTACAGGTTCAATACCTTCACGTTTTACAGGTTCAATACCTTCACGTTTTACAGGTTCAATACCTTCACGTTTTACAGGTTCAATACCTTCACGTTTTACAGGTTCAATACCTTCACGTTTTACAGGTTCAATACCTTCACGTTTTACAGGTTCAATACCTTCACGTTTTACAGGTTCAATACCTTCACGTTTTACAGGTTCAATACCTTCACGTTTTACAGGTTCAGTAACTTCACATTTTACAGGTTCAATACCTTCACGTTTTACAAGTTCAGTAACTTCACATTTTACAGGTTCAGTACTTTTACATTTAATACTTTGCGGATTTTCCAGACTACGTACCATTCTGCCTGAAAAATTATCATATGTATCATTTGTTTGATGCTGATCCTGTACAATAACATTTTCATCTGATACCGTTTGTTGATTTTCAGTGTCAGATAAAAAACAAATCTGTATTTTTTCTAAATCTTCCCCATTTATTTCATTTACCTGTACCTCAGAATCAAATCCGTCTGATTTATTAAGCTTAACTAGTTGATTATTCATCTGAATTACACATTCTTTATTGGTAATGCCGGCAACTCCCTGTGAAAACAGTGACTGCAGAACTGCATCCGTCATTTTAACTGCTACCGGAGTATCAGGAACATTAGTATTTAATTCTCCTGTAATTGACTTCTGTTGTAACACATCAATAAATCCTGTACCAGCCATAACATTTTTCAGACCATCTGTACTTGCCTTTACACCCTGAACCAGACATTGACTTATATCAAATGCCATATCACTCACTCTCTCCATTTTTCCTCACCTCCTTTCAAGTATACTTTATAATTAACTGAAAATAAATTTCATAGATAAATTCTATTCTTTTATATTTAGTGCATAAACATCTTCTTTGTTATGTATAAGTTTAAACGATAAAAATTCCTCTATCGCACGTTCATTTTCCTTATCAAGAAGATATAAATACTCTGATTTCTGATTTTCTTCAAGTTTATCCAGGCCGGAAACTTCCTGAGAAATCCTGACAACCACCTTGCGTTGTTTTTCAATCAGACTGTCCAGTACATCCATCTGTATTCTTAATTGTGACTGTTCACGGCGTACTGCTTCCTTTTTCATTTCATAAATCTGAATTTCTCTTACACTTGTGCCAACACGCATGTCATTATCAGATGACATACATAGATCTCTGATTTCATCATTAAGTTCATTATATCTTGCTTCAATATAATTATATTCAGAATACAGACTCAGCAGATAGTTTTTTTCTCTTTCCATCATCTGTCTCTTATAATCTCTCATTTTCCTCAATGGAAATTCAAACTTTTTCATTTAAAATTCCTTCAATCTATTTTACAATGTTAAGCATATTTGTAATCGTTTCATCCATTGTATATCGCTTGTCAACCGGCTGCTGCAAAAATTTATTTATTGCATCAATGCGATTAATTGCGTAATCAAGCTCCTGATTACTTCCTGCTTTATATGCACCAATTGAAATCAGATCCTGATTCTCCTGATATATAGACATTATCTTTCTTATCTGACCAGCTACTTTTTTCTGATCCGGAGTGGCTATCTCTGACATAAGACGACTGATGCTCGCAAGAACGTCAATTGCCGGATAATGATTCTTCATAGCTATTTTTCTGGACAACATTATGTGTCCGTCAATAATACCTCTTACAGTATCCGAAATAGGTTCATTTGAATCATCACCTTCTACAAGAACTGTAAAAATACCAGTGATTGAACCTTTTTCAAAATTTCCACAGCGCTCAAGAAGCTTTGGAAGTGATGCATAAATTGATGGTGTATAACCCCTTGCTATCGGAGGTTCTCCTACACTGAGTCCTATTTCCCTTTCTGCCATACAAAAACGAGTCAGTGAATCCATCATTAAAAGAACATCCTTGCCCTGATCCTTAAAATACTCGGCAATAGTCGTTGCTGTCTGAGCACATTTGGATCTGAGCATTGCAGGCTGGTCTGATGTTGCAACAACAAGTACACTTCGTTTTACACCTTCAGGACCAAGGTCTTTATTTATAAATTCCATAAGTTCTCGTCCACGTTCTCCTACCAGTGCAATAACGTTAACGTCTGCTTTGATATTTCGTGCTATCATACCCATCAGGGTACTTTTACCTACACCACTTCCGGCAAATATGCCCATTCTTTGTCCTTTGCCAATGGTGAGCATTCCGTCTATGGCTTTTACTCCAAATTCAATTGATTCCCTTATTGGCGGCCTTCTCATAGGATTTGACGGTGTTCCGTTTATTGTGTAATACAAATCAGATTGTATTTCACCTTTTCCGTCAATAGGATTTCCAAGTGCATCAACGGTACGTCCTATAAGGCTTTCGCTCATCTTTACCCTGAGTTTTTGCCCTGTATTGCTTACAAAGCTTCCGTATCCTATTCCCTCTATATCCTCATACGGCATAAGAAGTACTTTATTGTTTTTAAAGCCTACTACTTCCGATAATATGTTTTTTCTTTTTTTCCCTACTACTGATATATTGCATACGTCGCCGATATTACATGACATTCCTGAAGCCTCGACTGTCAGTCCGACAATTTGTTCAATTTTTCCGAGAATTGTATAAAAATTGTTCAATTTCATACTATGTCTGAGTTTCGCCTGATTTAACATACTCCTCATATTCTTCATCACTATCCTTGTATTTACTAAAATATTCACGTATGTTTTCTATTTGAGTAAGAACAGAAGCAACAATGACACCCTCTGCTGTATGAACAACACATGTTCCCTTATGTGCATCACGTCTTAGCTCAACCTCAATATTCTGTGACGGTCTTCCTTCAGAAAGAGAATTTTCTAATGCAGATGCTATGTTTCTTAATTTATCTGATATCTCAACTTTTATCCATTTGGCATCACGTATTGACTTTATAGCACTTCTTACCATAGGAAATATCATCGTGTCATCTTCATCAAGTTTCTGACAAACAAGCTTTTCTGCAACATCAAGAGAAAGTGCTTTAAGTTCTTTTGAATATATGGCGAAATATTCCTCCTGCGAGTTTCTCAACTCTTCAAGTAAATTTTCTAATTTCTTCATATATGAATTCAATTCATCTGCTTTAGCTTCAATTCCTTTCTGGAATCCATCATTATATGCCTTGCTGCATATTTCATCTGATTTTTTTTGAGCTTGCTCAATAATCTCATCGCATTCCTTTTTTGCATTCTCTTTTATTGCAGAAGCTTCCATCTCAGCCTGTTTAAGAATTGCATCTTTTTCAATAAGCAATTTTTCCTGTTCTGCCTGTAGATATTTTTCATTATCTTTTCTCATCTGTTCAAGAATATGATCATATTTATCTGTGTTATCGTCATTTGTGAATTCAGGTAACGATTTTTGAGGTATGCTGATAACACAGTCAGGTATTTTAACTGCCTCTTCAATTTTTATAACATCTTCTGATTTAAAAATCCGATGCAATCAATTCACTTCCTCTGATTTTCAAATAATAATAACTTATTTGTTCTATTGAGCCTTATTATAAAACCTTGAAAATTATGTATCCGTAATGTATAAATCTAACCGGAACAGTTCCACATAATCCGGAATACTTAAAACCATGGGGATTTGCCCTATAAAGCTCAGTAGTAACAATTATTCCTTCATTAATGAACGAATAAGAGCTGCAGCGATCTCAGGATTTTTAAGTGCAAATTCCTTAACCTCATTTGCTGTTGCTGTTGACTGTCCTGAACGTTCCTTTGCTTCTTCTTCAATACTCTTTCGCATTCTGTCTTCTTCAATAGATTTTTTCATTCTTTCAACCTGATCCTGACTTTCTGCCCTTGCCTGAGCAATCTTTCTTTTAGCTCTTCTGTTTATAACAAATATAACAACTATAACAAGAGCAAGTACAAACGCTGCTGCCAATATGAGTAAATATCTGAACAATTTTCTCTTAAGCAGATTTGCAAGAGGAGATGTACCCTGCTGTTCCTCATCTTCAATCGGTAAAATTCCTTCTGCCAGTTTAGCTGAAACTGATATTTTTTCTTCAGCAATATTTGTAGCATTTTTTACAAGCTGAGTCAGCATATTTCTTTCATCTGCTGTAAGTACTCCTGACGGTGTAGTAACAACAACTGAGATACTTGCGTCTGTAATACCACCCTGTGCCTTTTCAGTCTGGGTCAGCATATAACCTATAGCCCATTCTGTATTTCTTTCATATTCTGGTGTATTGTCGCTGTTTAAATTATCTTCAAGATTCCCATAGTTAGGAATATCAGTATTGTTTTCTTCACCGACAACACCGCCGTTATCAACTACACCATTTGTATTATATTTAATACCCTCTTTTTGTTTTACTCCCTCACCATCGTCATCAGTGATAAGTTCTTTGACTTCCTGTGTTATCTTATCATAATCAACTGTTACTGAAGCTACTGCAATTACTCCGTCTTCTCCGTAAATAGAAGATAAAATCTTTTCTGCATTTTCCTCATATTGATTTTTAATTATATTTACATAGTTGATACGATCTTCCTGATTATATTCTCCTTCTTCCTTTTCCTCAGCACCAAAAAGTTCTTTTCCTGAAGATGCATCAATTACTTTTACATCCTCCGGTTTTATCTGCTGAGCACTGTATGCTACAATATTTTTTATTGCATTGACCTGTTCTCCTGTAAATGAATCAGGAGCAGAAAGTGTAAGCATTACACTTGCAGTGGCCTTTTCTTCATTTTCTTTCCATACATAATTTGACGTTTCCGGAAGACTTATTGTAACTATAGCTCCCTTTACACCGTCTATTCTTTTAATTGTGGTCTGCATCCTGTCCTGAAGTTCAAAACGCAGGGTTTGTTTCTTTTCAAACTCACTCATTGTCATGCTTAAATTATCAAAAAACGTTCCATACGAAGGTGTGGACTGAGGATATCCCATATCAGCAAGTTTATATACAAGAGAATCCCATTGATCTTCACGTACTTCAATCTCACCAACGGAATTGAGTTTAGTCTCAACTCCCATATTCTGCAGTTCAAGATAGACCTGTGTTGATTCTTCATTTGTCATACCAGGAAATAAGACTATCCAACCATTTGAAGAGTTAAGTATAACAGTTAATACTATTGCAGCCGCCAGAACTGCTCCGGCTCCTGAAATAATAATGATTTTAATTTTTTTGCTTAGCCCTTTCCAGACCGATTTTATCTTTTCCCATATCTTCTTTATTTTATCTTTCATTTAAATAATCATACTCCACATAAAACTCTCACATTCTTTAATATGTTTGCTGCAGATATACGTTCTGACTAAGGTCATTTCATATTTTTTATACATCAGGAGCAATGAACGCTGTTTTCGGAAGCCGATAAGAAATTCACATTCTTATTCATTGTGTCATGTCCTGTACTGCCTTGAATATTTATATCTGCATCTGCATTATTTCCTTGTATGCATTTACTGCACGTGTCGTAAGCTGTACTGTTGTTTCTATTGCAACAGATGCCTTTGTTGCATCAATCATTGCGCCTTCAATATCATCTGTTTTTCCCATAGACACTGCATAAGCACTGTTAAGTGATGTCTGTTCAAGATTTTTTACGTCTAATATTTTCTGCTTAAGAGTATCTGCAAATGAACCTGTAGTGTTTTTTATTCCTGATACTGTTGCTATATTACCTGTTCTGCTGGTGTTTATTTCAGATAGAGACGGCATTTGTGTAAGTGGAACTATAAATGTTGTATCAATCATATTTTCTCATATCCTTTTTTGTTATTTATCTTCCGATTTCTAAAGCTTTTGACGCCATTGCTTTTATAACACTCAATGCTGAAACATTTGCTTCATATACTCTTGAAGCTTCCATGAGATCAAGCTGTTCTTCGGTATTGTTTACATTAGGATAATATATGTATCCATCCTCATCAGCCTGGGGATTTTCAGGATCATATACTGGTCTGAAATCTTCCTGGCTTTCATCAATTTTTTTAATCTGTACTCCACCACCTGAAATGGTATCAAGTGTATCACTGAAAGTCGGTTTTCTTTCTTCAAAAATAACCTGCTTTCTTCTGTAAGGATCTTTGCCGTCTGTGCCAATTGTATTCTGATTTGCAATGTTCTGCAGAATAATATTTGATCTGAACCGTTCCGCAGTCAAAGCAGAGCCTGTTATATTAAGTGCGTTTAAAAATGCCATTTTTACCCCACCTTTTTATCACTTGAAATTTGCATTTGTCATTATATATCTTGTGTCAGAAATTACTGAATTCATTTTTTGAATTACAGCTGCTGACTGGATATATGCTCTGTATAATTCAAGATTTTCTGCTTCTACGTCTACGTTGTTTCCGTCAATCTGTACTTCTGTCTCATCACGTTGTCCGACAGTAGCTTCAAATTTGTACTTGTTATTATCCTCAATAGAATTTTCAAGGGCATTTTCAAATGAAAATGTTCTGAGTTTGTAGTTCGGAGTGTCGATATTTGCAATATTCTGCGTATGTATCTGCTGTTTTAATGACATAGCTTTTATGCCGCTTTCCATTGCCTTAAACTGAAGTGAATCTAAAATCAAAACCCATTCCTCCCAAATTTAGCTATTTGACCAATATGTACCAAACAATTTATAACAAATAGTATGATTATATTATTATACAACAATAGAACCTAAATTTCAAGTAAATTATATAAATTTAGACG
>OCTV010000070.1_pt1 | contig 37295 bp, 37 predicted proteins | sample 1539101 | NCBI WGS metagenome assembly OCTV01 (sample SAMEA3991422, study PRJEB22521) | metagenome | biome: anthropogenic terrestrial biome; feature: sewage plant; material: sludge | place: Sweden | collected 2012-09-26 | reverse complement strand
TGGCAAATGGCTAGTACAACATCTAGCGGTATGTTGTTATCACATGAGAATTAGTGACTATATTAGCATTACTGCGGTATGAATAAAATAACATTTTAAAGCCACCTTGCTAAATCATTACTATCGTTGTGTATTTTGTTACGATAACGGGCAAAAAATTTTTACTGGCTAGCTAAAACAGGGCAATTAGCTAGGAGGAGGATTTTTTAATTTAACCGGTGATTAAAAAGCTAAAATTTACATTGACTTACATTCAATATTTAGTTAAAATTCGCACCTATTTTTATCCTAATCTGAGCTGATGCCAAACCATGGGTAGGTTGGCTAATAATCACCTATACAGCCGGATTAATGTTCCTGACCCACTAACCCCGCTTTGTTGATAGCATTTTCATTGTCTATCAATCAGCCTAGACTTAAGGAGTCTACATGCCAGCAGTAAAGGTAAAAGAGAACGAACCTGTAGATATCGCAATTCGCCGCTTTAAACGTGCTTGTGAGAAAGCCGGTATTTTAGCAGATGTACGTAAACATGAGTTCTATGAAAAACCAACTCAAGAACGTAAACGCAAAAAAGCAGCTGCGGTAAAACGTTACAAAAAGAAAATGTCACGTGAATCAGTACGCACGACTCGTCTTTACTAAGGTAATTTGTCGACAGACAACCCAATACCAGTAAATGATAAAATCCACTTTGTTAAGTGGATTTTTTTATGCTATGTTGCTAACCACAATTTTAAAAACGCCATTAGCTAACATTAAGGAGCGTTAAAACCATGAGTACCATAAAAGACACCCTGACCGATGTGGTCAAAACTTCCATGAAAGCGCGTGAGCTTGAAAAAGTTAAAGTACTACGCAGCGTACAAGCGGTGATAAAACAAATTGAAATTGACCGCCAACTAACGCTCGATGATGCAGGTGTACTAGACATCTTACAAAAACAAACCAAGCAGCGCCAAGAGTCGCTCGCGATTTTTGCCGCCAATGGTCGGGAAGATTTGGCACAAAAAGAACAATTCGAGATTGATGTGATTAGTCAATTCTTGCCACAACCCATGAGTGAAGCAGAAATTGCCAATCTAGTAGCTGCTGAAATTGCTGAGCAAGGTGCCACTTCAATGCAGCAAATGGGCGCTGTGATGAATGCGCTGAAAGTCAAAACCGCAGGTCGTGCTGACCCCGCTTTGATTTCAAAGTTGGTCAAAGCGACATTGGGTTAACCATTTAAAACATGATAAAAAAGCCGTAAGATTTGTGCTTACGGCTTTTTTATTGGGTAAATTTTTACTGATGCCTCTGCAGCACTTGATAAAGCAAGTCCAAGGTTTCTACCAGTGGCAGTCCAACCACATTGCTATAGCTACCATCAATCGCTTTAACCCACGCAGCGCCCAGTCCTTGAATGGCATAACCGCCTGCTTTGTCTTGTGGTTCACCCGTATGCCAATAATGCGCCATCATGCTGTCAGTGAGCGCAATAAATTTGACATCAGTTCTCACCACAGTGCGCTCAGTATAATCCATCTGCCATTGACCGCCACGCTGCGCCATTCGGCTCACTTGCACCGCGGTCCATACTTGGTGCGAGGCATTGCTCATTTGCCGCCACATCGCACAGGCATCGGCAAAATCGTTAGGTTTTTGCAGCACTGACCCATCCGGCAATACGCCAATGGTATCGGCGGTAATTACCACACACTCGGTCATAGCGTTTGGCAAAACTTGTAAAGCGGCTTGCGCTTTTTGACTAACCATACGCCCAATATAGTCAATCGCCGATTCCTCTGCTCGCCGTGTTTCATCAATGTTGACAGCCACACAAGTATGGGGCACCAAAACTTGATCTAACAACTCACGCCGTCTGGGTGAGGTGGACGCCAAGATAATCGGTATAGTGGTATTAAATTGATACATAATAACTTCTCAATACGCTCATCGCGTATAACGCAGCATGACAGCGACTAACAGCGGCCAAATTAAGGTACTGACAGCAACGGTATAAAGTAATTGGGGTGCAAACACCCCTTGGGTAAATAAATGCAGAAAAATTAACCCAAATTGATAAATCAGCAGACAGGCCCCCGCAAGCAACCATACCAAGTTCGAGGACAATTGGCGTAAATAACCACTGACAAACTTGATAAAAAACGCCACCAACACTGCACATAAGGCTTGCTGACCGATTCGGCTATCTGTGAGTAAATCAGCAAACAAACCAACTAGAAACGCCAATCCCATGCCAATTAAAGTCGGTTGAAATATCAGCCAAAAAATTAGCATCATAATCATCCACATCGGACGAAATAGCGCAATCTCTGCCGACAGCGGATACACACTGAGTACCGATGCGATGATAAAACTGATTGCCATCACAATATATAAATGCTGTTTGGTTTTTTTGCGCTGAACGACGACCATAATCAGTGATTTTAAACCTTTTGCTGAAGCAGTAAAACATAAGACGTATTGATAAAATTGGCAGCGGGTTTCACCATAATCTTGGCATAGCCCCCCGCTTGCTCGGCTTCTACTTTTGCCACACGCCCAACAGGAAATCCGGCAGGAATACGACCGCCAAGCCCGGATGAAATCAGCTCATCGCCAATGCGTACATCCGATGCCTTAAAGATATAATCTAGCACCAAATACTGCGGATTACCTTTGCCCGACACGATGGCTTTTTGCCCGGTACGTTTGATAGTCACTGCAACGGATTGTTGGTCATCGCTGATTAACACCACACGGCAGGTATCGGGATAAACATTGACGACTTGTCCAAGAATGCCGTTTTCATCAATCACCGTTTGCCCCACAATTACCCCGTCTTTGCTGCCTTTATTGATGACCACCATTTGCCGCAGTGGATTGCTATCGGTACCAATCACATGCGATAACAGTAAATTAAACTGGTCTGGTGTGGTGGCAGATAAAATCCCTTGCAGTCGGGCATTTTGCGCGACAAGATAATCTTGCTGCTGCAATTGCGCTTTGGCATGCACCAGCTCAGCTTTTAACTGGACATTCTCACGGCGTAACGCTTCTTTTTCGGTCATGGTGCTATCAAGCCAGCCTGCAAAAAAACTTGGGTAAGCCGATACTTGATAGATGGGCTGCATGGCGGCATGGGTCACGGTACGTACTGGCTGAAACCAACTGCTATTTTTACTATCCAATAACATCAGCACAATCGCCGCAAACACCACAATAAGGGTTTTGCGAATGGCGAGCGGTTGTTGGGTAAAAATGGTAAGTGACATAAATAACATCCAAGTAAAATCCGTGGCAGTCAATACAGCGCGCGATAACAAGCCATCAGGGTAACAAAAATCTTTTAAAAAAAGCTATCGTAAAATCATCTTGTCAATAAAGCAATAAAACCGCTATTAAAAAATAGCGGTTAACGGTAACACATCAGTTAACATCAGACAAAAATCATATTCAATGCTTTGTTATTGATAAACTCTAGCGCTTTACCACCCCCACGGCTGACGCAAGTCAGTGGGTCTTCGGCTACCGTGACGGGCAGGCCTGTCTCGCGTGAAATCAGTTCATCAAGATTGCGTAATAGTGCACCACCACCCGTTAATACAATACCACGCTCTGCGATATCGGCTGATAATTCAGGCGGGGTTTGCTCAAGCGCCGCTTTCACACCTGAGATAATACCAGTAATAGGGTCGCTTAAGGCTTTTTGGATTTCGGCGGATGTCACCACAAATGACTTAGGCACGCCTTCTGCCATACTACGACCACGCACTTCCACTTCCAAAGGGTTTTCAGGATCTTCAATAGCCGTCCCTACTTCGGTTTTGATACGTTCAGCCGTGGTTTCACCAATCACACAGCCATGGGTACGGCGGACATGAGTAATAATCGCTTCATCGAACACGTCACCGCCGATACGGATAGAGTCGGCATACACACAACCTGATAGCGCAATCACCGCAATCTCTGTAGTACCACCCCCGATATCCACCACCATCGAACCGCTGGCTTCATGCACGGGTAACCCTGCGCCAATCGCAGCTGCCATAGGCTCTTCAAGCAATAACGCTTTGTTTGCGCCTGCCGATTCAACCGCTTCACGAATCGCACGACGTTCTACCAAGGTAGATTTACAAGGCACACAAACAATCACGTTTGGATTGGCTAAAAAGCGTTTCACCTTCACTTTGTTGATAAAATGCTTGAGCATTTTTTGGGTCACTTCAAAATCGGCAATCACACCGTCTTTGAGTGGACGAATCGCAGTGATATTATCTGGGGTACGACCTAGCATTTGTTTGGCATCAAGACCGACAGCAGCAACGGTAGGATTTTGGGTACGGTTACTACGAAGCGCAACAACCGTTGGTTCATTGAGTACCACACCTTTACCTGGGGTGAAAATTAACGTGTTGGCAGTGCCAAGGTCGATGGCGATATTACTTGATAAAAATCCGAAGAGGCTCATGTATCATTTCCCAGTGATAACAAAACTACACTGCAAGCAAAGCAGAAATTAGCGGGGTGTTTAATCGCACATCGAGTCAACGACGCATTTTTTAAAAGCGTTTATTTAAAAGCTTTTAATGCCGATGTTTCAAAACCCAGCCTGCCTATCGTGCCTACTAACAAAAAAATCTTAAGCAAGCTGCTTACAGCCCCTTCATTTTACATAAAAAATAGCAAGAAACTCTTAACGATTAACAGTTAAAAGGCTATCTTTTTAGATAAAAAAGGTGACGATAATTTTAAAGAGGTTTAGGCGATAGTGACTTTAATGCGATTAATTTGCGTTTAGTAAGAATAGTGCTAGATTATAGCGGTAAAATATCGCAAAATATAGTGATTTAATCACATTCTATCTTTATTCACGAATTTTTTGTGACAAATTATTTAGGTCACATCACCCTATTTTTTCAAATTTGTTATTAAAAGTAACTAAACTAAAGCAACTGTTTTTATCAGGTTTTATCCTCTTTTATTATAGCCTGTTGCTATAATGGACTGGTTTAAAATCGCATCGAACATTTGCCTTGTTTGTCCGTTTTTTATTTTTGTTTGTACTTAAGGAACTCATCATGTCGCAAACTCTTTCAACTGATGAAATTATGAACATCGCAAAACTTGCTCGACTTGGCGTGACCGCTGAGCAGGCAGATAGTTATGCCAATGACCTAAGCAAAATCCTATCGATGATGGATATTTTGGCAGAGGTCAACACTGACAATATCGCACCGCTTACCAATGTCCATGATATGACCCAGCCACTGCGTGAAGATGTTATTGGCGGTGATGGGGTCGAAGTCAATCGTGAGCTAAATCAGTCCATTGCGCCAAGTGTCGCTGATGGTTTATACCTTGTACCACAGGTCATTGAATAAGCCACAGCTCATCGAATAACTTGTCAAATTTTTGTTAATTAATTATAAGTGAAAATTATGTCTGAACTACATACGTTTTCGGTTGCCCAATTGGCAGCAGGTCTAAAAAATAAAGACTTTAGCAGTACCGAACTTACCCAACATTTTCTTAATCGGATTGCCAAGCATGATAAAGCCATCAACAGCTTTATCACGGTCACGCCTGAACAAGCGTTAGCGCAAGCCGCTGCCGCCGATAAATTATTGGCAGAAGGCAAAGGCGCAGACTTGACGGGCGTGCCACTGGCTCATAAAGACATTTTTTGTACCCAAGGCGTTTTAACCACTTGTGGCTCAAAAATGCTAGAAAACTTTGTGGCGCCTTACAACGCTACCATCGTTGAAAACTGCCAAAATTCAGGCTTAGTCATGCTTGGCAAAACCACTTTGTGGCACCTTACAACGCTACTATCGTTGAAAACTGCCAAAATGCAGGCTTAGTTATGCTTGGCAAAACCAGCATGGATGAGTTTGCGATGGGCTCGGACAATGAGTCATCTTACTTTGGCGCCGTGCACAACCCTTGGGATATCAGCCGTGTACCAGGCGGTTCATCGGGCGGTAGCGCAGCTGCGGTTGCGGCAGGTTTTGCACCCTTTGCTACAGGCTCAGATACTGGGGGCTCGATTCGCCAACCTGCGTCATTTTGTGGTTTGACAGGGATTAAGCCAACTTACGGACGTGTCTCACGTTATGGGATGGTGGCGTATGCGTCAAGTTTTGACCAAGCTGGCAGTTTTGGTAAAACCGCAGAAGATTGTGCTTATTTGCTCAAAGTGTTGTCAGGTCATGACAGCAAAGATTCAACGTCTGCCAACAAAGATGTGCCCGATTTTGTCGCGAGTTTGACCAGCAAACGCCAAGCCAATGCCAGCCATGATAAACGATCTGTGTTATCAGGTCATGATAGCAAAGACTCAACGTCTGCCAACAAAGATGTGCCGGATTTTGTCGCTAGTTTGAGCGCCAAACGCCAAGCCAATGCCAGCCATGATAAACCGCTTCAAGGGTTACGCATCGGTATCCCAACCGAGTATTTTGCCGATGGCTTAAATAGCGAGGTTAAAGCCAGTGTAGAAGCGGCATTAAAACAATACCAAGCCTTGGGTGCAAGCTTGGTGGATGTGAATTTGACCAAACCTGAAATCACCCTTGCCACTTATTATTTGCTCGCCCCAGCCGAAGCTTCATCTAACTTATCGCGTTATGATGGGGTGCGTTATGGCTACCGCTGTGAGAGCCCAAAAAACTTAGAAGATTTATACACCCGCTCACGTTCTGAAGGCTTTGGTGCCGAAGTACAGCGCCGTATTCTGATGGGTACCTATGCGTTATCAGCGGGTTATTTTGATGCCTATTATGTCAAAGCGCAAAAAGTGCGCCGCCTCATCAGCCAAGATTTTGCCAAAGCCTTTGAAAGCTGTGATGTCATTGCCACCCCAACTGCGCCAACGACGGCTTATAAAATCGGTGCAAGCCTTAGCCCTGCCGAAATTTATATGGGGGATGTTTATACCATTGGCGTGAATTTAGCCGGTTTACCTTCATTAAGCCATCCGGTGGGTTTTGATGGTGACAATCTGCCTGTGGGCTTACAGCTGATTGCAAAGGCATGGGACGAAGAGACACTACTGCAAACTGCCGATGCGTATCAGCAAGTCACTGATTTTCACCAACAACCATCACCCATCGCCAAAGCCTAAGGAGCCTTGTTATGACAAACGAAAATAAACCGCAAGCGCCTGCTTCTGCTCAGGCACCGTTGGTTGATGGCTACGAAGTGGTTATCGGTATCGAAATCCACTGCCAACTCAACACCAATACCAAAATTTTCTCATCGGCTTCCACCCTATTTGGGCAAGAACCCAACACCCAAGCCAATATTGTTGACCTAGCAATGCCAGGGGCGCTACCTGTACTCAACAAAGATGTGGTAGAAAAAGCGGTGATGTTTGGACTTGGCGTCAATGCTGAAATTGGCATGATGAACGCCTTTGACCGTAAAAATTATTTTTATCCCGACTTGCCAAAAGGCTACCAAATCAGCCAAATGGCGCACCCGATTGTCGGTACAGGCTATATCGACATCGTGGTCAATGAAGGTGAAAAAAACGAATACCCCAAACGTATTCACATCACCCGTGCTCACTTAGAAGAAGATGCGGGCAAATCGGTGCATGATGCGGTGCCACAAATGACAGGCGTGGATTTAAACCGTGCCGGTACCCCGCTGATTGAAATCGTCTCGGAGCCTGATATGCGCTCAGCTGCCGAGGCGGTTGCCTATGTCAAAGCCATTCACCAGTTGGTCACTTGGCTCGGTATTTCTGATGCCATTATGGCGGAAGGCTCATTCCGTGCCGACTGTAACGTCTCCGTGCGAAAACCCGGTGCCGATTTGGGTACTCGCTGTGAGATTAAGAACCTTAACTCGTTTCGCTTTATCGAGCGCGCCATCACGGTGGAAATCGAGCGTCAAATTGACTTGATTGAAGACGGGGGCAAAGTCATACAAGCCACTCGCCTGTACGATCCCGACAAAGACGAAACGCGCTCAATGCGTACCAAGGAAGAAGCCAACGACTATCGCTACTTCCCAGACCCCGACCTTTTACCTGTGCATATTGATACCGCAACTTTTGAACAAATCAAAAACGCCATGCCAGAATTGCCAGTGGCACGTCGTGAGCGTTTTCAATCGACGCTTGGCTTACCTGACTATGATAGCCGTATTTTAACCGCTAGTCGTTCGCTCGCTGATTACTTTGAGCAAGTAGTGGCAAAAGTCGGTCATGATAACGCCAAACTGGCTGCCAATTGGATAATGGGTGACCTGCTCGGCGCGCTCAACAAAGATGAAAAAACCATTGAGCAAAGCCCGATTTCAGTGAGCCAATTTGCCAAACTGCTAGAGCGTATCAAAGACAATACGCTATCAGGCAAACTGGCTAAACAAGCCTTTATCGCCCTATTCGCTGGCGAAGGTGGTGACGATGAAACAGCCGTAGATAAAATAATTGCCGATAAAGGTTTAAAACAAGAAACCGATACAGGCGCGATTAAAGCGATTGTCGAAGACGTGTTGAAAAACAACCAAGCGATGGTCGATGAGTACAAGTCAGGTAAAGAAAAAGCCTTTAACGGTCTTGTCGGTCAAGTGATGAAAGCCTCCAAAGGTAAAGCCAACCCGGCTCAAGTTAATGAGCTGTTAAAAGAACTAATTGGATAAGTTGGTATTGCAAATTCTGTCATTTTTGGTAGAATAGTACACCTTTCGGGGCGTAGCGCAGTCTGGTAGCGCACTTGCATGGGGTGCAAGGGGTCGCGAGTTCGAATCCCGCCGTTCCGACCAAATTAAAAAGGCTTACGTGTTACGTAGGCCTTTTTCTTTTTTGAGCTTTTTTTTTACCTATTGTCACAGTATTTTTACGTGAATATGACAATAGTTTTTTCGTTTTGATAGATAATTTTTTGATAAAATTTTCTCACTATTTGGCCGTATTTATTTGACTATATTTTTTGAAAAATCATGAGCGCGATCATTAAATCATTCCTTGCTAACTATAAACTGACAAATTCGGCTACTGCTTTGGTATGGAAGATGACGTGACAATGGTTTTACCACTCACTGCGCAAGCCGATAGCGGTCATCAAGCACAAACCAACAAAGATGCGATTGTACGTTCTTGTCCCAATCGTTTATGCCCCGTTGTGCAAAAAATACCCAAAGGCAGAAAGTTTAGCTGGGTATTAGCCAAAAATGGCTTTGTGAACATTGCCGATTCTACCTTGTGGGTAGCTACTGCTGACATTAAATAAGTGATTGTATGTTTTCAAATTTTTCTTAAAAAGCCTGTCATGAATATGATGGGCTTTTTTGTTATGATAGTCTAAGCTTAATGTTGAACGAGTCGATTATGTCCTACCCAAAAATCATTATTTCAATTGAAAAACAACAGCTTACGTTATGTCTTAGTCGCACCCAGTCACAAACTTACCCCGTCTCTACCGCCAAAAATGGTATTGGACAACTGCAGGATACTGGCTGTACACCGCTCGGTGCGCACGTGATTAGCGAAAAATTTGGTGATAATTTACCTATCAACAGTGTATTTGTGGCACGTCAATTTACCGGCGAAATTTATGATGATCATTTGGCAACCACATTTCCCAATCGAGACTGGATTTTGACGCGGATTTTGTGGTTAGATGGCTATGAAGAGGGATTTAACAAAGGCACCAATGAGCAAGGGGTGTGTGATACCAAGGCGCGTTACATTTACATTCATGGCACGCCCAATACCGAGCCGATGGGCATTCCGCTTTCTCATGGCTGTATCCGTATGCGTAATCAAGACATTATCACACTGTATGACCAAGTGGATATTGGTACAGCGGTCGAAATTTTGCCTTAAATTTATCAAAGTTAACCTTAATAATATATTAGAAAAAATTAATAAATATGGTTATTGGTTAAAAAAAATTACAAAATAGTTTTTATTTATTAGTATTTTAGGCATATAATAACCGTGTCACATCAATCGGCTTTAACTTTAATTAACAAGGTAGATTGATTATCAAATAACAATGAAAAGGAGCTGATTATGTCAGTCGAAACATTACAGACTATCGCAGAAACTCGCCGTTCTATCTATATGCTCAATGACCAATTGCCTGTCTCAAAAGATGAGGTGGTTAAACTGGTTGAACATGCCGTGCTACATACCCCCTCTGCATTCAACTCACAATCAAGCCGCTTGGTAGTATTGTTTGGTGAAGACCATCAAAAACTTTGGCAAATCACCGAAGATTTGCTACGCGCGATGGTGAATGATGATGAAAAATTCAAATCAACTGCCGATAAAATGGCCATGTTTAAAGCCGGTGCAGGGACTATCTTGTATTTTGAGGACCAATCAGTGATCAAAGGCTTACAAGAACAATTCCCACTTTATGCGCATAATTTCCCAGTATGGGCAGAACATACCAGTGCGATGCACCAATATGCGATTTGGAATGCGTTAGCTGCGCTCAACATCGGTGCAAACTTACAGCATTATAATGGCGTGATTGATGAAAAAGTGGCAGAAACATGGAACATCGATAGCAACTGGAAACTCATTGCGCAGATGGTATTTGGTGGTATCGCCGCCCCAGCAGGTGAAAAAACCTTTGAACCGATTGAAAAACGCCTAAAAGTTTACGGAAAATAATTTTTCAATCTGCACTACAATGCACATGACAGTAACAGTGCTAGTAATAGTGACAGCAAAAAGCCAATATCTGACGGTATTGGCTTTTTTGTTTGACACGCTTGATTGAAGTAAAGCTACCAAAACTTTGGCGCATTTTTCACTGTTTTTAGACTCACCGCACATTGCTCGCTACTGGCTTGCTCACGCCCGCTAAACCAACCCACCGCAAATAGTGCATTTGGGTCGGTTTTGGCTTTCTCAAGATAGTTAGCATGACCGACCACATTGTCATTATACTCACCGAGTACGTCTTGTGCAGGCTCTAAGTACTGCAAGAAAGCATTGAGCTTCGTCGCTTTTTTTCCTTTTTTGCCATTGTTTTGGCTGGCAAAAAGCGGCGCAGCAAACTCACTGACATAACGCAGGCTTTTTAGGTCTTTACGGACACCATGCTGGCTTTCTGTATCGAGACTGGCAAATTTATCACTCGCAGCGGCAATCGCGGTAAATAGTTTTTCCAACTTTTTGGCAACTGTGACTTTGGCTTTTGGGCTGTCCGCAGGTACGGGTAAATGGGTAAAACCAATCAGCTCTAAGAGCAGAATTTGAAAATCATTGGCTCTGACGGCATCAATCGGCATGATATCTATGGCTGTTGACCACTCGACATGCGGTGCACCGACTGATTCTAGCAGAGGCTGGGTTTTTATTTGCAAGATTTCTTTATCACGATACTCCCCTAACAAGCTAAAGGTTTGTTTGAGCACCATCAGCCAATTTGGGTCAATATAATCTTGGGCAAATTTGAAGTGTTTGAGGGCAGTACGTAAACGCCGAATGCCGACACGCAGTTGATGTACTAAGTTGCCATCGGGACTGCCTTCAGCAATTGCAGAGGCATTGGGCAAAATCTGCACTAGGCAGTTATTGACCACTGCCTGCAAAAACGCAAATTGGCTGATACCTTTGTGTAATTGCAGCACAGCCAAATCCGCTTTGACAGGCTCGGCAAATTGCTTATTCGCGAGTAGCAGACTACCCCGCTGGGCTTTGGTAACGGTTGATAAATATAATTTGTATTTTTTGCACCAAGTTTTTGCAATGTCAATCAAATCACTTGGGTCACCTTCAAGCAGCTCAAATTCAATTTCATGAATATCCGATTGGGTTAACCCAGGATTATTGGCAGGTTTTTGTGAGTTTAGGTGACCTATGCCAACCTTGCCGATATCATAAGCGATTTCGATGCGGCTGTTATTTTTCTTAATTTGACGAGAAGTGCGCTCGACATCGGTAAAATATTGCACGGTTAAAGCTTGAGCGAGCTCATCAAGTGGCATAATATTAGTCAGCTGTGCTACGACTGTTGGCTCTGTAATCAGTGAAATATCAGGCACAAGGCTGCTAACATCAAGGTTATCTGGCGTGCCCGTCAGGCTTAGCACGGTATTGAGCTCAACGCGTTTGGCAACGCCATCACCGGCTGTTTTGAGGGTTTGCACCCATTGGCTGTCTTCGAAACGAATACGCAGGGCAATGCCTTTTTTGGCAAGGTCTTGATTGGGGGTATCAAAGTAATAGGCAGATAGGCGCTGTTGCTGCGCATTTTTGGTGTCGATGTTTTTTCTTAAGACGCTTTGTTGATAGCTTGGGACAGCAAACTTGAGTTCTAGTTCGTGCATGATGGTGTCGATTAACCTATATAGCTAACGGATAAAACACCATCATAGCACAACTTTGCTTTTTAAAAATAACCACTTGGCTCATTTGTTAGTGGTAAAATTTTAAAGCATTTAAAGAATGCCCTATGACAAGTGATGACCAGTTATGCAATCACATCCAAACCTTCTTGTTTGAGCGATGTAAAGTCAGGTATTGATATAAAAAAAATCCATTTTAAGCTATCATAACCACAAAATTTTGATGAATTTTGTAATAAATATTTACACTGACCCTCGATTAAATAGGTTTTTTAATAAATGTCAAACGCTACCGCTGACCAGACCCAGTCTTCCCAACTCACCAAAAACCCAAGCAAAAAAATCAAACCCACCGCGCGGGTGCGTAAACGTTTGCAAGACGCCCCACCCGTGACCCTCACAGTGACCAATCTTGCCCATGACGGACGTGGCGTGGCAAGTTACGGTGACCAACCCGACCATCACCTTGATAAGCATGGCAAAAAAGTATTCGTCAGCTTTGCGCTGCCCAACGAGACCGTGAGCGTCAAAATCACAGGCTCACGTAAAAGCATGGAAGAAGGTGACGCGATTGAAGTGTTGGCAAACCCAAACCCTGAACGCACGACCCCGCCTTGCCCGCATTTTGGGGTGTGTGGTGGCTGTAGCTTACAGCACTGGCAACCCGATGGGCAGATTCAATTTAAGCAATCGGTACTGGCAGAGCTGCTCGAGCACCAAGCCCATATCCAGCCTGAACACTGGCTTCCCCCATTGGTTGCTGACCGTTTGGGCTACCGCACCAAGGCACGTATGGGCGTGCGCTATGTTGAGAAAAAAGGCACAGCATTGGTCGGTTTTCGTGAGCGCGCCAGCAATTTTTTGGCAAATTTAAATGAATGCCATGTGCTTGACCCGCGTGTCGGCTTTAACATTGAGAACTTAAAAGCGCTTATTAGCTCGCTTGACGCCCGTGACCATATTCCACAGCTTGAATTAGCGATGGGTGAAACGCTTGAGGATGTTATCGATAGCAAAAAATCAATTGCCGTCATTGTCCGTCACATGGTGGATTTAGGTGAGCATGATATCGCAAAACTGCAAGCTTTTTTTGCCGAGCGTAACTGGCAGTTATTGTTACAGCCAAAAGGTAGCGACACGGTACATCGTATTGACCCATTGTATGAAAATACTGCCCATGCGTGCCCATCAAGCTTGACAGTGCCACCGACGGGCGGTTTGTTTTATCGCTTGCCCGAGTTTGATGTGACGTTTGAATTCTCGCCACTGGATTTTACCCAAGTCAATTTGTCAGTCAATCGTAAAATGACCAAGCTGGCGATTGATTTGTTAGCGTTGCAGCCAGGCGAGCGAGTGCTTGATTTGTTTTGCGGACTGGGCAATTTTAGTCTGCCACTGGCGCGTCAAGTGGGTGATACGGGCTTTGTGATTGGGGTGGAAGGTAGCAGTGAGATGACACAGCGCGCCAAAATGAATGCCACCGCCAACGGCTTGCACCATACCGACTTTTTTGCCCAAGATTTGACCAAAGATTTCTCGAGTGAGCCTTGGGTTGGGCAAGTCGATGCCCTGCTGATTGACCCACCCCGCTCAGGCGCCTTAGAAGTCATGCAGTATCTGGATAAATTCAATGCCAAACGCATTGTGTATGTGTCGTGCAATCCGATTACGCTTGCCCGTGATACCGCCGTACTACTTGAAAAAGGCTACAAGCTCACCCACGCGGGCGTGATGGATATGTTCCCGCACACAGGGCATGTGGAAAGCATTGCACGGTTTGAGAAACGCTAAAATTTGGCTTTATTCATACAATTTAAATAGCGTACGTTGACCTTGTCGGCGTACCATTTGGTATTGTAGTCACGGCTGAGTTTTGCCCCAGAGATGACAACTTGTGGCATGATGGCGGCAGGGACATTTTTGCCGGTTTTCATTTTGTAAAGACTACCGATGGTGCGATAGGTTTCGGTATTTTCAAAATCTTGGCTTTTTTCTTTTGCCAAGTCCATACGCACTTGTCGCTCCGTCAGGCTAATCATGCCTTGTTGTATCATTGATATCAGCGCCTGCTCACTTTGGCTGATATTGGCACTGATTTTATTGCCTTTTTCATAAATCAATAAATCGCCATCATAGTCTATTTCGGCTTTGGATAACTCTTTTAGCATTTTTTGAAAAGCGGCATTACGGCTTGAATACATCCCTGAATTGTAGTCAGCGAAGCGATAAATCGGGTCTTGATAATTGGCTTTGTACAGTAGCAAGCGATGGATACCGTAGTACAATCCGCCATATTGGCTATATAGGTCTTTACGCAGTTCAAGGTTATTGCCACTCATACGGCGATGGTCACGCGCATAACTCACTTGCACCTGCATTGAGCCTAATGTGGTAATCGGGTCTAATTTTTCTTCAATATCCCCGCCCACCAGTTTGGTGACGCTGTTCAGCTTGCTGGCATAATATTTGCTTGAAAAATATGCAAACATCTGATGATAAATATCGTCAAGTTCTTCTTCGGTTTTGACTTTAGCGATTTGTTTTTCAAAGCTGTTATCGGGCGTCGGCTCACTTTTTAGCATGGTGCGAAAATATGGGGCTAGCGTTGAGCCTAATTTTTCTTCCAACTCCTCATTCATCGCTTTTAGGCTTGATTGCCCCAAATTTGCGACGGGCGGATTGGCTTTAAAATTAGACTCTTGGTCGATAATGGCGACAGCGGTACAAATATTTTGCGCGTTTTTTTCTATTTTTAGCGTATCAAATATTTGGTTAATGTCTTGTGCCCAGCTTTTGCTATCTTGTCCACGTTTGGGAATCAGTTTGGCAATTTGTTTGGCCCCAATGGGCGAGTTAGCGTCGGTTTGCGTTTGAAAATACTCACACCCTGTCAACCCAAGCGATAAAGTCAACGTTATCGCCAACATTGACAGGGTTTTACCAAAGTTCGCAAGGCTTTTTGAGCGGGTCATGGTAAAATCTGACGCTACAGTAGTCGCATTTGTAACAAAATGAGATGGTAATTTCATTAAACTCACCTATACTGAACAAGATAGTTTATCTTAATTTGGATTGAGATTCACTCAAATCGCTGATTGGGTCGTTGCCTAACACTCATTTGAGTGATACAAAAATTTTATCGACGGGTTGACTTGCAACTGTTTGCTAATAGACACATCTTAATAAAATTAACACATGAGTAAGCGTAATAAAGTTAGTGTTAAATGGCTAAACATGGGCACCCCAAAACGGTTAAAATATATAAAACGGTTAAGATATATAAAGTGAATATGGCATTTACTTTATTTTAACCTTTAACATTTATTTTAAGGGTTAACACGACCAAAACCAACGCACTATCATAGCTAAAACGCGCTGCTATAGCGACTACTCTGTTATATTTTATTATTGCTAGCGCAGTATCAAATCAAACTTAATCACACAAAAATTCACAGGGAAAGTGAGTTGATAATTTTAAATGAACAAGGTTAGTTTTTTTGCTCTTTGAGGAAATCTGGTAAGTAAGGTGTAGAATTGACATGGTAAAAATACGAGAAAGTTTGCCGCTATTGGATGGAAAAGACGTTGATCATGATAGTACCACGATGATTGCGAGTATCACTGCCAGCCAGCGTCATTTCACCCATACTGACTTGCCCATTCTCTCTGAGCCTGCCAGCCACATCATCGATGAGCATACCATTGATACCGAAGCTTGGCTGGTATCGATGGCAAAACGCGCTCATCTCACTGAGCTGCCTGAGCTGACCAAAGCCTGTCAACTACTCAAAAATCAAGATTTAAGTACCGAAAGCAACCGCTCTAATGCGTTTTTGACTGGGATTGGGATTGCCGATATTTTGGGCTATCTGTACCAAGATGAAGACACACTCGTTGCTGCGATGTTATATCGTGCCGCGCGTATCCAAATTTTTACCCCCAAACAAATCCAAGCCACCTTTGGCGATGAAGTCGCAGAGCTGGTGCAAGAAACCCTAGCGCTGGGGCGACTGTCGGATTTGATAGAAAACAACAAGCGCTTAGAAGACCACTTTAACAACAACCAGCGCGAGCAGTTATCGGGCATTTATAACATGCTCATCTCGATGACCAACGATGTGCGTGTGGTACTCATCAAATTGGCTGAGCGTACTTTTGCGATGCGAGAGTTGTCGTATGCCAGTCCAGAGCGTCAGCAACGCGTCGCCCGTGAGGTCATGACCATCTACGCGCCGCTAGCGCATCGTATGGGTATTGCCCAGCTTAAATGGGAGCTTGAGGACTTATCGTTTCGTTATCTTGCGCCTGACCGCTACAAAGAAATCGCCAAATTACTCTCCGAAAAACGTAGCGAGCGCGAAACCTATATCGACCGGGTTGCCCAACAACTGCGCGAGGCGTTAGCTGCCCAAGGGATTGACGGGGAAATCACCGGTCGTGTCAAACACATCTATTCGATTTATCGTAAGATGAAACTCAAATCACTGTCGTTTGACCAGTTATATGACATCCGCGCACTGCGGGTACTGGTGCATAACAATGCCGATTGTTATCACGTATTGGGGCTGGTGCATGGTTTGTGGCGTTATATCCCCGAACAGTTTGATGACTATATCACCAACCCAAAAACCAATGGCTATCGCTCGCTACATACCGCGGTGATTGCTGAGAACAAATCGCTGGAAGTACAAATTCGTACCTTTGACATGCACTATGAAGCTGAACTTGGCATGTGTGCACACGTCAATTACAAAGAAGGCACCAAAAACAAAAAAGACGACTATCTGACCAAAAAAATCAGCTCACTGCGTCAGTTATTGCTCAATCAAGAAAATGCTGACAATCATGACCCGTTAAAATTTGTATTAGATAAACATGTTGAGCATGAACATGGCGAGCTCGATGAAGAAGAACAAGTCGTTGATTTTGGTGAATTTGAGCGGATTTATGTGTTTAGTCGTGATGGTGACATTATCGAATTGCCCAAAGGCTCAACCGTGCTCGATTTTGCCTATCATGTGCATACCCATGTCGGCAATCGCGCCCAAGCCGCTCGCGTCAATAAACGCTATGTGCCGCTCACCTATCAGCTCAAAACAGGCGAACAAGTTGAGATTATTACCAAGCAATCACGCGAGCCAAACCGTGATTGGCTAGTGGCATCCTTAGGTTATATCAATACCAGTCGCGCTCGCAGCAAACTGCGCCAATGGTTTAATAAGCAAGACCGTGATAAAAATATCGAAACAGGTAAGCACATATTAACCAAAGAATTGGCGCGCATGTCGGTACACCCTAACAGTATCGATTTAAATGATTACGTCAAATTTTTTAATGCCAAAAACAGTGATGATATTTTGGTAGGGCTAGTCAATGGCAACGTTGAATTGCATAATTTGACCGGTCATATCAGTCGTCATCTAGATTTAGAACCCGAAGTCACTGATACTGAGCTTATCCCCAGCATTCACCCCAAAGCCACAGGCAAGCTAGATGCGTATAAAATCGAAGTCGATGGCTTGGATAACATTGCTATTCACTTGGCAAATTGCTGCTCGCCCGTGCAAGGTGAGCCAATTGCGGGTTATATCACCCAGTCCAATGGCGTATCCGTCCACCGCAGTGATTGCGTCGAATATGAGCGACTGGTGGAGCGTGAGCCTGAACGCGCCATTAGTGCCGCTTGGTATGGCAATAAAGGCAAAAGCCAATTGGTACAAATATACCTTGAATCGTATGACAGGCGTGGCTTGCTCAAAGACCTGACCCAAATCATCGACCAAGAAAATGTCAATATCCGCCAAGTCGATACCCTAAGCGGGGATGATGATATCGCGCGGTTAAATTTTACTATAGAAGTGACGGGGCTAAGTCAGTTGTCCAAGCTGCTGGCAAAACTAGAGCAGCAACATGGTATTATCTTGGCACGTCGTATCGTCAATAACAACAAGTCTTAATGCTTTAAATAGGAGTCACACGGCACATGCCAGAATTGCCCGAAGTGCAGACGACCGCGACGAGTCTGCAACCTTTGCTCGATCAAACCGTTGAAAAAGTTAGCGTCTTTCAGCCCAAATTGCGTTGGGCGGTGCCTGATGACTTGGTGAGTTTGATAGATTATCAACTTATCGACATTGAGCGCCGCGCTAAATATCTGATTCTCACCTTTAAAGGGGCTGCGGCGCAAAAAAAACTGCTCATCCACTTGGGGATGTCGGGTAGCTTACAGCAGCATCCTGTTGGGTTTGACAAGCGTAAACACGATCACGTGATTTTGACGTTTAATAAGGGCAAAAAACTCACCCAACTGCATTATCATGACCCACGGCGGTTTGGCATGTTACTGTGGCTGGATGACTATGAAGACAAGCTGATTACCCATTTGGGTGTAGAGCCATTGTCAGAAGACTTTAGCGCTGACTATCTATATCACCATATCCATAATCGCAAAAAACCGATTGAACGCCCCATCAAATCGGTGATTATGGCGCAAGAGATTGTGGTCGGTGTGGGCAATATCTATGCAACCGAAAGCCTATTTTTATCAAAAATTCATCCGTTGACCCCTGCCCATCTCATCAGCCATGAACAGCTCACCACCTTGGTCGCCCATATTCGACAAGTCCTACAAACATCGATTGAAAAAGGCGGCTCAACGTTAAAAGATTTTACCGTAGCGGATGGAAAAACGGGGTATTTTCAGCAAACGTTACTGGTGTATGGGCATAAAGGTGGTGATTGCCCAAGCTGTGGCACTACCATCGAAAATATCAAAATCAACCAGCGGGCCAGCACGTTCTGTCCCACTTGCCAGCCGCTGATAACCCACAAAAAAACCGTGAAAAAATCAGTGAAAAAACCGCTCAAAAAATAACGAGTCTGCATTAACGTAAAAAAACCTGCGGCAAAGACAATTTTACTTGATAATTCTTGGCAAAATTGATGTAATGTTCCTGAACTATTCAGCAACAACCTAGCAAAACTTGTTAGGTACAACCTGTCAGTCAACCCCAGTTATTTGGTTATCTAGTTGCCTAGTTAATTATTTAGTTAGTTAGCTAGTTAGCTAGTTACCTCGTTAATGGGAACTTGCTGCCAGTTAGGAACCTGCTATGAAACTATTAAATACGATTGCGTCAGCCGTAGCCTTGATGATTGCAACGACGACTTGCAGCTTTGCCGCTACCGAAATTGATGAAAAAGATTTTGGTCCAACCTATGGCTCCATGGTCGCTGATACCATTGTGGGTAAGCCATTGGGTGCATTGGCAGTGGTGGGCGGCGTGGTGACGGCGATTGCCAGTATGCCATTTACCATCTATAACGATGAAATCGATCAGGTAGAACGCAAGCTGATTCTTGAGCCACTGGCGGCACTCGATCGCTGCTTGGGCTGTACCCCTGCTGAAGACCAATATTTTCGCTCACAGCGCCCTAATAATAACCAAGTGCGCGTCACCGTTGATGGACCTTCTGAGATTTTAATCAACACCAACCAAAAAGTTGTCGTTAAAACCCCTTAGTTTTTTCGTCAACGATTCAGGCAAGCAATTAGCCACCGCTGATTGCTTTTTTTTATGACTGTTATGTTCATGATAACTTTTTTGCATCCATAAATTGTTTGCTATAGTCGCTTTTAAACGAGTCTGCTCATCATTTGTCAACATTTGGCTGAGTGCTTGTATAAAAAGCGCTCGTATAAAAAGCGCTCATATAAGCTTGTATAAAAAGTTGATTACCAAGGAAGATAACCGTCATGTCGAACCTAAATCTAAAAACACCGTCAGCATTAGCCTCGAACCCTACGCAGCAAACCATTCAAATAGCTACCAAACACCCTGCCACACTGGCGGCGACGGTGTTTCGACCTGATACGGTCAAAGCCGCCGTGATGATTGCGCCCGCAACTGGTATCAAACGCCAGTTTTATCAAAATTTTGCGCAGTATTTGATGGAGCATGGCTATGGCGTCATCAGCTATGACAATGAAGATATTGGCGAGTCGATGCAAGGCGACCTCAAGCACTCTAATGCGTCACTGATTAGTTGGGGGCGCTACGATATGACTGCAGTGCTTGATAGACTGATTCAAGAGTTTCCCAACACCACCTATCATCTGGTCGGTCATAGCGCGGGCGGTCAATTATTTGGTTTGATGCCCAATCATCACAAGTTCACATCCGTGTTTAACATTGCCTGTTCATCTGGGCAAATCCGCAATATGGCGATGCCGTATCGTGCCAAAGCCATTTGGTTTATGGATGTATTTATTCCCGTGTCCAATGTGTTGTTTGGCTATACCCAATCAAGCAAGATTGGCATGGGCGAAGACTTGCCCAAAAACGTTGCCAAACAGTGGCGAGATTGGTGCAATGGCGCAGGCTATATCAAAACCGCTTTTGGTAAAACAGTGAAAACCCACTATTACAATGAGGTTAACTTGCCTGCTATGTGGGTGAATGCGCCCGATGATGATATCGCCAATGATAAGAATGTCGCCGATATGATTCGGGTGTTTCCCAACATGCAAGCCACCACCCAAACGTTACAACCCAAAGATTATGGCTTACAGCATATCGGTCATATGAAATTTTTTAGCCGACAAAACCAGCTACTTTGGCAGCAAACCCTTGATTGGTTGCACCAACATGGGTAATTAAACAAGGGGCATGGTGATTATGCCCCTTGTTTGACGCTAACAGTAGGATGAAAACAGCACTCTAAACGTTATCATTTTAAAAGATAGATTGCTAACAACCCACGCGGTTAAAACGGCACGGGGCTTTCCCATTCCATCCACACACCCGTATTGGGATGCTTTAAACGCAATTTGCGTGCATGTAAGCAAAGCCTAGGCGATAAATCAAACGCTTGACCGTCCAATACATCTTGCGCGTAGATGGGGTCGCCAAGCATCACATGCCCGATATGCAGCATATGCACGCGTAGTTGATGGCTACGCCCTGTGACAGGATACAAGGCGACACGGCTAACCGCCTTACCCTCACGCAGTTCGTGGTGCAAGGTTTCATATTTCGTATAGGCGCGTTTATCCCAATTCATATCGACAATATGCTTGGGTTTTTGTGGTGGGTCGTAGCGCACGGGCACATCGATTTCGCCTTGCTGCGGCGGCGTTCCCCAAACCAGCGCTTGGTATTCTTTGTTCGGAATACGCTCGATAAATTGTTTGCTGATATGGCTTTGCGCCTCGCTATGGCGCGCAAAAATAATAATCCCTGAGGTGTCCATATCAAGTCTGTGAATAAGTTTGACGTTGGGGTCGGCTTTGAGCAAACGAGATTGTAGGCTGACTTTTAACTCTTTACCATCCACCGATAACAGTCCGTGCGGTTTGTCGATGACCCAAATGTCGTCATCGCGATATAGGGTAACAGATTTGGCAAAGTCATCAAAGAAAGATTGCGGCTGCTGACTTTCTTCAAGATTACGCTGTGCAATGGATTCTGGGGTTAACGCTTGGGGCAGTTGTCGCATGGGTGGTTTTTATTCTCTAAAATCTATTTGATTGAAAATTGGTAAATTTGACCATTTTTAATCGCTTTAATTGTTTGTTTTGAAGGTGAAAGTTCGATTTTATCATAATCAGTTGTGGCAATTATTTTACCTTTTAAATCGATAAATCCATATTTCATTTCATTGTTCTTAGTTTTTTTAAAGGTAAGAAAACCAACACCTTCATCACCGAAAGTTGAAATATTATCATAAATGATTGGGACTAATATTTTACCTTTATTATCGATAACACCCCATTTTGCTCCATTGTCTAGTTTAGATAAATCCGAGAAATCACCAATCGCAACAACTGTATCGCCTTGACTAGTGCTAAATGCCATGTCGTAAATATGGGGTACAATCAAATCACCGTCAGTGTTTACTAAGCCCGCTTTATAAACCCCATTGACTTTTTTTATCGCTTGGCTAATACCGCCATTAAAAGAACTCAATCTACCCTGTTCTTCAGTGGCTGGAAGCAGGTAGTTGAAAGAACCGATAAAACCAACTGGCGTATTGGTTTTATCGTTAGGGTCGGCATAGGTATATAAGTCGTTATTGGCACATTTTAAAATTTTGTAGTCTTTTGAAATGGTATTTAAATCTATTTTTGAGCAGTCGCCATCAGCAAAACTTACCAAAGGCAAAAAACCGATTGCAAGTAATAACGCTTTGGTAAGTTGTTTCATGGTTTATCCTTATTTTTTCGCCATTATCGCAAAGACTTCTTTTGCCGCTTGCAAGGTCGCATCCAAGTCTTCTTGCGAATGCTCACTACTTATAAATGCTGCCTCAAAGGCGGATGGCGCAAGATACACACCGCGATCGAGCATACCGTGGAAGAAGGTCGCAAATTTTTGCGCATCGCATTGACACACCTCGTCAAAGTTTTGTGGCAATGTATCGCTATCAGTAAAAAACATCCCAAACATACCGCCACAGCGCGTGGTTTTAAAGCCAATACCCGCATCCTTCGCCAATTGTTCAAGATTATCAGTCAAATAAACGACTTTTTCGCTTAATGCGTCATAAAAACCCTCAGCCGTGAGCAAATCAAACATGGCAATACCGGCACGCATTGCCAGTGGATTGCCCGATAAGGTGCCTGCTTGATACACACCGCCTAACGGCGCGATACACTCCATAATCTCACGTTTACCACCAAACGCCCCGACTGGCAGACCTGCACCGATGATTTTACCAAACGTGGTCAAATCTGGTGTGATGCCAAAATGGGCTTGCGCTGACTGTAAGCCAACCCTAAACCCAGTCATCACTTCATCAAAAATTAGCACAGCGCCATGCGCGGTACACTCAGCACGCAAGGTATCGTGAAATTCTTGCGTGGGTACAATCATGTTCATGTTGCCGGCGATAGGCTCGACAATCACACAAGCGATGTCATTGCCAAATTGCGCAAAGCAGTCTTTGATGGCTTGCGGGTCGTTGTAACGAATGGTGAGGGTGTGTTTGGCAAAATCTGCAGGCACGCCTTTTGAGCTTGGCTCACCGATATCTAGCATGCCCGAACCCGCTTTGACCAGTAGACTGTCGCTATGACCGTGATAACAGCCTTCAAATTTGACAATTTTGTCGCGCCCTGTATAGCCGCGTGCTAGACGAATGGCGGACATGGTGGCTTCAGTCCCTGAGCTGGTCATACGGATTAATTCAACACTGGGAATCAATTCACAGATTTTGTCCGCCACCGTGGTCTCAAACGTGGTGGGGGCGCCAAAGCTTAACCCGTCATCTGCCGCATTTTTGACCGCTTCGATAATATGGGGGTGGGCATGACCCAAAATCATCGGTCCCCATGAGCCCACATAATCTATGTAGGGTTTGCCCTCGGTATCATACATTTTGCTGCCACGGGCACGGCTGATAAAGACAGGTGTACCCCCCACGCCTGCAAATGCCCGCACAGGTGAATTCACGCCACCAGGGATATGGGCTTTGGCTTGTTTAAACAGTAATTGGTTGGTTGTCGAGTTGTTTGAGTTATTTGAATTCATGGGGCTCTCAGCTAGATAAATTTTTGCCTATTTTAGCAAAATTCGGGGGTATTGAATACGCTTGCCGCCTATCTTGAATTTGGCTGGCTTGACTTTGGCTGACGAAAAATAGGGACTCGTTGATAAAAAATGTGGTTTTGGCTTGTTTGATATGTCCCTACCTTTTGGCATTAATGGCTTGGCAGCAATGGTTTGGCAGCAATGGTAGCGATCTACTTGCTGCTCTCTTTAAAACTAAAAAACCCCAATGCCGTGCACTGGGGTTGTTGTGTTGTTGTTTTGCGGTGTTTGACCCATTATTTTACTGGGCAATTATTTGTGACTATTGAATAAGATATTGGGTACTGCCAATTCGTTATATTCACCTTTTTCATATAAAGCCCCGGCACGACCCACAATCAATGGGTCAACTGTCCCCACGACTTTAGGGTCTTTATTGTCGTAAGCTAGTTTGCTTAATACATAGCGCATCGCATTCAAACGTGCGCGTTTTTTATCGGTTGACTTGATGACAATCCAAGGCGATTCTGCACTGTCGGTGTTAAAGAACATGGTTTCTTTGGCAAGGGTGTAATCATCCCATTTGTCGAGTGACGCTTTGTCAATGGGTGAGAGCTTCCATTGTTTGAGCGGATGTGCTTCACGCTCGGCAAAACGGCGGCGCTGCTCTTCACGACTGACTGAGAACCAAAATTTGATTAAATGAATACCTGAGCTAATCAGATGTTTTTCAAACTCTGGGACTTGGCGCATAAAGTCATTGTATTCTTCTTCGGTACAAAAACCCATGACTCGCTCGACGCCAGCACGGTTATACCATGAACGGTCAAATAGCACGATTTCGCCCTTGGTCGGTAGATGCTGGACATAACGTTGGAAGTACCATTGACCCGCTTCTTGCTCGGTGGGTTTTTCAAGGGCGACGACTTTGGCACCGCGCGGGTTTAAGTGTTCCATAAAGCGTTTGATAGTACCGCCTTTACCTGCGGCGTCACGACCTTCAAAGATGATGACGATTTTTTTCCCGCTATCTTTGACCCATTTTTGCAGTTTTAATAGTTCAACTTGTAGCTCGTATTTTTGGGCTTCATAGTTTTTGCGTGACATACGGTTTTTGTAGGGATAACCGCCTTCACGCCAGTTGTCCGCCAATTCGTCGTCTTTATTGATTTTGCTTTGCACGGTGGTGGTTTGGCTGCCAAATAGTTTTTTGACTTCGTTGATTTCATCATTGGACATACCATTGATCAGCGCTTGCAAGTGCTCTGCCATTTTCTCGACATTGCCTGTGGTTAGGTCTTTATCCATGATGCTTTCGATGGCGCGTTTTTTGGCATTGGCTTTTTCACTCACCCCTGCTTGCTGCGACTGCTCAAGCAACACTGTGGGGTCAGTCTCATAAGGCTGGTCAATACGCTCGGTCGTTGGTGTTTTAGTACTGCGGCGCGCTGGGGTGTTGGTAGATAAGGTCTTTGTAGCTAGGGCCTTGGTAGCTGGGGTCTTAGTAGGCTGCGACTTTTGGGGCTTCGCTTTATCCGTTTTGGCATTGTCAGTTTTGGCGCTATTTACCGCTGTGCTATTGGGGGGATTTGCCATGTCTCACTCCTTAAATTCAATGGTCGGCTGATGGGTTGAATAAAGTGTAACAAATTATTTACTACTGACTATAGCCCATTTAAAACCAAGTCACAATCGCTTTTTGCCCTATATTCTGGTCATACTTTTCACTTGTAGCCGAGCCAAAAAAGGCGTTTAATAACCTTAGGCATGTAAGTAGATAGGTAAGCGAATCAGTCATCGGGTGAGGATAAACTGGATGATTAAATATCTTCAAGCTTTAGCACATCGTAAGCAGGGGTTTCATAGGGGTGTGCCTCTTTTAAGGCTTGCACCACCGCTTTGATGCGCTCCTCTGCAACCACCATCTCGACTCGCCATTCTTCGATTGTTTGTAATTGATTGGTCGTACCAATAAAGGCTTGATTGCCTGCCAATGGCATAAACTGTCCTGTACCCAACACCTGCCAACAGCAATACTGATAATTGCCAATGTGCCCTGCCCCTGCGTCAAACAAGGCTTGCTTTACAGCGTCTAGATAATCGGTCGGTATGTATGTGGTGAGTTTATACATGGGTTGCCTTATTAAACTGTTAAGCCGTGAAGCCGTGAAGCCCTACCATCAGGGTTTTGGATTTATTTTAATCTAGCTTTAATCTAACATAGTTTTTTTGCAAAAAGCGCGTTGTCGACGGTTTTTCGTTGATTATTCCCCCGTTTTAAAAAAAATTCACCATAAATTCGCCATATATTATACAATATTGTATAATATATATTATCGTGAAATGCTTAGGTGGCGTATGTTGTTATTTTCTATTGCAGATTATAGTCATCCATTGGTGGGTGGTATGTTGATTGGGCTCTCTGCGGTTATGCTGTGGTGGAGTATTGCCAAGATTGCTGGAATCAGTGGCATTGTCGCCAGTCTTTGGCAGCCAAACTCACCCGATTTTGCTTGGCAATTGGCATTTTTTATTGGCTTAGTGGTATCGCCTTGGGTGTTTGCTATGTTCTTTAACTTGCCAACCATTGAGGTAACCTCATCGCCTTGGCTGTATATTATTGCAGGTTTGCTAGTGGGTATTGGTACGCGGATGGGCTCAGGGTGTACCAGCGGTCATGGTATCTGTGGCAATGCACGCTTTTCACCGCGCTCACTGCTGGCCACCATTACCTTTATGTCCGCAGGGTTTGTGACGGTGTTTATCGGTCGTCATTTATTGTCATTGATTTAATTGAGACGTTAGGGGCATATATCATGCGAAAAGAAATTGTGTTATTAATCAGTGCTATCTGTGGGTTGGTGTTTGGTACGGGTTTGATTGTCAGTGATATGGCAAACCCAAAAACCGTGCAAAGCTTTCTTGATCTCGCAGGCGATTGGAATCCTGCGTTGATATTTGTGATGGTTGGCGCGCTCATTGTCGCGACCATCGGTTTTAACTTAAGTCGCTTAAAAAAGACCAGTCTATCGGGTGCGCCGTTCCCACCGATTCGCCGCGGTATTGACAAGCGCTTGGCGATTGGGTCGATGATATTTGGTATCGGTTGGGGCATCGCTGGTATCTGCCCTGCCCCTGCGGTGGTGCTCATGGGCATGGGTATCTGGCAGGGGGTGGTGTTTTTTGTCGCCATGCTAGTAGGCATGGGGATGGTGATAGCGTTTGATAAAACCCAATCAGCTTAGTCATCATTAGTCATCAGTAGGGTGAAATAACCGATAAAACCCACCCGCCATGAGCCAGCTTGCTAGTTGCTGTGGCGTTTCTGTTTGCCCTTGCCGCACCCAATGAATATAGGTGTGATACAGCATTCCTGAGGCAAATACCAGATTGTACTCCCCGCTTTTATCCTGATGTGGCGCTGTCATAGCTTGGCAAGTCAATGCCTGCTTTTTGCGGTATTCGACAAAAATTTTGCTATTAAGGAGGGTGTCTAAAATCAGCCCTTCAAAGCCTTGGTTGAGCAAAATCTTGGTCGATAACTCAAACTTGCTCAGATAGTCAAACACGCGTACCAAAAATGGATAAAACTCGGACTCGCTTGCCGCCGTCAAGTCGATAAAAGGAAAATCATGCTCAATCTGCGCCAAATAGTCTTTGAGTAGCGCAAGTTTGCTATCGTAATTGCGGTAATACCCCATGCGACTCACGCCCGCCTTTTGGGTCAGCTCGGTGACGCTGATATCAGCAAATGGGGTGGATTCCATGAATTTTAGCAGCGCTATGGCGAGCGAACGTCTGACCACGGTATTGGCATTGCCCATGATATGCGCCTGCTGTCCAAAATCACTCAAACTCGACTCAATACTCGTACCCGTGGGCGATGGAAGCGGTGTGAAGGTTGGTTTTGGCACGCGTTAATCCTTTCAACTCAAGCCTTTACTTAACTTATCAAAACAAAACAAACCCAAATGTCACAGTTGCAGCAGCCTGCTGAAAAATTAGTATACCCTAATCAGGTAGCGGGTTGCACTGTTTAGTGGTAAACCGCTGTTATACAAAGACACATACAGCCAAAAAGTCACTGCAAAGTAGCCCGCGGCAGGTCAGCTATAAGGACAATTATTAGAGATAACTATTAAGGACAACTATTAAGGAAAATAAGGGGAAAGCGATACATGGAAGGTCAATCATTTGATACGGATTTTTTGGTCATAGGCTCAGGCTTTGGCGGTAGCGTCTCGGCGATGCGACTGACCGAAAAAGGCTATCGCGTGATTATCGCTGAGCAAGGCAAGCATATTTCTCCCGAGACCATGCCCAAAACCGTGCGCGATATCAAGCAGTTTTTGTGGTTGCCTGCGCTCAAGTACAAAGGTTTTTTTTCGCTTCAGCTATTTAAGCATGTCATGGTGCTGCATGGTAATGCGGTGGGCGGTGGCTCAATCACTTATGCCAATACCTTATTACAACCAGAAGACAAAATCTGGCAACAAGGTAGCTGGGCAGGGCTTCACGACTGGCAAACGGTGATGCGACAACATTATGAGACCGCCAAACGGATGCTAGGCGTGAGCCAAAACAAAAAAGTCGGCAATGCAGATTTTATGCTGCAAAAAATGGCAAACCTGAGTGGCGTGGGCGATAGTTTTTATCTCACCGATGTGGGCGCCTACTTTAGTGACCATGACAAGTATGCTCATCCCCCTGTCAATGGTGACCCGTATTTTGGCGGCGCAGGTCCTAAGCGCAGTCCCTGTATAGGCTGTGGCGGCTGTATGGTGGGCTGCCGTTATGGCGCCAAAAATACCCTAGATAAAAACTACCTGTATTTTGCCCAAAAAAATGGCGCTACCCTGCTCGCTGAAACCAAAGTCACGGATATAGTACCGATAGCTGATGCTAGCAAATCGCCAAGCGACCCTGCCTATCAAAACGGTTCGCAAGGCTATCGGGTGACGCTGCAATCGGCGGATAAAGGTGAGTATCAAATCACTACCCAACAAATTGTGCTGTCAGCCTCTAGCCTCGGTAGCCAAAAACTGCTGTTTGAGCAGCGCCATAAAGGCAATATGCCCCATATTTCCCCTTATCTTGGCAAGCGTATCTATACCAATGCTGAATCTTTGCTCGGCGTACGATTTTTGGATGACCAACATGGCGCCATGAGCGATGGCGTGGCTATTGGCTCTGGGATTTATTTGGGCGATGGCACACACATTGAGGCGACACGTTATCCTGAAGGTTTTAATATTGCCTCCTTTTTGGCGACGTTAAGCAATTATAAAAACGGCAAAAAAATGTCGCTACTGGCTTGGTTATGGTGTTTTATAACGCAGTTTATCGTCAAGCCTCGTCAAGCGTGGCGTGCATTTCGACCGCATAATATGGCAAAACAAAGTCTCATCTTGCTATGTATGCAAAGCATGCCCTATGCGCTTGAAATGCGCTATCAAAAAAGCCCGTGGTGGCGGGCTTGGTTGGGTAGTCGCTACCAGATGCAAACCCATGGCCCTGCCATCCCCGCCTTTATCCCAGCAGCAAGCGCATTTGCCGAGCAGATGGCAACCCAAATGGGGGGAGTCGGTTATGGCGTGTTGTCGGAAGTATTTTTGAACATCCCAACCACCGCACATTGTATGGGTGGGATTTCGCTGGGCAACTCTGCAGCAGATGGCGTGGTTGATAAGTACCACCGATTGTTTAATTATCAAGGGTTTTATGTCTGCGATGGCGGCAATATCTCGACCAACTTGGGCGTCAACCCAAGTCTCACCATAACGGCGTTGACAGAGCATGCCATGAGCCATATTCCACATAAATCAACCCAGTTACTGCATGCTGCTGATACCACAAGGCAAAACTTGACGCTCGTTCAAAAAGATGCTAGCAAGATACCGGCTTAACTGCTAGGTTGAGTTAAAATTTAACTAAATGATTGGAATAATACACATGACACCTCAAGACAACTCAGATGCAACTAATTCGGATGCAACTATCAATACCATGCAGCAGCAGTTCGACATCATGCGAACGGCTAGCCGCCAAGACCAATATGTAGATTGGTCAATTCGTAGTGCGTGGCTAAAAAAATTAGAACAGCTGGTGATGGACAACCAAAGCGAGATTATCACCGCTATTCATGCCGACTTTGGACAACGCCCAGCGGCTGAAACCACCATGCTTGAACTGTTCCCAACGCTTGAAGCAATTCGTTATACACAAAAGCACGGCAAAGCTTGGTCTGCCAAACAGCCCGTCAAAACTGGGATTTGGTTTTTGCCCGCTCGTAGCTATATCCAGCCGCAGCCGTTAGGGCTCGTAGGCATTATCGCCCCTTGGAACTATCCGTTGTATTTGGTGATTGCGCCGCTAGCTGCCGCATTGGTGGCAGGCAATCGTGCGATGCTCAAAGTCTCAGAAGCGTCACCGAATTTTGAGCGGTGGCTGGCTAATGCGTTACCCAAATACTTTGCCGCAGACGAAGTGACCTTGATTACAGGGGATGTCGAAGTCGCGCAAGCCTTTAGCCAATTACCGTTTGACCATTTATTTTTTACCGGTTCTACCGCAGTGGGCAAACATATCATGAAAGCCGCGGCACAGAATTTGACCCCTGTCACCCTTGAGCTTGGCGGCAAATCCCCTGTCGTGGTGACGCCGAGCGCTGATGTGGCAAAAACTGTCAACCGCGTATGGACAGGCAAAACCATGAACGCAGGGCAAACCTGTATTGCGCCTGATTATGTGTTGATGGAAAATGATAAAAAACACGCCTTTATCGAACAATCAACCGCATGGCTTGACGCCCACTACCCCAATCTTGCAAACAATCCCGACTATAGCTTTGTCATCAACCCCAAACAAGCCAGCCGCGTGCAAGGTTATCTCGATGAAGCCAAACAGCGCGGTGCCACCCTCATTCCACTGACCGATTATGAAGTGAATATCGAGACTGGATTTTTCCCGCCGATAATTGTCACCGATGTACCCAGCGATGCTAAATTGCTGACCGAGGAGATTTTTGCCCCTGTATTGCCACTGGTGCCCTACCAAGACTTGGCGCAGGCAGTGGCGTATGTGAATGAGCGTGACCGCCCACTGGCGCTGTATGTGTTTGGCGAGGACAAAGCCGACACTGACTACGTGCTCGCGCATACAGTGAGTGGCGGCGCGTGTGTTAACGAAACGATTTTTCACATTGCCCAGCAAAATCTGCCGTTTGGCGGTGTCGGGGCATCGGGGATGGGGCGTTACCACGGCAAATATAGCTTTGACACCTTCTCTCATCCAAAAGCGGTGTTTAAACAAAGTCAGCTTAACTTCGCGCATTTGCTCCAACCACCGTATGGCAAGACCTTTTGGAACATGATGAAGGTGATTTTAAAAGCCTAGTGATTGCAATGCTTAGCACCCTGCCTAGATAACCGTTACTGTCACTCTTGTAAACTGGTAACATCGTATGAGCTAGTTCATTGGTATGTTCTAGTTCCACGATAAAGTTATCGCCTTCATCTTTTAAGTTTGGTCGCCATAGATAGCTGATATCCACTATCCGACACACTGAATATAACGCATTAACTAGTATTTCTCTTTCTTCAAAGTTTAGCGCAACGGGATGGTCAAATACAGATTCTCGACCTATCAAGTTTTTAACGGCTTACAAGTTCAATAAAAACAGGTGTTTTGACTAAATTGTCGACTCAATCTTTTCCCCATCTTCTTTGATAAAGGTTTTGGTTAAGGGCGTATCAATCAAATCTAGTACAACTTCGGAAGGACGGCACAGCTTAACGCCTTTATCACTCACAACGATTGGACGATTGATTAGAAGTGGGTCAGCTAACATAGCTTGAATAAGGTCATCATCAGTCAAACTAAGGTTATCTAGTTTATGTTCAGCGTAAGGCGGCACATTTACACGCAGTAATTGTCTTGGGGTAATACCCATTTTGGTAATTAAATCACGCAGGGTTGTTTCATCAGGTGGGTTATCCAAATACTGAATAACAGAGGGCTCAATGCCTTGATGTTTGATAAGAGCAAGCGTGTTGCGTGATGTGCCACAGTTAGGGTTGTGGTAAATTGTGATATTTTGCATACTTGTTCCTTTTTAAGTTTTAAAATTATTGAATTATTGGCAACCAAATTGCCAATGCAACCAATGTAGCCACCAATACAGGCAAGGTTAAAATAATACCGACTTTAATATAATAGCCCCAACTCACCGTAATATTTTTACTGGCTAAAACGTGCAACCATAATAAGGTAGCGAGTGAGCCAATCGGGGTAATTTTCGTGCCTAAATCACAGCCTATTACATTGGCATAAATCATGGCTTGCTTTATCATGGGGTCATGGATAATCGCCTCATCAATCGCTAAAGCTTGAATTAGCACCGTTGGCATATTATTCATTACAGATGAAAGCCCTGCCGATAATAACCCTGTTCCTACTGTAGCTGTCATCATGCCATGATTAGCAAGTTGGCTTAACTCATGGGCTAAATAATCGGTCAGCCCTGCATTTTTTAAACCATACACCACCAAATACATACCCAATGAAAATATCACCACTTGCCACGGGGCATTTTTGACAATCGGTAGCACCGTTATTTTTTTACCCATTTTCGCTACCACAAGCAACACCAACGCTCCAACCCCTGCAATGAAGCTAATGGGTACACCTATAGGCTCAAGCACAAAAAAACCCAACAAAAGTAACGCCAACACCACCCAACCCATGATAAAGGTATTTTTATCCACAATAGCCGATTGTGGGTTTTCGATTAAATCCAACGCATAAACCGTAGGAATGTCTTTATGATAAAACCCATACAATACCAATAATGAGGTGACAACCGCTACCACGTTTACTGGTATCATCACTTTGGCATAATCGGTAAAAGGGATTTTAAAAAAGTCAGCCGACACAATATTTACCAAATTAGACACCACGAGCGGAATACTGGCAGTATCAGCGATAAACCCTGCTGTCATAATAAAAGCAAGGGTAGTTGCAGGGGAAAAGCGTAACGTGGTTAAAATCGCAATCACAATAGGTGTTAATATCAAAGCCACACCATCATTGGCAAACAATGCCGATACCACCGCCCCAAGTAGCACAATAAACGCAAACAACCGATTACCGCTACCTTTTGCTAATATTGCAACGTGCAAGGCGATATAGCGGAAAAAGCCTGCTTCATCAAGTAACAGACTAATAATGATGATGGCAATAAAGGCAAAGGTAGCGTTCCAAACAATATTCCACACTACAGGAATATCGGCAACCGTTATTACCCCTAATAGCAAAGCTATCCCAGCCCCGATACTGGCAGTCCAACCAATACCCAAGCCTTTAGGTTGCCATATTACAACTATCAAAGTCACTAGAAAAATGAGTAATGCGGTAATCATTGACTGCCTATAGAAACCTGTTAAAATTGATATATACTATAATCTATATATTTGGATATGTAAATATATGAATAAAACAGACTTTCTTAAGGCGTTAAGCGACCCCACCAGATTAAAAATTGTGCAACTACTTAATCAGAAGCAAGCATTATGCGTGTGTGACATCATCAGCGAGTTACACCAACCACAGCCAACTATCTCACGGCATTTAAACCAATTAAAGCAAATCGGTATTTTAAAAAGTGAGCGTAAAGGCACTTGGATTTGGTATTCGATTAGTCAAGAGTTACCAAGTTGGGGCAAAGCGGTAATTGGTGCATTGGAATTAAATTAAATGTATGATTTATAGAGATCGTTGTTCTCAATAATATATTCATGATTCTATCGAGAGCAATACCTTGCGGTGGAAATTTACCTTCATGGTAGTGGATAGCTTGGTCAAGATTAAGCATTGTGATTATGTTGTAAATCACTTTTTAAGAATTTTGATTGACAAAGAAAGTTATCACTCATGAATGATTGACAAAATAGCTTGTAAATCATATTTAGCGATTTTTGATTGACAAGGCTAGTTTTTGAAAGCTTTCGTAACTGCTTTAAATAGCTGTTGCCATAATGTATCATCTGCTAAAAAAGGCATTTCTTTCACCAGTTTTTGGCTTCGTTCACCCTGATTATCCCTGATGCTACGGATGATTCTATCGGCATAATCATTTGGCATATCCATCAGCTCTTTTATCGCATCACGTGCTTGATTGTGTTGATACAAATAATGGCTTTCTTGATATAAATCATCTTGAATGACACGGGATACAAGCTTGGCTAAATACAGCACGTGCGGCGTCAAATCCAAAAAACGCCAAATCGGCAATGCATTGTCAACATTACCCAAGTGCAAGTTAGACTTGATACCATCTTCAAAGATTTGCGTGGTCTCAAATTGATATTCACCGATCAATTGTGCCATTAGCGGCTTAGAGACGGTATCTAGTATTTTGTCATAATCACGGCGATGTTGTGTGCTGTCACTGATGGCAGATGAAATCGGCAAAATCATCGGTTCACTTAATATTCCATCTCGGTATAGTAAATCATTGACTAAAAACCGATGCACTCGGCCATTACCATCGGCTAATGGATGAATATACACAAAGGCAAAACTTAACACCGCTGCTCGCATAATAGAAGGTTGCCCTTGCGTAACATCAAAAAAACTCTGTAACCCTGCCAACATGTTGACAACTTGCTCAAAAGGCGGCGCAATGTAGTGGACTATTGGGGTAAAGGTGCGCTGCTCGATCTGTCCAATAAATACTGGAGACTTTCGAATTCCCAATTGCGGTAATGCGGTCTTCTCGCCTAAAATCGCCTGTTGTAACTGCGTTATTTCACTATCGGTTATAGGTAGGTCGCCTTTTCCCGTCCGCTGAGCGATCACTTGGGCAAAGCGCTCAATGCGTTTGGTCTGTTTACCCTCCCCTTCAATTATAAAACTGGCTTTACTTTCCCGTAATGTTAACCATACTGCTGAGCGTAATAGTAAATCTTCACCAAATTCATGATTAAGCGACTGCAGCATTTGTACGATATCAAGTTGTGCAGCTTGTTCAACTTGCGTGGTTTTTACCACCATTGGGCAAAAATCTGGCGTACCTGCCAAATTATTATTAATACGCCAACGACTATTTTTAGTGACTTTATCGGGCGATGCGGTGACTACCTTAGCATCATCTAGCGCATCAACATAGTTGCCACTAATATTGGCAGTAATGGTTAAAGTATTCCCCGTAAACCATTCGTATAAAAAGCCTGCACGTCTGGCATATTGTCCGGTGGGCTCATTAGTTATCCAGTCAACCAATAGAGAACCATCGACTTGATGAAATAGTCGATACATTAGCTCATAGTGCGGAATTTCATGACGTAGATAAAATTGCAAATGAGCGATCACAGTGTCGGCTGGTTGTTTGCTAAACTGATAAACTTCTTCTCTAAAATCATCTTCTAGATGGCTTTCTCGGCGCCCCCCTAGACGGCTTACTAAATACAATGGGAACGCCAACTTAATGTTAAAATATTGAATAAGCCAGACTGCGCCAATTGGATTTTTGATCGAATGATACGATTCTTTAAGAAAACGCATAACTAACCATTGCAACATAGTATTTATTTAAAAAGGATTGTGCAGAAAATTAGTAATAAATGCAACAAAATAGATATTTCAAAAAATTATGCAACAAAATAATTTTATTTTTATATTTTGTATCGATTAAATTACAGGCATTTGTACTATTAATCCCTTCTTAATATTATTTTGCTTGCATAACGGTATACTCCTAAATATTGAAGCCTCCCATGCTCCCAGTTCATATAAATAATTCATAATTGAATGATTAAATGTTAAAATAGCCATTAAAATATCAAAAATGAATAATTACGAGATAATAACTTAGTATGCGATTTGACTTCTATACACCCTCAGAAATTAGTAAGTCACTGGGCAAACGCTTAAAACAGCAGCGTTTGTACCAGAATCTGACGCAGGTTGAACTTGCCCAAAAGGCTGGCATTGGACTAAGTACCGTTTCTCGTATTGAGTCAGGAGAAGGAGGAACGCTCGATAACGTTATCCGCTATGCCATGTCGGTAGGGCTAGTGAATGAATTTGCCGACCTGTTTGCAAATAACCCTAAGACGATTGATGAAGTGATAGCACAAAAAACGTCACGCAAACGCGCTTCAAGCAAATCGTAAGTGACATGAATATTAGACTACAATTTCGTATTTAGCCACGAGATGTGAGAGGAAGTGAAAGGATATGGCTATTCAGAAAATCGTTCAATCATCAATACCAGATGTCAACATCGCTTAGCTTGGTATCTTCGGGCAGTATGGCAGTTACCTGCTCTATGAAGTTTTTTTAAAGGCTTCTTGGGCGTTAATGTCAGCCTGCGGATGCTTACTTCTGGCACTTATCCAACTCATACCAATTCGAGCTAGCAGTTCGTAGATGCCATTAACACTGTAGGCTGCTTGATAATGCTCGTGAGCAAGCTTTTGGATGTCTTGTCCTATCAGTCTGCCGCCACCCCGTTTTGCTTGGCTGTCAACAATCAGTTGTTTAAAGCTTTCTATGTACTCGGGAGCCAATTTGCTGTTTCTGCCGCTTCTTGGTTTGTCATAGAGGCTATCAAGCCCTGATGCTTGGTAGCGTCTACGAGTACGTCGTGCGGTTTCAATGTTGATGCTTAGGTTTTCTGCAATCTCAAAGCTGTGTTTGCCAATGCGATATTGGTGAAGGATGTAAAGGCGTGTTCTGGCTCTGGCGTTACTTTCAGTTTTGGCCAGTTCGCCAAAGTCATAATCATCTAGGCTGTGGTTTGGGTTTGATTCTTTCATATAGCTATAATACTATATTTCATGGGTTTGGTATTACAATTCTTGTAATACAGCCATTCCAATAGGCTTAAGAAGTTGAGAGTGGCATTTCTTGCATAGAATTATTTTGTATTAAATAAAATAACTAAAGGTTTGGCTCGTGAAGATCTCAATAAGAAAACTGTATGTAATTAGCTTAAGTGCATTAATTACTGTGGCTTGTTCCAGTCAAAGTGAATCAGAAGGGATGCTAATTATAAATAACAAAACCTCCGAAGATATAACTAAGGTTAATTTAACTTATAAAACCACTAATAAATCAGAAAATATAGGTAATTTATCTCCTAATCAATCATTTAAGTATCCTATAAAATATTCTGACACCGAAGACTCTATAGTAATTACATATACTGATAGTAATAATACAGTGCATAAGGATGTAGCTGTTCCTTATTTCGGTAAATATGATAAGAAAAATTATAGTTATAATATCAAGTAGTTTAAGTATTATTAATATTTAGAGTGTACGGCATTGACGGTATAGGTTAAATTGACACTACAAGACAGCACTTTAACCAATTTCAACAGCAACATCCCCAAATATATTTAACTGAAGTTACGCAGCCCTTTAAAAAAGCGCTATCATAACAAAAAAAGCAGTCAG
>OCTV010000065.1_pt1 | contig 37750 bp, 32 predicted proteins | sample 1539101 | NCBI WGS metagenome assembly OCTV01 (sample SAMEA3991422, study PRJEB22521) | metagenome | biome: anthropogenic terrestrial biome; feature: sewage plant; material: sludge | place: Sweden | collected 2012-09-26 | reverse complement strand
TTGGCCATAAAAATACCGACCTCCAATTGTTAGATTTTTGGTCTAACTTTTTGGGATCGGTACAATTATCTTATGCCTTGACCGTTTTAAGTTTTAAATAATTCTGTAATCATTAGCACATTAGTATTACACCGGAAATTTTAGATTTGAATATAAATTCATCGAATTATTAAACATTATTCATTTTCTATGTTTATAACTATTTCATTTTGTTAACAGACTTTCAACACCTATTTGCTCTGTTAACTGTCTGATTAGTAGTTAACATTATAAAATTTTCAAAATTTTATGTGTAAAATTATCTTTTTAGATTACGTTTTTTGAGTTTCTCCACACTTTCCACAGAGTTTTCAACACTTAACAAACACTCTGTAATATTGTTAAAAACGGTTATACTTATCCCATTATCTGAATATATCTTAACTAAGACATACAAATAACAGGAGGTTAGTACAGTGACAGGATTAACAACAGTTGAAGCACAAAAGCTTCTTGATAAAAACGGATACAATACGTTTTCAAAAGACAAAAAATCAAAACCAGTAAAAATATTTATCAACCAGTTTAAAGATATAATGGTCGTCATACTGCTTATAGCTACAATTATTTCAGTAATGCTTGGGGAAATATATGACTCAGTGACGATTATTTTAATAGTCATGCTAAATGCAATACTCGGATTTATTCAGAAGTATAAAACCGAAAAAACTCTTGAAACATTAAAGAAAATCACATCTCCTACTGCACGTGTATACCGTGACGGAAAACTTACAACTATAAATGCTGATGAACTCGTCACAACTGATATAATTGAACTTGAAACAGGTGACAGAATACCTGCTGACTGTGTTATAATAAAAGCGATCGGTATATTTGCAGATGAATCCATTCTTACAGGTGAACCTGTTGCAGTTTCGAAAATTCCCGGCAGTATTTCAGATACTGATAATCAGTTAAATAAACCGGATATTCTGTATGCCGGAACTGTTATTACAAAAGGTCATGCTTCTGCAAAGGTCATTGCGACAGGAACAAATACACAAATGGGTAAGATATCAGACATGATATCAAACATTGAGGAAGAACTTACACCGCTGCAGAAACGTCTTGCTGAGCTGGGAAAAGTAGTTGCCCTTCTGTGTATTGCAGTATGTATTATAGTTTTTCTTGCCGGAATACTCAGAGGTGAAGAAATCTTCACTATGCTTATGACAGGCATTACTATAGCCATTGCAGCTATTCCGGAAGGACTTCCAGCCACCGTAACGATAGCCCTTGCACTTTCAGTAAACAGGATGCTCAAGCAAAAAGCACTTGTAAACAGGCTGCATTCTGTAGAAACTTTAGGATGTACATCGGTTATCTGCTCTGACAAAACAGGAACAATAACAGAAAACCGAATGACTGTTACAAATATTTTTACAAATCTTGAGGATTACACTGTTGAAGGTAAAGGATATAAGATATCCGGCGGAATAAAATCATTTGAGGGAAATTCGATAAATCCTGTAAGTATTCCGCCACTGAAAAGACTGCTTACATCATGCGTACTTTGCAACAATGCCAGAATTTCATCTCCACAGAATATAAACAGCCGGAATCGTGCCTCTGTAAAATCCCTCGGTGAGTGGAATACAGCAGGTGATCCGACTGAAATAGCACTACTGATTGCTGCAGCAAAGGGAAATATTACAGCTGAAAATCTGAGCGATACATATAAAATTGTCGGTGAAATACCATTTGATTCAGAAACAAGGTGCATGACAGTTACTGTACAGTCTAACAGTGGAACCAAGAAATACATATCAAAAGGCGCACCTGATGTAATACTTAAAAAATGTTCGTTTATAGATATTAACGGTGAAATACGGCCGCTTACATCATCAATTCGTCAGCTTATTGAAAAAAAAGTCTGTGAATATTCAGACCTGGCGCTCAGAGTTCTGGCATTTTCAACAAAGGAATGTGACAATGTTGAAAACTGCGACTATGGAATGGTTTTTACAGGACTTACAGGCATGATTGACCCGATCCGTGAGGAAGCAAGAAAAGCAATCCGCACCTGTAAACATGCAAATATCGAAACGGTAATGATAACTGGTGACCATAAAAATACTGCTGTTGCCATTGCAAAGCAGGCAGGTATACTAAGACATAAAAAGGCTATAACCGGTGACGAGCTCGACAGACTAAGCGATCAGGAGCTTCTTGATACTATAGAAGACTATTCAGTTTACGCCAGGGTAAACCCTTCGCATAAGCTGAGACTTGTCAAGGCATATAAGAAAAAGGGACATATAGTCACTATGACAGGTGACGGAGTAAACGATGCACCTGCAATAAAAGAAGCCAACGTCGGTGTTTCCATGGGCATTACGGGAACTGACGTTACAAAGCAGGCAGCTGACGTTATACTTCTTGATGATAATTTTGCAACACTTGTACGTGCAGTTGAACAGGGACGATGTATTTATTCAAATATAAGGAAATTTGTACGTTATCTTCTTTCATGCAATATCGGAGAAGTCATAACCATGTTTGCCGGAATACTCATGGGGTACCCTATTGTACTTCTACCTACACAGCTTCTTCTTGTAAATCTTATAACTGACGGACTTCCTGCAATAGCACTCGGAATGGAACCGCTTGATGAGAATGAAATGAAGAAATCACCTCGTAAATCAACTGAAAGCTTTTTTTCCGGCGGACTTATGAGCAGAATAATATTCCGTGGTATAATGATAGGTATATGCACACTCGGCAGCTTTTCAACAATTTACAGAATGACCTACAGTGTAGAACATGCAAGGACTGCTGCACTTCTTACACTTATAGCCTCACAGCTTATACATGTATTTGAATGCAAATCTGAAACCGGCAACATATTTACCGTTAAATATTTTAACAACCCGAAGCTCCTGCTTGCTGTACTGACATCCGTTATTATAATCGTACTTTCAATATACTTTCCTCCGCTTCAGAACATATTTACAACTACTGCACTTTCAGGAAAATGTCTTATTATTTCTCTTGCATTTTCCGCAGTTATACCAATAATTAATTGCTTTTTCAGCTTTAATAATAAATAATAATTTATGCAAAGCAAAGAATAACTGATACAGAAACCGACGATACAATCCTTGTATCAATGGCACTTCTGCCTTTTGGCACCGATACCGGCAGTAAGCTTATATGGGAAAATCTCGAATACACTCTTTTATGATTTTCTTAACTTTAATATGTAATAAAAAATCCGGACAAATATCTACATCTGTCCGGATTCATGTCAGCTTTTAAGACCGAAACTTATTGACAATGCATCATTTACCTTGTGCATGGATGTATTATCAAGCTCTCCCATGCGTTCTTTAAGACGACGTTTGTCAATAGTACGTATTTGTTCAAGAAGCACAACACTGTCCTTTGCAAGACCGTATTTGAGTGCGTTTAGCTCTATGTGAGTAGGCAACTTTGCCTTATCTCTCTGACTCGTTATTGCTGCAGCTATGACTGTAGGACTATGTTTATTCCCAACGTCATTCTGAACTATAAGTACCGGTCTTACTCCGCCCTGCTCCGAGCCTACAACAGGACTTAAATCTGCATAGTATATTTCGCCTCGTCTGACTGCCATAATTAACACCCCTTAATATGCCTTTTTTTTAGATTTTATGTTTTAAAGCTTTATGGTTATATCATTGCCATAAATAAAGATTTTAAACATACAATTACGATTATCAGGCTCATTATATACTATGCATAAACAGTGTATGGCGCAACACAAAGTATTATAAAACGATTAAAAAAAACACGATTCGAAAATCGTGTTTTTTTTTATATTTATTAAATCTGAACTGAATAATTTGGTGCTTCTTTTGTAATGTATATATCATGCGGATGACTTTCTTTAAGTCCTGCTCCTGTAATTTTAACAAAGCTTGCTTTTTGATGAAGATCGGGAATTGTTTCACATCCACAGTATCCCATTCCTGAACGGATACCACCACCAAGCTGATAAATAGTATCACAAATAGGTCCCTTGTAAGGAACTCGTCCTTCAACACCTTCAGGAACAAGTTTCTTTGTATCCTGACCATCCTGAAAATATCTGTCCTTTGAACCACATGCCATAGCACCCATACTTCCCATGCCTCTGTATACTTTGAATGATCTGCCCTGGAATATCTCTGTTGCACCCGGTGCTTCTTCGCATCCTGCAAGAAGTGAACCAAGCATTACCACACTTGCACCTGCTGCAAGTGCTTTTACTATATCTCCTGAATACTTGATACCACCGTCAGCTATAACAGGTACACCGTGCTTCTGTGCTACACTTGCAACATCATATATTGCTGTTATCTGTGGTACACCTATACCTGATACCACTCGTGTCGTACATATAGAACCTGGACCAATACCAACCTTTAATGCATCTGCACCAGCTTCAATAAGTTCTTCTGCAGCTGCAGCCGTAGCAATGTTTCCTGCTATTACAGGAATATTAGGAAATTCATTCTTTATCATCTTTAAGCATTTGATTATATTTGCGCTATGTCCATGAGCAGAGTCAAGAACAAGAACATCTGCCTGTGCATCTATAAGTGCACCGGCACGATCAAGAACATCATTTGTAACTCCTATAGCTGCACCGCAAAGGAGACGGCCTTTGTCATCTCTTGCTGAGTTAGGGAATTCAACAGCTTTTTCAATATCTTTTATTGTTATAAGTCCCTTCAGATATCCGTTATCATCTACCAAAGGGAGCTTTTCTATTTTATGTTTACGAAGAATATCCTGTGCCTGAGGTAATGTAGTTCCTACAGATCCTGTTACCAGATTATTCTTTGTCATTACGTCGCCTATTTTTGAATTAAGATCAATCATAAATCTCATATCACGGTTTGTAATAATACCTACAAGCTTACCGCTATTATCAACAATAGGAACACCTGAAATTTTATACTTAGCCATAAGTTCTTCAGCATCACGTACTATATGATTTTCAGTAAGGGAAAAAGGATTTACTATAACTCCATTTTCAGAACGCTTAACTTTATCAACCTCGTCAACCTGTTTCTCTATTGACATATTCTTATGTATAATGCCTATACCGCCTTCTCTAGCTATAGCAATTGCCATCTTTGACTCTGTTACTGTATCCATTGCAGAAGCCATGATAGGTGTATTTAACTTGACATTTTTAGTCAGATTAGAGGTTAACTTTATCATATTTGGTGTAACGTCTGACTTTGCAGGTATCAGTAAAACATCATCAAATGTTAAACCCTCTTTTTCAAACTTATGATTGATATCACTAAGCATAAACAACTCTCCCTTTGTAAAAATATATTTCTATTAGAATACTCTATTTTGATTGTTTTGTCAAGCATAAAAAATAATTTTATATTTTTAAATAAAACCTTTAATTATTTATATGTAAATTCTGTATCAAAGCAGGTTTTTTCATTTATTATCCCTGTTACTGTTACTTTATTTTCATATTTTGATACATATATATCAATTATATCTCCAAGCTTCGCTTCACTTATATAATCAATTCTGAAATTTTCAACACTCTGCTCATATGTCTGTTCAGAAATAAAATCAATTGCCATATCTGCATATACTGCATTATAAACATGTCCGTTTGCATCAAGATCAGATTTTCTTATTTCTCTGCTACCTGCAAATACAGAATTTTCAGATTTGATTTTACCTATCGGAACAGCTACATTTGTTCTGTCTGTTATCTTAGGCATATTGAAATTAAAGGCTGATGGCTTTATTATTCTTCTTGTTTTAGGATTGACCAAAATCCATCCACTTATTCCTTGTACAAGGAGTTTTCCACTTTCATCTTTTATCTGGAATTCTCTCATGAATACTGCACCCTTAGTTTCCTTTTCCCATGTTGAGGAAATTATCATCTGCTGACTTTGCGGGTAACTGAATATATGAAAGCTTACTTTTGAAACGAGAAAAACCATGTCCCTTTCCCACAGAAATTCGTGAGAAAAGCCTTTTTGAGTATAATCATGACCGGCCAGTTCAGCTGCAAGCTTTAGTATTTCTGATATTTTGAACCGACCGCAGTAGTCACATTCGTAAAAATAAACTCTTTTTTTGTCAAATGTCTCTGCAGCCATTACATTATTATTCATTTGGTATCAGCTTTTCCTTTTTCATATATGGAACAAGAGCAGCAGGGATATTTACAGAACCATCAGCGTTAAGATTGTTTTCTAAAAATGCGATAAGCATCCTAGGCGGAGCAACAACTGTATTGTTAAGAGTATGTGCAAAGTAATTACCATTCTGGCTTCTTACTCGGATCTTGAGTCTTCTGGCCTGTGCATCTCCAAGATTTGAACAGCTTCCTACCTCAAAATATTTCTTCTGTCTTGGTGACCATGCCTCTACGTCAATTGACTTTACCTTAAGATCAGCAAGATCTCCTGAACAGCATTCAAGAGTACGTACAGGAATATCAAGTGAACGGAAAAGTTCAACTGTATTCTGCCATAATTTATCAAACCATATCTTACTGTCTTCAGGATTGCAGACTACTATCATTTCCTGTTTTTCAAACTGATGAATACGGTATACTCCTCTTTCTTCAAGACCGTGTGCACCCTTTTCCTTACGGAAACATGGTGAATAGCTTGTAAAAGTAAATGGAAGCTTTTCTTCAGGATTTACAGTATCAATAAATTTTCCTATCATGGAATGTTCGCTTGTACCGATAAGATACAGGTCTTCTCCCTCTATCTTGTACATCATAGCATCCATTTCAGCAAAGCTCATTACACCTGTTACAACATCGCTTCTTATCATAAATGGAGGAATACAATAAGTAAATCCTTTATCTATCATAAAATCTCTTGCGTATGAAATTATTGATGAATGCAGTCTTGCAATATCACCCATAAGATAATAAAAACCATTTCCGGCAACTTTTCTTGCACTGTCAAGATCTATTCCGTTTAACTTCTCCATAATTTCTGTATGATATGGAACTTCAAAGTCAGGAACAACAGGTTCTCCGAATTTTTCTATCTCCACATTTTCACTGTCATCCTTACCTATAGGAACAGACGGATCAATAATATTAGGAATAACCATCATGTTCTTCTTAAGTTTTTCTTCAACTTCTTTTTCTTCTTCAGAAAGATCTTCAAGACTCTGTGCCTGGGCAGTAACCTGCTTTTTTACTTCCTCAGCTTCTTCTTTTTTACCCTGGCCCATTAAAGCACCGATTTGTTTTGAAAGCTTGTTTCTTTCTGCACGAAGTGCTTCAACTTCCTGCTTTATGCTGCGGTTTCTTTTATCAAGTTCAATTACTTCATCAACCAGTGGAAGTTTTCCATCCTGAAATTTATTACGAATATTATTTTTTACCTCTTCTGGATTTTCCCTTACAAATTTAATATCTAACATAAATCAATAAACTCTCTTTCCATTTTTTATTTTACAAGCTTATCTGCCAGAAATAAAAGATCATCCTTGTCATAAAATTCAAGTACAAGTGTTCCTTTATTTTCACCATGCTGCTTGACGCTTACTTTTCTGCCAAGTCGATCCTTAAGACTAAGCTCCATTTCTTTAAAATAGCTGTCTGTCTTTTCATTATGTCCAGTTGAATGATAGTCTGATTTTTCATTAAGCCTCAGAACTTCTGCTTCAAGTGCTCTTACTGTCAGTTTCCCTTCTGAAACTCTTTTGGCAAGCTCAATCATTATTTCTTTGTCTTCAATACTGAGCAATATCTTAGCATGTCCTACAGATACAAGTCCATCTTTTATGTACTGCTGTACCTCATCAGGAAGATTAAGAAGTCTGATCGAATTTGATACTGCTGATCTTGATCGTCCGACTATTTTAGACAAATAATCCTGCTTCATTTTATATATTTCAATAAGCTCTTTGTAACTTGAAGCTTCTTCTATGGGATTCAAGTTTTCACGCTGAAGATTTTCAATAAGTGCAACCTGCATTGCCTCAGCATCAGCAAGCTCTTTTATTATTACAGGAACCTCATCAATTCCAAGCATACGTGCAGCTCTCCATCTGCGTTCACCTGCTACTATCTGATAGGTATTCTGATATGGACGCACAAGCAGTGGCTGAATAATTCCGTGCTCTTTTATTGATTCTGCAAGAGACGCTATTGATTCTTCATTAAAATTTTTCCTTGGCTGTGATCTGTTAGGTTCTATTTCAGACGTTCTAAGGGTTTTTTTTACCTGAACATCCGAAGAATTATCATCAAATAATGCTTCAAGACCTATTCCAAGTCCGCCCTTTCTTACTGCCATAACGTCACCACTTTCGCAAATATTTATTTTTTCTTTTTGAATGTAAGATTAAATTTCTTTTTGCTCTTTTCTTCATATGATTCGCCCAGAATCTCCATTCCAAGTCGTGCATATGCCTCTGCACCCTTTGAACCTTTATCATAGTACATTACCGGCATTCCATGACTTGGTGCCTCTGAAAGTCTTACGTTTCTTGGAATAGTGGTCTGAAAAACAGAATTCGGAAAATATTTCTTAACCTCATTTACAACCATATTTGTCACATTAAGTCTCGGATCAAACATAGTGAAAAGCAGACCTTCAATTTCAAGTGACGGATTATCATTTACCTTAACGTGCTTTATTATTTCTGTCAGCTGTGATAATCCTTCAAGTGAGAAGAATTCACACTGAAGCGGGACAAGCACACTGTCAGCTGCAACAAGGCCGTTTAATGTAATAAGACTTAACGATGGAGGACAATCAATAAAAATGTAGTCATATTCATGTTTGCATGACAGAATCTGCATTTTAAGACGTTTGAGCCTGCTATCAAGATTCATGATTTCAATTTCTGCACCTGCAAGTGCCGATGTTGAAGGCACTACATAAACATTTTCAAATTCAGTATATACAACTGCATCCTGAACGCTTGCCCTTCCTATGAGCAGATCATAGGTAGAATACTTTACTGTTTTTTTTCGTATTCCAAACCCGCTTGTAACATTTCCCTGTGCATCAATATCAATACAAAGTACTTTTTTATTTTTGCTTCCGAGAAATGCAGCCAGATTTATTACGGTTGTAGACTTTCCTACTCCGCCTTTCTGGTTAGCGACTGCAATTATTTTGCCCACATAATTCCCCCCTCAGATTTTGATTGACTAAATACTATTATATCACAAATTATAATTAGTGTAAAGTTTTCTTCTTTTCTAAAAGCATTTTTTTTAAAAAAATCCCCCCTTTATTTAAGGGGGGAAATAAGAATGTTCCACGTGGAACATTCTTTATTTTTCTATAGGAATTCTTACCCTGTATTCCACAAAATCATCATACTGAATCTTGCATGAATCAGCTGAAATTCCTGCTGCTTTCATAGTCTCAACTGCCCTGTTTATAGAATTTACAAAAAGACGTACATCAGAAAACACCTTACTGCGTTTTCTATAGCTTTCCTTAATATTATTTTTTGATATGTAATCATCAATAACCTGTTCTGTTTTCTCTACATTCAGAGAGAACTTAACTATCCTGTTTATTATCACCATTCTGTCTTCAGAAGATCCCAACTTAAGCAGTGCTCTTGCATGTCTTTCTGTAAGATTATATCTTGTTATTACAAGACGTTCTTCATCAGTAAGTTTTAAAAGTCTCAGTTTATTTGCAATTGTACTCTGTGCTTTTCCAAGTTTTATTGCTGCATCTTCCTGAGTCATTCCGTAATAATTTATAAGTTTTTCAATTGCATTTGCCTCGTCAAAAAATGAAAGATCCAGTCTCTGAATATTTTCTACAAGTGCAAGTATAGCGGAATTACGTTCACTTATGTTCATAATAATGCATGGAACATATTGCATTTCAACAAGCTTTGCCGCCCTGAGTCTGCGTTCTCCTGCGATAAGCTCATAATTATTTTCGTTCTTTCTTACAGTAAGAGGCTGCAGTATCCCGTTCTGCCTTATACTTTCAGCAAGTGAAAATATATTACTCCTCTCAAATTCAGTTCTGGGCTGATGTGGATTTGGTACAATATCATTGATGTCAATCTGGACTACTTTGTTTATCTGCTTTTCCTTGGTAAAATTCAAAAAAGCCGTCATTATAAAATTACTCCCTTCAGAATGATGAATACATAATAATGTTTAAATGGTTGTCCTTGTATGTATTATACATCATATGGGAAATAAATTCCACTACAATATTAATATTAAAATCTACATATTAATACAAAAGCCACTGTATTCACAGTGGCTTAGCATTAATTTTATTTGAACTCCTAGGATATTTTGTCGAACAAGGCATAATCTTTTTTACAATTATTACCCTTCTTTTATCATTATTTACCTGATAATTTATATCATCTGATATTTTTCCACCAAGAAGTTTTATAGCATTTGAAGCATCTGAGATATTTTCAGACGGACCTTTCATAGCACCAAATATGCCGCCGGGTTTAACAAAAGGCATACAGTATTCACTCAGCACCGGCATCGCAGATACTGCTCTTGCGGTTGCAATATCATATTTCTCCCTGTATTCTTCTTTTCTTGCAAGAAGCTCTGCACGTTCATGAATACATTCGGCTTCAATATCAATTTTACAACACAGCTCATTGAGAAAACTTATTTTCTTGTTGTTTCCATCAAGCAGCGTAATATTTATATCAGGCTTATATATTTTTACAGGTAAAAGCGGGAATCCTGCACCGGTACCAACATCAACAGCCTTCATTCCTGGCTTGAAATCAATATATTTTGTAATGTAAATACTGTCTATAAAGTGCTTGATAAGAATATCAAGCGGCTCTGTTATAGCAGTAAGATTGATTATTTTATTTGTTTGAAAAAGAAATTCAGCATATATATCAAGCTTTTTATAGATTTCTTCAGTCAGAATCAATGAATTATCTTCAAACACTTTACGGCATATTTCAAATTCAGGTAGCATAACACACCTTCCTTATTATTTATTTTTTTCATTCTGCTCAAGCCATATAAGCAATACTGAGATATCTGCCGGAGATACTCCGGAAATACGTGAAGCATGACCTATACTGTATGGTCGGAATTTTCCCAGCTTTTCCACAGCTTCAAGCCTCAATCCCTTTATCTGTTTATAATCAAGATCTTCCGGCAGAACTTTTTTATTGAGTTTACGCATCTGTTCAACATGTATGATCTGTTTCTGAATATATCCGTCATATTTTATCTTAAGATCAACCTGTTCACACACTTCAAAGTCAAGTTCAGGTCTCTGCTCATCAAAATCCTTCAAAATAAAATAATTAAGCTGCGGTCTTCTCATAAGATCAGCCATTTTACATCCTGTTGACATCGGAGCTGTCTGATGTTCCTCAAGAAATCTGTTAAGCTCCTCAGATGGTGCAACATTAAGAATGCTTATTCGTTTGAATTCTTTTTCAATCTGTTCCTGTTTGTTAATTAATCTTTCACATCTTTCACGGCTTATAAGTCCTATTTCATATGCGACAGGAGTAAGTCGCTGGTCACAGTTATCCTGTCTTAATAAAAGTCTGTACTCACTTCTTGATGTCATCATTCTGTATGGATCGTCGCATCCCTTTGTTACAAGATCATCAATAAGTGTTCCTGTATATGAGCTCGCACGGTCAAGAATCATAGGTTTTTTACCAAAAATCTTAAGGGCTGCATTTATTCCTGCAACAAGTCCCTGTGCAGCTGCCTCTTCATATCCACTTGTACCATTAAACTGACCTGCACCATAAAGACCGCTCAGTTTTTTAAATTCCAGAGTAGGCAAAAGCTCTGTAGGATCACAACAGTCATATTCTATGGCATAAGCTGGTCTCATTATTTCAACATTTTCCAGACCTTTTATTGTTCTTAGAAATGCAAGCTGTACATCTTCCGGAAGTGATGATGACATTCCCTGGAGGTAATATTCATCAGTATCAAGTCCCATTGGTTCAATAAAAAGCTGATGTCTTTCCTTATCAGCAAATCTTACGACCTTATCCTCAATAGAAGGACAATATCTTGGTCCTACACCGTGTATTCTTCCGGAATACAAAGGTGAACGGTGAAGATTTTCTCTTATTACTCTATGTGTATTTTCGTTTGTATAAGTAATATAACAGTCAACCTGATTTTTCAGTTTGGTTTTATCTGTTTCAAATGAAAAAGGGACAATATCAGGATCACCAGATTGCTTTTCAAGAATATCAAAATTAATACTTCTTTTGTGAACACGACACGGAGTACCTGTTTTGAATCTTCTGATTGTAATATTATTTTCTGCAAGTGAATCTGAAAAACTCATAGGTGCAATAGTATTATCCGGTCCTGCTGTATATGAAGACTCACCTACATGAATTTTTCCTTTAAGATATGTTCCTGTTGCAATTATTACAGCCTTTGCACAATACTCACCACCAAGGTATGTTCTTACGCCTTTTATAGTATCATTTTCTGTAATCAGTGCTGCTACCTCTGCCTGCTTTATATCAAGATTTTTCTCGTCCTCGCAGACCTTCTTCATATAATTGTGAAAAAGAGTCCTGTCAGCCTGAACTCTAAGACTATGGACAGCAGGTCCTCTGCCTCTGTTGAGCATTCTGCTCTGAATAAAGCATTTATCTGCTGCTTTTCCCATCTCTCCGCCAAGCGCATCGATTTCTCTTACAAGATGACCTTTTGCAGTTCCGCCTATAGACGGATTACAAGGCATATTGCTTATATTATCAAGTGAAATTGTAAACAATGCTGTTTTACATCCAAGTCTTGCACTTGCAAGTGCTGCTTCTACCCCTGCATGTCCTGCACCAACAACTATTACATCATAATTTCCCATTACATACTTCATCTGAACTACTGTCCTTTCATAATACAGGATATCATTTTCCTACGCAGAAACGTGAAAATACTTCATTAACTACAATTTCTGTAATACTCTCTCCTGTAAGCTTAAGAAGATTTGCAAGTGCCTCATCAATAATGACCGTAACTGCATCCAGACTTTCTCCTGATTTTAAGAGTTCAAGTGCATTGTCAGTAGCCTGAAGTGACATTTCAAGGCAAGCCTTCTGACGCTCATTGGCTATTATTCCGTTATCAGCTTGTATTTCCTCATTAATAAACATTTTATTAAGACATTCTTCAAGACCTTCTATACCCTCAGAATTTTTTGCAGATATTTCAATTATATATCTGAAATGATCCTTAAGATATTCGTCGTCAGCTATTTTTTCTTTATCAGATTTGTTAAGAATAGCTATAGAATTTTTATTAATAAGAGCATCAATTATACGTTTGTCATCATCTGAAAGAACTTCCGAAGAATCAAACACTGCAAGTACAAGGTCTGCTTCTTCTATTTTGCCGTATGCAATTTCCACTCCCTTTTGTTCTATCTGATCATCTGTAAGACGTATTCCTGCTGTGTCAGAAAGACGTATTGTGAGTTCACCTATCTTTACATATTCCTCAACGACATCCCTTGTTGTTCCTGCAATATTTGTTACTATACTTCTTTCATATCCGCTCAGACAATTCATAAGAGTTGATTTTCCTACATTAGGACGTCCTACTATTACTGTATTTATACCGTTTCTTATTATTTTGCCATAATCATACGTCTTTGAAAGTCTGATAAGTTCGTCTTTTATAACTGAAAGTTCTTTTTTAAGACCATCCGGTTCAACATAAGGAATATCCTCTTCAGGATAATCTGCCCACGCTGCAAGATCACCAAGAATTTTCAGAAGCTTCTGCTTTACATCTGAAATTTTTCTGTATGTTGCTCCACCCTTTAATGCCATAGCATACTTAAGTTCATTTTTCCCCCCTGCAGAAATAACATCCATAACTGCTTCTGCCTGAGTAAGTGACATTTTCCCATTTAAAAATGCTCTTTTTGTGAACTCACCAGGTTCTGCAATCTCTGCACCAGCCTCAATAATAAGTCTTAAAACCTGCTTTGTTATATACAGACCTCCATGACATGATATCTCTGCTATGTCCTCACCCGTATAACTTTTAGGTGTACGGAATACTGTAAGGACCACATCATCAAGTTTCTGTTCTGATTCAGATATCTGCCCGTAAGCACATGTATATCCGTCCATATCCGAAACTTTTTTCCCGTTATATGATGTGAACACCTTTCCGGCTATTTTCAATGCGTCTTCACCGGAAATTCTTATTACTGAAATTCCGCCGACAGCATTAGGTGTTGAAATTGCTGCAACCGTTGACATATAAATATACACCATCCTGCCTTAAATTATATTCCCCGATGAAAAACTCACCGGGGAAAATTTTTTTATACTTCAATTTTTCCATATAAACCGGCTTTTATATCATCTTCCGGCTTAGGTTTTTTATAATCCTTTTCAAAACTTGTCTTTAAATCAAGTGACTTGGATTCAAAATTTCTGTTCTTTCTGTCATCATTTTTGTATTTGTCACCTTTTTTGTTACCATTATTGTATCTGTTATCAGGTTTCTTGTTGAGTGATGAAATGATTATTTTTCTGTATGGTTCTTCACCAACTGAACGTGAAGATACACCTTCTATCTCAGAGATCATAGAATGGATTATTCTTCTTTCATATGGATTCATTGGTTCAAGAGCAGTAGAACGGCCTGATTTAAGAACATTTCTGGCAATTTTTTTAGCCAGATCTTCAAGTGTTTTTTTACGCTTTTCTCTGTAGTCGTTGCTGTCAAGGATTACCCTGTAATATTCATCGTCAATTCTGTTGCATACCATTGATGTAAGGTACTGCAATGCATCAAGATTTTCTCCTCTTCGTCCTATTATAAAGCTTGTATCACTGCTCTGAAGGTTTATTGATGCCCCTTCTTCATTTTCCTCAACAGTATATTCTGCAGTAACATTCATTTTATCAAATATATTCATAATATATTTAACAGCTTCTTCAGATTTCTTTCCTGTAAATTTAGGTTTCTTTTCCGATAGTTGTTCAACTTCGGTATATTCAGCCTCAACCCTTGCATCTCCTTTTAATTTTCCGAAAAGGGATTTTCTGGGTTCTTCAAGAACAGTAAATGATATTCTGTTCATTTCTACCTTGAACGATTCAGCTGCCATCATCTTAGCTTCTTCAACTGTTTTTCCAACAAATATTTTTTTCATTTCAATCACTCCTTTTCTGCTGATAAGAGAATTTTAAATTTTATTTATGGTCATCTGTGTATTCATCACCGTATTTTTCAGCCATACGTCTTCTGGCATCATTAATAGCATTCCTGTTTGTTTCATTATATTCTGACTTTGACATATCCCCCCTGGCAGCACGGGAACTGCTGACCGAAGCACTTCCTCCGGCCTGCTGTGCGTTTAGTGCTTCCTGCTGTTGAGACATAAGATTCTGAATAAAACCTGGTTTTTTACCCTTATTTTTTTTCTTATCACTTTCAAGTATTGCTTCACAACGTTCCTGAGTATAGTACTTGTTGAATACTAACATCTGTATCAGTCCAAGAAGTCCTGACACTGTCCAGTAAAATGCAGCACCTGAAGGAATACTGAATGAAAACCAGATATAAAATATTGACATACCATAAAGCATGACATTCATGCTTCCCATGGTTGCAGCTGCAGGATTATTCTTTTTCTGCTGTATCTGAGAAATTACTGTAGTCGCAAGGTTTATAATGCCTGATAATACTGGAATTGCAATAAGCGCTATTGCTTCGACTGTCCAGACCTCAGGGTGAAGATCAGCCTGTGAACCAAGATCAACAAATCCGAGAAATATATTGTTATCACTGAACTCTGATATTTTATTCATAAAATTACTGCCAAGCTTCTCAAAGTAGTGACTGTATTCAGGATCTGAGGCAAATTTTAAAAGTGCTAGTTCTTCACGTGTTTTTAAAATTCCTGTTGGCTCAGTAATTGTTCCATTATCATACAATTTGTGAAGGAGTTCTGTAGCAGTACTTAAAGTATCCTTACTGAAGCGGAGGATATGTGTAAGAGGCTTGTATACAACATCAACTATACCAAAAAGTATAGGAAACTGTACAAGTGCCGGCAGACATCCTGCCATAGGGCTTACACCCTCTTCATTCTGAAGCTTCATCTGCTCCTGCTGGATACGCTGAGGGTTGTTGGCAAAACTTTTTTTTATTTTTGCCATTTTAGGGGCAAGAGCACGCATTTTTGCTGAACTACGCTGACTCTTTGCATTTAAAGGAAGCAAGAGCATTTTTGTAAGAGCTGCAAATATTATAAGTGACAAACCATAGCTTTTACAGAAGCTATATATGCCATACATTATCCATCCCAAAGGATAACCTAAAATTTTCAAATGTTATCTCCTCCATTGTGTCTTCGTTTTCCAAACATACAGAATTTATCAGGTACATTGTCAATTCCGCCTTTAAAAAACGGATTGCAACGAATCAAACGCTTTGCCGCAAGAATAGAACCTCTGATAATACCAAACTTTTGGATAGCTGCAATTGCATATGATGAACATGTCGGTGTAAATCTGCAGCATGGAGGCGTAAAAGGAGAAATATACTTTTTGTAAAATATGAATGGAATAAGATAAATTTTCCTTATAAAAGTAAGAAAAGTATTCATTTTTTCATTTCCTCATTTACAAAAAATGCTTCTATTGCACCTATTGCATGTTTTTTTACATATGAACTCAGATATTCTGATTTTATTTCTGTAACAAATTTTCTTGCTACAAAAACAATATCAAGACCTATCGGAAAAAGAATTTCGTTTTCATAATAAGCTTGTCTTATTATTCGCTTTGCACGGTTTCGCATAACTGCATTCCCGACTTTTTTTCCTGCAGTTATTCCGAATCTGTTATATGAAAGTCCATTCGGCTTTACATAAATGACAACTGCCTTTGAGACTACTGATCTGCCTTTTTTGTACAGATTCAGAAAGTCCTTGTTTTTATTTAATATTTCAGTATAAACCATAATTTTCTTTTCTTAAATTAATAGGCCACAAAATATTGTTCTTGTGGCCTCATTGACATTAGTTCCGATAATTTTTTAATAAGATTAAAAATAATCTTCACATAAAAATTAATGCTGCCAGTGATGACTAAGTCCACCACTGACAAGCTGTTGATAATAAAGCAAATTAATAACTTAATCTTGCTCTTCCTTTTGCACGTCTACGAGCTAATACCTTGCGGCCATTTCTTGTTGACATTCTTTTCATGAAACCATGTTCCTTTTTTCTGTGAAGTTTCTTTGGCTGATAAGTTCTTTTCATTGAATATTTCCTCCTAATCTGAAATACAAATAATTATTATAAAACTACATAAAGCAGCTTATCATCATTCATTATATAATAGAATGAATTAATAACATAGCCCTGCAATAATAAATTATATCCCAAGTTATTTACCGCTGTCAAGTGTTTTTAGTAATTTTTTAAATTTATTTATTAATCATACAATTTATATACGTATTTTTTATTTCTAATAACACAATTGCATAAAAATAAGCAGTATGAGACATTAAAATTAAGCAGTACATATTTTTAGCTGATAAACTCAGAAAATATCTGTTCAAATCTGAATGACAGCCTGAATTCATGCAGGAAATTACAGCATTTTTATAAACCGGACCTTTAATATCTGATAATTACACATCAAAAAATATTACTATTATGCTCACTTGAAATAAAAAAAAAAGTGTGATATAATTAAATATAATTGTAATTGTAATAAAGTTTTGCAAAAAAATGATACGTTATATTTACATCCGGATAGCATACAGATTCAGAGTTCAATGTTATTCAGGGATATTTAAATTTAGGAGGATGAAATCTATATGAACTCCTTTGAAGAACTTTTTGATCGTGTCAAGAAGTATTGTGTTGATTCAGGCGGAGTACAGGAAACTGCATATAATTTATGGATCAAACCAATAGAAACCAAAGGTTTCGACGGAAGACAAGCTACACTTTTCTTTCCTACTGATTTTCAGAAGGATATATTTTTGTCTAATTATGAGCCTTTATTCAAGCAAGCTTTCAAGGCAATTTTAGGATTTGACGTTGATATCGTTGTTACTATTCAGGAGGAAAATGAAGTTCCTGCACCAAAGGTAAACTTTGAAGAACTTGAACAGAAACACCAACAGCTTGAAAAAAGTTTTGAAGGTGCTGAATATGACTACACATTTGATACATTTATAGTAGGTAAGTCAAATGAGTTTGCCTATGCAGCATGTACTGCCGTTTCAAAGGATAACAATGGAAGTACATATAATCCATTATTTATTCATGGCCCGTCCGGATTAGGAAAAACACATTTACTTACAGCTATATCAAATGAAATGAAAAAGCATAATCCGGATATAAATATCATTTACGTAACAGGAGAAACATTCTCAAACGAGCTTATTGATGCAATCAAAATGAAAAAGGAAACTACAACATTTCACGAAAAATACCGAAATGCAGATGTCCTGCTTGTAGACGATGTTCAGTTTATTGCTGGTAAGGAAAGTACACAGGAAGAATTTTTCCATACATTCAATGAACTTCACAAGGACGGAAGACAGATTGTACTTACATCTGATAAACCTCCGAAGGATATAAAAACACTTGAAGACAGAATACGTACAAGATTTGAATGGGGACTTATTGCAGATATTTCAATTCCTGATTTTGAAACACGTATTGCAATAATAAGACGCAAAGCAGAACTTCTCAACCTTAATCTTCCTGATGAAGTATCAGAATTTATTGCAAACAGATTAAAAACCAATATAAGACAGCTTGAAGGAGCAGTAAAAAAACTCAAGGCTCTCAAACATCTTGCCGGAAGCCCCCCGACAATGGCAATGGCACAGAGTGTAATAAGAGATATTCTCAACGATGACCAGCCTATTCCGATAACAGTTGAAAAGATAATAGGTGAAGTAGCAAACGTATATGGAGTAACTCCTGATGATATACGTTCAAACAAAAGATCTGCCCAGATATCAAATGCAAGAAAAATAGCCATTTACGTAGTCAGGGAAATAACACAGATGTCACTTGTTGCTATCGGAGTCGAATTCGGAGGAAGAGATCACTCTACTATAGTATACGCTATTAATAATGTTGAACATAACCTGAAAAAAGATTCAAGCATGCGTGAAATGGTTGATGATATAATTAAAAATATACGTGATAAAGGCAAATAATAATCATAATAACATGTTTTCCACCATGTTTTCAACATGGTGTTGAAAACATGGTGGAAAACTTTCAACTACTCGTATCAAGTTAACACCAGCAGTTAACGGATGTTAACATACAGATTATTAACACTCTGAGTTGTGATTTCAAACTTATAAACAAAATTGAATTTAACATCCATGTTGATATGATCAGAACTTTCAAGAATTTATTTAACAAGTTTTAAGTTTAAACTCCACAGATTTCAAGACTTTAAACACCAGAAAAAGTTTTTAAGAATTTAAACAATCAATCAAAAAGGCTCTGTTGAAGTACCAGGCTCTAAACAGCGAAGGTTAACGGGCTTTTCAACAAATCCACAGTCCCTACTACTGCGACTGTTTAAATATATTAATTTTATTATTATATTATTAATTAATTATATAATAATATGATGTTAACTGTTAAAAAGAAAGGCTCGGTAATTAAGAAAAATGAAATTTAAATGCAGCAAATCAGTACTATATGAAGCAATAACAAATGTATCAAAAGCAGTACCGGCAAAATCAAACATTGCTGCTCTTGAAGGCATAAGGTTAACACTCTCCGAAAATTCTCTGGAGTTAACCGGATATGATATGGAACTTGGCATAAAAACCACTATTGATGTTAACTCAGAGGACTCAGTTGAATTTGTTATCAATTCAAGACTTTTTACTGAAATTATCCGTAGAATGTCATCCGATGAAATATTTATAGAAATTGATCAGATGTTAAATGTTACAATTTCAAGTAATATGACAAGATACAATATTTCAGCAATCCCGTCAGATGAGTATCCTGATTTTCCTAAAATTGATACTGATACAGATATCCGTATTCAGCAGCACATACTGAAAAATATGATCAATCAGACAAATTATGCAGTTTCTTTAAATGATAATAAACCTATTCTTACAGGTGAATTATTTGATATTGAAAACGGTCTTTTCAGAATGGTTGCCATTGATGGTTTCAGACTTGCTATCAGAAGTGAACAGATAAAATGTTACAATAACTTTAATTTTGTTGTTCCGTCAAAAACACTTAATGAAGTTGCAAGAATACTTTCTGATGATGAGGATAAGGAATGCAGGATATTTAGCAATTCAAAGCATATAATATTTGAAATATCAGGATATTACGTTGTTTCAAGACTTCTTGAAGGAGAATTCCATAATTATAAGGCAAGTATACCTTCTGATTTTAATACAGAGATTATTTTAAAAACAAAAGAATACACTGAAAGCATAGAAAGATGCTCTCTTCTTATAAATGAAAAGAATAAATGTCCTGTAAAATGTATTTTTAAAGATGAAAATATTAAGATCGGATGTAAAACTGGAATAGGAAAAATAGATGATTCAATACCAGCTGAAATTAACGGAAATGATATTGAAATAGGATTCAATAATAAATTTTTACTGGATGCTCTTAAGGTTTGCGATACTGATAAGATAAAAATGCAGCTTATTGCTCCTAACAGACCTGTAAAAATTGTACCACTTATCGGTGAAAGTTTTATGTTCCTGCTTATGCCGATACAATTAAATAATTAATATCTGGAAAGGCTTATTATGGAAAAAAAAGTACTCAATATTAAAATAAAAACTGAGTTTATAAAGCTTGATTCTCTTCTTAAATTTGCCGGAGCGGCAGAAACCGGTGGTGCTGCAAAGGAAGCAGTTCAGAACAGTGAGGTTTCATTCAATGGTGAGATATGCACAATGAGAGGTAAGAAAATACGTCCGGGTGATGTTGTAGAATATAACGATTTTCTTATTAATGTAGAATAATTCTTTGATTTTTAAATGAAAGTCAGCTGATTTATGTATATAAAAAAAATTATTATTGACGGTTTTAAGAATTTAAAAGAAATAGATCTTTCTCCCGGTCAGTCATTCAATATTATCTTCGGCCAGAATGCTCAGGGAAAAACTAATCTCCTTGAAGCTATATGGATTGCAACGGGATGCAAAAGTTTCCGTGGTTCAAAGGAAAAAGACTATATCGGATTTAATTGTGAAGAATTCAATATGAAGATAATATTTCAGGATGAAATAAGGACTCAGGAGATAAATTACAAGCTGCTTAAAAAAAATATTAAAAATAAACTTATAACTCTTAATGGTGTTTCTCAGTCAAACAGCAGCAGATTGTTTGAGAATTTTAAGTGTGTTGCATTTCTTCCTGAAGATATTGAGCTGATAAAAGGAATGCCTGAAAAAAGACGCAGTTATATTGATTTGTGTTATTGTCAGCTTAAACCAAAGTCAATGAATTATATAAGAAAATATTATTCACTGATAGCTCAGAGAAATGCAGTAATAAAAAATATTATTCTTGGAAATGAAAATCCGGATAGTCTTGATATATGGGACAGGCAGCTTGCGGTGACAGGTTCATATATTTCTTATATGCGTAATGAATATGTGATTAAACTCAGTGAATACTGTCAAAAATTATATAATAAAATTGCTGACGGTGCCGAAAATTTATCTATAACGTATCAGTCAAATGTTTATGAAAATAATTTTCATTATCCGGATGCACCAGATATTAATATGACTGAAATCTATTATAATAAACTGAAAAACAGTATAGCTGATGATTTAAGACTTGGCTATACTCATACGGGTGTTAACCGTGATGACATAATTCTTAAGATAAATGATCTTAGTGTCAGGGATTATGGTTCACAGGGGCAACAGAAAAGTACAGCGTTGGTTATGAGACTTGCACAGGCTCAGATCTACAATACTCAGAAAAATGAAGCACCTGTAATATTGCTTGATGATGTAATGGGAGAGCTTGATGAAAACAGGCAGAAATTTGTATGTAATATTATTGGTGATATGCAGGTTTTTATAACAACATGTAATCATAAGGCGATAATTCATCAGTGTGATAATGTTTTTCAAATGTCTGAAGGCAGACTTGTAAATTAAATTTAGCAGACCGGGGGAAGTAAGATAAGAATGTATATTCATCTTGGAAATGAAATTTCTATAAGTGATAAAAGTATGATCGGAATATTTGATATAGAAAATACTTCATTGGGCAAGGATACAAGACAGTATTTAAAAAAATCTACTGATAACGGAAAAATTGTAAACGTGTCTCTTGAAATGCCGAAAAGCTTTATAGTATGTAAGGACAAGACAGGAAAGGAATCTGTATATATATCACAGATATCAGTTTCAACCTTACGTAAAAGAGCGAGTATGATTATTTAATTAATGACTCATATAGCTTAGGCAGGATGTTCCCCGTCTTTAATGCAGCGGGAGTCATTCTGTGGTCATTGTAACCGAGGTTTTATGGTGATCACAAGCAGCGTCTGCTGCTCTCACCATGTTAAAAAACGGGGCAAGCCCCTTATTTGAATTGAAGGAGGACTTAGAGTTGACTGGAAATGAAAGCAATAATGAAATTGAAGCAATGGCGAGACCTGAATCGGGTGAATATACTGAAAATGAAATACAGGTCCTTGAAGGATTGGAGGCTGTAAGAAAGCGTCCGGGAATGTATATTGGTTCAACAGGACCAAGAGGACTTCACCATCTGGTTTATGAAATTGTAGATAATTCAATTGATGAAGCACTGGCAGGCTACTGCAGTGAAATAAAAGTTGACATTTTACCTGATAACGTTATAAGAGTATCGGATAATGGTAGAGGTGTTCCTACAGGTATTCATCCTACAGAGGGAATTTCAGCAGCAACTGTTGTTTATACTATACTTCATGCCGGAGGTAAATTCGGCGGTAGCGGATATAAAGTTGCGGGAGGATTGCATGGTGTTGGTGCATCAGTTGTTAATGCACTGTCAGAATGGCTCGAAATCACAATAAAGAACGGAACAAATGTATTTTTTCAGCGTTTTGAACGAGGAGATTATAAAAAGGAATTATGTGTTATCGGTGATACTACCGAAACAGGAACAATGGTAAAATTCAAGGCTGACAGTGAAATATTTACCGAAACAACAGAATATGATTATGAAATTCTGCTTAAGAGATTACGTGAACAGGCATTTTTGAATGCCGGAATAAAAATTATTATTTCAGATTTAAGAGATGAAAATAATATTGTATCTGAAACACTTCATTATGAGGGTGGTATCAGACAGTTTGTCGAGCATATTCATAAAACAAAGGGTCTTGAAGTACTTTCTGATGATGTAATATATATTGCCGGAGTTGAGGATACATCAACTGCTGAAATAGCATTGCAGTATAATGACAGCTATAATTCAGTTATTCTGTCTTTTGCAAATAATATACACACAGTTGATGGTGGTACTCATGAAACTGCATTTAAAAATGCATTGCTCAAGGTAATAAACGAATACGGTAAAAAATTTGGTCTGCTTAAGGACGGAGAAAAACTTCTCGGTGATGATGTGCGTGAAGGTCTGACAGCTATTATATCAGTGCGACTCAAGGATTGTGAATTTGAAAGCCAGACAAAGGGAAGACTCGGAAATCCTTCAGTAAAACCATTTATAGAAAATCTTATTAATCAGAAGCTTATGGATTATCTTGAAGAAAATCCGGGAACTGCAAGAACAATTTTTGATAAGAGTGTTGCAGCCCTTAAAGCAAGAGAAGCTGCTAAAAAGGCAAGAGAACTCACAAGAAGAAAGAATGCACTTGAAAGTGCTTCACTCCCTGGAAAACTTGCTGATTGTTCAGAAAGAGATATGGAATTTACTGAAATATATATTGTCGAGGGAGATTCAGCCGGCGGTTCTGCAAAGGAAGGCCGAGACAGAAGATATCAGGCTATACTTCCTCTCTGGGGAAAAATGCTTAATGTTGAAAAAGCAAGAATAGACAAGGTTTACGGAAACGAAAAGCTTATGCCAGTTGTGACAGCACTTGGTACAAGCATAGGCGAAGATTTTGATATTTCAAAATTAAGATACGGAAAAGTAATAATAATGGCCGATGCCGATGTCGACGGTTCACATATCAGAACACTTCTTCTGACATTTTTCTTCAGATTTATGCGTCCGCTTATAACCAACGGAAATATTTATATAGCACAGCCTCCTCTTTTTAAGATATCAAGAGGAAAAAGCTTCAAGTATGCATTTTCTGACGAACAACGTGACAAATATATAGCAGAATATTCAGACGGTGGTTCAGGCAAGATCGAAGTTCAGCGATATAAAGGTCTTGGTGAAATGGATTCAGAACAGTTATGGGAAACAACTATGAATCCTGAAACAAGAACAATTATAAAAATAGAAATGGAAGATGCTGTTAAGGCAGATGAGATATTTACAATTCTTATGGGTGACAAAGTTGCTCCGAGAAGAGAATTTATTGAGAAAAACGCAAGATATGTTCAGAACCTGGATATCTGATATATAAAGAGGAGAATAAAATGGCTGATAAACCAACATTGTCAAAAAATTACAGTATTCCTATGGATATGTTTGCAAATGGATTTAAAGATTTTCAAAAAAAATTTGTATATCCTAAAAACATATTAATGACAACTGTTTTCGGATTAATTGCAATTTTGTATATTTTCCCTCTTGCAAAGGATCCGAATAATTCAATATGCATAATGATCATTATTGTCTGCCTGTTTATGATAGGAGGAATTTGGCTTAATCCACTGATTATACGTAAAAATCTTCTGGGTTCAATTAAAGGCATACAAGATGACAGATACATAGCAGAACTATATTCTGACAGGATAAGTATTGGCACAATAATTGACGAGAGCTCTGAAAATGACGAGGATACTCAGGAAGAAGATTCATCTGATATTTCCACGGATAATGACAGTAATGATTCATTTTTCCAAGAAAAAAGTCAGGATCCTGATGATAAAATTGCAAGGACCGTCATTAATTTTTCGACTGGAAACATAAGAATTCTGGAGAAAAGTAAGTATTTTATTATATATATTATCAAAAAGAATTTTTATGTTATTCCAAAGGAAGCATTTACTCCTGAAGAAATTGAAATATTAAAGAACGGCTTTAAAAATACAAAATTTACTCCTGAAAATAAATAAAATATCATAAGGAAAGGTCTTGATAATTTTGGATTTTACTAATTCAAAGGTAATACCAAGAGATATAGAAAAAGAAATGAGAAAATCGTTTCTTGATTACTCAATGTCGGTAATTGTTTCAAGGGCATTGCCTGATGTAAGAGATGGATTGAAGCCAGTACACAGACGAATATTATATACACTTCATGAAAACGGTCTGACTCCGGACAAGGCATACAGAAAGTGCGCTGATACAGTAGGTTCTGTTCTCGGTAGATACCATCCTCATGGTGACGCATCTGTTTATGATGCACTTGTAAGACTTGCACAGAAATTTTCACTGAGATATCCACTTATTGATGGTCATGGTAACTTTGGTAGTGTGGATGGCGATCCTCCTGCTGCATACCGATATACAGAAGCAAAAATGTCAAAAATCTCAGTTGAAATGCTGACAGATATAAATAGAGAAACTATACCATATACTTCAAACTATGATGACAGACTTAAAGAGCCTGTAGTATTGCCTTCACGATTCCCTAATCTTCTTGTAAACGGATGTGTGGGTATCGCTGTAGGTATGGCAACAAATATTCCTCCTCACAATCTTGGCGAAGTAATAGACGCTATAGATCTTGTTATGGAAAATCCGGATGCAACTCTTGATGAAATAATGGAGCATATAAAAGCTCCTGACTTCCCTACAGGTGGTATTATTATGGGTCGTGCAGGAATAAGAGCGGCATATGCTACAGGACGAGGAAAAATAACTCTCAGGGCTGAAACATCAATTGAAGAGATAAAGGGCAGAACCTGCATTATAATAACTGAAATTCCTTACATGGTAAACAAGGCAAGACTTATAGAGAATATGGCAAATCTTGTGAAGGAAAAAAGAGTAGAGGGTATTTATACATTAAGAGACGAATCTGACAGATCAGGAATGAGAATTGTAATAGAGCTTAAAAAAGACGCTATTGCACAGATAGTTCTTAATAAACTCTTTACATTTACACAGCTTCAGGATACTGTAGGCGTTATAATGCTTGCACTTGTAAATGGTGAACCAAAGGTTCTTACTCTTAAGCAGATGCTTGAAAAATATATAGAGTTCCAGGTAGAAGTAATAACAAAAAGAACGATATTTGACCTCAGAAAGGCCAAAGAGAGAGCTCATATACTCGAAGGTCTGGTTATTGCAGCAGATAATATTGACGAAGTAATACGAATCTGCCGCAGCTCTAAAAATATTGGTGAAATAAAAGAAAAATTATGTGCCAGATTTTCACTTTCTGATATTCAGGCAGAGGCAATTGCAAAAATGCAGCTTTATCAGCTTTCAAATATGGAAAGACAAAGAATTCTTGATGAATTGGCAGCACTGAATCTTAAAATAGCAGAATTTGAAGAAATACTAGCAAGTGAAACTAAAATTAAGGAAGTTATTAAAAACGAGCTTGCAGAAATAAAAAGAAAATTCAGCGATAAGAGACTTACAAAGATTGAAAATGTAAGTGGTGAGGTTGATATTGAGGATCTTATCCCTGTCAGTGACTGTGTTGTAACATATACAGATATCGGATATATCAAGCGTATGCCTGTTGATGTATATAAGACACAGAAGCGAGGCGGCAGAGGCGTCAGCGGAATGAAGCAGCGTGAAGAAGATGTTGTAAACGAAATGTTTATAGCTTCAACTCATGATAATGTTTTATTTATATCAAACAAAGGTATTATGTACAAGTTAAAGTGTTACGAAATACCTGAAGGTTCAAAGGCATCAAGAGGTCTTAATTTAGTTAATCTCCTTCCACTTGTCGAAGGTGAAAAAGTAGCCGCAATGATAAAGACTACTGACTTTGATGATAATAAGTTCCTTGTTCTTGTTACAAAGAACGGAAAGATAAAACGTACAAATCTTTCAGCATACAGAAATGTCCGTAAAAACGGACTTATAGCTATAGGTCTTGATGAAGGTGATGAGATTGCCGGTGTTCGTATGACAGACGGTGATGCGCAGCTTCTCATCGCAACATACGGCGGTTTTGCAATAAGGATAGAAGAAAACAAGGTACGTCCTCTGTCAAGATCAGCTCATGGCGTAAAGGCAATAAAACTTCATGATAATGATTATGTTGTATCAATAGCAAGAGTAAGAGAAGGTGCTTCAGTTCTTACAGTTTCTGATAAGGGTCTGGGACGAAGATCAGATCTTTCTTCTTACAGAATTCAGAACAGAGGCGGATACGGTCTGCTTAACTACAAGGTTTCAAATGAAAAGGGTTATGTATGCGGCATAAAGGTCGTTGATGATACAGATGATATTATTCTGATCTCGTCTGATGGTATTGTTATCAGAATAAGAACAAGTGATATCCGAATTATGGGACGTTATGCAACAGGTGTAAAGGTAATGAGAGTTATCGATGACAATAAGGTAGTTACATTTACAAGAGCAGAGCATGATGATACTGCTGAAATAGAAACTATTGAGCAGATATCAGATGAAGAAATCCAGAAGGAAGAAATGATTGCATTACAGGAAGAGCAGAACGAGGTTATAGAGGTTCCTGAAGCTCCTAATGATGACGAAGAGTAGATAAAATGATAAAATCTATACTAAACAGCAGTTCATGTGCAGAGTGCAGGCTGTGCTGCATATTTGACAGCTATGAAATATGGGAAACACCTGTTCTTGACGCAGAAACTATGGATAAAATAAAAAAGCTTGATAATGAAGCTGAATTTTACAGCTTCGGAAACTGTTTTAAAATGAAAATAAGTAAGGAAAAGCTTAATGAAAACCAGATGTTCCTGTGTCCGGCACTTGATCAGAAGTCAGGTTGCCGACTCGGTGACCATAAGCCGTTTGAATGCAGGATATGGCCGTTCCGAATAATGAATTTCAACGGAAAAAGAGTAATAGCTATAGCGCCTATATGTCCTGCGATTATGAAAAAGCCTCTGAACGAGCTTGTAAATTTTCTTAATGCCGGACTTGCTGAAAAGATTTTCAGTTATGGAGACGAGCATCCGGAAATAATCAAGGATCATGATAACTCATATCCTATTCTGATATTTGAAAAATAAAAAAAGAACTGTATCGAAGCTTTAATATGAAACCCGATACAGTTCTTTAATTTTTTATGAAATAAAATAATAAATAATCCCGTATATAAATGAGGCTGCTGTACCATAAAGTATAACAGGACCTGCTATTGAAAATATTTTAGCTCCTACACCCAGAATGTATCCTTCTGTCTTTGATTCCAGAGCTGGTGAAACAACAGCATTTGCAAACCCTGTTATAGGAACAAGTGTTCCTGCTCCGGCATGTTTAGCAATTTTTTCATAAGCTCCTAATCCGGTAAGCAAAGCGCTTAAAAATACGAGAATCATTGAGGTCCATGTGCTTGCAGCTTCCTTTTCAAGTCCTGCATTTTTAAATATGTTCATAAATACCTGTCCTATTGTACATATAAGTCCTCCAACTAAAAATGCTACTGGTATATTGATATAGCTTTTAGAGTTCGGAGAAGCTTGCTTTGACATTTCGTCGTATTGTTTTGGTGTAATATTCATAGATAATAATCCTTTCATAGAATCATAGATATTTCGCCTCTGATGAGGCGAGCAGGGCTTTATGGTAGCCCTGCACCTTCGGAGGCTTATATATTTGATTTTGATGTAGGGTGTATGTTTAATATTATCTGTAATTATTTAAAAAATATCAGTAAAGTTCAAGAAAAATTATTTCGGGAGGATTGAAAATACGGAATTTTCCAAGGCCTCGTGAAACTATCATTGAAGAATTATTTTTTTTATAGATTCCGGAGGTGTATTTAGGAAAAAATTTTCTTTCAGGTGAAAGGATACCGCCTAACAATGGAAGCCTTACACATCCGCCGTGAACGTGACCTGAAAAAATGAGGTCTGCACCATATTCTGCATATGTATCAAAGAAAACAGGATTGTGTGCAAGGAGAATATTAAAGGAGTCATCACATATCCCTATCATCTGTGAAATTTCACGTGCAGTTATTTTGTGAAGGTTTTTATATTTTCCATTATTTTTATAACATTTTGTCGGAAGTGTGATCCCTGAAATTTTTATAGCTATTTTATTTATAGTCATTTTTTCTGTTTTATTATCAAGAAGATGTATATCACTTTCAGAAAGAAATGAAATCATCTGATTATATATATCGGGATTTATCTTCTCAGTATCTTTCTCATGATTTCCCAGACAATAATAAACCGGACATATTTTCAACAATTCAGAAATTAAGTGTTTAAAATCAGACAAATTTACAACATCACGGCTGACCATATCACCTGTTATAAATATCATATCAGGTTTAAGAGATTTTACAGCATTTATAAGATCTATATTATCTGTTCCGAAACTTTTTTTATGCAGGTCTGAAAGTTGAACTATACGACAACTCCCTGAATAATTAAGCTTGTCTGATTTTATGCTGAGTTTTGTAACTCTTAAATTTCGCATATTTTTGTAAATATGTTTGTTAGGTACATCGGGATTAAAAAAAATATTTTGTGTGGATTTTTTGTTTATATCATTTAGATCTTTGGATGCGTGAATGTTATGATTCATTTTTCTTTCCTTTCCTATGAAATTCTATCAATTGATCTGTATCTATTATTATAACAAAAAAAACATATAATTAAAATATGGTATTTGAATAAAAATACTTTTAATTTCTTTGATTTAATGTTATAATATAAATTAACTGAAAGTTTTTTTAAAATGAGGTAAAGTTAATGAACAAATATTCATTGGGAATAGACGTAGGTTCAACTACGGTAAAAACAGTTATTACAGATGATAACAAAACGATTTTATATTCAAAATATCAGAGACATTTTTCAAAAATAAAAGAAACCGTTGCAGAGCAGCTTGATATTATAAAAGAAAAATACAGTGACTGTGTTTTTCGTCCGGCTATTACAGGCTCGGCAGGATTAGGACTGGCAAATTCATCGGATCTGCCGTTTGTTCAGGAGGTAAACGCTGCGTTTATTGCAGTAAAGGAGAGCTATCCTGATACGGATGTAGTTATTGAGCTTGGCGGTGAGGATGCAAAGATAATATTCTTTACAGGCGGAGTAGAACAACGTATGAATGGTTCATGTGCTGGGGGAACCGGTGCATTTATAGACCAGATGGCAACACTTCTCGGAATTACGACTGATGAGCTTGACAAATTATCTGAAAAGGCAGAAAAGATATACCCTATTGCTTCACGCTGCGGAGTTTTTGCAAAGTCGGATATTCAGCCGCTTTTAAATCAGGGCGCAAAAAGAGAAGATGTAGCGGCAAGTATTTTTCAGGCTGTTGTTGATCAGACCGTTGCCGGACTCTCACAGGGCAGAAAGATACAGGGAAATGTTTTATTTTTAGGCGGTCCTCTCTTTTTCCAGAAGGGGCTCAGAAATGCCTTTGTAAAAACACTCAGGCTCAATGAAAAGACATCTTGTTTTCCTGAAGAAGCACCTATTTTCGTAGCATATGGTTCAGCTGTTTTTGCCGGAAACAGTGAGGGTGAATATTTTACAGTTGATGAAATAATAAATAAAATCCGTAACGGAGTATCTTCAGACCACGTCGCTACAGGTGAAAGACTTTTTAATAATAAGGCAGAGTATGAACAGTTTATTGAAAGACACAAGCAGCATGATCTTGAATATGAAAACATACAAACATATACAGGTGATGCATATCTTGGAGTAGATGCAGGTTCTACTACAACAAAAATGGTTCTTATAACTCCTGAAGGAAAGCTTCTGTATCAATATTATGCTTCAAACAAGGGACAACCTCTTGACAGAATTTCAAAGAAAATAAAAGAGATATATAGTCTTGCAAATGAAAATATCACAATAGCGGGCTCTGCTGTTACAGGCTACGGTGAGGATCTGATAAAGGCAGGACTCCATGCTGACTTCGGTATAGTTGAAACTGTCGCACATTACAAGGCAGCATCATTCTTCTGCCCTCAGGTAGATTTTATTATTGATATAGGCGGACAGGACATAAAATGCTTTAAAATAAAAAATGGTGCAATCGACAGCATAATGTTAAATGAAGCATGTTCTTCAGGCTGCGGGTCATTTATACAGACATTTGCGCAGGCTCTTGGTCACGATATAGAGAGATTTTCAAACCTTGGACTTTTTGCAGAAAATCCGGTTGATCTGGGTTCAAGATGTACGGTATTTATGAACAGCAGTGTAAAACAGGCACAAAAGGATGGTGCAACAGTTGAAGATATTTCCGCAGGACTTTCATCCTCAATAATAAAAAATGCGATATACAAGGTAATACGTGCAAAATCAGTATCTGAACTTGGTGAAAATATAGTAGTTCAGGGCGGTACATTTTTAAATGATGCGGTTTTGCGTTCTTTTGAAAAAGAGCTTGGCAGAAATGTAATACGTCCGGCAATAGCAGGACTTATGGGTGCATTTGGTGTAGCACTGTACGCTAAGGAAAATTCAGATGGGAAGACAAAACTTCTGAGTAAGTCAGAGCTTGAGGATTTTTCATACACATCAAGAGCATTTCAATGCGGCGGATGTACAGGAAAATGTAATCTTAACATGATAACATTCAATAACAGTGAAAAATATATTTCCGGAAACAAGTGTGAAAAAGGTGCAGGTCTTAAAAATACAACAGTCGGAAGCTGTCTGTATGAGTACAAATATGATCTTATTATGAAAACAGAATTAAAACCTCAGAGCACACCTCTTGCAAGAGTAGGAATTCCTATGGTGCTTGGTTTTTATGAACAGCTGCCGTTCTGGGCAAAAATATTTACAGAGCTCGGATTTGAAATAGTTATTTCATCAGAAAGCTCGAGGCAGATGTATTATAAGGGACAGCAGACTATTCCTTCTGATACTGTATGCTATCCGGCAAAGCTTGCACACGGACATATTGCAGATATGCTCGAAAAAAATGTTGATTTTATATTCTATCCATGTATGAGCTATAACCTTGATGACGGTGACACTGATAATCATTACAACTGCCCTGTTGTTGCATATTATCCGGAACTTTTAAAGGCGAATGTTCCTGAACTGAACGATGATAATTTTAAAATGCCGTATATGGATCTTAACAGACATAAGCATGTTGTGGATGTAATGACAGAAACCCTGAAAAAATATAATATTTCAAAAAATCAGATGGGATCGGCACTTAATAAGGGCTTTGAGGCACTTGAAGATTTCCATAAAAATATTTCAGCAAAGGCACAGGAGATAATATCACAGGCAAGGGCTGACGGAAAGAAGATTATAGTTCTCGCAGGCCGTCCGTATCATATTGATAAGGAAATAAATCATGGTATAAACAAGCTTATAACCAGTCTTGGAATGGCAGTTGTAACTGAAGACAGTGTATGTGACCTCGGAAATCTTCCTGACCTTGATGTGCTGAACCAATGGACATATCATTCAAGACTGTACAAAGCCGCCGAATATGTCACAAGAAATCCGGATATGCAGCTTGTACAGCTTGTTTCATTCGGATGCGGTATAGACGCAATAACCACAGATGAAGTACGAGAAATACTTGAAGAAAAAGGAAAGCTGTATACTCAGCTTAAAATAGATGAAATAAGCAATCTTGGAGCAGCTAAAATAAGATTAAGAAGTCTTATGGCAGCTTCAAAATAATAAAAGGAGTGACAAATTTGCCTAAGTATCCTATCTTTACTGACAATATGAAAGCTACGCATACAATACTTGTACCTGACATGCTGCCTATTCATTTTAATCTTATTATAAGCATTTTAAGAAACTGTGGCTATAGAATGGAGCTTCTTCAGACATCCACACAGACAGTTATAGATGAAGGTCTTAAAAACGTTCACAATGATACATGCTATCCGGCATTGCTTGTAATAGGACAGTTTATGGAGGCACTCAACAGCGGAAGGTATGATCCTGATACGACTGCTCTGATGCTGACTCAGACCGGAGGCGGATGTCGTGCTTCAAACTATATTCATCTTTTAAGAAAGGCACTAAAGGGAAAATATCCTCAGGTTCCTGTTATTTCTCTTAATTTCAGCGGACTTGAAAAGGAAGGCGGATTTCATCTTACTGTACCAATAATCATGAAGCTTCTGTTTGCAGTACTTTACGGCGATTTATTGATGCTTCTCTACAATCAGTGCAGACCATATGAAATGATACCTGGAGACACAGACAAGGTTCTTCATCAATGGGAGAAAACGCTTCAGGAGAATTTCCTTAAAAATAAATTTCTTGGAACAGCAAAAACCTACAAGAAAATACTTGACGACTTTGCAAAAATAAAAAGAAGCAAAATAAAAAAAATCAAGGTCGGAATAGTAGGCGAAATATATGTAAAATACTCTCCTCTTGCCAACAACCATCTTGAGGATTTCCTGATAAGCGAGGGTTGCGAAACAGTAATGCCTTCACTGCTTGACTTTGTTCTGTACTGTGCAATAAATAACGTAAATGACGGAAAAATATACGGCTTTAAGAACAAGGGTACATTTACATTCAAGCTTGGGTATGATATCATTTACGGAAAACAGAAGCAGATGATAAAGATTATAAAGGAACATGGTGTATTTGAGCCGTCACACGACTTTGAACATATGCGACGTGAATCAGATAAATATATAAATCAGGGTGTAAAAATGGGCGAAGGATGGCTTATTCCTGCTGAAATGGCCGCTCTGGCAGCTTCGGGAACAGAAAATATCATATGTGCCCAGCCATTCGGATGCCTGCCGAATCATATAGTTGCAAAGGGCATGTCCAGAGTTATAAAGCAGAGTTTCCCTAACGCAAATATTGTAGCGATAGACTATGATCCGGGTGCTACGAAGGTAAACCAGGAGAACAGAATAAAGCTTATGCTGGCTAATGCGAGGAGATAGACAAAAGATTCACTAAAATTCAAAGCTCTGCTTGTTAAAAGCAGAGCTTTAAAAGATTTAAACAGTGATTTAACTAATTGTAATATGGATTGTGTTTTATGGGATGATGCACAATGCACGTTAAAATAGACGTGATCTTACTTGAAAGGATGATAATAATGAAAATAAGTAATAGCGAAATTGATGATGGAAAAGCTTTTGACTGGGGTCTGACCTCAAAAGAATATGCTAAATACAGAGATATATATCCTGATGAATTTTATAAAAAAATTATTGATCGTGGTTTATGTATCGATGGTCAGAAAGTTCTTGATCTTGGAACAGGCACCGGAGTGTTGCCTAGAAATATGTACAGGTATGGTGCAGAGTGGACAGGAACTGACATTTCAGAAAATCAGATATCAGAAGAAATAAAAATGTCCCGGGAAGCCAATATGGATATCAGATATATGGTTTCTTCATCAGAAAATATTGATTTTGACAGTGATATGTTTGATATTGTAACATCGTGTCAGTGTTTCTGGTACTTTGATCATAAGGTTCTTGCTCCGAAGCTTCATAAAATAATAAAAAAAGGCGGACATCTTCTGGTGTTATTTATGGCATGGCTGCCTTTTGAAGATAAAATAGCTGGTGAGAGTGAAAAAATTATATTAAAATATCATCCTGTATGGAGCGGTTGTGGAGAGAAAAAGCATCCGATAAACATTGATGAGGCAATACTTGAATATTTTGATTTTGCAGGTCATGAAGAATATGATATTATGGTTCCGTTTACAAGAGAAACATGGCATGGAAGAATGAAAGCATGCAGGGGTGTTGGTGCATCTCTTTCCCCGGAGGAAATTGCTTTATGGGAAAATGAACATTTAGATATGCTTAATAAAATGGCTCCGGATAGATTTAATATTCATCATTATGCAGCACTGGCTGATCTGGTTGTTAAAAAGTGATAAAAAAAACTTATCGGTATACCGGTAAGTTTTTTTATAAATTAAATTAATTCAATGATATTTTCTCTCATAATACGATCTGTATGAAGATTTGTTTATTGTAAAAAACTAGCGTGTTGTATCATTCATATTTAAGCAAATGCATTGTGCATTAAAAATAGAAATATCAATTACAATAAAAGATATAATTTATTTAAATTCCATTGATACAGTACACTAGATACACCACGAAATCTTTTTATTTTGATAATCCTCAGATAAAAAGATTTTTACAAACTCTAATTAGGTTTCTGAATTTTAGAAATTTAAAACTGATATATAAAAGTCATGGAAAGCTATATTTTTCTATGCAGGTGACATGTTTTTAGTCGTTATATTAATCAAAATAAATAGGCTAAATAATCATGCCATCTTTCATATGTATAATTTTATCGCATTTATTTGCTATCTGATTATCATGTGTAACAATGATAGCAGTAGTACCTTTATCAACAAGGCTTCTGATTATTTCCATGACAGTTATTCCGTTCTCAGTATCAAGAGCACCTGTAGGCTCATCTGCCAGAATAAGTTTTGGATTATTTATCACAGCACGTGCTATGGCTGTACGCTGACATTCTCCTCCTGACATTTCTGAAGGAAATTTATCCAATATGTCTGATATTCCGAGTTCCTGTGCAATATTCATAATCTTTTTTTTATCCGGATGATCTAAAGCAACGGCTATATTTTCAAAAGCAGTTCTGTTATTTATAAGAGCATAATTCTGAACAATAAAACCTATATTATTTCTTCTGAAGTTGCACATGAAATTATTGCTGTTTTTAAGAAGATTATTTTCAAATAAATATTTACCTGATGTGTATAAAGTAAGTCCTCCGAGGATATTTATAAGTGTAGATTTTCCGCAGCCGCTTCTACCCATGACAGCAGTCATTTCTCCTGATTTTATATTTATATTAATGTTTTTCAAAGCTTCAAATTTGTTTTTTGTACCATAAGTTTTCACAATGTTTTCTAATATTATCATGTAGTTACCTCTTTCTCAAATACTCTGTAAGATCGTATTTTAAAAACTTTATGTAGGATATAAAAACAGATATTACAGTGACAAAAAATGAAACCGCAATAACTATAATAAAACATCTGAAATATATATGAATATCTACAAATTTACATGAGATAATCAATGCACATACTGAAAAAAACAATGCTTCCAGCTGAAAAATAATTGTTTGTCCGAATAGAATTTTCAATATATCATTATATTTGAAACCTGATATAAGCAGGATTGAAAAATATTTCAGATTTTGTTTTATACTGATTATTTCAAATATCGTCAGTATTACACATGCAAATAATATAAGTATGACAGACATAACTGCAAGTATACTGTTGCACTGCTGAATATCTGCATAGACAAAACTAACCTGCTGATTTTCAGCGTTAACAACCATGTAATATGGATGAATATTAAGTTCCTGACAAATATCATTTATATGCTTCTGAACATATTCGGCACTATTCTGAGATACAATTTCTCCTGATGTTTTCATAAGGTAAAAATACTCAATAATTGCTCTTTCGGATTCAGATTCCGCAATACTAAGATCATTATTCATAGGCATGATTATGAAGTGATCAAGATTAACAAATTGATATCTTGATACAACAGTGGTTCCGGGTTTTAAAAATCCTATAACTTTGAAAGTATTATTTCCATATTCGCAGTCAGTCATTGCTTCTCCGTAGATAATATCTCCTGTCTTGTATAATTCTTTATAAGAATTTCCTAAAATAACAGGAATCTGACTTACATATGGTTTATTAATTTCTTTTTCATCAAACCATGAGCCTGATTCAATATCAAAATCAAAAATATCTGCAGCATCATATCCGCACCATAGTGCATTTAGTGAAGACAGATCACCATCTTTGCGAATTTTACCGTATTGATACCCATCGTAGAACATATCTGATCCCTTAAAATCTTTAAAGGATATAGATTGTTCATATATTTCTGCATAAGTAAAACAATCTGATGACTTTAATCTCTGATAAAATAATTTTAATTTTTGTAATGCATCATCTGATTTTAAAAAATCTTCATTTTCACCAATGAAATGATCTGTCAGCTGATAGTATTTTTTTTCATTATATTTTGTATTGAACTTTTTTGTACCTGCTTTTGAATTTTCCTGAAAACATATAGAAAACATGCATATTGTAAAACATATGACAAGTTGTATTACAATCAGCTGGGAAAATAAAAATTTCCTGCTGAAAAAGAATAATATTTCATTTTTTATTTTATTCATAATCAATCTCCAGAAGGTATTTTGCATCTTTGGCTTTAAAGTAAGCAAGACCAAGTAACAGTGATACTAATTCAAGTAATTCCATTATTAATATTGATATTATGCATACCCAGAAAAGTTCAGTGTCCCTGTACAGAATAAATGAAATAAGTGTACCTATAATGTTTGATATCAATGTATATATAATATATCGTTTAAGAATTTTTCCGGAAGATTTTCTTCCTACCAGCCTTAGTACAGCTATTTCACGTTGATTTGAAAACATCCAGAATACTGACATAATAAAATTTAAAAATATAAGAATTAATATAG